>JAABUX010008869.1_pt1 | contig 11508 bp, 10 predicted proteins | sample 5561851 | NCBI WGS metagenome assembly JAABUX01 (sample SAMN10711883, study PRJNA513361) | rock metagenome | isolation source: Antarctica rocks | place: Antarctica: Victoria Land, Richard Nunatak red sandstone | collected 2016-01-03 | reverse complement strand
CGGCCTGGGAGGCGTTGGAGCAACTGCGGCAGGCCCGGACGCAAGTGTGGCGTCTCTGGGCCGTCGCTCAGGGCGCCGCGTATCCCACCTTTGGCCTCACCAGCGTGCTGGACGCGCCGGACGTTGGACTGCCTCCCGGTATCGAGGCTACCGTCGCGGGCCTCAACCTCCGCGACCTGCACCGCGCCGCCCTGGCCTGCGCCACGCTGCTCGACCAGACCGCCCGCCTTGCCGCGCCTATCGTCGGCGCCGACCTCCCGACGGCTATGGCCACCTTCGTGTGCCAACGGCTAGACTCACTGATGGCTGAAGACGACCTTGACGGAGGGTGCGCCCTACGATTGTGAGACACGGCCTGACCATAAATGGTCACGGCAGGAACGGGCGTTGGCCTGGCGCTATTGCGATTCCCAGGGCACCCCCTCACTCTCACGCTGGCGCGTCGCCCGCAGAGCCGCGCTCGTCGGTTATCCGGCGCAGTTGCTCCTCCAGCTCCGCGCGCCGCCGCGCCTCCACCTGTCGCGCCTGTTCGGCCGCCAACCGGGCTGCCTCCGCCTCGGCGGCCCGTTGGGCGAATTCTCGACGTTCGGCGTCCACCTGCTGGAGGAGTTGTTCTTGTCGTTGGTTGTGCCGGTAGATGTCGCGCGTTGGCACGATGATGTGGCCGTCGCGGTCACGGATGCCGAGGAAGGGCTGCGTGGCCTGCAACGACACGTCGAGCGCCCTGCTGTGCCACCATCCGTCGTCCTCGGCTTGCCAGAGCACGTAGGCGCCGGACTCCAGACGCCACGCCAGGAGCGAGGTTGACATCACGCCGCCGGTCGGGTCGAACACGACGTACTCGCGCACGCCGATGGCGGCGTAGACCTGCCTCTTGGCGTCGACGTCTTTGCCAACCGTCGAGTCGCTGGCCGCCTCGGCGATGAAGAGAGGAGCGCCGGCTTCGCGGAGAGAAAGGGACGCTCGGTTGCCGGGGAAGCGCCGCGTCAGGACCATCACGTCGGGCCGAGGGTCGTAGGGCTTGCCGTCGGGGTAGCGCAAGCCGCTGAGCGCGACCTGCTCGCAGACGCCCCAGGCGGCGCCGCGCCGCTCCGCCACGTGGCGGAGCATGATCGCCAGGGCGCCGATTGCTTCTTGATGCCACTCGGTCCCCACGATGCTCTCCTCCGTATCATTCGGCAGCCAGGCTGGAACACGATAGGTGAGTCCGGTATCCGTTTGTGTCATGGGCTTATCCTCCCAGTAGCTTGACGCCGTCTGGCACAGTCCGCACGCTTGGTCCTGTGCCTCATCGTATCATGGAACAGGACGCTGCTGTCCTGCTGGCCTTTCTATTACGCCAGGCCCTGGGTGGCCTGCAAGGCGCCGTGGCCCCGGCCGCACACGCTGCATCTCCCTATCGTCTACGGCGTCATGACGGGAAGGTGGGTGTTTATGACATGGTGACGAAGATGGGCCGCTACGACGCGATAGCTGGGGCGAACGAGTTGGCCATCGCCAGCACATCGCTCAGCGCGCCGGCCTTGATGCTGGCCGTATAGACGGTCCCGTCTACCTGGAAGACCAGCACGCTGTCCCCGCAACTGGCCCCGCAGGTATAGGGGTAGTAGAGGGCCAGGGCGCCGTTGCGCAGCCGCACGTGGCGACCATGCGGGTAATCGAAGATGGTGGGCGTGTCGACCTCGGGCCCGCCGGTCACCTCTCCGAGTCGGCAGGCGCCAGCGCCGCCGCAATCGGGCGTGAACCCGATATTAATGAGATAGGAGTACGCGCCCCGATCGTCCACCGTGGCGTAGAGGCGCGGATTCCCCGCGTTCTGACGAGGGATGTAGGTGGGCAGCAACACCGGGATGCCCACCCCCTTGAGCCGCGACAGGAGCGGCCGGAACACCGGGTTGACCGCCTGTGAGCGCGTCGGCAGCATAGCGCGCGTGGGGTGCTGAGAGAGCGGGGGCGCGGACGGCCGGACGTGCGCGGCGACGGGGCTGGCCGCCCCGATGCCGCCAACCAGCGAAAGCGCGAGCGTGGCGCCGAGGGCGCGCGCGAGACGAACATGTCGAGACACCTGTATCCTCCCATCGAACCTACCAACTGTATGATGCCGCGCCGCGTCCCCGCGGCCACTTGACGTCAGGCAGTATATCATGCTCCCGCCACGCCACCGTACCATTGCTGTGGCACGCAATCGGACCGTGCGCCGCCGCTGTAGCCCTATCATCAGGACGCATGCGGTAGCATATAAGCATTCGCTCACTTTCTGCTACTGCCCACTGCCTGGGCGTATGCGATACGCTCCTAACGGCCTACTGGAGGGAACTCATGAGTACCGGACTGGCGGCGATCCCGACGATCGAACTGCCGGAAGATTATTTTTTGCGGTTGCCGTCGTTCATGGCGCAAACGGCACGGGAGCTTGGCCCGGTCTTCAAGCGGCGTCTCTCCCCGGCGATGCGGCCGATGCACGGCGAGTGGCTGGTCTACATGGTCGGTCCCGAGGCCAACCGCTACGTGCTGCAGTCGCACCGCGAACGCTTCAGCCACGACCAGGGCTGGAGCCCGGTCCTCACCGGCCTGTTCGAGCAGGGGCTGCTGAACACCGACGATCCTGATCATGCCCGCCAGCGCAAGCTGATGAACCCGGCCTTTACCGTCGCCTACATGAACCGCTACCTGCCCATCATGCGCCGCATCGTGGCCGAGCGCACCGGCGAGTGGGCGGCGCGCGGCGTCGTCGACCTGTACGTCGAGTGTCGCAAGATTACCTTCGACGTGGCGGCCGAGGCGTTGATCGGGCTGCAAACAGGAGTCGAGCGCGACCGCCTGCGCGGGCTGTTCTATCAGTTGCTGGGAGGCGAGGCCGAGTCGGACGAGACGGAGCAGCAGTGGTTCACGCGCATCGTTGGTGTGCGCAGCGAACTGGACACGATGCTGCTCGACATGATCGCGCTGCGCCGCCGCGAGCCGGGCGACGATATCCTGGGGCTGCTGGCGCGGGCGCGCGACGAGGACGGCGATTCCTTCAGCGACCGGCAGATCCTGGGCCAGCTGCACATCTTGCTGGTGGCCGGACACGAGACCAGCACCACGCTGAGCGCCTGGCTGCTCTACCTCCTGGCAACGCATCCCGCCTACCTGGCCCGCGCGCGGGCCGAGCTTGACGACGTGCTCGGCGCGACCGGCGGCGAGGTGACGCCCGAGTCGATCCGTGGGCTGCGCCTGCTGGGTCGCGCCATCGACGAGACGGGGCGACTGCGCCCTCCCGTGGGCAACGTGCCGCGCGGTATCCTCGCCGACGCCGAGTTTGCTGGCTACACCATTCCCAAAGGGACGCCCATGTGGCTCTCGCTGGCCGGCTGCCACTACCTGCCGGAGATTTTCCCCGAGCCGGAGCGCTTCGACCCCGACCGCTTCGCCCCGCCGCGCGAGGAGGATAAGCGCACGCCCTACGCGCTGGTGACCTTCGGCGGCGGCCCGCGCATCTGCATCGGCATCAACTTCGCCCAGATCGAGATCCGCGCGCTGGCCGCGCACGTCCTGCAAGCCTACACGCTCCAGCCCGTCGACGGCCACGAGCCTGTCCAGGCCTACTACGGCGTCACGGCCGCGCTGCCCAATGGCATGCCGGTACGAGTCACGAGTCACTAGTCACTCGCAAGACAATCTTGCCGACGTTGGCGTTGGAGGCCATGTAGCGGTGAGCGTCGGGGGCCTGCTCCCAGGGGTACACGCGGTCCACGACCGGGACGAGCCGCCCATCGGCGAAGCGCGGCAGCGCGAACGCCGCGACATCCCGCGTCAACGCGACCTTCTGGTCGAGCGGGAGCGGCCGCAGGCCGCTGCCGATGACGCGCAGCCGCTTGGCCTGGATCGCGTTGAGGCTGATCTCAAGCGAGGAGCCGCCGAGCTGGCTGAGCAGCACCAGGCGTCCGGATATCTTCAAACTGGCCATGTTCTGCTCCCAGTACGGCGCGCCCACCATGTCCAGGACCACGTCGACGCCGCGCCCGCCGGTAGCCTCGCGCACGCCTGGCTCCCAGGGGCCGGCGTTGTAGTTGAGCGCCGCGACCGCGCCAAGCTCGCGGCAGCGCGCGGCCTTCTCGTCCGAGCCCACGGTGACGATGGCGCCGGCGCCGGCCTCGCGCGCCAGCTGGATCGCGGCGGTCCCCACGCCGCTAGCCCCGGCGTGCACCAGGGCAAATCCGCCGGGCGGCAACTCGCCCAGCATGAACAGGTTGAGGTAGGCGGTGAGGAAGACTTCGGGGATAGCTGCGCCCTGCTCATAGCTCAAGCTGTCGGGCAGGCGCATAGCCATCCCCGCGGGGACGGTGACGAGCTCGGCGTAGCCGCCGCCGGGCAGCAGGGCACAGACCCGCTCACCCCGGCTCCAACCCGTCACCTCGTCGCCCCAGCCGACCACCTCGCCGGCCATCTCCACGCCGAGGGTGTCCGGGGCGCCCGGCGGCACGGGATAGCGGCCCTCGCGTTGCGCCAGGTCGAGGCGGTTGAGCGCCGTGGCATGCACCCGCACCAGCAACTCGCCGGCCCCCGGCGTCGGGTCGGCAAGCTCACCGATCTGTAAGACCTCCGGTCCGCCCGGCCGCTCCACCACGATTGCGCGCATGGCGATCTCCTTTAGTTATTAGTCGTTAGTTATTAGCCTTTTGTGTTTGCTAACGGTTCGTTGCGTCGTCGCTACAGCGCAGTGTACTCTTTTGACCGCCGCGACCATGCGTTTCATGAGACACCGGGACCAAGAGGCTATGGCGCTGGCCCGTCCGATGGAGGTTTACTATCTACACCACATAGCCTACATGACTAACGACTAACGACTAACGACTATTATGAGGTAAGCGACGATGTACATGCGGCAGTATGCGTACACGATTGTGCCCGGACAGGAGCGGAGGGCAGTGCCGCTGTGCGAGCGCCTGGCGCGGGTATTACGCGAGCGCGGCGTGCGGACGCGCGTCCTCGTGGGCGACGCGCAACAGGTCACGGTCCAACTGGTCAAGGAATACGCCGGTATGCCTGAGATGAGCATGGCGCGCGCTTTCCTGCGGCGCGACGCCGCGTATCGAGACCTTGTCGTCGCCTGGGCCGCGGATTTCTATCCCCTCGTGAGCGCGTATGCGCCGGCCATGCTCCTGAACGACCAGCCCGGCGCCTGGGCGGCGGGCATTGAGTTAGCTGCTTTGGTAGAATAGACCGTGGTCGGGTGCACCTCAAAATAGCGGAATGCGGCCGGTCCCGGTCCAGCCGGGCAGTCGCAGGTCGGATTCCACTATGTCGAGGTGCACCCCTCGTGAGCCATCGCCATTGACACGCGCCGCCGAGCGGCGTACAGTATAAACGTCACCCCAAGGGCGCGTCCGTATAACCGTGCGCCTCTTTTGGGGAATGGGCGGGGCCTGGCGCCCCATCATGGTTATTGGTGATTACCCCGCGAGGTGGAGCGTGGCCGCGGCGATAAACGTATCGTCGCCTGTGAGTTCGGGCGCCTGGCATACGCGCGGCGGCACAACAAGAGCGCGACCCCCGGGTGCGACGAAGGGAGGTGAGGGTATCTATGGACGCCGGTCCCTGTCATAGTCAGCAGCATAGATTCGATGATGCGGTTGAGACACAGAAAAGACGTATGAGCACGACACACACGGGCGCGCCGAGCGGCGACCCGCCCGAACGCCAGCCGGCCGGATGGTCGGGATGGCCGCTGCCCTCACCGTCTCCGGGTATCGAGACGCTCCTCCTCTAACCTCCCCTCACGCGTCGCCACGGCGCGGGACTCCGGGACGCCGAGGCAGAGCGCCAGGTGTCCGGCGGCCCCGGTAGCAGGCAGTCATCCCATCCGGTCGGGTTCCCACGAACGAGAGAAACGGGATACATAAGACCGGATGCGGAGGTGGACAGATGCCTTTTTTCACTGAGTTGATCGGCCGCAACGTGGTCGATAGCGCCAACCAGACTGTCGGCAAGCTGAGCGACATGGTCGTCTCGGACAACGCGGCCTATCCCATCATCATGGCCGTCTCGGTCAAGACGCGCCGCGGTAAGGACCCGGTCTACGTGCCGTGGGACCAGGTCGTCACGCTCGACGAGCCCGTGGTGCTGCGCCAGCCGCTCAGCCAGATCACGCCCTACGAGCGGCGCGACGGCGAGGTCTGCATTGGCGCCCAGATCCTCGACCGTCAGATCATCGACGTCGAGGGACACAAGGTCGTGCGCGCCAATGATCTGCGGCTGGCCCGCACCAACGGCCACTACCGCCTGATCGGCGTGGACGTCGGCGGTCAGGCCCTGCTGCGCCGCCTCGGCCTGCGCCCCCTCACCCAGCGCCTGGGCATGACCACCAAGGAAAACTTTATCGCCTGGGAGGACGTCGACCCGCTGGCCACGCGCGACCAGCCGGGCATCCGGCTGCGCGTCTCCCAGCACAGCCTGGCCAAGCTGCACCCCGCCGACATCGCCGAGATCGTGGAGAGCCTTTCCATCAGCGAGGGCGTGGCTCTGCTCGCGACGATGGACGACGAGCAAGCGGCCGAGGCGCTGGAGGAAGTCGCGCCCGAGAAGCAGGTCACGCTGCTCCAGCAGATGGAGAGCGCCCGCGCCGCGGACATCCTGGAGGAGATGGACCCGGACGACGCCGCCGACGTGCTCGGCGAGATGTCCGAGGAGAAGCAGCAGGAACTGCTCGGGGAGATGGAGCCGGAGGAGCGCGGCGAGGTCAGCGAGTTGCTCAACTATCCCGAGGACTCCGTGGGCGGCATCATGACGACCGAGTACCTGGCCGTCCCGTCCACCTACACCGTCGCGCAGACAATGGAGCGGGTACGCCAGGAGGCCAGGGAGATCGACCTGATCAACTACGTCTACGTGGTAGAGGACATGCAGTCCGAGGAGCTGCTGGGCGTGGTGTCGTTGCGCGACCTGATCGTGGAGGCGCCCGAGACGCCGGTGCGCCGCATCATGGCCGACAACCTCGTCACGCTCCACGTGGACGACGACCAGGAGCATGCCGCGCGCGTGATTGCCAAGTACAACTTGATCGCCGCGCCCGTCGTGGACGGCCACAACCACCTGCAAGGGATCGTGACCGTCGACGACGCCATCGACATCATCCTGCCTATCGCCTGGAAGAAGCGCCTGCCCCGACTGTTCGCATAAGTGGGTGTTTGTTGGTGTGTTCCTGGGAGCGCCGGCTCCCAGCCGGCCCCGTTCGCCTGACGGGTCCCCGCCTGACGGGCCCCTGTGAGCGGCGAACGAGCCGGCCGCAGCGGTCTGCCGGCTGGAAGCCGGCGCTCCCAGGGGCTTCCTCTCGTTACTCCGCCCGCTCCGGCGGCCACGTCACCGCCGGTAAGCGAGCCGGGCGGGCGTAGAGATAGCCCTGGCCGAACTCTACCCCCATCTCGCGCAGCGCGTCGCGCTGGGCCACCGTCTCGATCCCTTCCGCGATCACACGGCACCCCTCGTCGTGGGCCATGCCCACGACCGAGGCCAGGGTGTGGCGCGCCGCGTCGTCGGCGGCCACCCCGGCCGTGAGGCTCTTATCGAGCTTGACGTAGTCGGGATGCAACCCCAGCAGGCGCTCCGGCGTGCTGTAGCCGGCGCCGAAATCGTCCATGGCCACGCCCAGACCCTGGGCGCGGTAAGCCTCGATGATGCGCCGCAGGTGCGCGATGTCCGCGACATCCTCCGACTCCACCACCTCGAAGACGATATCCTGGGGGCGTAGCGCCGTCCGCTCGAGGGCGGCGAAGGTGGTGCGCAGGCAGTAGCGCGGATTGTAGATGGCGGAGGGCTGGAAGTTGATGAAGAGCTTGCTCCGCAGGCCGGACGTGGCGAACTGCTCGATGGCCGTCACGCGAGTGCGCGCGTCGAGCGGCACGAGCAGCCCGGCTCGCTCGGCCGTGGAGACGATCTCGAAGCCCGAGAGCTCGCGCCCATCGCGTTCGCCGCGGACGAGGGCCTCGTGCGCGAAGACCTCCGGCGCCCGCAGGGAGACGATGGGTTGGAAGTGCATGTACAGCAGACGCTCGTCCAGGAGGTGGGTGAACCAGTGATCGCGCAGCTCGGCCTGCAGGCGCAGCAGCGGCAACTCCTCCCTGACCGCCTCCGCGGGCGCGGTCCCGGCGATGACCCAGGCCACTGTGACCTCCTCGCGTTCCAGGGCGGTCAGCGCGGCGGCGGCCCGCTCAAGCAGCGGAGTGGCGGCCCCCGCGACCGGTACCTTGAGGTAGGGGGCCTCGTGCGTCAGCATTGTGCCGTGCGACGCCAGCGCCTGCTGGATTTTGTGCCGCGTGGACGCGGCGGAGCTGCCGAACCACAATTCTTCCGCTGGTACCCGGCCGAGCGGTCCCTCGCACGCCGCACACCCGTGGTGCGCCTGGCGCGGCCGTGTCGCGTACTGCTGCATGACTCTCATCTCTCCATATCGCCGCGTGAGTAGGTAGCTTCACACAGTATAGGCCAGATCGGCGCGCGAGCCCATAGCCTTCTTGGGGGAGGGGAGGACGTGCCGGTCAGCGGGCGGCGGGGCGGCTGATGCGCTCGGCGGTGCACTCGTCGCAGGGACAGAGGTCGCGCAGGTAGGGGTAGGAGAACAGGCCGTCGTCATGCCCGTCGGCCCAGATCAACTGCAGGCCAAAGCGGTTGAGAGGCTCGAGCCGGTCCAGCGTGATCTGGCGCGCGGTGAAAACCGTATCCTTGTTGACCGCGCCGGGCCGGCCCATCTCGCCTGCACAGTGAGCGCAGGGACACTGCCGCCGTAACGCGGGCACATCGTACAGGCTCTGGTGGCCATCGGCCCAGACGATCTGCAGCAGGCCATTCTCCACGTCGACGTCGATGGCGGTGGGGGTGCGCCGGTCGGTATCGCTCACGTACATCGGTCGCGCCTCATCCGTCGTGGCCCTCGTCGCCGAGCACCTGCCGCACGATGTAGAGGGGGCGCGCCCGTACCTCGTCGTAGATGCGGCCGAGATATTCGCCAATCACTCCCAGGAAGATCAGTTGGATGCCGCCCAGCAGCAGCACCACGATCAGCGTGGTAGTCTGGCCCTGGATGGCCCCGCCAAGAAGGCGGAACACGACCGCGATCAGGATGCCGACCAGGCTGAGGCCGGCCAGAAAGAAGCCGAATGAGGTTGCCAGCTGCAGCGGCACGTGGCTGAAGCTGGTGATGGCGTCCAGCGAGAAGCGGATCATCTTGGAAAGGGGATACTTGGTCTCGCCGAACTTGCGCTCGTCACGGTCGTAGCGCACCGCCTCCTGACGGAAGCCGACCCAGGCGGAGAGGCCGCGCATGAAGCGGTGGTGCTCGCGCATGGCCACCAGCGCATCGACCACGCGGCGGTCGAGCAGCCGGAAGTCGCCCGTGTCGCGCGGGATGTTAATGGAGGTCAGCCGCCCAATCAGGCGGTAAAAGGCCGACGCGGTCAGCAGCTTGAAGCGCGTCTCGCCGGTGCGGCTGCGGCGTTGCGCGTAGACCACCTCCGCGCCGTCGCGCCAGCGCGCGATCAACTCCGGGACGACCTCGGGCGGGTCCTGCAGGTCGGAGTCCATGATGACCACGGCGTCGCCGCGGGCGTAGTCCAGCCCGGCGGAGATGGCGATCTGGTGGCCGAAGTTGCGCGAGAAATCGACCACGCGCACGCGCGGATCGGCCTCGTGCAGCGCCTGCATCGCGGCGAGCGAGCCGTCGCGGCTGCCGTCGTTGACCAGCACGAGCTCGAACGGCTCGCCCAGCGGCTCCATCACCGCGATCACGCGCTGGTAGAAGAGGGGCACGTTCTGCTCCTCGTTGTAGACAGGGGCCACGACCGAATAGGTGGGCCTATCGGTCCCGGACTGCCTCGTTATGGTTGTGCGTGTGCGCGTCGCCTGCGCAGCCATCATGTTCCCCCCTTAAAGACTGGCTGTACAGCCATGTCGGCCATCCCGGTCGCCCCCGACCTCTATTCCATTCTCTGCCCCTATACTACACGTGTTCCGGCTATGTTGCCGTAACAGGGTTGGGCGCACGAATCTCCGTTGTTTGCCCCGCGGCTTTAGCCGCGGGGCTGCTCTCACAATCGTGTAACAAGATGCGTCCTCGAAGGACAGAGTATCATGGAAGAGAACCCGCCCAGACTGGCAAGGTTGGTTAGAGAGGTATTGTTGATCCCACGCCGGACTAACGACTAACGACGACGGACTGAGAGGATAGACGATGCAAGAAAGTTCGACGACGCGGACGAGCAACAGCGTGGTTGCGCATACCCCGCACCTGCGCGAGCTGCCCTACTACACCGTCCCGGACGACGGCCTGGAGATGGGCGCCAGCCTGGGCAACAACGCTGTCTGGGTCACCACCAAGGGCACGGGCGCGATCGACCGCGTGTTCGCCGTGGAGCTGGGTCAATGCCTGTTCAACGCGATCTTCATCCGCTACGCCGGCCCCGGCTATCGCCTTCACTCCGACGTGGAGGCCGATAGCGCGACGGGCAGCACGCCCGATACCTCTATGGGCGGCGCCCCCGCTGGCGGCCCTACCGGCGCGGCTGGCAACTCCGGGCCGCGCCCCTCGTTCGTCGGGCTGCGCCCGGACACCCCCGGCATCTTCGAGATCCACCCCGCCTACCAACGCCACCTCTTCACCATCGCCGGCTACATCGAGGTCAAGGAGACGGTTTTCGTGCCCCTGACCTGCGATTGCCTCGTCGCGGGCGACCCGCCGGCAGTCTATCAGACGGTCGAGTTGACCAACACGGGGACCTTCGCCCAGAACATCCGCGTCTTTGGCTACGCGCGCCTGCGCGGCACCCTGCCCGACGACGTGCAGGCCCACTACGACGCGGACCTGCATGCGCTGGTGGCGTCCAACCGGAGCCGCCCCGAGGCGGCGCGCGTCTTCGGTCTGCGCGAGACGCCTGATGCCTACGCCACCAGCTTCGACTTCGGGGCCGTCTACGACCCGCTGCACGTGCGGGCGCTCCAGAGCAGCACCGAGGCCAGCGGCGACATCTTGGGCTGCCTGCAGATCGACGTGCACCTGGAGGCCGGCGAGACGCGCGACCTCACCTTCCTGGCCGCGGTCTCGGGCAGCGGCGAAGACAAGGCAAGCGCGGCCTACCGCGCGGCCCTTGACACGAAGGACCCGCTCGCGGATACCCTGACCTACCTCGACGGGGTCCTGATGCGGACACAGGTGCTCACGCCTGACCCCATCATCAACCAGGGCGCGCTGTGGAGCAAGGTCAACATGCTGCGCGTGATGGAGCGCTACCCGCAGGGCCCCGCCTTCACGAACGAGCCCGGCGTCTCGTCGAACGTGGTGGGGCGCGACGCGGCCTGGTTTGTCTACGGCAACGACCACTTCATGCCCGAGTTCTCGCGCGTCCTGCTCAACACCTTCGCCCGCGTGCAGTACGCCAACGGCAAGCTCCCCGAGTACTACAGCGCCCTCGACGGCCGCGTTGAGGACGACAACCTCAACATCAACGACGACACGCCGCTCTACATCCTGGCCGTCAA
>JAABUX010008868.1_pt1 | contig 11508 bp, 8 predicted proteins | sample 5561851 | NCBI WGS metagenome assembly JAABUX01 (sample SAMN10711883, study PRJNA513361) | rock metagenome | isolation source: Antarctica rocks | place: Antarctica: Victoria Land, Richard Nunatak red sandstone | collected 2016-01-03 | reverse complement strand
CGGCGGTGAGGTTGAGATCAAGCTTGTGCATCGGGCCGCTCCCTGGACATCTGGTCATGATTCTTGGTCAACCCATTGAATAATTCCGTTGTACAAAATTTTCCACCCACTTTCGAGACGCTCACCCTTGCCGGTGGCGAGCTAATTTTTTTTCTTGACGGCGACTTTTCGAGCGGTTCCAATGCCCCCTCGTGGCCGGCATGCGACCCCGCCGAACGAACCACGCCGCGTCCTCGATCGTTCCCGACCAAGCGACGACACCCACCACGAGATGACGACCATGCGCGTTCACCCCCGCAAACGTCGGCCCCTTCATCCGTCCGTGCAAAGCCTTGAGGCGCTTTGCGTCGTATCCAACCTCACGCCGGGCCTCGCCCCCGCAGTCGAGTCGGCCCGGATGATGCCGGTGGAAGCGTTGCAGACCACCGTTGGTTTCGCTTCGGGTCGGAACACGACCGAATCGTTTGTCGCGTTCGTGACCGTGGTTCAGCCGCGAATTAGCGTCCCATCGCCGCGACTCGTCTTCGGCCATCAGATCGAACCAACGACTGCCATCATGCCACCCCCTTCATCGCCGCCCGCCGCGACGACCTACCTCGTGACCCCCGCACCGACTTCGGTTGGGATCACACCACCAGCCCCGTCCGTCGCGCCGGCGTCAGGTGGGGTCACGCAACCGACCTTGCACGGCGGGGGCGGCAGCATGCCCTCAGCCCAGCTCACGGGCACTGCCCCGCCCGCCGCTTTCGACGCCGACACGATCCGACCGATGTCGATGGCCGCTTCCGACTCGGGTGTTGAGACGAACGCGGTGGCTTCGTCTGGGGGCACACCGTCGGGAGGTACGCCCTCTGGGGGCACTTCATCGGGCGGTACGTCGTCGGGCGGTACACCTTCAGGGGGTAGCGGTGGAACTGCTCCCGCTCCCCCCCCGACATTGACGTTCTCCGGCGGAGGAATTTATAGCAATGGTCAATACTATGATGTTGTTGGAGATGAGGCTCAGTTGCTCATTCGCCCCGCCCAAAATTTTATGATAACTGCTGCCAGTGTCACTGTGCAAAACGCTGTAGGTGACTCGGTCCAATTCAACACGTCTGACGGCAATGCCCCTGCATTGCCACCCAATTCTCCGGCTAATATCGATGAAGGAGGTATCTTTGCTTTGACTTGGAACTGGAACGGAACTCCTGGAGTCGATCAAGTTTCGGTTTCCGTGACATACGCGGGTTCAAATAACCCCGTGTCTGCTACCACCAATGCAAATATTTTGGCTCCGAGAATCGACGGCAACTCCTTCCAAGATGTGCAGCAGGCGTTCCAATTCGGAGCGGCCGCTGCGAGCGGGGCATTCGGGTTCCATCAAGATGCCGCTCCGAATGTTCAAGGAAATGTCTTTTCGGCCACTGTAGACTTGCCCAATCAACCTGTCATCATTCCGGGTTCTGCCGGGGTTTTCGCTTTCTTGCAAACTACGACTTTTACCATTTCGCAAACATCACAAAGTGGAGAAACCGCATCTTTCAAGACTTCGGCGGGTGCTGATGGTAATTCTCCAGTACCTGTTGTTGATGACGATCCCAACGGGAATGGAGGTGTGAATGCAATCTTTTTGTCGAGCTATGTCACCGACCCAGGGGCAACGGCTGGGGCGCAAAACTTTCCCGTCGGCGCGAATGGCGCCGCCTACGATTCCCCCAGACTCGGGTTGCCCACCGCGAACTTCCCTGGTGCCAACACGGTAGTGAAGGCGTCTTACAATGCATCTTTCGTGACTTACCTAATGTACAAGCCTACTGGTGGGGTTGAAGGCATTTGGGTCGCGATCGGAAAGCTTTCTTGGAGCATCAACGGGACCGAGTCTTATAACGGGCCGTTTAATGCTAATACTCCGGCGGATTACACAAACCTCAACAATTGGACCACAACTGTGGCATTAACGCCCGCCATCAGCTCGACGATCATCGGTGCGACTTGGAACGGTATTCCCACATGGACGGGTAGTGCGCAAGCCATCCTCAAGGCGCCGCCGCAATAAGAATAGGTTGCGGAAGTCTCTTCGGGGAATGAAAGAGTGAGGAAACTTGCATGGCACATCGTAAGTTTTCGAGCGGGGTTATTAAATTTTGTCTCATCGTGTCCTGTATTATTATCTTCGCATTAGTACCGATCTTTCGGCAACGGTGGTCGGCGGCTCGGGAAGATATGCCTGCCAAGGAGAAGGAAGCAGATAAACCGCAACTGACCGTCGCGTTATCTCTGCCCAGGCAGGTTTACCGCCCCTTGGACCCGATTATTGCCACGGTCAAAATTATCAACAGCAGCGAGGAGACCGTTCATTTGAAAATGTTCGGTGCTTATCAAAGTGTCGACTTCGAAGTGGATCAGTTAAACTCCACAAATCTTGAGCGTGTTCCAAAAACCTTTTACTACAAGAGGCAAGTCGAGCAATCGTTGGGAGTTCCCACCAAAGGTGGAGAATATACTCTGAGACCCGGTGAAGTTCGTACGAAAAGACTAGTTGTCAACATCGTGTCGGACATGACCTTGACTGCTCCCTATTCGGTCGTAGCTGCCTTACCCTATTGGACATCGGTCGAGCGTGATCCGAAACAAGAGAGGGTCGCCCGCTCCGCTCCCCTCAAGGTCGAGGTAAAGGGGCGGACCACCAATCCGAACCGGAATGAGATCCCCGAGTTGGTCAAGGTGGGGGAAAAGCCGCATCTGGCCGTCGAATTGACCTTACCCAAGGAGGTCTACGGCCAGCTCGAGCCAATCAAAGCCACGGTCAAGGTCACGAACGTCGGCGAGCAGGTCGTCCACCTGCGGACCTACCGCAACCCCTACCAGAACTTCGACTTCGAGGTCGACCTGTTGGAATTCGACGGGGCTGATCGCGCCCCGAATACTTATTACCACGATCAATCCGTGCGGCACGCGCAAGGAGCCGCCGCCTCGGAGAATCTTCTACTCAAACCTGGAGCGAGCCGCCAAGAAGAGTTGATCGTCAACTGGGTGGCCGAAATGACCGCCGGCGACCGCTACTCGGTCGTTGTCGCCGTCCCCTATTGGCTCGCCGCGAACCGTGATCCCGCCCAACGGCGGGCCGTTCGGTCGGCGCCAGTGAACGTCAAGGTCGAGTTTGGCATCAAACCGCCGAACAACTGATGGGCAACCGTTGCCATGATCGAGTCGGGGTGTGCAAAAGACCGGGCGGAATTTTGGGATGTTCTCGCGGACTTGAACGACAAGGCGACCATGATGACGCACCACAAGCCGACGGCGAAGATTCGCCATTCGGGCCTGATCCTAACTTGCTGCGTCACCTTCGCCTTGATTGCGATGCCCGAAGTACGGCGATTGGCAGCCCGCGAGGATGTCCCCGCCGGGGTGACGGACAGGGAGCAACCCCTTTTGATCGTCAAAATCCCGCTGAACCGGGAGGTTTATCGCCCGTTGGAGCCGATCCAAGTCTTCGTCTCGATCAGGAACGTCGGCCAACAGGTCGTCCACCTCGAAAAATACATCAATCACTACCAAGACCTTGATTTCGAAGTCGATGACGTGGGGCACCCCGTGCCGAGGCGAGTCCCGCCGACTTCCTTCCACGACCGATGGGTGGAGCGAGTCCGCGCCGGTTCCATGCGTGACAACTTCGCCCTGAAACCTGGCGAAACTTCACGGGTCAGCCTCACCATCAACCTCGTGGCCGATATGACCGCGACCACGACCTACTCGGTCGTGGCCGCCGTGCCCTACTGGCTGTCCGCCGATCGCGATCCCGAGCGACGGCGGATCATCCGCTCGGTCCCTGTGCGTATCGAGGTCAAGGGTGAGATTGGGCCGCCGAAGTCGTGATGGATGAGGATCGTGATGCCAGGGACGATCCTCTTCGTCAACCACAACTGCTACCTCGACGACTCCAACGGCGCGGCGGTGGCCAGCCGGAACCAGATGGAGGCTCTGGCCCGGTGGGGCTTCGAGGTCGAGGCGTTGACCGGCTCGGTCGTCGAACTGGGCGAGGAGGTCAACGCCGCCGCCTGGCTCGCCGCTCGGGGGCTTGATGCGCCCTTGCTCGGCGGGACATGGACGGCCGACGTGGGTGGAGTCCGGGTTGATGTCCCGCCGCACTTCCACCTGACGGTCAACGGCGTGGCGGTCACGATCCACGCCGGCCACTCGACCCGGAGCCACCACCCCGGCCCGGCGGAGCACGCCGAGTTCCTCCGCCTTTTCGAGATGATCGCGGCGCGAGGTTGTCCTGACATCGTGGTCGGTTATGGCGGCGCCTCGATGATCGCCGAGGTCTTCGCCCAGGTCCGCGCCCGAGGCGGCTCGACCGTCTTCGCCCTGCACAACTTCGCCTACGACGACCGCTCGGCGTTTGCGAACATCGACAAGCTGGTCGTCCCCTCGCGGTTCTCCGCCGAGCATTATCGCCGGATGCTCGGCCTCGACTGCGCGGTCATGCCCAATCTCGTCAACTTCGACCAGGTCCGGTGCGATCGACCAACTCCGGGGTATGTGACCTTCGTCAACCCTTCGGTCGAGAAGGGGGTGTACGCCTTCGCCCGGATCGCCGACGAGTTGGGGCGGACGCGGCCCGACATCCCGTTCTTGCTGGTCGAAGGGCGGGGGACCGAGGCGACCGTCGCCGCCTGCGGGCTTGACCTGAGACGCCGCGGGACCGTCCACTTCATCAACCATCCCCCCGACCCCCGCCGGTTCTGGCGCGAGACGCGGATCTGCCTGATGCCGTCGCTCTGGTTGGAAAGCCAGGGGTTGGTGGCGATCGAAGCGATGATCAACGGGATACCCGTCATCGCCTCGGATCGGGGCGCGCTGCCCGAAACTTTGGGAAGGGCGGGCGTCGTGCTCCCGCTGCCCGACCGGATCACGCCTGGGAGTCGCGTCTTGCCGACGCCCGAGGAGGCCGCCCCCTGGGTCGAGGCCATCATCCGGCTCTGGGACGATGCCGACTTCCTCGACGATCGGGGGCGGAAGTCGGAGTCCGAGGCGAAACGCTGGGCTCCGGAGTTGGTCGAACCCCTTCATGTCGCCTTCTTCGCGGCGCTTCGCGCCTCATCGGAAGAGACATTCCGCTTGGCCCGGGTTGGATTTTGAATCGCGGGGGGGACGCGGACCTCGCGTTTGAGTTAAGCTTACAAGTTATTTTTGATTACGAGGGGGCGATCAGTCGTCCCATACGGTCGTCGCCGCCTGTTCATTTTCGGATAGATGCCTCGCCGCCGCGGGCGGTTTTGAAGGATGGGGAGTTCGCCGTCGATGATCGAATCCGACCCTCAGTGGTACAAAGACGCCATTATCTACGAGCTGCACGTCAAGGCCTTCTTCGACAGCGACAACGACGGGATGGGCGACTTCCCCGGCCTGATCCGGAAGCTCGACTACTTGCAAGGGCTGGGGATCACCTGCCTCTGGCTCTTGCCGTTCTACCCCTCGCCCCTGCGCGACGACGGCTACGACATCTCGAACTACCGGGGGGTCAACAAACTTTACGGCGTCCGCAAGGACTTCAAGCTGTTCGTCCGCGAAGCCCACCGCCGGGGGATCAGGGTCATCACCGAGTTGGTCATCAACCACACCTCGGACCAGCACCCTTGGTTCCAGGCGTCGAGGCATGCGCCGATCGGCTCGGCGAAGCGCGACTATTACGTCTGGAGCGACGACCCCGAGAAGTATCAAGGCACCCGGATCATCTTCACCGACTCGGAGCCGTCGAACTGGTCGTGGGACCCGGTGGCCAAGCAGTACTACTGGCACCGATTCTTCCACCACCAGCCCGACTTGAACTTCGACAACCCCCGGGTCCTCCGCGCGGTGTTCAAGATCATGCGGTTCTGGCTCGACATGGGGGTCGACGGGATGAGGCTCGACGCCATCCCCTACCTGATCGAGCGCGAGGGGACGAACTGCGAGAACTTGCCCGAGAGCCACGCCATCCTCAAGCAGTTCCGCAAGGAGATGGACACCCACTACCAGGACCGGATGTTCCTGGCCGAGGCCAACCAGTGGCCCGCCGACGTGTTGCCCTACTTCGGCGACGGCGACGAGTGCCAGATGACGTTCCACTTCCCGCTGATGCCCCGGATGTTCATGGCGATCCGCCAGGAGGACCGGCACCCGATCGTCGAGATCATGCGGCAGACCCCCGAGATCCCCGACGGTTGCCAGTGGGCGCTTTTCCTCCGGAACCACGACGAGCTGACGCTCGAGATGGTCACCGACGAGGAGCGCGACTACATGTACAAGGAATATGCCGCCGACCCTCGGATGCGGCTCAACTTGGGGATTCGCCGCCGGTTGGCCCCCTTGATCGGCAACAGCCGGCGGAGGATCGAACTGCTCAACATGATGCTGTTCTCGCTCCCGGGGACGCCGGTGATGTACTACGGCGACGAGATCGGGATGGGCGACAACATCTATCTCGGCGACCGCGACGGCGTCCGGACGCCGATGCAGTGGAACGGCGACCGCAACGCCGGGTTCTCCAAGGTCGACTTCGCCCGGCTCTACGCCCCGCCGATCATGGACACGATCTACGGCTACCAGGCGATCAACGTCGAGGCGCAGGAGCGCGACCCGTCGTCGCTCCTCCAGTGGACCAAGCGGCTGATCGCGCTCCGGAAGCGGTACAAGGCGTTTGGCCGGGGGACCTTGGAGTTCCTCCACCCCAGGAACCGCAAGGTCCTGCCTTACATCCGCGAGTATGAGGACGAGCGCATCCTGGTCGTGGCCAACCTGTCGAGGTTCGTCCAGCCGGTCGAGCTCGACCTGTCGCGGTTCAAGGGGCAGACCCCGGTCGAGATGTTCGGTCGGGTCTCGTTCCCGATGATCACCGAGTCGCCGTACTTCATGTCGCTGGCCCCGTCGTCGTGCATCTGGTTCCAGCTCGAAACCGTCACCAGCCCGACCGTCGGAGGCGCCGAGCAGCTCCCGGCGCACGAGGTCGACGCCATCCCCCGGATCACCCTGACCGGCGGCTGGGAGACCCTCCTCGAAGGCCGGGAGCGGGCGATCCTCGAACGCTCGGTCCTGCCCCAGTTCATCGCCCGCCAGCGCTGGTTCGGCGGCAAGTCGCGGACGTTGGAAACCGCCAGCATCCGCGACTGGGTCGTGATCCCCAACCCCGGGGCCGCCCTCCCGACGGTGATCCTCTACGTCCGGACCTACGACAGCGAGGGGAACCATGAGAAGTACCAGGTCCCGATGGCGGCGGTCGACGGCGCGCTCGCCGACCAGATCCTGGCGAACAACTCGGCGGCGGTGATGGGCCACGTCAAATGCTCGAGCGGCGAAGGGATGCTCGTCGACGCCTTGGGCTCCGATGCGCTCTGCTCGCGGCTCCTCCGCCTGATCGCCCGGTCCGAAACGGTCCGGTCCCGGAGCGGGACCTTGGTGGGGATGGCGACCTCGGCGTTCGAGGACCTCGACGAGGCGGAATCCGCCGCCGAGAAACTCCGACGAGGGACCACCGAGTCGAGCAACTCCAACGTCATCTTCGACGACCGGTACTGGCTCAAAATCTTCCGGAAGCTCGCCGACGGGTCGAGCGTCGACTTCGAGGTCGGCCGGTTCTTGACCGAAGCCGCCAACTTCCCCCGGGTTCCCAAGACGCTGGGGATGATCGAGTTCCGCCGGAGCAAGCAGGCACCGTCCACCGTGGGCCTGCTCCGCGAATACGCCCCGAACCAGGGGCAAGCCTGGGAGTTGGCACTCAACACGGTGGGCCGTTACTTCGAGGAGGTGTCCGGCGAAGCCCACCGGCTCGACCAGATCGACACCGACCTGGCTTCCGCGTTCATCTTGAGCGACGCCGAGGTCCCCGAACAGGTCGCCGACATCCTCGGCTCGTCGCTCCTGACCGCCGCCGTCCTCGGCCAAAGGACCGGCGAGATGCATCGGGCGCTCGCCTCGTCGACGTCCAGCCCCGACTTCGCCCCCGAACCGTTGACCTCGGACGAGGTCGCCTCGCTTTCGGGTCGGATCAAGCGTCAGGTGGAAGCGACCTTGGTCGCGCTCAGGGAGCAGCGGGGGGCGTTGCCCGACGACGTCCGACGCGACGCCGACGCCCTCCTGGCGGCCCGCTCGCAACTGATCGAACGCGCGACCCGAATCCCCGCCGAGGCCGATAACGGCCTCAAGATTCGCTGCCACGGCGACTATCACCTGGGGCAAATCTTGAGCAATGAAGGCGACTTCGTGATCCTCGACTTCGAAGGGGAGCCTGGCCTGCCGCTGGGCGAGCGCCGGAGCAAGCACTCGCCGCTCAAGGACGTGGCGTCGATGCTCCGGTCGATCGACTACGCCGTGTCGAGCGCCTTGCAAAAGGTCGCCAAGGTCAACCCCGACGATTTGGAGCGGTTGGAACCGTGGGCGAAGCTCTGGAAGACCTGGGTTTCCGCCGAGTTCTTGAAGGCGTATCGCCTGGTCGCCGCCGACCTGATCCCGCCCGACCCGAAAGTGGCCCGGCAGTTGCTCGACCTCCTGATCCTGGAAAAAGCCTTGTTCGAGTTGCGTTACGAACTGGACTATCGCCCCGATTGGGTCCAAACCCCGATCCGGGGGGTCTTGAGCTTGAGCCAGTCGGGAGACCCAGCCTGATGACCGAGGCCGACGCCGCACCATCGGAAACCCTCCGACAACTCGCCCGATCGTGCGGAATCCAGGTCGAGTACGTCGACGCCTCGGGCGCGGTCCAGGCCGCGTCCGAAGCGTCGATGACCGCCGTCCTCCGGGCCTTGGGGGTAGCGCCGGCAACCCCCGAGGACGCCGAGCGTGCATTGGTCGAGCGGCGGATTCGGACCTGGAGGCGCCCCATCGAGCCGGTCATCGTCGCCTGGGACGGCGCCCCGGGTCCGGTCGACCTCCGGGTTCCGTCGGGCCGGGTGTCCGCCGAGGTGACTTGCCGGCTGGCCCTCGAAGACGGCGACGCCCGCGATTGGACCGCCGATATCCTGTCGCTGGAAGTCGTCGGCTCGGCCGACTTCGCCGGCGAGCGGTTCGTCGCCAAGCGGCTGCCGCTCCCGACCGGCCTGCCCACCGGCTACCACCGCCTGACCGTAGCGATCGACGGCGAGTCCCCGAGCGAGGCCCTGGTGATCTCGGCCCCGACCCGCGCGTACTCCCCTCCGGAAGTGGATGGACAATCCAACCGGCTCTGGGGCTTATTCTGCCCGCTCCACGCCCTCCACGGCGGGTCGAGCTGGGGTTCGGGCGACCACTCCGACCTCGAAGCCCTGATGGACTGGACCGCCGAGCTGGGAGGGAACCTCGTCGCCACGCTCCCGATGCTGGCCACCGCGTTCGACGGCCCGAACCCGCATATCAGCCCGTACTCGCCAACGTCCCGGCTGTTCTGGAACGAGTTCTACCTCGACCTCCACCGAATCCCCGAGTTGAGCCGGTCCAACGCGGCGAGGGGGCTGCTGGAGTCGTCCGAGGTCCTGGATGAGGTTCGAAACCTCCGGTCACACGACCTGGTCCACTACGGCCGCCAGATGAGGCTCAAGCGTCGGGTCCTCGAATACCTGGCCGACTCGTTCTTCGACGCCGACCCCGACGGCTCCGAAGACTTCCGCCGCTACCTCAAGGAACACCCCGACGCCGAGAGCTACGCCTTCTTCCAGGCGATGGGCGAGCGGTTCGGCCGAGACTGGCGGCAGTGGCCCCCCTCGGCGGACGCGGACGAGATCCCGTCCCGGGTCGCCCCCCGCGCGGTCCAGTACCACCTCTACTCGCAGTGGCAAGCCGACGTCCAGTTGAGCGCTTTGAGCGAGAAGGCGAGGCGGAAAGGCTTGACCTGGTACCTCGACTTCCCGATCGGCGTCGACTTCAACAGCTTCGACGTCTGGCGCGAGCAAGACGCCTTCGCCACCGGGGCGAGCGTCGGCTGCCCGCCCGACCCGGTGTTCACCAAGGGTCAGAATTGGGGCTTCCCGCCCTTGCACCCCGACCGCCAGCGCGAAGGGGGGTACCGCTACCTGATCGCCTCGTTCCGCAACCACCTCCGCTACGCCAACGCCCTGCGGATCGACCACGTCATGGGCTTGCACCGCCTGTTCTGGATTCCCGACGGCGCCGAGGCCAAGCACGGGGCGTTCGTGTCGACCCCCGCCGACGAGATCTACGCGATCTTGTCGGTCGAGTCGCACCGCCGGAACGCCTGGCTCGTCGGCGAAGACCTCGGGACGGTCCCGCCCGAAGTCGAGTCGTCGCTCCACCGCCACGCGGTCTCGGGGATGTACGTCGTCCAATACGAGCTTCGGCCCGACCCCGCCCATCCGCTCCGGCCCGTCCCGAAAACCACCGTCGCCAGCGTCAACACCCACGACATGCCGCCGTTCGCCTCGTTCTGGAGCGGGCTCGACCTCGACGACCGCCTCGCCCTGGGGTTGCTCGACGAGGCGGGCCTGGCTCTCGAACGCAAGGCACGGGCCGACCAGAAGGTCGCGCTGGTGGCGTTCCTTCAAGCCGAGAAGCAAGTTCTCCCGGAAACTTCGGTCGACGCCGCCGAAGCCGTGATCGCCGGGTTGTGGAACTGGCTGGCGACGTCGCCGTCGCGGGTCTTGCTCCTGAACGTCGAGGACCTCTGGCTCGAAACCGAGGCCCAGAACACCCCAAACACGTCGTTCGAGCGGCCCAACTGGCAGAGAAAGCTCCGCCACCCGCTCGAAGTCGTCACCGAGAACCCCCGTTATCGCGCCTTACTTGCCGAAGTCAACCGACTCCGCCGGAAACCAGTTTCTCCGAGCGCCGATCCTGCAATGATCGACCTCGAAATCTCGCCGACCTCGGCGTTATCGCCGACTCCGCCTCAATAAGTAGAATGCCCCCTTTCCCTTTTTCGGTCCTCTTATTTTGAAGAACTGATTGACCCTGACACTCCCAGGATGATGCTGGCGGCCGATTGCCCGGCCTGCTAGGATGGCAGAATCTGGGAGGTCATCATGGATGTCCGCTACTACATCGAGCCCGCAACCAGCCTGCCCCACATCTCCGATCACGGGGTTGCGGAAGCCAAGGTTGAGCGAATCCTGAACCGTCCGGGTGAAGATGGTCCCTCCTCCGGCGGTTCGAGGATGGCCGTCGGCCAGACAGACGGGGGGCGTTATCTCCGCGTGGTGTACGTCCCCGACGACGAGGGGGACGAGGTGTTCGTAATTACGGCCTATCCCCTTGCCGGGCGTGAACTCAAGGCGTACCGCAGGCGGAAAAGGAGGAGAGGGCGATGAACGAGCAGAGGTTTCCGGCGGGTTGGGACGAACAGCGTGTGCGACGCTTGCTAGGCTCTGTTGACGTTGTATCTGGCTCGGAGGCGGATGAAGCCAAAGACCAAGTGAAGCAACCCGAGAAATGTTGGCTCATGTTTGGCATTTGGTGGCCGACTCGACGCCCAACAGTGCCCTCATGAATCCGAGTGTCGCACGCTTGACATTGTAGGTAGCCCCACTCGAACATCGCCACGTACTGGTACAGCCACCTCTG
>JAABUX010008867.1_pt1 | contig 11511 bp, 11 predicted proteins | sample 5561851 | NCBI WGS metagenome assembly JAABUX01 (sample SAMN10711883, study PRJNA513361) | rock metagenome | isolation source: Antarctica rocks | place: Antarctica: Victoria Land, Richard Nunatak red sandstone | collected 2016-01-03 | reverse complement strand
GGCGTGTGCTGCTGCAGACGTTCAGCCCGGAGCATCCGGTGATGCAGGCGCTGGTCGGGGGCGACCTCGCGGCGTTCATGGCGCGCGAGGCGGATGCCCGGCGGCCTGGCAATTGGCCGCCCTATGGACGGCTTGCCGCGCTCATCGTGAGTGCCGAGCGGGCGCAGGACGCGGACGAGGTGGCGCGCGACCTGGGCCGCAACGCGCCGCATGGCGAGGGAATCCTCGTGCTCGGCCCGGCGCCGGCGCCGCTCGCGATCCTGCGTGGGCGGCACCGGCGGCGGCTGCTGCTCAAGACGCGGCGGGACATCGCGGTGCAGCCGCTGCTGCGGCACTGGCTTGCGCAGGCGCCGCTTGGCCGCGGCGTGCGGGTCGATGTGGACGTGGACCCCGTGAGTTTCCTGTAGGCGAGGCACGTGGGTTGCGTTTTGGGCGGTGCCCATGGTAGAGCCGCGCGCCGGTGAAAGCTGGATAACTCACAATATGGCGAGATCGTTGTGGCCTCTGGTACGCATATTTCGGGCGGGGTGGCGAGCCGTTACGCCATTGCGCTCTACGCTCAGGCGGACGACACGCATCAGATCGATAGCGCCGTCGAGCAGATGGAAGCGCTTGGCCGGATGATCGACGAGAGCGCGCCGCTGCGCCGTTTGCTGTCCGACCCGACGGTCGATGCGCAGGTTGCGAGCAAGGCGGCGATCGCCGTGCTTGCGGGGCAGGGGATCGGCAAGCTGGTGCGGGATTTCGTGGGCGTGGTCGCGGCGAACCGGCGGCTGGGCATCCTGCGCACGATCGTGACGGCGTTCGCGAAGCTGGTGGCCGACAAGCGGGGCATCGTGGTGGCCGAGGTCGCGAGCGCGCAGCCGATCTCGGATGTGCAGCGCGAGCAGTTGCGGGCCCGGCTGATCGAGGCGGGCTATGGCCAGGTGCGCATCCAAGATTCGGTGGATCCGTCCTTATTGGGCGGGCTGGTCGTGCGCGTGGGCGCGCGGCTTTATGATACTAGTCTCAAATCCAGGCTGCAGCGCCTGCAATTCGCCATGAAGGGAGCCGCCTGATGGAGATCCGTCCCGCTGAGATCTCGGACATCCTGAAGCAGCAGATCGCGAGCTTCGACAGCGAGCAGAACGTCGCCGAGACTGGGCAGGTGCTTTCGGTCGGCGACGGGATCGCGCGCATCTTTGGGCTGCAGAACGTGATGGCCGGGGAGATGGTGGAGTTTCCGGGCGCCGGGCTGCGCGGGATGGCGCTGAACCTCGAGACGGACAACGTGGGCGTCGTGATCTTCGGCGACGACCGGACGATCCGCGAGGGCGACACGGTGAGCCGCACCGGCGAGATCGTGTCGGTGCAGGTGGGGCGCGGGCTGCTGGGGCGGGTGGTGGACGGGCTTGGCCAGCCGATCGACGGCAAGGGGCCGCTGGTGGACGTGGAGACCCGGCGGGTCGAGGTGAAGGCGCCGGGGATCATCCCGCGGCAGTCGGTGAACGAGCCGATGCAGACCGGGATCAAGGCGATCGATGCGCTGATCCCGATTGGGCGCGGGCAGCGCGAGCTGATCATCGGGGACCGGCAGACGGGCAAGACGGCGGTGATCATCGACGCGATCATCAACCAGAAGTTCGTCAACTCCGGGACGGATGAAAAGGGCAAGCTTTACTGTATCTATGTGGCGATCGGGCAGAAGCGCTCGACCGTGGCGCAGTTGGTGCGCACGCTCGAAGAGCAGGGGGCGATGGAGTATTCGATCGTCGTTGCGGCGACGGCGTCCGATCCTGCGCCGATGCAGTTCCTGGCACCCTATACTGGCTGCACGATGGGCGAGTTCTTTCGCGATAACGGCATGGCGGCGATGATCTGCTATGACGACCTTTCGAAGCAGGCGGTCGCGTATCGGCAGATGTCGCTGCTGCTGCGGCGTCCGCCGGGCCGCGAGGCGTATCCGGGCGACGTGTTCTACCTGCATTCGCGGCTGCTGGAGCGCGCGGCCAAGATGTCGGACGCGTTTGGCGGCGGGAGCCTGACCGCGTTGCCGGTCATCGAGACGCAGGCGGGCGACGTTTCGGCCTATATCCCGACGAACGTCATTTCGATCACCGATGGGCAGATCTTCCTCGAGACGGAGCTGTTTTTCCGTGGCATCCGGCCGGCGGTGAACGTTGGCCTGTCGGTTTCGCGGGTGGGTTCGGCGGCGCAGATCAGGGCGATGAAGAAGGTGGCAGGCTCGATCAAGCTGGAGCTGGCGCAGTATCGCGAGATGGCGGCGTTCTCGCAGTTCGCGTCGGACCTCGACGCTTCGACGCGCAAGCTGCTCGACCGTGGCGCGCGGCTGACCGAGTTGTTGAAGCAGCCGCAGTTCAGCCCGATGCCGGTCGAGGAGCAAGTCGTCAGCATCTATGCGGGCACGAAGGGCTATCTCGATGCGTTGCCGCTCAATAGGGTTGGCGAGTTCGAGCGGCGTTTGATTGCCGACGTGCGTACGCGCGAGCCGGGCATCCTGGAGAGTATCCGAACGACCAAGGACATGAAGCCTGACGTCGAGGCGAAGCTCGTCGCCGTGCTGGACGGGCTCGCGAAGCAGTTCGCGTAGGGGCGGGGGGTGGCAAGCCTCAAGGCGCTGCGGGGGCGGATCAACTCGGTCCGCAATACGCGCAAGATCACGTCGGCGATGAAGATGGTGGCGGCGAGCAAGCTGAAGCGGGCGCAGTCCCAGGCGGAGGCGGCGCGGCCGTATGCCGAGCGGATGGAGCGGATGCTCGGGGCGCTCGCGGCCAATGTGGCGGGTTCGCCGACGGCGCCGAGGCTGCTGGTGGGCACTGGGCAGGAGCGGCGGCATTTGCTGATCGTGGTCACGGCGGACCGTGGCCTTGCCGGGGGGTTCAACACGAACGTCGCGCGGGCGGCGCGCGGGGCGATCCGGCGGCTCGAGGCGGAGGGCAAGCAGGTCCAGGTGCTGACGGTGGGGCGCAAGGGGCGGGATTTCCTGCGGCGGGAGTTCGCGGACCGGTTGGTTGGGGAGTTCAGTTTTGCCGCGCAGAAGCAGGTGGTGTTCGCGGATGTGAGGGCGGTCGCGGAGCGTGCGACGGCGATGCTCGACGCGGGCGAGATCGACGTCTGCACGGTGATCTACAACCGGTTCGTCTCCGTCGTCTCGCAAATCCCGACCGAGCGGCGCCTCGTGCCGTTGCAGTTGCCGGCGGTGGAGACGCAAGCCGCCGGCCCGCAGGCGATGTACGAGTTCGAGCCGGACGAGGAGACGATCCTTGCCGCGTTGCTGCCCCGCAACCTGGCAATCCAGCTTTTCCGGGCGGTCATCGAGAGCGCGGCGGGCGAGCAGGGCGCCCGCATGGCGGCGATGGATAACGCCACGCGCAATGCGGGCGACATGATTACCCGGCTGACGCTGAACTATAACCGCACGCGGCAGGCCAACATCACGCGTGAACTGATTGAAATCATCTCCGGCGCCGAAGCCGTCTGAGCAGGAGTCAAGTTATGGCAAAGAATAACGTCGGCCTTGTGACCCAGGTGCTTGGCGCCGTCGTGGACGTGCAGTTCGAGGGTGATCTCCCGTACATCCAGAATGCGCTTACGGTCCGCAACGGCGACAATACTCTTGTACTTGAAGTGGCGCAGGAACTGGGCGAGCGCACGGTGCGCACCATTGCCATGGATAGCACGGATGGGCTGGTGCGGGGATCGGAGGTCACGGATACCGGGGCGCCGATCAGCATGCCGGTCGGCCCGGCGACGCTCGGTCGCATCCTGAACGTCATCGGCGAGCCGATCGATGAGCGTGGGCCGGTGAACGCGGTGGCGCGGTCGCCGATCCACCGGGACGCGCCGAGCTTCGAGGACCAGGCGACCAGCGCGGAAGTCCTGGTCACGGGCATCAAGGTCGTGGATTTGCTGGCCCCGTACCTCAAGGGCGGCAAGACCGGGCTGTTCGGCGGCGCGGGGGTCGGCAAGACGGTGCTCATCCAGGAGCTGATCAACAACATCGCCAAGGTGCATGGCGGCGTATCGGTGTTCGCGGGGGTGGGCGAGCGGACGCGCGAGGGCAACGACTTGTATCACGAGATGATCGACGCGGGCGTGATTAAGCTTGGCGAGGGGACGACCGAGGGCAGCAAGGTCGCGCTCGTGTACGGGCAAATGAACGAGCCGCCGGGTGCGCGGGCGCGTGTGGCGCTTTCGGGGCTGACGCTTGCCGAATACTTCCGTGACGAGGAGGGCCAAGACGTGCTCTTCTTCGTCGATAACATTTTCCGCTTCACGCAGGCTGGGGCGGAGGTCTCGGCGCTGCTGGGCCGCATCCCGAGCGCGGTGGGCTACCAGCCGACGCTGGCGACGGACATGGGCGCGCTGCAGGAGCGCATCACCAGCACGAAAAAGGGCTCGATCACATCCATCCAGGCCATCTACGTGCCCGCCGACGACCTGACCGACCCGGCGCCCGCCACCTCCTTCGCCCATCTCGACGCGACGACCACGCTCTCCCGCTCGATCGCCGAGCTTGGCATCTACCCTGCCGTGGACCCGCTCGACTCCACCTCGCGCTCGCTCGACCCGCGCATCGTCGGCGAAGAGCATTATACGGTCGCCCGCGAGGTGCAGCGCATCTTGCAGACCTACAAGAGCTTGCAGGACATCATCGCGATTCTGGGCATGGACGAGTTGTCGGAAGACGACAAGCTGATCGTCGCCCGTGCGCGCAAGTTGCAGCGGTTCCTGTCGCAGCCGTTCCATGTCGCCGAGGTGTTCACCGGCACGCCGGGCCTGTTCGTGCCCGTCGCGGACACGGTGCGTTCCTTCAAGGCCATCGTGGAGGGCCAATACGACCATTTGCCGGAGCAGGCTTTCTACATGGTCGGCACGATCGAGGACGTTGTGAAGAAGGCCGAGTCGATGAAGGTTACGGCCTGATGCCGACCGAGCTCGAGATCGTCGGTCCCGACCGGCTGCTGTTGTCCCAACAGGTCGAGCTCGCGGTGATTCCGGCGGCTGAAGGCGATCTCGGCGTTATGCCGGGCCGGGCGCCGATGATCGTGCTGTTGCGGGGCGGGCTGATCACTATCTACGAGGGTAGCCAGCCCACGACCCGGCTGTTTGTCAGCGGCGGCTTCGCTGAGATCACGCCGGAGCGCTGCACGGTCCTCGCCGATGAGGCGTTGCCGCTCAGCGAAATCTCCCGCGCCGATGCGGAGCAGCGTCTCGCCGCGGCCGAGGCCGCCCAAGATGCCATCGACCCCCAGGACGTGGCGGCGCTCGACGCTGGCATGATGCGCGTGCAATCTGCGCGGGCCCGGATCGAGGCCGCGACCGCCGCGTAACCTGACTGCAACATATACTGCAACATATAGTGACATGCCTACCGGGAACCCTTCAGATCACTCCGTCGTCGGGTAGAGTACGCACAGCCTGGTTACCACGAGGTTAATACACCGATGAAGCACTGGCGCCTCGAAGACGTGGCCTGGTCGGAGTTCGACGCGTCACGCGTGGACGCCGGAATCGTGCCGCTCGTGAAAGCGGCTGCGATGGTCGAGAAGAATGGGGTGGACTACGCCATTTACCTGAACCGCGTCTTTGCCGACGATTTTGATTTCCAGGGTGCTGCGGACCGCTGGGCGGTCGAGGAGGTCCAGCACGGCGATGCGCTTGGGCGCTGGGCGACGCTTGCCGATCCGGGGTGGGATTTCGATCATGCGTTCGCCCGCTATCGTGCGGGATACAAGCTGCCGCTGGACGTCGATGCCAGCATCCGTGGCTCGCGCACGGGCGAGCTGATCGCGCGCTGCATGGTCGAGACCGGCACGAGCAGCTATTATACGGCGCTTGGCGAGGCGGCCGGGGAGCCGGTGCTGAAGCAGGTCTGCCGATTGATCGCGGCTGACGAATACCGGCATTTCAAGCTGTTTTACGACCATATGCGGCGGTATCTGGGGCGCGAGCGGATCGGCGTCGTGCAGCGGCTGCGGATTGCCGCCGGGCGCATCACCGAGAGCGAGGATGACGAGTTGGCCTATGCGTATTTCTGCGGCAACGAGCCCGAAGGGGCGACGTATGAGCATGGGCGCTGCATTGCCGGGTACATGGGCCGGGCGATGGGCTATTACCGTTTCCGGCATATCGAGCGCGGGATGGGCATGATCCTGAAGAGCGTGGGATTGCCGCCGCGTGGCCGGGTGTCGGACGCGGCGGCGCGGCTCGCATGGTCGCTCATGCAGCGGCGGCGGCGCAAGTTCGTGCAGGCGGTCCCGCTGGAGCTGGCCGAGGCGGCGTAGGGGTTTTTGAGGAGGACAGCCAGCCTGCCGCAGCAAGCTGGCCGCTGGACTTCGGAGCTATCTAGCGCGGGTAGATGGGGGTTGGGCCGGCACCGTCCATTGCGCTGGCGCTGATCGGATGCACCATTGCGGGCTGGGCATCAAACTGCGCCGCCACTGGCCTGATACGGATCGGCGCGTCGAGAATGGCGGGCTCGGACAAGGCGATCGGCGGCAGGGTAGGCACCGGGTTGGCCGCCATATCGAGGCGGATATCGGCGGGATAGGTGTAGTTGGCGCCCGACGCGGCATCGACGATGACGCCGATGACGCCTCCGGCGATGATGTTGCCGAACGTCGCGCCGCTGAAGGTCGGGGATTGGACGATCGACGCGGACTTGAAGCCCTCCTTGTCGCACGTCACGGAGAGGTCGTTCTTGCTCTTGTCGATGTGCACGCTGCCTGGAGTTGTCGGGATAGCCCGATCCGCACGCCCATGCGGTCGACCGTGCAAGTCGCGGCAGGGGGCGTGGTGGAAACTGTTACGCTCTGGCTGCTGCCATTCACCAGCGTGGCGCAGGCCGACAACATTGCGAGCGGGGCGACGAAAGAACCTCGAGCATGTTTCACCTATGATCGAGAACATAGGATTCATATCACGAAACCGTGAGTATCGTGCAAAAATTCCTTCCTATACCGATATAAAATTGTTTGCCGTCTCTACTGATGTCGGCGGGATGCCCGCCGGGGGAGTCGAACCCCCAAGCCTTTCGGCGTCGGATTTTAAGTCCGCTGCGTTTACCATTCCGCCAGGCGGGCGCGCGTTATTCCTGAGCGACCTGGCGCGCGATGTCCAGCGCCCGGCGTATTAGCGTCGCGGTCGCCTCGGGGGTGCGGAAGGCGCTGTGGGCGGAGAGGGTGACGTTGTCGAGGGCGGTGAGCGCGTGGCCGGGGGGCAGGGGTTCGGGGTCGAAGACGTCGAGCGCCGCGTGGGCCAGATGGCCGCGGCCGAGGGCGTCGATCATCGCGGCTTCGTCGATGATGGCGCCGCGTGCTGTATTGACGAGGATCGCGCCGGGCGGGAGCTGGGCGAGCTGGTCCGCGCCGAGGAAGCCGCGGGTCTCGTCGTTGAGCAGGAGATGGATGGAGAGCACCTGGCTGGCGGTCAGCAACTCGTCGATGGGCACGAAGCGGACGCCCTCGGCCGTGCGCGGCGTGCGGTTCCAGGCGAGCACCTCCATGCCGATGCCGCGCGCGATGCGGGCCATTTCGCCGGCGATCCCGCCGAAGCCGAGCAGGCCGAGCCGCTTGCCTTGGAGCTGCATGCCGTCCGTGCGCGGCCAGCCGCCGGCGCGGATGCTCCGGTCCATGAAGGCGATGCTCCGGGCGGCCGCGAACATAAGCGCCACGGCGTGCTCGGCGACGGCCACGTCCCCGTAACCTTTGATGGTGTGCACCGTGATGCCGAAGCCGGCGAGCGCCTCCGGGTCCATGTAGCTACGTGCCCCGGTGCCCAGGAAAACCACGTGCCGCAGCCCGGTGCAGCGCGCCATGATTTCGGTTGGCATGAAGCTGTGGTCGTTGAGGACGATCTGGTAGCCGCGCAGCAGGCCGGGGAGGGTGGCGGGAAGCACGTCGGCGTGCTCGTTGAGGTCGATCGGCGGATCGCTGGGCTGGACCGCGGCGCGGAAGGTGGGCACGAGGTCGCCGCTGGCGTCCATGAAAAGGCCACGCATGGGATGGGGCGCTCCGGTGGTGAGGCGCGCGATCGTGCGGCAGGGACGGGCGTAGGACAAGCATTGACGCTACGGCACGGCGGGGCTCACGGTGGTACGATGCGTGCGATAATGCGTGCGACAGGGATCGTCGTGATCGGCTTTGCCGCCGCACTGCCGGCGATGGCGATGAAGCCCGCGCCCGCCGAGCCGGTCCTGGCCAAGCCGCCGCCGAGCGGACCCGAGTTGCGGCTGGTCAGCAGCGGCACCGGGTTCATGGTCGCGGTGGGCCGGCTGCTGACGAACGATCATGTCGTCGAGGGCTGCCGGCGCATGGTCGCCCGCAACGCCGCCGGGCAGAGCGCCTCGGCGCGGGTCGAGGCGACGGATGCGGGGAGGGACCTTGCGATGCTGATGGTGCGCGACGATTTCGGGCCGGCGCTCGTCTTCCGCGAGGCGCCGCCGGTCCTGCGCGGGGAGGGCGTCGTGACGTTCGGTTATCCGCTGTCGGGCCTGCTCTCCTCGGGGCCGACGCTCACCACCGGCGCCATCAGCGCGCTGTCCGGGCTGCGCGACAATCCCAGGAACTTCCAGATCAGCGCGCCGGTGCAGCCCGGCAGTTCCGGCGGGCCGCTGCTGGACATGCAGGGCCACGTCATCGGGGTGGTCGTCTCCAAGCTCAACGCCGCCCGGGTCGAGGAACTGACTGGCGGCGACATCCCGCAGAACGTGAACTTCGCCGTGAAGGGCGCGGAGGTGGTGGCCTTCCTTCGCGAGCACGGCGTAATCCTTCGCAGCGCGAGCAGCGGCGACGCCGATAAAAGCGCGGCGATGGTCGGCGAGGTCGCGAACCCCTCGACGATGTTCCTGCGCTGCTACAAATAGCGCCACCCCCAACCGGGGCAGGCTTGGAGCATCATGGCGCGGGCGACGGAAGGAGGAGTGGAGCCGCTGGTTGCGAGGCCGCGGCGGCGCTGGGTGTGGCGGTTGCTGCGCTGGGGATTGATCGCCGGCATCTGGGGCGGGTTGGCCCTTGGCGTGGTGCTGGTGTGGTTCGCGCGCGACTTGCCCCGGCCGGAGGCGGCGCTCGATGCGGCGCGGCGTCCCGGGTTGGCGCTGCAGGACATGGCCGGGCACACTTTCGCGACGTTCGGCGACATCGTGGGCGAGCCGTTGCGGCTGGCGAACATGCCGAAATACCTGCCGGAGGCGGCGGTGGACGTCGAGGACCGGCGGTTTTGGTTCAACCCGGGCATCGACCCGATCGGGATCGCGCGGGCGGCCTGGACTAATTTGCGCGCTGGGCACCTCGTTCAAGGCGGCTCGACGATCACCCAGCAAGTCGCGAAAAACCTGTTCCTCACCAATGCGCGCACCGTGAAGCGCAAGGTGCAGGAACTGATGCTCACGTTCTGGCTGGAGCGGACTTTTTCCAAGAAGGAAATCCTCGAAATCTGGCTCAACCGCGTTTACCTCGGCTCTGGAGCTTGGGGCGTGGACGCGGCGGCGCGGATTTACTTCGGCACCTCCGCCCGGCACCTATCGCTTTGGCAATGCGCGGTGCTGGCCGGCTTGCCGCGGGCGCCGAGCCGGTTCAATCCCCGGACCGACCCGGCGGCGGCTGCAACGCGGGCGCGCGAGGTGCTCGCCGCGATGGTCAGGGCAGGCGACATCACGGCCGGCCAGGCCAGCGACGCCGCGGGCCAGATCCGGTTTCCGGCGACCCATGCGGTGAGCGGCTGGTTTGCCGATTGGGCGGCCGATTTATCGCAGACGATCGTCCCGGAGGGGGCGGACGCGGTGCTGCACACGACGCTCAATGCAAGGTTGCAAGGGGTGGCCGAAGAGCGGTTGCGGGCGATGCTGGACGGGGCCGGCGCGAAGGATGGCGCGACGCAGGGGGCCGTGCTCGTGCTGGACGCGGCGAGCGGCGCGGTGCGCGCGATGGTGGGCGGCAGGGATTGGCGGACGAGCGCCTATAACCGTGCGGTGGCGGCGCGGCGCCAGCCCGGCTCGTCGTTCAAGCCGTTCGTGTGGCTCAATGCGCTGGAGCATGGACTCGATCCGGACAGTCCGGTGCTCGACGCGCCGCTGCGGATCGGCACCTGGCAGCCGCAGAACTTCGACCGCAGCTACCGTGGCGAGACGACGCTCGAGACGGCGCTGGCGCTGTCGCTCAACACCGTGTCCGTGCGGCTCATGCAGGATTATGGCGGCCCTCGCGTCGTGGCGGCGGTGGCGCGGCGGCTCGGCATTACGGGCACCCTGCCGGACAATTTGTCGCTGGCGCTCGGGACTGGGGAGGTCAGCGTGATCGAGATGGCGGCGGCTTATGCGACATTTTTCAATGGCGGTCGCCGGGTGGAGCCGGTTGGGGTGGTGAGCGCCGAATCGGAGGGGCAGCGCCTAGCGATGCCGCGGGCGGCGGCCGAGCCGGTTATCTTGCCTGAGACGGCGCGGGAGATGGAGACGATGCTGGTGGCGGTGGTGACGCGGGGGAGCGGGCGGGCGGCTGCGGTGCCGGGCCGGGTGGTGGCGGGGAAGACGGGGACGACGCAGGATTATCGCGATGCCTGGTTCGTGGGCGATGTCGCGGGGCCGGGTGGAGGGACAATCATCGCCGTGTGGATCGGCAACGACGATGACGCGCCGATGCTTGGGGTGACGGGCAGCTCGCTGCCGGCGCAGCTCTTTCACGAGGTCGCGCAAGCCTTGCGGTAAAGTGTTTCCAGTTTAGCCGATCCGGTGCAGCCCGGCGCCTTCCGCGGCGAGCCAGGCCTGCGCCATCGCCCGGTGCGGGGTGAGCCTTGCCACCAGCGCCCAGAAGAGCGGTCCGTGGTTCATGTGCCGGAGATGCGCCACCTCGTGGGCGACGACGTAGTCCTGCACGTCCGGGGGCGCCATGACGAGCCGCCAGCAGAACATGAGCGTGCCGTCGGCGGTGCAACTGCCCCAGCGCGAGCGGGTGTCCTTGATGGCGATCCGGCGCGGCACGACGCCAGCGGTGGCGGCATGGGCGATGGCGCGCACGCTGAGGCGCCGCCGTGCTTCGCGCCGGAGCAGGTCCGTCACGCGGCGGGCGAGGTGCTCGGGCGGGCCGGAGACGCAAACGCCCGCGCCCTCGATCCAGGCGCCGCGGCGGGCGGCCGGAAGATGCCGGATGATGTGTTCCCGACCGTCTAGGCAGACTGCGCCGCCATCGGCTAGGGGGGCGATCCGGCTCAACCGGGCAAGCCGGGCCTGCGCCCAATCGAGATGGCGCCCGAGGAGCTCGCGGCCGCGGGCCTGACTGGTCCTGGGCGGCAGGACGACGACGACGCAGGCGGCGCGCGCGTCGATCTTGAGGCTGATGCGGCGGGCGCGGGCGCTTTTTTGCCAACGGATGGGGATGGCGGCGAGCTGGGGTTCGATCATGGGTTGGTTGGGTGCGAGCCCGATATGAATGTTATTGACAGAAACTTGATGCTATACCCTGACTCATTGAGAATCCGCGTACCCTCTTGCGGAAGGGCGTGAGAGGGATTCTACCA
>JAABUX010008866.1_pt1 | contig 11511 bp, 9 predicted proteins | sample 5561851 | NCBI WGS metagenome assembly JAABUX01 (sample SAMN10711883, study PRJNA513361) | rock metagenome | isolation source: Antarctica rocks | place: Antarctica: Victoria Land, Richard Nunatak red sandstone | collected 2016-01-03 | reverse complement strand
GCTTCGAGCTCTCAGCGCCGAACTCGAAGCGCTGTCACTCAAGCTCGCCCAAGACGCCGAGGGGTGGGGGGAGAAATAGCGATCGAGAAGCGCGGAAAGGGAGCTACGAGAGGTCGTCGACGGTCAACAGCGACTGCGAACGTTGATCGGCTTCATCGACGACCGCGCGCTCCCGGACTTCGACGTCGGCCGGGATCGGTTCGAGATCAAGCGGAACCACAATAAGGCGCTGGCTGGGAAGCGGTTTGCTCAGCTAGAGCCAGAGGATCAAGGTCAGATTCTTGGGTACGAGTTCAGCACCCACACCCTTCCTTCGAGCATGGACGACCGCGCCGTTCTCCAGATGTTTGCGCGCCTGAATTCAACCGGCGTGAAGCTGAACGGGCAAGAGCTCCGCAACGCCGAGTACTTCGGCATCTTCAAAGGCCTGATGTACGACCTTGCTTACGAACAGCTCGAGCGCTGGCGTGGCTGGCGGATCTTCTCCGAAGACGACATCGCCCGCATGAACGAAGTTGAACTTGTCAGTGACCTCTCCAAGAACGTTATCGACGGCCTGTCGGGTAAAAGCCAGAAGGGCCTTAACGACCTCTACGCCAAGTACGACGGCCGCTTCGACGGGGTCAAGGTGCTTTCAAGGCGCTTCCGAGGCACGATGGATACGATCGACGAGCTCCTCGGCGGATCCATTGCCAAGACTGTATTTCGAAGCGAAGTGTACTTCGTGACGTTGTTTTGCCTCGTTTACGACGTTGAATGGGGTCTGGGAAGTCCTCTCGATTCGACGAAGCCCCGCGCGGTCTCCGCCGCGCGCCTCCGCAATGGTCTGATGGAAGCCAGCAACCGCTTCCAATCGCAAAACGTGCCAGCGGAGGTCCTCGACGCGGTGCTGCGAGCTTCGGCTGATCTCGGTCGCAGGCGGACGCGACTCGACTATCTTCGGTCGCTCTGCCGCTGAGGCTCAGTTTTGCCGCCGGCGACCGACCTCGCGGACAAACTCACACGCGAAGCTCGGGGTCTCGAGCTCTACGTCTTACGTGTCGAGGCGCTCGCGCGCGATCGTCGCGTTCCTAAAGCCGATGCGGAGCGCGCGTATGCCGCTGGCTTCATCCTCTTCTACACATCCGTGGAACGGACTTTGGAGCAGCTATTCATCGGGTTGTTGACGGCGAAGCTCACAGTCACACAGCGAGGAGTAAAGCCCGTCGTAGCTGCTCCCAACGCGCCGACGGCGCTGCGGCTCGTCCTAGGCGGTCGTAACTACGTCGATTGGCTTCCGTTTGATCGACACACAAAGCGCAGGGCGGAAGCGCTGCTCTTGGATGGCAAGCCCTTCAACGATCTCGGAAAGGCCGACCGCAAGTTTCTGGCGCGCCTGTCGATCCTGCGGAACGCCCTCGCTCACCGAAGCGGCCACGCGCTCAAACAATTCGAGCGCGAGTTCATCCTAAACACACCACTTCCTGGCGGCCTGCCTCCAAGTCAACACAAGCCGGTGGGGTATCTCCGGGGACAACATGCCGCCAACCAGTCGAGATTTGCATACCAATTGGCGGAGGCAGCCACGATCATGAGACGGCTCTGCACCTAGGTCACAACGTCCGGCGATCGGCGACAAAAGCAATGAGAGATATCCGGTGCTCTGAGTATCGTCAGATTTCGGGCCATCACCATTGGGTGTGTCTCCCCGACGGCGAGCGAAACGTGGCGAGGCGATCGCATGGCAGCGACGCGGATGATTCGCGTCGGCGTCGGCGTCGGCGTCGGCGGGCGAGCGCTTTGCCGCGGATCCGCTCGCCGTGAATCGGCCACGGCAGAGCGCGACGGCTACCGATCAGCCGGGGCGCACGAATGCTTCCGTTAGCGCAGACCGTTCTTCCTGACGAGTGCTTGGCGACGGGAGTACTCGCGCCCCGAGTGCCGCATCCCGGCGGAAGCGGCCATCTCCCCGAAAGTGCCGGAATGGCGACGAAGCAGAAGCGGGGGGTCGGCCGGCCGCGCCCCTCAGAACGGCACCGGGGCTGACCGGAACCCTCGGATAAGACCCTCGGGCGGCGGGAGTAGGCTGAAGGGTGGCGCGGCGCGCTCTCCCGGCCGCTCGAGTTCGAGTTCCTCCGATCTGGGCGATTCCACGCCGGCGAGAGGCTGGAATCCGGACGGTGGCACCTCGCTCACGGTCGGGTTGGACAACGACGGAGCGTTGAACTGAGTCGATCATTTCGTCCAGTTGCGTGACGTTTGCGTTCGCAGGCGTCTTCAAAGGGACGGCCGAATCCAAATGGCCGCGATCACAACCCTCACGTGCGGAGGTCTCATGAGGGTCGTTCACATTAAGCTGGCCGCGGCGAGCGCGGCCCTGGCCGTCGGCGTCAGCTGTCTCGTCGCCGCGACGGCAGGCGCAACCGGATACCAGCTGACGCTCAACCACGCCGCCGGCGACTACTCCCGCCAAGTCCTCACCGAGTGCGGGAAAACCGGTCATTATCACTTCTGCCACGCCACGCCCGGTGCCGGGATTGGGCACCGAATCGAGGTCAGCGGCGGACTCACTCCTTCTCTCGCGAGGTTCAGCCGGTCTTGCACTTCCTCAAGTGCGTTCACGGCAGATTCGTCGGAGCGGGGTACATCACCCTGAGGCAGCCGCGGCAACTACTCCAGCTCGATCGACGCCAAGACTTACACCAGGCTTCCGGCCACGACCTACTACCGCATCTTCACGACGTACGGCGGTGCCCGCAGCGCTGTCCATCACTTGGCCATCACCCGGTAAGTTGCGGCGTCTGGGCGCCGACTCGTACCGTCCGCCCGTGCCTGGCGTGGGCTCCAGTTCGCACAGGGGACCAGTTGCCGGTCTCCCTCCACGGCGAGCCGGCTCGGTCCGGGGCACCGTGCCGGCGCGGGACGGTCGGGTCGTTCGCTATGCCGCAGGCCGCCGGTGCTCGTCGGCGGTGGGTACGGCCGTGGCGGGCTGTGATCGTCCGCTGGGGATCAGCTGGGCCTGCGCGAGCCCCGAGAAGCGTGAGTCGCGGTCGCTCATCAGGACATCGGGGGCGCCGAATTCGACCACGCGTCCGGCATCCAGCACGGCAACCCGGTCGGCCTCCATGACCGTGGCGAGCCGGTGGGCGATGATGAAGCCGGTGCGACCGTTCAGGAGCCGGTCGATGCCGGTCATCACCAGCCGTTCGGTATGGGCGTCCATGGCCGAGGTCGGCTCATCGAGGACGACGATCGGCGCGTCCTTGAGCATCGCCCGGGCGATCCCGATGCACTGCTTCTCCCCGCCGGAGAGCGACGCCCCGCGTTCGGAGACGATCGTGTCGTAGCCGTCCTCTAGGCGGGCCGCGATCAGCGAGACCCCGGCGGCCTCCGCGGCGGCGATGATCTCCTCTCGGGGCGCCTCGGGCCGCCCGTAGGCAATGTTCTCGAGCACTGTGGTCCGGAAGATCAGGCTGTCTTGGAGCACGACCGCCACGTTGGCGCGCAGTGACTCCAGGGTGAAGTCGCGCACGTCGCGGCCGTCGATCAGCACCGCGCCGCTCCAGGGGTCATAGAACCGGGGCAGCAGCGAGAGCAGGGTAGACTTGCCCGAGCCGGTGGCTCCGACCAGCGCCACGAGCTGTCCCGGGGTGGCCTGCAGCGAGACGTCGTGCAGCACCGGGCGACCCTCCGAATAGCCGAAGTGCACCTCCGTGAAGGCGACCCCAGCCGCGGCGCCGATCACCAGGGTCTGCGCTGAGGGCCGCTCGACGACGGTAGGTTCGACGTCCAGCACCTCGCGGATGCGCTCCAGGCTGGCGCCGGCCTTGGAGACTGAGTAGGAGAGCTTGGCCAGCTGACGGATCGGGGATTGGGTGCTCCGGGCATAGCTGAGCAGGACCAGCAGCTCACCGGGTGTCAGGTGGCCGGTAATCACCTGCTGGACGCCGAGCACGATCAACAGCGAGTAGCCGATGGTCGACATCAGCGACACGCTGGGTGTCAGCCTGGCCAGCAGCGTGGCCGCGCGGATGTTCGCGGACAGGCTGCGATCGCTCGCCTCGGTCAGCCGCCCGCTTTCGTGCTCCTCGCGGCCGTAGGCCTGGACCAGCTTGACGTAGGACAAGCTCTCCTGGAGAACGGCCGAGACCTGGCCCTCTTGGCGGCGGGCGGTCCGCATCGCCTGGCGCATGACGACGGTGTTGCGCCGGGCGTAGACGGCGGTCGGCAGGGTGAGGGCGATCGCCGCCAGGCCCATCGGCCAGTCCAGCCAGAACAGCACCCCCGCCATGAAGATGAGCGTGAGTCCATTGGTCACGATGTTGGACACGCCGCTGGCCGCGAGGTCCTGCAGCGCGCCGATATCGCCCGAGAGTCGAGAGAGCAGGTCGCCCAGGCGGGTGTCCGGCGACTGGTGGTAGGCGACCGACAGGCGCTGGAGATGTCCGAACAGCGTGCGGCGCAGCTGGAACACCGCCTTCTGGGAGGCTACCTCGGACAGTTGCGTGTCGTAGTAGCTCAGTGCGGCGTCCGCGAACGCGATCAGGATCGCTCCCCCGGTGATGAGTCCGAGCAGCATCCACTGGTCGGATCCGAGCGCGAGGCGCAGGTGCGCCTGGCCATGGTGATGCTGGACCAGCAGCACCCGGTCGAACACGAACTTCAGTGGCCATGGAGCCAGCAGCGCGGTCACGGTCTCGCCGAGCATCGCCGCGCCGGCCAGCCAGAGCGTGCGGCGGTAGGGCCGCAGGTACGGCCACATCGCGCGCAGGATCTCTAGCATGCCCAGTCGCCGGGGAGGGCGCGGCTCGCTGCCAGGGCATTGCGGGTAAACGTCTCGCACACGCCGGCAACGTGCTCCCGTACATGGGCGCTGGGCCGGGAGTCCAGCGATGGATATCCCAGGCTGACCAGCAGGTCTCCGACCGCCGCCTCGATGCGCGGCACGGCGTCCGGTGCGAGCTGCGCTCGCCAGTCCCGCAGGCCGGCGGTTGGCGGCAGCCACTGGGCCTTCGTGCTTCGCCCGGGCTTGACACGCGTACGGCCCTCATGGAAACGGACCATCGCCACAGCGTAGGGCAGGCTCAGAAAACCGCACACGCGCTCCAGCGTGCGGTCCGGAGCGCTGACCAGGTCCTCGTAGCGAACCTCGTGATAGCGGTCAGAGCCGATCACGGCGCCGCCCTCACGCCCCAGGGCGACGCTCATTCGCCAGTACAGCGCGGTGCTGACGACGGGATCGAGTGCCCAGGTTCCGTATTGGCCTGCGGTGCGCTCGCCGCTGCGCCACTCGAGCATCGAGAGGCAGACGTCCCGGGGGTCACGGATGATGTGAACGAAGCAGGCCTGTGGCCACAGCTCGTGAAGCTGCCCGATCCGCCGCACGTATCCGGGGGTCTTGTCGCCCGCCAGGGCCTTGCCGCGGCGCTGGGCGTACAGATCGAAGAGCAGGCTGACGAATCGCTCGTACCGGATCGGCTGCTCCTCGGAGAACACGCGTTCGAGATCCGGCTCGGTCAGGTCCATGCGCGAGAACTTCGGACTCTCCAGCAGAAGCGGGAACAGGGCGGGCGTGACAAGGCCGGCGCGGGTCAGTCCGGTGCGCTCGCGAGACTTTCGCGGTACCCAGTAGGTCTCGTTGACGACCGCCAGCTCGGGGTGGGCGTCGAGCATCCGCTGCAGCAGCGTCGTGCCCGATCGGGCGGCGCCGACCACGAACACGTACGGATTGGCCGGTGGCTCGACGCTCATCGGCTCATGACCCGTGACCCGCTCGTGCTGGGGGGCCGCGCCGGCGGCTGCGGTCGCGCCTCGCCGGCGAACGTCAGCACACGCTCGGCGATCACGCCCCAGTCCAGCGCGGCGCCGCCGCTTGCCGCCGCCGCGGCCAGCTCGCCGCGCAACGCCTCGTCGCCAAGCAGCCGGGTCAGCCGCTCAGCGAGCTGCGGCACCGAGCCGGGAGCGTGAGCCAGCCCGGCGCCGCCGACGAGCTCACGCATGTCGCCCTGGTCGGAGTAGACCACCGCACGTCCCCCCGCGAGGTACTCGACGACCTTCAGGGGGTGAAAGTAGAACCCCTCGAGCGGCAGGTACGGGGCGACGGCGATGTCAAAGCGCGCTACCCAGGCCGGGACGTCATCCTGGGGGACCTGACCCGTGCACAGGACGTGGCCCCGGAGGTCCGGCCGGCGCGAGCGCTCGCGCACCGCGTCGGCAAGCGGACCGGTTCCGACCAGGATGAGAGCCGCCTCTGGGTGGGTCTCCCGGGCACGCGCGAACGCCTCCAGCAGCTGGTCGACCCCATGCCACGGCTTCATGCTGCCCGCGAATCCGACCACTGGTCGCCCGGGGAACGGATCGGCGGCCGGCGGGTGCGACGCCCGAAAGTGCGCCACGTCGGCGCCGTTGGGAATCCAGGTTGCCGGTACTGCCGGTGCGCTCTCGCGCACCCAGCTCAGCAGTGCGGAGGAGACGGTGTGGATGCGGTCGGCATCCCGGAGCGTCCGCTGCTCACGTTGCTCGGCGGCAGGGTCCACGAGTCCTCGATACCGCGTGGCCTCCTCGACCAGCCGGGCGTTGACCTCAAGCGTCAGGGGCACCCCGCAGCGCCAGGTGGCGACGCGTGCCGCCGCGGATTCCAAGCTGTACCGCTCGATGACCACGTCCACTCGCTCGGCGCGGATCAGCGCCTCGAGCCGGCCCGCCGTGTCCACAGGATCTTCCTGGAGCCACACGAGGCGGTGCACGGCCGGTCCGGGATTGCCGGCGCCCTGCTGGCGGGCTGCGACCGTCACCCGGTGACCCAGCCGCTGCATCGCCGTCGTGACGCTGCGTAGATGGACCGAGGCGCCCTTGGCGCCGAAGACAGGAATCCCACGGTCGGCGCAGACGTAGAGGACATTCATGCGTGGGCCGATCGCCTCGGTGGATGCGGCGCATGCGGCGCATGCGCTCCGTTCGCTGGGGCGAGCGTGGCGCTGAACAGCTCGCGCAGCGGCTCGATCGCCTCGGGCCAGGCGCAATGTTCGACGACCAGGCTCCGTCCAGCCTCGGCCAGCAGGTCGCGCTGCTTGGCATCGGACAGCAGTTCGGCCAAGACCTCTGCGAGCAGCTCAACCCGGCCCGGGGGTACCAGACGCGCGTTCTCCCCGTCACGGAGAAGCTCGGGGATGCCCGAAATGGCTGAGGCGAGGACCGGCGTTCCCGCCGCCATTGCCTCCATCAACACGTTCGGGATCCCATCGCGATCACCGTCGGGCATGACCACGGGAGACAGGGCGAATATCTGCGCGCTTGCCAGCTCAACGGCCACCTCGTCCTGCGACATGATGCCCGCGAGCTTGACCCGCTCGGTGATCCCCTCAGCTGCGGCTAGGGCAAACAGCTCGTCGCGCAGCTCCCCGCCTCCGATGATCCGCAGTTCAAAGGCGACACCGCGGCGCTCGAGCGCACCGCACGCGCGGATCAATACCTCGAACCCCTTCTTGGGTACGAGACGGCCGACGCTCACGATCCGCCCGGAGACTCGAGCCGCCCCTCCCGCTGCGAATCGCTCGACATCGACACCGTGACGGCAGAGCCGCACGTCTGACGGCGGCAGGCCGATCACCTCGACGAGGTGACGACGGTTGGCCTCCGTGCACGTGGTAACGAACTCAGCGTCTCCGCCGCGCATCCTGAGATTCTCAGGCAACGTCGTGTAGATGTCCTTTGCATGGCCGCTGAGGCTGTAGCGCTGGCCGCTGATCTTGCGAGCGATGAACGCGATGGCAGCCGGCGAGTGCAGAAAATGAGCGTGAAGATGGGCCGGCTCGCCGTTGCTGAGATGGTCGACGAGAACCATTGCGTGCACGAGGTTGCGGGCGGCGGCGCGGCTATGGCGCGTCAGCACCCAGGCGACCGCGCGCAGCGTGCCCGCCGGATGACGCTGAACGGTCCGCAGGACCGCGGGAAGCGCTCCGGAGAGCCTGCCGGTCTGCAGGTAGGTCACCTCAGGCACCAGCGCGACCGCCTCGGCGTGCGAGTGACGCTCGCCGGGGTCCATGATCGCGCACAGCTCTACCGGGAGCTGCTGACGGCGAAGCTCGAGGAACTCGTTGAGGATGAAGGTCTCCGAGAGCCGGGGAAACCGCTTGACCAGCACCACGATCCGGCGTGCCGTCGGGACGCCTGCGCCCGCGGTCATCGGCCGCCCACGGTAATCGGCCCCACGTCCGGCCGCTCGGTCGATTCCGGGCGGCCGGCGGTCAGCCCGCCCGCGTGTGTCGCGGGCGGGGAGGGGTCGACGCCGCAGCTTGGGGGCGCGGTCACCGTCACCCACCGGCCCTCGAGGTGAGGGACCGGCGGCGCCTGGGCGCCGAGCGCCCGCTCCAGGGTGCGGATTACCTGGCTGTGGGTGATCGCGAGCACGCGCCGGCCGGCGTGCGCCTTCGCCACCTCGGCCAGCGCGGCGAGCACCCGCGCGAGCACTACCTCGAGCGCCTCGCCGCCGACGGGCTGGCGCGGGCGCTCGTGAAAACGCTCGGGCCATCGGGCCTTGATCTCGGGCTTGGTGAGGCCGGTCCACGCGCCCTGATCCTGCTCGCGCAGACCAGCCAGCTCTACAGGTCGGTCCAGGCCCCCCCCGGCGGCGATCACGTTGGCGGTCTCGCGGGCGCGCCGCAGGTCCGAGGCGACCACCGCCTCGAACTGCAGCTGGCTCTCGCGCCCCCACGCCTCCGCCGCTGCGCACCCCTCCGCCGTCAGCGGATGGTCGGCCCACCCCAGGCGCCGCTGCTGATCGTTCCAACTCGTCGCGGCGTGGCGAAGCAGCAGGACCTGCGTCGCCCCGCCGCGCGCCGGTGGCGGCGGCTCAGCGGCTGCCATGGCCCCACGCTGTCGCCGAGCCGGTCATCGTTTGCGTGGCGCTCGTCTCAGCGACCTCGGCGGCCGGCAGCAGCGCCGCCAGGTGGTGCGCCGCAGCCTGGATCCCGCGATGGTCAATCCGGCCGATCCGACCCGCGAGCTCGGCGCGGGGGATCGCGGTGACGCGCTCGATGCCGGCGGCCAGGACGCCGGGCGACAGCGCGGTCGGCTCGATCCATTGCACGAGTCCGCACGCGCCGAGTCGCTCCGCACGCATGCGCTGCTCCTCGCGGGGATGGACGCGCGGCACGATCACGGCCGGAACCGCCAGGGCCAGCAGCTCGCAGACGGTGTTATAGCCGCCCATGCTGACCACGGCGTCGGCGGCCGCGAGATAGCTGGGCACATCGTCGACCATGCGCAGGACCGAGACCGACCGGGTTGCCTCGTGGCGCTGGAGACGCTCCACGTCCTCGGGGGCCATGTACGGGCCCGTGATCAGCACCCCCGACCAGCCGCGTCCCTCCAGCTCCGCCATCGCGGACAGAAACGATTCAGCGATCGGGGAAGCATCCCGGCCGCCGCCGAGGGTGCAGACGGCGAGTCTTCTCTGCGCTTTGCGGTGGCGGCGCCGGACCTCGACCGAGTCGGCAGCGAGCAGGTCGTCAGCTAGGTACCCGGTGAACCTGATGCGCGCGGCGATGTCGTCGGGCAGGCCGTACTCGGAGACCGGGTCATAGACGGTCGGGTCCCCGTAGCAGAGGACCATCGCATAGGTCTCCCGGATGGCAGCGCTGTACCCGTTGGTCCGCCATTCGGCCCGGATCGTCTCCGGCCGGTCGAGGATGTCGCGCAACCCCAGCACCGCCGGCGCCCCGGGGCGTTGCGCCGCGTGCTGACGGAGGGCCGGCGCGAGCTCATCGTGCATGCCCCGGGGATAGCGATCGACGAGGATCAGATCCGGGACAAAACGACGAACGACATCGAGAATCGCCGCCGAGCGAGCCCGCAGCACGTCATCCACGGAGCCACCGTCGTCCGCGCTGACGTAGCGACCGTTGGCCACCTTGGCGACCGGGGCCAGTTGAACACAGTCCAGGGCGAATGGGGCGGTGAGTCGCTCGGCCGATTTCGCCCCCGTGACGAGCAGCGCCTCGAGGTCGGGGCGCTGGCGGCGTAGCCCGCTGACGATGCGCAGGTTGCGGCGAAGATGTCCGAGTCCGTAGCCGTCATGGGAGTAGGCCAGCACCCTCGGCCCGGCACCGGCTCGTGCTCCGGTCGCCCTCGATGATGCGCTGGTCGGCCGTCGACGACGATTCCGGTCGATCCCCGCGTGACGCCGGGCGGTCAGGGGCGCGACCGCCGCAGGCCATGCTCGCGCGGCTTCGAACTGTGCCGTGAGGCCCTGCGCGAGCGACGTTGCCGGCCGGTATCCGAGCTCGCGAGCCGCCCGCGTGATATCGGCGTCGGTGCGCCGCGGGTCTCCGATCGCGACCTCTCGGTGCTCGACGGCGGGAGCCCGGCCCAGAAGCTCTCCCAGCAGGTCGATCACCTCGAGCAGCGAGACCGGCACGCCGCCCCCGACGTTGTACACCGCGCCCGGCGTGCCGCGCTCCGCCGCGGCGATCGTGGCGCTGATCACATCCTGAACGTAGGTGAACTCCCGAACCTGCCGTCCGTCGCCGAGCACCGGAAGCGGACGATCCGCGAGCGCAGAGCTCAAAAAGCGAGTGAACGCCATGTCGGGCCGCTGACGGGGTCCGTAGACGGTGAAGTAGCGCAGGCCGACCACCGGAATGCCGGCGCTGCGCCAGAAGCCTCCGGCGAGCTGTTCGGTAATCACCTTCGTCGCACCGTAGGGCGAGACGGGTCGCAGGGGCGCGTCCTCGGTCACCGGGTAGACGTCCTGGTCACCGTATACGGAGGAGGAGGATGCGTACACAAACGCGCTCAGCTCCCGTCCGGCCACCGCCTCCAGCAGACGCTGGGTGGCCTGTACGTTATCGCGCAGGTAGGCCCCGAAGCCGTGACCGAAGCTCAGGCGCACTCCGGGCTGGGCGGCGAGATGGAACACGGTGTCCACCCCGTCCAAGGCCGGGCCGAGCGGGTCGCGAGCGAGATCGGTCTCCAGCAGCGTGAACCTCGGCTGGTCGCGCACTCCGGCGAGATTTAACTCCTTCACGCTGCGCGCGTAGTAGTCGCTGAAGGAGTCGAGCCCGATCACGGTGTCGCCGCGCGCCAGCAGCGCTTCGCAGAGGTGCGAACCAAGAAATCCGGCGCAGCCAGTGACCAGCGCTTTCGACGATGATGCGCTCACGGCGTGAAACTCCTTATTGGTTTAGCTGCTGCACTCAGTGCTGATGACTCCACTGGCGCGGAAAGGTCACGCAGCTGGACGGACGGATGACGAGCGGGCAACAACCGGGTGACGCGGCCGCCTCACGGCCCCAACTGGATGGTTGCGCCCGCGGGACGGTCTGCCCTTGGTCCGCTGGATAGAGATCGCCGCCCGGGCTTGTGCGCGGGGCGAAGACCGACACAGCCCCGAGCACGGCAGCGCCGTGAGCAATTGTCAAATGTTGTGGATCGGGCAATGAAGAAGAATCAGGCGGCGACCTTCTCGTCCTGCGTCGCGGTGTCGTCCTCGGTCACCTTGATGCCGTCCTTGAATTCGACCCCGTTGAGCAC
>JAABUX010008865.1_pt1 | contig 11512 bp, 20 predicted proteins | sample 5561851 | NCBI WGS metagenome assembly JAABUX01 (sample SAMN10711883, study PRJNA513361) | rock metagenome | isolation source: Antarctica rocks | place: Antarctica: Victoria Land, Richard Nunatak red sandstone | collected 2016-01-03 | reverse complement strand
GGGCGTCAGGTGGTGGCCCCCGCGGTAGTGGATGCCCAGCAGCAGGCTGTAGTCCATCACCCGCAGCGACTCCAGCAGCGCGCAGTCCGCCTCCAGCTGCTCCGTCAGCCTGATATGCCAGCGCAGCACTTGCAAGCTTACTTGTGGTATTTTCTGTATTTTCTGCGTTTGCCTGGTAATCTCAGACAGAAAAGGCAGATGATTTGCGATTATTCATTTACACTGCAAAGCTATTAACTTCAGTCCCAAAGTGCCATATTATAAAGAGGAAGCGAGTTTATCACACCTGGAGCAGGTATATCAGACAGTCACCATCAGAGGAAGGGAGCGTATCTGAAGCACAATGGAAGAATTGACGCTTGACGTGACAGGCGGAACGTCGCAGCATTGTGATCAAATTTCCTCTAGTCCGATATGTGGTAGCAGAGCGGTGATCACCTCGCGTGCCAGTCCTCGGGCAGCTTCAGGCTGACGTCCAGGTCGAGGTCCTTCAGGATGGCGCCGCTGTCGGGGGCCTGACCGGAGAATCGACCCTGCATGGCGTCTCTCTCGAATGTCAGCTGCATCCCGACACGACGTGCCTGAGTTCAAGACTGACCGTGCCGCCGGCCTTATCCAGTCAGTGAGTTTCGGCGGGACGAGCACTGCCAGGACAGTCGAGCCAAGAAGGTATTTGTAAAGCAGCCAAATTCCACCCACCAGTCCACACGGCAATAACCCAAGAGGAGCGCAGAGGAGTCGGCAGCGTGCCTGGGTGGAGCCCTTGAGGTCGTATCTCCGGTGCATGGCCAGCCCGCTCTGGTTCTGAAACAAGTTATTCATCACCACCACCCGCATCTGCGCACACAGCCCATGGCCTCAACATGCAAGGCCTCGGACTGATGCACGACGATGGATGAGATCACAGCGGCATCACGCAGGATGCAGTCTTCTAGCCACCACTCAGCCGCCGGTTTGCCGTGGCCCGAGCAGCATTGCCAAGAAGGTGCTGTTTCTGTGCAAGACTCAGAGTGTGCAGGGTGTAGTCAGCAATGGACCTCGGCCCGTACTGAGCCTGTGTCTGGGACGGCTGCATGAACGAGCGCGACAGCCGTGCACAAGGTGGTGACCAAGATGTCAAGTCTGCACCTTGCCGCCGGACGCCGGCTTGACGCGGTGCAGGCCGAAGAACTTGATGAGCAGCGTGTGGGGGTACCGCTCCACATGCGCGTAGTAGCGCGGTAGCAGCTTGAGCAGCAGCTCCACCTCGCTCCGCTTCATCGTCTGCGCGTGCCACAGCGGACCAAGTTTGGCCATCGCAGTGACGACGAAACAGCTGCACCGCAGCGTAGGCTTCGCGACCACACGTTGCATCATCCTACTCCTGGACGGCAGCAACTGCGGATGTGCCCCAGGGGTGCCAAGAGCCATTTGGCGGTGAGAAGCCCGGAGGAAGGCATCGCGATGCTGCAACGTGAGAGCTGCTTGTCTTAGCTGAGCTACATATCGTCAGGGGCCCCGGACGATGCGGGCGCGCGCCTTCAGGAAGAAGCGGTCATCGTGTGATATCCAGAAGACGCTTCCGGACTTTCCAGGCGACGGCAGTTCTCGCAGCGCATTGTCACCTGCAGCAGAATGTACTTCGTGAGGCGTAAAAATACGCGGAGAGTGCTTGCGGTCCAGCCTGAGCCATTGTTGCAAATCATGGAATATGAACAATCTCTGTCAGTAGTACATGGTTTGGAGGGGTGTTGTGTACTGATATAGATGAACAGCGCAGGATTTCCTAACAATGCAAACGCACCGCATATGGACATCATGTAATCTCCTGCATCGATAGCGAAGATCTGGCGCAGCTTCCGGAAAGCCATGGGCATGTAGTCCTTGAAGGTGAAGTTGCCGCTGGGGTGCGGCGGCGTCTCCTTCGACCCCTCCCGCGGGAAATACATCTTCTCCTACAGCCAATGCTAACAATGCTGTCAGCGCCTCAGCCAACACCAGACTGTCCAGATCAGACAAAGCTGGCGAGGCAACCCGATTACTTGACCCCTAATGGTAGACCCCAAAAGTGGTAAAGATGGAGTTCAGAGTCCTCCTGTGGGCTCGACCTTCATCACTGCAGCCGAGGCACTAGCTGGCTGCAGAGGCCTTACGAGCCGTCTCGGTATCCTTTTCGCGAGACATGCTATCCTGTCGCATCCGATCAGTGCCCCCGGGATGCTCTCAGAGCCGCGGGCTGATGAGGAATGCTTTAACGGCCGAGCTGGTCGAGGCCGGTGCGCATGGATCCTCGTGCAAATATGGCGATGCGAGCAGCTGCTCGCATTCAACCTTCATGTGACTTTCGACATGAAGAGCGCGACTGAGAACTTCACATGACCGCGGCTACTGTGTGTCTACTCTGGCATGACCCACTGCTGAATCGCTGCACGGCAGACAGGGCGGGGTGGCGCACCGTTCGCCTGAAGTCCGAGTCCGACAGCTGGTTGGGCACCGGCTTGGACGTGATGCTGCCGACGCTGAAGCGGACGCCCAGCTGCAAGTTCAGCATCAGGTCGTACGACCGGTGGCCCTTGTAGATGCTCTCGCCTGGCTGTGCCGAGATCTGCACCCCATGCCACCACAGAAAAGCGGGTTGTGCGATGATTTCACACTCTGCTGTGAGCAACGCCCGGCAGAACGGGCAGCCGCTCAACAAGGCAAGCCATGGCTTGCATGGCATGGCGCAGCACAGCTTGAAAGCTCACTGCAGACGCAGGCCTGCTTCAAGCATAGTGCAGTGTCCAGCTTGGTGTTGTCAGGGGCCAGCTGCACGCCAGTATAATTGCGCACCTTGGTCTTCGCCTTCCGGATGCGCCGCTTCTTCACAGCCTGCGCCATGGGTCCGAATATCGGCTCGAGGACCTCTTGCGAGATGGCATCCTCCCGCAGCAGTACGCCATCCTGGTATTCGCGGATGACCACGCCTGCAACACTTCCAGACGCTTCTGTAAGTCATGACGAGGTCAAACGCCACGTCGAGTGTGCGATTTGTTGCACAGCTGCTACCAACGATATTCGTGTGTCCTTACTCTTAAACTAAACTTTGTGACAGCTTGTTTACCGAGGCGGCTTAACGGCAAAAGTGCATGTCTGGCAGAAGCATAGCCTCATGGGAGAGCCTCTACTTGCACAGAAGTGAGGGTCGCCACGCGCACCGCCATTGGCTGCCGGCGGCGTGTTGGGCTGCTCCAAGCTCTCCCGACCCGAGATGCTGTGGCCCGAGGCGTCCACCATGCCGCTGGCCACGCGCTCGCTGACGGACTGGGCCGGGCGCTTGCCCATTGACTCGGCGGACCGGTACACGCCGACGCCTGTACGACGTCACAAATAAGGCTCGTACGGTAAATGTCGGGCGTCTCAATCGAGCAGCATCGTGTGCGTAAATGCAAGTGCGACCTCCGGCGGCCAACCTAGGCACATGCCTACCTCTGAGGACAAGCTGTGAAGTGCGGAGCCAGGATATTCTTCCCCTTTGCATCGCGGCGGGGGTTCGCTCAGTCAAGGCGCACCATTTTTTTTGCCGTGCTCCCAGAAGCCATTGAAGGTGCTGCCGTCGGGCCAGGTGAAGATGCCGATCCCACTCTCCTGGCCGTTAGCCCACTCCCCGTCGTAGCGCTCTCCTGTCGCCCACTTGAGGGTGCCCTACACACAACAGACAGCCATTCAGAAGGCCAGGCAACGGTTGGCCTCACGACAGCCAACGCCGCTACAGGCCAGCAGTATCATACCATACCATTCGAACAACCTCGTTTACACTGATGACAAGCTGGAAAGCAATGGGCCGAAGCGCGCCTGGCCGTGCATCTTGCCCTCCCGCCACTCGCCGTCATACTCGTTTCCGGTCCTCCAGCGATACCGCCCAGGACCGTTCGGCCGCCCCTTCCAAAGGCCCTGTGCACAGGATCAGTGTCAGCGGGCGGTCAGTCTGTCCAGCACCCTGACGCCTCAATGCATATGGGCTGCCGAGCATGCACCAGTCATGCCAGGGTGGTCGAGTTGTTCATGAGGCGCAGCCGCGATAGGCGTACCTCGTACACGTCGCCATTGGAGTACACCTTGCGGCCCAGGCCGTGCTTGACGTCCTTGTTCCAGCCGCCGGTGAAGACGCTGCCGTCTGGGCCCTGCATCGTGCCCGTGCCTGCCGCAGACCACACATGCTTGATTAATCAATGCAGCGAAGGGTGGCCACCTGCAATGCCATCCTTTTCTCGCGTCTCAGATGACGATGGATGGTCTGCCATGAGCTAGTCAGGTCAGCAAACCATTTCAGCGACGGCAGAAGAAGCGCAGACAGCTACCGTGCATGTAGCCGTCGCGCCACTCGCCGCGGTAAATCGCGCCGGAGGGCCAGACGTACTCGCCGACGCCGTCCTTCTGGCCCCGCTGCGCCCGTGCATCGTTGATTGGTGAGGGGTTGCAGTGGAGCGCGTGAGGGTTGAGAGGGTGCGCGTCCTCGTACAGGCATCAGGGTTGCGCCATCTGGGGCCGGGCATTAGAGCAATGGTGCGCACCTTCCAGCGGCCATCATACACGCTGCCGTCCGCCCATTCATACCTGCCCCTGCCATCCGGCTGCGCGCGACGAGATCATTGCTCAACACTCAGCACTGCGGACCGACATGTGAGCTGCTTGAGCTTCGGCACCAGCTGGATTGGAGGAGCGGCATGTCAAGCATTCAGGAGAGAATAAGAAGCAGTGCGAGACGGACAGGGTCGCAGCCGCTGTATAGCAGGCGCAGTGGATGCCGCCGAGCAGGCACCGATGCGGCAGAGCAGCGGGCCGCAACCCACCTGGCCGTCCCTCCAGAGGCCGATGTAGCGGTCCCCGTTGGGGAACACCTTGACGGCGTTGCCGTCTGTGCTGCCGTTCTGGCCCGTCGTTCGCCGCATCGCCGACAGCAGCGCCGCCGCGATGCCGCCTGACGTCGCGTTGCTGCTGGACGCGGTGGTCTCGCCGTCCGCCGCGTCCGCCGCGCTGCTGTGGAACAAGTCCAGGAAGCCCGTCCGGACCCTGGGTTGCTGCTGCTGCTGCTGAGAGGCCCCGCTGCCGGGGGTGCTGCCGCTCTGCTGTGGCCCGCTGCTGCCGGCGGTGCCCACGCTCTGCTGGTGAGCGCTGCTGGGCGTGCTGCCGCTCTGCTGCCGAGGCTCGCTGCTGGCAGGGCTGTTCGTCCGGACGGAGGGGGGTCCGGACGGGGGATCATCGGCATGGCAATCGCCGTTGCCATTCAGGAGCACCGGTTTGTGTGGTATCTCGTCGCAGCAGTCTGGTATCGGGGCGCGCTGCACCTTTTGTGCGAACGGCGATATGAGCATGCCGTTGCTGGGCGGCAGCGCCTCGACCTCTGCGGACATGCTGTGCTGAGAGGGGCGTCAGGGCGGTGCCGCCCAAATGCGCTCGTCAGGCGAGCACGACTGCCGGCTTCTCGATCGCGATGCGTCATGACCCCATCGCCTGCTCCCCACCTGGTCCTCGGCAGCACGCAACCAACGCAGTGGCAGGTTGGGGGACGCCCCTTACGAGCTTGTTCAGAAAGTAGTATGCGCACGCGCGCTTTCGCACACATAAACGCCTTGGTCAAATTTTCAATGTTTGCTCGAACTCGTGGGGAGGAACCCGCCTTACTTGTATGGGCCGGGTTTACGACATGCAAATCGAACAGCCTGTGCTGAAACGAGCATAGAAAACACTCCCTTGCCTCAGTATCCAGAGCACTTGGTTTACGTAACGGGGCCGCTGCTGCCCGCGTTCTCTCTATAACTACAGTGAGGATTCAAGTGTAGGAGGTACAGACTGTCTGAGGTGGCCGCTGATTACTGTCTGATGGCACATCATACTCGAGCTCCTACCACTGGTGCTGCTGCGGCGGCGGCGCATGGAACTGCTGTGCATGGGGCTGCTGGAGATAGCCCAAGCTTCCGTGCTGCTGGGGCGCATGCTGCAAATGCTGAGGCTGCATGGTGTGCAATGGAGGCAAAAGCTGGGGCAGCTGTTGGGGCTGCTGGACCTGCTGCTGAGGCTGTACGAGGCCGGCTTGCTGCACAGGCGGCGCATAGAACTGCTGCTGCTGAGACGCTGGTGGCTGTTGTCCTTGCATCTGTACGGGCAGCTGCGCGCTGAACTGCGGCTGAGGCTGAGCTGCCCAGTACTGCTGCTGGTGCTGAGCCGCCAGCAGGTTCGGCTGCAGCTGAGCTTCCCGTTTGACCAGCTGTGCCTGCTGCTGGGCTTCCTGCTGTGCCTGCTGCGCTCGCTGCGCTTCTGCGGCGAGCAGCTTCCCCGTCGATAGCGAAGCCGCCGCCGCTGCCGTCGTGACCGCCAAGCGGGCGAACGCTGCCATGTCCTCCGCTTGCGCCGCTCCCTGCTGGCTGGTGCCCTGCAAACGCATGGAGGGACTTTATTGGCGTCATGCGAGAGGTTTTGACAGCATTGGCCTGGACATCAACGAGAGGGCAAGCCACAAAACCACCTGGACTGCTCTTAACGACAGCAAATTGTTATGGCTTGTGCTTGCATATCGAGAAACGTTACGTTCACACGATCAAGCATGCGTAGGTTTGCAGGTTTGCGGAATCTAGTGCCCCGTGTGCAGAAAGCATTCCAAGAGCACTTCTAAGAGTACAGGATCACCTTGAAGTAGCCTGCGGCGGTTTGCAACTCTACCGCCTTGCAAGCGGCGGCGGCTGCTTCGGGCGCGTGCGCCGCGAGGTAGCCCCACAGCCAGTCCGGCGGCAGTACCGTCACGCGGCCTTGGCCCTGCGGCTGCGCAGTGACAGCCAGTTTTGTATACAGCTGTCACCACGTCGCTGACCGAGCTCAGCGCCAGCCATTTTACAGCGCTATTGACGAAGCACAGGCGATGATAACTCAAGACGAGCCCTACATTTGTGCGTGAGTAGTCACCAAAGCCATCAACAGCATGTACACAGAAGTGTGAGGGTCGCTCGCCAGGCGCTCCCCAGGAAGGTCCAGCCCATGAGGCCCTTCCCGAGGCCTAATAAAGATGGCCGCGAAGACTGTCACCTGGATGACCTCCCACATGCCAGCGCGCGCCATGAGCTTGCACAGCGCGTCGTGCTGCTGGCGCGTCGTCGCCTGCGGCAGTCGCGGCGCCGAGCTGCTGTGCGACAGGCGCCCGGGCGTGGATCGCGAGTTGCCGCCCTGCCACTGGGTCCGCCCTGCATGTGAAATCACGCCTCAGCGACCGCCACAACAAGACGACATGCCAGTGGAGCCCAGCAGACAGACGCCAAAACTTGTGCCGTCCGCCACTCAAGCATGGTCCTCAACGTACACAGATATAACCTATCCATGCAGCAGCAAGACACAACCCAGACGTGGGCATGACATGAGACGGACGGCCAAATGCGGCTCTCACGCACCATCAGATGCATGCCGCTTGGGAGGCCTGCCAGCGGCTGCGCTCTTGCTCCGGCCGCGCGGTCTGCCTCTGCAACCCCACAAATGTGCGCTGGTATCGGCAAGCCACCCAAGGCCTTGGCATGCTCAGCAGGATGAGCACCGTGTAGGCGTCAGGTAGCGCCCATCGTCGCTGTTAGGCAAGCTAGTCGAGCTGGCAAGAGTGACACGAAGAGTAGCTGTGAGCTAAGAAGCGTCCAACGGCCTTGCAGTCGGGACTTGCTAGACAGCCATCGGGGCCTGTACATGGCCGGAGCCCAGACCTGCCACGACTGGGCGCCGGCGCTTCGGGCGCTGGCATGGGGTACACGATGGGCACGGGCACCACCTTCGGCAGCGGCTGCTCGATCACCTTCTCGTTGTCCTTATCGTACGCCTGCGCTTCGCACTGGGGCTTAGTGCACGTCGAGCAGCGAATGCAGAAACTGCGCAACAGCATGTGGAGCGCAAAACACAGCACCGCGCAGGGGCTCACCTCCTCCGGCAGGCGGCACGAGTTCCGCGTCGGGTCCGGGTTCATCTCGCAGAACCTGCGCCGTGCATGGATGGGTCAGAGGCCGCTCTGGCGGGGTAATGGATGGGGAGGGGGAGGAGGAGTGCAGCGACATACACACCATTTCGACTCTTCGTCGATCACAGTTCCCGGCGGAAGGCGACGCCACTTCTGGCACTCGTCCCTGTCGCATTGCGCCCACACGTCCGCCGCGAGCACCGCCGCGGCCATCGCCAGACACTCGATCACTCTCCCTAGTGAGAAATGCACTCGAGCAAGCCTTGCTCGGCAGGACAGAGGGAGGGTTTGGACACAGTGTGGACCCGCCCGCGTGCTGCGCAAGTTTACACGGTCCAGGCATTCATTGAGCCTCTTTAATGTGTCAATGCTGTTCGGTAGCCTTCCAAAAGTACGGTGGTCACGGTGGCTGCGCGCTGTTCGGGATCTGCAGCGTCAGCCCATGCATCCAATGCTGCTGCCTGCGTGGCTGTCGCACACGAGGTGCAGATGCTGGCCAGTCGATCGTCCAGCGCTGGAACACTCCTCTGCAGGGACTGCTGGAGGCTGGCCATGATCCGCTCCTGCACAGAGTCAAATGCTGCGTCAGTGACTGCTGCGTGTGCAGGACGTACATGCCTGCTGCAACAGCAGCACATCGACCTTGCATTGGCGCGAGAAGCTCACCGCAAGCTCCGCCTGCAGGCGTCCGCAGACGCCACGCATGAACTTTGCCTGCCGGTCGCTGGCTGCCGTGCGTGCTGCGCTGGTCACGGAGGTAGCTGTCCGGTCCGGCTGCCTACTGCTGGGCATCTGGACCTGTGGCCGGGCAGCTGCCGGGGTCGCACGTCGTGCAGGACCGTCGTCCACGAGAACGGCCTCTCCGGGCAATACAACCCGTCCGTCCTCCGCAGCTGCATGGCTGTCCCCTGACGCTGGGGCGAGTGGGGCAAACTCTGACATGGTCGAGTCCGGCGCAGGCTCGCCCTGCGCTGTTGCGGGCTGCTGATCATCCTCCGTCGTCATCGGTGCCTGCGAGGACGCCGCTTCATCTCCGCCGGCATCCAGAGGCGCGCAAGCGCCGGCTGCGGCCATGGCTGCAGATCGGCTTCGCTCCCTGAACTCCAGGGTCTCCGCTGCGTGCGTCGCAGCGAGGCGCAGCAGGCGGTGCTGCTCGCCCTGCTCGAGGCCCAGCTCGCGCGCCGTCGCGAAGCACCTGCGCGCAGACCGCGAGACCAGCGCCTTTTGGAGATCATAAGCTCATGACGAGATCATAACCAAAATTCTGCGGGGACAAGGCTGTATTAGGGTGCACCCAGTGCCACAGCACCTGGCGGAGAGAAGCTCTTGGAACTAATGATGACTGGAACGAAGCAGCTATGTTCGGGCACCGCTACTTTACTTCAATGCTGAGTAACCTCTCACGAGCGCCTCGACATGAGCTGCTCCATTCCCAACATCATCGAGTTCCCAAAGGTTCTGCTCCGCCTCAAGTTCCCTTGTGACAGAACCAGATGCTCACGCTGCTCGCCCTAGCTAGCTTGCTCGTGGACGTCACGACGTGCACCAGCACCCAGAGGCATGACTCAGCGCAAAGCGTCCGTACCAGCTGTCGACCTTGTCCTCCACCGTCGCCGTCGCCGAAAGCGCCGCGACGTGCTTCGTGTGCGCCTCGCGCACGAAGCAGAACGTCCCGGTCCTGACTCTGGGCCAGCATCGACACTTGCCGTGAGTCAGCGAGCGCACAGCTGTGCATGTGCCAGCCTTCATTGCCAACATGCTTGCCACGAGCAGGGGCACAAAACAGACCAACCCTTGCATGCATGATTGGAGCACTGCAGCGGAGATTGGTGCACTAAAGGCCAAGCAGTGTGCACCGATAGCCCAAACAGCGCGCACTCTTTGCCGGCGAGCTGCACGGCTTCTCGGCTGAGCGCGAGCTTGATCTGCTTGGCCTGCTCGCGCACCGCGGCCCTGAGCGCGCCGAGGGTCGCGAACTCGCCTTGCACCGCGCGCTGAGCCACGCTGAGCATGTGCAGCGCCTGCGTGCAGCCGTCCTGATTGATGATGGTATGCTGGTATGCAGGTATGCTGGTATGCAGGCGGTGGCGCGGACATTGCCAGGGACACAGGGCGAGAAGTTTCAGGAGCGGCATGGCCCATCAGAAACGTGTGGGAAGGGGCTGGAGGAGTAACCCCCACCTGAGGCTGGGTCTCGGGCGTGGGTTGGTCGGGCAGCAGCACGGCGCGCGCCGACAGCAGCCGCTTGTCGCGCAGCATCCCGGCGGCCATCGCCCGGATGCGCTGCTGGATCTGTGACGCAGCTGAACAGTCAATATCTGCGACAAGTGCAGGGCTGACGCACATGCATCTCTAACACTCACAGAAACTGTGCCAGCAGTGGGTCATGTGCATGCAAAAATTTAGACTTTGTTGTTCAACCAGCTGACCTCGGTCTGCAGGGCAAGGCCGGCCTCGAGATCGTCCTCCGCCAGGGTTTTGAACTCCGGCAGGGCCCCGCCAGCAGAGCCCCGACCAGCTGCATCTGACGGTGGCCCTCTCGACTCCTCTTCCGGCTGCGGCTCCTGCGACGACGCGTCTACCGCCGTGAGCCGAGCGACAACACCGGCTGCGATGCTGTGCGCAGCAGCCCGAGAGGCCCGAGCGAGCGCCTCCTGCCAGGCGTCGCCCGGCGCGGCTTCCGGGCAGACGGTAGCCTGCACGATGCCGTCTTCACCCTGCGATCATACAGGCTGATGCAATCGCCGCGCTCACGTCAGATTCACTTCAAACCGTCCTGGGTCTGCAGCTGGGGACACTGCGTCAACATGCTGACACAGGGTTGCACATCAGGCTTAGGAGCGGAACACTGGGCTGAATCCCAGTATGAGTAACCGGCCGTTATGTAAGTCAAGCGCCCACTGAGGCTGCACCACTTGGCAGCACCCTCAGATGGGTCGAAGACTTCTTCCAGTCATACATATGAGGATTGAACATCGTGTCCATGAGGACAAATCATGGAGGCAGGCCGCATGCCGGCCGAGATGCGCTGTCCCAATGGACGTGGTGTTCAATCCTGACTGTATGACTGGAGGTGGTCGCGTTGTACACGTGTGAGGGCGCTATGCGCCATTGATACATCCACCAGGCTCGCGAACAGCACACCTGTGGGTGGTCAAACCAGCGCAACAGGTCTGGCGGCAGCCGGCCGCAGTGTGTTGTGGCCAGCACCACGACAGGCTGCTCTTCGGGGACCTCCAGCATCAGCTGCTGGAACACCGACCACACGTCCGACAGGACGCCGTCGTCGGGTGTCCAGTCCTGAGCTCCCGCGTCAGCTGCGCCGTCGCTGCGCCGCGCCCCGCCTCGAAGCGGAGTGGCGGCGGAGGGCGGCTGCCGCATGGCGTGGATCGGAGACTCCATGGGGAGCATTCCGCTGCGAAAGACACTTCAGGGGTCACCATAAGATAGTCAGTGGATGCACATGGCAATCCACTCCCATGCTGCGCGTGCGCATGCTGTGATATGCGACATGTCCGCTGGCCAAGCTGATACAGCTTTATGGTTGGCAGTCGGAAACGGCCCAGC
>JAABUX010008863.1_pt1 | contig 11513 bp, 26 predicted proteins | sample 5561851 | NCBI WGS metagenome assembly JAABUX01 (sample SAMN10711883, study PRJNA513361) | rock metagenome | isolation source: Antarctica rocks | place: Antarctica: Victoria Land, Richard Nunatak red sandstone | collected 2016-01-03 | reverse complement strand
TCCGTCCATCGTGTTGGTGACGCCTCATCCGCATTGGATCCTGGTAGTACTGGTCTGGGTTTTCCCGCAGTGCAGTCAATAGGTTTGCGATGCAATGTGACGTAACTGGCTGTTTCCATGCCGGGCAGGGACTTCCACGGTGGCGGCGGCGAGGGCAGGGAGGGCCTGTCGCGCAGCATCAGCAACATGTCCGCGGAGGAGATGCAGCTGAGCCAGTCGGGCGCCGCCGCCAAGCGCAAGGGGCGCTTCCAGATAGTGGACGACCCGGACGCCAAGGGCCGCGTCAACCGGTCCACCAGTGAGGCCAGCTTCGCCGGGCGGCGGGAGGGCAGCATGCACTTGCCGTCGCCCACGTCGCCTGCCGTCACCCTCCTGCTGCCGGCGCTCAAGGCGAGCCCCGCTCAGGGTGTCTGCCCTCGGTTGTCCTTCTATGCAAACAACACATGGACCACTCAGTGCCATGACGTCCTGTCAACCATGGTGTCTCTCAATGCAGCTGGGCCAACGTGACGTGGCCCCGCTCGCTGTAACTAGCTGAGGATGTACTCACAGTGCATGTCTGTACGCCTTCTTTGTAGCCTGTGTAGCTGACGCTGCGGAGCAATGCAGAGCAGGACCACTCTGATGTATTCTGTTGTTGTGCGGTAGGACGCGCTGGAGACGGTGGCGGGGCAGCACGAGAAGATGAAGGAGCTGGTGGCGGCGGTGGCGGACAGCGAGAAGGGGCGCACGGCGTCCCTGTCGGCGCTCGTCTCCGAATACGAGCGCCGAATGAGCTCCCGGCCCTCCAAGGAGGAGCACGACCGCCTGCGCACGGAGGTGCGCCGCAGTTGCTGGCACCCCTACACAAGAACGTATATGTGCTTGAAGGTCGTGCAGCATGCCCCGCTGTGCAGCACGCGCCCGGCATGGGCTTACAAGAGGACCAGCACCCATGGTGACATGTTCTTCCGCCGTCCATGCACGGTTCGTCGCGAAGTGAATGCGATGATTCCTGATGTAGGTGCTGCAAACGCGGGAAGAGAACAGGAAACTGCAGGATAAGGTCCGAGTTCTTGAAGAAGAGCTGAAGCGCTCCCAGATTGATTCACACCCGGCCCTGTAGGCGTCTCTTGCTCCGTGCAGCTAGTCGATAATGCAGCGTCCGCAGCTGTTTGTTGCATCCTCTGGGCGGACGATCCCGGGCGCGATATTTGTCATGCGCATCCGCTTGCATGTGGGTGACCCAAACCGCTGCTGACGAGAGCAACTATTAAGTCTCTATGAAGTCATTTGTTTAGCTTCTTGCTCCGGTCAGAGTCGAGTTGCTGTACACATAAGCTGTTTCATTCTGATCTTTTGGTCCTCTCTATGTATCAATCCTCTACAGGTATGCGGCATTGTTGCTGACAGCATGCATGCATCATATTGCACGGTCCAGCAAGGTGCTCAGGCGCAGCCGCCAAGGTACTGCATGCGTGCGCAGCTCCCTGTGCACGAGCGGCATCCCGCCGAACAGCCGCACGAACTCATTCACACATGCAGTGCGCTCAGCAGCGTGGCCGCCGATGGAGCTTATGCCCTTGACCTGCAAAGAGGACACGTGTGCGTCGGTGCATGTAGAGAGCCAGCGTCGCGACATCCAGCTGATTGCCGATGGCACGGCTCGTGTCATAGCATGCTTTGGATGGAGCTCATCCTCGCTGACGACGGCATTGAGAATCTAACTTATGACACGATGCACATGCTTGCCAGCACACGGTCCTGGTCACGATCGCTGCGAGTCGTTGGACACCTAGCGGTGAAGATCTGCGCAACAAGTATTGCCTAGGCCCAGGCATCGCCGGGATCTGAGGTGCGGCACCTTGAACAGGCCCTGTCCAAGGTCCCGCAGCGACGGCGCGCGGACGTACTCGGGCGGCGCGCCCGTGACGTTGGCCACCAGGAACGCCATCGCGATGTCCTCGCAGTTGCGCTGCGCGTCGACGTACTCGTGCACGCCGGCCGGCATGGCCGCCGTGTACAGCTGCAGGTAGTCCCGGTGCAGGAACGCCCCCTGTCAAAGGCAATGGAAGCAGCCTGAGCGTGTGAAACATCCGGCTACATCTGCCTACGGCTGCGCAAAGGTCTCAGCATGCCAGCTGTTGCTGCATTTCACAATTGCGCCCTGAGTTGCAGCAGCAGCTCTTTGCCAACACTGCCATCCCCAGCTTGGAGCGATCGCCCTCGAAGCATGCTTCAGACTGCAACCAACAAGGGTGCAGACTGGCAGAGTCGAGATGCTTTGTGTGTGCATGCGCCTGTATGCGGTGGGGACACGGCAAGCAAGCAGAGCCGGACCTTGGTGAGCACCATGCTGTAGGCGCCGCGCAGGAGCACCGACCGGTCGCGCGACAGGTAGTCGTAGCCGCGACAGCCGCGCTGCGGCGCGACGCCGCGCGGGAACCAGCCCGTCAGCGCGGACGGCCGGCGCTGCCACGCCTCGAACGTCGCCTGCGGGATGGCACGCCGTTCTGTAGTGACTCGCGTCAGGATCACAACGGCGCCCCACTGGATGCTGGCAACCATCAGCAGACACAGCGCCTGATAGTCAGTTTAAGCACGGCATGCGCGTTGCGGGGTGTGCACGGACACAACATCCAGCGTATTGTTGCATTCAGATGCTGCTCAGCTCTGCGGCAGGTCTGCTGGGCAGCGTCATCAACGGTGCGTGCTCCTGCCATCATACAGAGTCAGGTAGAAAGGAAGAGCGGTGTCAGGCCTTGGTGTCGTCAGGCACCTGGACCTCATTGCAGGGCACGAGGACATCATCGTCGACGGACAGCACCGCCTCGGTGCGCAGGCCCGCCAGCGGGCGGAACCGGTTGTTCAGGCTCGCGTTGGGCTGCACGTCGTAGACGATCGGCGCGGCGACACGCGCAAGCCCATGCGCTCCGATATGCCGGTCGTCCATGCTCCGCGTGTCCGGCAGGACGATGTTATGACCCGACGGCGCGGGTTCCCCCTCCGACCAGACGACCCGGACAGCATCCACCTGTCCGCAGTTGGCGTAGTGACGCACGGACGCCGCGAGCAGGTCCGGCCGCCGGTAGCTGTTCACGACCACCGTGTACTGGTCGGGGTGCTGCGTGGTGCCGGTTGCCGGGTACTGCAGCGAATGGGGAATGGCGGCGAATGCCGCCGCCTCGCCGGCGGCCGACCACTGAGGCGCCGGGTCCGATGACGGCACGCATCTGACCTGGGCGCCCGGCAACCCGAGGTACGCCCAGGTCAAGCCTGCGAACACTGCTGCCGCGATGATCAGACGGAAGGAGCACCGCAGCCGGTGCGGCTGCAGCAGAGATCTCGGTTTGGGTGGCCGCCTGGAATGCCGCACTGCCCGGGGGCTGGACCTGCCAGCTGCCATCGCCGCAGCCGCAGCGGCCCCTGCTGCATCCCTCACGATCGCTACTGTGTGACTTCAAGCCCGGCACACCGACGCCAAGACGCGCTGGGTTCAGTGCCAGCCGGTGTCTTTTTCCAGGTCTGCACGCTGCCTAGGTCAGCCGTGGAAGACCCACAGCGAGCTGCCGCACAGCAGCGGCGGGGAACCGTTCAAGCGGGCGTCCCAAATGCGGGCTGGTTCGCGCCAGGCAGCAAGGCTGGCAATGTGGGTGGTGTGTCGATCAGCGGCCTGCCTCAGCCGGCGTCTTGGTGGACAGCTGCAGCGCGTGGAGGCCAGCCTGAAGCTCCTCAGCGAGCGCGCCGTAGACCAGGCGGTGCCGCGATATCAGCGGCTTGCCGGCGAACGCGTCCGACACAACCTGCGAGGGTTGCGAGGGACGATCGTCAAAGCACAATGCTGCAGATGATGAGCTTACACTTGCAGCGGAGCTGCACGGTTGCTGCGTGTCCAGCCAGCTCTCATGCTTCCACTTGCAGTGAGAAAGCACGAGCCGACTGAGCTCATGGCACGGGCACTGAGCTCACACCTCAATGCGGAAATGCGTCTCGGCGTCGGGTTCGCCGCCCGGATTGCCTGCGTGCCCCGCGTGCTTGTGCGAGTCGTTGGTGACCTTCAGCGACACGGGCGCAAGCCTCTCCTGCAGTTTCCTGTGCAAGCGCGGAGCCCGTGCGCAGGCGTGAAGACGCTGTGCGAGTGCCAACGTAGGGCAGGGGGAACAGGTGGCTTGTAAGCTTCAGATGGCGAAGAGCAGCCATCCTGCATGCATCCTGTACCTGTGAATTGCAGACGCGATCCGTCCAGTAGGAGCGGCGGCAGCCCGCATGGGCGGATCTGAATGCTCAAGCTCCACGGTGGCAGACGTGGTGATCGATTGCACAGATCACCGAATGGCAGCTGGGCAAGGATACGGCCCCCTCAACGTTCTCGCTGAGCAAAAAGTTCTCAATTAGCGCATCCAGCAAGCGCTCAAGCGCTTTGCTTTGTGTTGCTCCATCTGCTGCACTGCGTTCTGTTGCTCTGTCTCTGTTGTCAGACAACCGGGGCTCGCCAGCATGGAGCCCGAGCCGGAGTGCGTCAAGTGCAGATGCGAGTGTCAGCTCAGCGGAAGCCTCGACGCCCCTGAAAATCTGAACGGCCAAATCAAACGCGGGGACTCGAACGCGGCCCTGCCGAGCGCGGCGGCTGGAGCGCTGAGCGCGCCATCTGCATCCTGGCAGACGGCCCTCAACGCCGTGGTGCCCTGCTGTGTTGTTCTGAGGTAAACCGCGTTTCGCCTGTAAACGCCGTTCCCGCAGCCTCGGTCGATACGCATCCACCATGCTGCTCGCTTGCCCGGATCGACATGCTGCCTCTGATGGGTAGTCGAGCAATTGCCAGCTGGCCCCTGCTGCCAGGCACGAAGCATGCTTACGTGCCGTGTCGCACATGCACCTGGTCAGGCTGTGCAGCTGGCATTCATCACGATCCGACGCAGGCCCATGCTTTGTCTGCGCAGGGTGACGCAGAACAGGAGCGCAGACACCGAGTCCGCGGGGAGCGCCTATGCGAGCGGCTTCATCGTGGACGCGAAGCGGGGCCTCATACTCACCAACCGCCATGTCGTCACGCCAGGCGTGTCTCTGCATGCTCGGATTGCATCGCGTGCATGTGCAAGCTCAGCCAACCCTGCTGTTTTGCCTGCGCTGAGGCGATTTTGCTATCGCATGCAGCAAGCAACTGAGCCTGTAGCTGATTGCTGACGCGAGCGCGCATCGTGCCACAGGCCCCACGACGTGCGAGGCCATCTTCCTGAACCGGGAGGAGCTGCCGTGCTACCCTCTGTACTTTGATCCCGTGCACGACTACGGTGCGCCGCCATGACCCGACCACAGCTGTGGCACAAGCATGTGCTGCTCCCATCGCGCAGTGCGGCTGTTGTAGTGTGCGATGACAATATTGTACCATGCATTATTTGTACAAGCACTCGCTTGTAAAGTCTTTCGGACAAAATCCCAAGAACAACGCTGTTCAGTGACGCAGCACGCACCGAAAGCCAAACGTGCGCTCTGCATTGCAGGCTTCATGCGGTTCGACCCGGCGGCCCTGCACTTCATGCGCGTCCAGGAGGTGCCGCTGGCGCCGGACGCCGCCAGCGTCGGCCTCGAGATCCGTGTCATCGGCAACGACTCCGGCGAGAAGGTCTGCTTGAGCCGCTGTGTTAGTGCGACTGCTGTCTGTTGGACGCCGCGCCTTGATCATCTGTCCATCACAAAAGCACCGAGAGCGAGCAGGAGAGACTCCATAAGTGGTGGCACCAGTCAGGAATCTGGACGTGCTCACCATATAGCCCTTCGAACAACAGCAAAGACGGCTCGCAACGTAATCGTCTGTGACATGCTTACCTGAGCAGCGACCAACCCAGGAAGCGCAATCATTGACAGATGTCCCGCATGGGTACAGGTGTCGATCCTGAGCGGCACGCTGGCGCGGCTGGACCGCGACGCGCCGATCTACGGCAAGAAGGGCTACAACGACTTCAACACCTTCTACATGCAGGCGTCGTCCGGGACCAAGGGCGGCAGCAGCGGCTCGCCCGTCATCGACTGCCACGGCCGCGCCGTCGCCCTCAACGCCGGCGGCAAGAACAAGGTCAGACAACAGAACGTCTGTGTATCCATCTCACATGTTGTACTTCACGAGTGTTACCATGTGTGAGTACCTGACGAAATACTGCGTCTGACATGGATGGCAGTCGTTGTGACTCTCGCATCTGGTGGCAAGGCATGCTTTGTGGTTGAGGTTGCCCCTGCGATCTACCCAACTGAGCTTGATACCTGCGTTCACCCAAGGCACTGCACAACCGCAGGCCAGCTCCGCGTTCTACCTGCCGCTGCACCGGGTGGTGCGCGCGCTGGGCGTCCTGCAGCGCCAGCTGGACTCGGACCCGGGCGCGTGGGCCGCGGCGCTGGTGGCGCGCGGCGACCTGCAGGCGACCTTCGCCTTCCGCGGCTTCGAGGAGGTCCGCCGCCTCGGCCTCCGCCGGGACACCGAGGCCGCCGTGCGCGCCGCCGCCGCCGCCGCTGCAGAAGGTGACTCTCCATCTGCAGTGTGCGCTCGATCCTGGGTTGGACCGCCCGACGGTGCGACACGAGTTGAGCATGTGGCTGGCTGTTAGGCCGTATCAAACTGCGCATGACGCGTCTGCCGAAGTGTGCTGTGGATGCTGCGATGCTACGATGCCAGCACATTACTGGTGTGCCGAATCATCTGCCTACAAAAGGCATCCTCTTACGTGCAGGAGAAGACAGCGACCTGATCACCGGCATGCTGACGGTCGAGAGCGTCATTCCCGGCGGCGTCTCGGACGGCTTCCTCCAGCCGGGCGATGTGCTGGTACATCGTGCATCGGTCTCCTTGCGCCCACTTTCATCCTCTGCGTACGTTGTGAGGAATGAACACTTGAGACGTTGGGCCCGCTCCTGCCAAACATCCTGAAACCACCTAATTCCAACTACATCTTGCTCTGCACACACGAAGCAAATAGATTGGGTCGTCCGCAGACATGCGGCAATACTAAGGATTGAGTATGAATTTTCACACTCTGCTCGCTGCAGGTGCGCCTGGACGGCGCGGTGGTGACGCACTTCCTGCCGCTGGAGGCGGCCCTGGACGCCGCGGTGGGCGGCAGCGTCGCGGTCGAGGTTGAGCGCGGCGGGGCGCCCATCACGGCGCGGCTGGCGGTCCGGGATCTGCACGCCGTGACGCCCGCCGCGCTGCTGCAGGTCTGCGGCTCCGTCCTGCACGCCCTCAGCTACCAGCAGGCGCGCACTGGAAGCCATGCTTTCCTTGTGCTCGTTCTTCTGACTGTTTTTAAGGCCGTTTTGCATGCGCTCAAGAGCGGCAGATGTCTGCGCTGACGAGCTCATTCACTCCGGGCCGGGACACTAGAGCATAAATCCATAAAATGTGTATTACACGTGCTTCGTCTTGCCCTCACGTGTGCACGCACACATCGTATTTTACGTTGCTATGCGAGTGCTGGTCTGTCGGCATGCCAAGTCTCAGGGTCGGAAAATCTTACACGCCCGTCACTGACAAGCACAGAGTCCTCCACGCAGGCGCGCAACGGGCAGCTGGCGACCGGCCAGGTGTACGTCGCCGACACGGGCTACTGGCTGGTCCGTGCGGGCGTGCCCAAGCACGCCATCGTGACCGCCCTCGGCGGGCGCCCGACGCCGGACCTGGCCACGTTCGCTTCTGTGCTGGCGACGCTGCGGCCGGGCACCAAGGCGCCGATCCAATACGCCACCTTCGAGCAGCGCCAGCGCACGTGCAGCGGGCTCGTCCACATCGACTGGACCTGGTGCGGGCTCCGCGCAGCAGCGTCCTTCTCAATCCACACAGGCTGACATGCTGCAGCAAGGCAGGGGGCCAGACCTGTGGCAGGACTGACTGGTGTGTGGAACAGGCAGGGTCTACATGGCAGCTTGCATCCGCATTGTGCAGGTTCTCTATCCAATATCGTTGCGCTACACAATGCTCTTACATCCGCAGGTCGTTGCAGGTGGCCATTGGCTTGCCACCTGTTGCACCCGCCTCGTGTCTGCAGCGTGCTAGATCTCAGTCCAAACCGGTCATCGTGTCCACAGGTACGGCGAGCCCGTGGCGTGGCGGCGCAACGACGCTCAGGGCGTATGGGACTGCTTCCCCGACTACGTGGCCGCGCTGGCGGACAGTATGGCCTGCGCCAAGCCCAACCTGGCGGCTGTGGAGGCGGCGATGCAGATGGCGGACTCGCTGCAGGCGAGCGTCAGCGCAGTGCTGGAGGATGCCAACAACGGCGAAGGCGTGGCCGCCGGCTCGCAGCTCGTAGTGCCCGCAGAAGAGGTGGGCGTGATCTGCCGCCCACTGCTACATGGCGACCCTGCCTAAAAGCAAAAATCTGCAGCATCCACCGCTAGGTGGCCACACCACCAGTTGCTGAGCATCCATGCTGCCTTCGCTCCGGTCTTAATACTGCATGTATGGCCTCAGCACAAATGAGCTGGCGTGCCAGGCGGCCGTCCCAGTGCCAGGGTCATCACGCGCCGTTCATGTCTACCGCATCTCAGGAACCATGACAGGGAAGTGGTGCAGACGCCCAGATGCTGTGTCGAGCAGGATGCCAGCTTCGACGAAGAGGGTTGCCAGGAGGGCGAGGCGGGCGACTGCGGCGACGATGCCGTCGAGGCCGCGTACGAGGAGCGCCTGCGGCGGTGCATGGTGCAGGTGGAGGTGGACCTGCCGCTGGTCGCGCTGGCGGACGGCGTGCACAGCTCCTCCTTCGCAGGTGCAGCGTCCGGAGCGGGAACCCGAGTCTGCTTGTGGGTTTTGGATGATGCATCCGAAAGGGTCAGGATTCCGCTGCCAGCGATGAGCCACTTGATGCTAAGGCAAGGAGATGCTGCCGCATCTGCCAGGCCCATGTCAAACATGCACTGGGTACTACGCTAGACAGCGCGGTGTCGAGAGCACGCAAGGCTTTCTACAGCACTAGCTTGCTGCAAGCTGTGAGATGCGCTTGCATGGAACTTGGACGTTGACTCACGAGAGCATGCAAACCTGGCAGGCACCGGACTCGTGGTGTACCACGACGACTCGCTGGGCTTGGTCCTGGTGGACCGCAACACGGTCGCCATCGGGCTGGGCGACGTGACCCTGTCCTTCGGCGCGTACCCGGCGGAGGCGCGCGGCGTCGTGCGCTTCATGCACCCCCTCCACAACTTCGCGATCCTGAGCTACGACGCGGCAGACCTCAACGCCAAGGTGAGCTCGCGCCATAGAAGGATGCGCTACATGCGAAACTTATTGCGCACGTTTCGTCTATCACCCTAACTTTAACCCTAACCCTGCTCCCGGCTCCAATCTCTGAAGAGACGCATGCGCAACGTCTAGGTCATTAGCGGGAAGACATGCACTTCTATTCTGGGAGGCCTGCCCGGCTGCAGTCCGCAGCCATCAACAAACTTGAGCTGCTGGGCAATGGGCTGATCATAGCACCTGAACGCTCGAATGCACCGCTGCAGGCTCGGGAGCTGGTCACGGCGGCGGAGCTCGTCGTGGACCCGCCGCTGCGGCGCGGCGAGCAGGTGTGGCTGGCGGGCCTGACCACCGGGCACCGCATGATGCGGCGCCAGTGCACGGTCACGACGGCCACCTGCGCCATGACCATCGCGCCCGCCACCGTGCCCCGCTTCCGCGCCGTCCATGAAGAGGTGCGTCTAGCCCTCGTTTCCGCCCATGCGGTTGTATTAGAAACACTCACTTACAAAACACTCACTAGCGGCTTGTTAGCAACAACGCCACGGTTGTCTCGCCCGCCGTGGGTCGATGCCTGTCTAACATGCGCCAGCGTGTCTCTGCACAGGTGGTGAAGCTGGATCAGGACTTTGGCGCGGCGTTTGCCGGCGTGCTGACCGATGACGCCGGCGCTGTGCGTGCCCTGTGGGGTAGCTACAGCGAGCAGGCAAGTCCTTGACTCGGACATGCACAGCAAGTCACGATGCTGCATTCTATGTTGGTCGAATAGGACACCAGCTGCTGACGCCTATCAGTCGAGCAACGAACCCTTGCAATCACTCCATCACCTGTATCAGAAGTATGGATTGGACGCTTTCGGTGTGAGGCGTGCTCACGTTGTACTGTCACCTGTGGGGCGCAAACATGCTGACACGATGCCACTCCGCAGGGGACCGAGAAAGAGGATCGCGAGTGGTGCGCGGGGTTGCCGGTCGCCGTCGCGGCGCCCTGGATCGACCGCCTGCGCCTCAGCCTGGGGTCCGGCAGCTCTCTCGTGGGGCCGTCTGCCGACGCATCCATGGCCGACGGGGACGCCGCAGCAGAGGGCGCGGCGGGAGGAGGCCCTGCGCCGGTACGTTTTTGCATATCACCGCATTCAATTGAGCATCACCACCAAACAGTGCTGCTCCTCCGTTTTCACTCTCTGAATTTTAAGCCGTCTTGGAATATCACCAATTGTGCAGATAACTGACTAATTAACTAGTTGCAAGCCATTTTGGCAAGCCATTCGATTGAGCCATTTCTAACTCGAGCCGTTTCTAAGCCAATCAAACTGTTCAAGCCGGGCACAGGCGGCGCTGGCGGTGCGGGTGCTGGACGCGGAGCTGGAGGCGCTGACGATGAGCAAGGCCGCCGCGTACGGCCTGCCCGAGGCCTGGGTCGCCCGCCTCACGCGCTTCGACCCCGTCCGCCGCCAGGTAGGTTAGGTTAGGGTTAGGTTGAATTATGGTCTGTCCCTGTGTTCACGCCTGAACGGGCCCAGCACGATCGCTGCCGCTTGCACTGCTCATTCTGTGGGCAACTCTGCGCTTGCAACTGAGGGCGATTGCTACGTATGTTTTGTATTAGCAGCACAACAGCCGGTCGCGTACGGCTGCTCAGGCAATGACCAGGCTGAGCAAGCCCATGCACGGTCGCAGGTGCTGCGGGTGCGCAGCTGCGTGGCCGGCAGCGACGCGGATCGCGTGCTGCGGGCCGGCGACCTGCTGCTGGCCGTCGACGGGCGCCCAGTCACCAGCTGCACCGCAGTGCAGCGCCTCGTGGAGGCCGCCGGCACGGAGCCTGGCACCCAGGCGAGCCCGCAATTCCTGCTGTCCTCTTCAGTTTTGCTACAATCTGGAGTTTGCGGAGTTCGCCGGCGCTGCGTAAAGCTGACGGTTAAAGCAAACGCCATGGCAACTCGTCAGCATCATGCCACAGGTGGCGAGACTGGCGTCACAGCAGTGGAGGCATGGTTTCAATGATGCATGACGCGGTGTCGTGCAGGCCAATGGCAAGCGAACACCGGATGGCAGCGAGGGCTGCGGCGCTGCCAAGAAGCTCCGCACCGACGAGGGCTCAGCGGTAGTCAGTCACGACAGTGCGGCACCGGAGGCGGAGCAGCCGCCGGCGAGCGTGCGGCTGACCGTGTGCCGCGACGGCGCGGTCCTGTTGGCAAGCGTGGCGCTCGCGACCGAGGACGGCCTGGGCACCAACTGCCTCGTCCACTTCTGCGGCGCCCAGGTCCAGGTCAGCGCATCTCAGGTTATCACAGAATATTTGAGATAGCTTT
>JAABUX010008862.1_pt1 | contig 11514 bp, 12 predicted proteins | sample 5561851 | NCBI WGS metagenome assembly JAABUX01 (sample SAMN10711883, study PRJNA513361) | rock metagenome | isolation source: Antarctica rocks | place: Antarctica: Victoria Land, Richard Nunatak red sandstone | collected 2016-01-03 | reverse complement strand
CACCGCACCAGGCGACGACAGCACGCGTCGCGTCGTGCACGGCATGCGCCCGTACCGCGTGCCAGCGATACGTTCCGTCGATGCGTCGGATGCGATATTCCATCTCGAACGCCGCGCCGCCATCGCGAACGCGTCGCCATGCGACATGTATCGCTTCGCGATCGTCGGGATGGATGAGATGGTACGCGCCGTCGCCCACGATATCGCAACCGCTAAACTCGCGCCAACGCGCATTCGCAAAGGTCGTCGTACCGGACGCGTCAGTCGTCCATACGAGTGCGGGCAGCGCCTCCATCAGTGCGTGCGCCGACGGCGACCCGAGTGGATCGACGAGTTCGTGCGCGCGTTGAATCTCGCTCGACGACATCACGTTCCTAATGGCGGCTTGGACCCCGGGACGACGCTGGGGTCGTCGCCTCCGCAACGATCCCGTTACCCAACCACGCGAAACCTAAGGCAGGAAGCACCTTCTGCCGGCATGCGCGAATCGGTCGCATACGCGTCTCGATCGTCGCACGACGGAGAGTCAAATCCATCGTCCGCCTACGACGACGACGGATTGCACCTCAGTCCGATCGATTACACACGCCTCGCCGCCGCAATCGTTCCCGACCTCGACGGAATGATTCGAGATTAACGTCCGCCCGTCGCGCGCATCCGGCGATCGATGCCGACGCCTACGACCGCGCAGACGATGCCGGCAACCGGCAACAGCCACGTGATGAGGTAGGGCTCGAGCGGGGACGCACCCGCACCCGGTACCGAAGCGGGTGCTTGCGGGGCACCGCCCTCCACGACTTTGCTTGCGCCCGGGGCCGTGGGTAGCGCCGCTTGAGCCCGAGCGTACGCGACGTTGGCTGCGACCGCGCAAAGTGCGAGCACCATGATGGCGACGATGGATCGGAGACGTCGTACAACACTCATGTCGATCCGAATACCCGCGCATCGCCGCAAGCAGTCGCGCTCGGTCGCCTTCGCTTCCGAGACGATCGTCTTGACGACCCCGCCATCGACGCGCATCCGGAGCCGTTGGTGGCCGACGGCGCAGGCGAACACACGTAGACGATCATGTTCGCGACCTCGTCGACCGAGGCGTACCGGAGCGCGCCCTACAGCGGCTTGTTGAGCGCGACGGTCGCATCGGGCGACGACAAGCGAACGGTCGTCGTACGCAAGCCGCGCTGCGGCCCCCACACGTGCACGCTTCGCTCGCCCGAACCGACGTTCCCGACCGAGAACATGACGTCGGCGATCGCGTACGGACCGTCGACGACCACGATATTCGCGCGCATGAGCGCGTGGATGTGACAGCGCACATCGAGCACGCCCGCGCGATCGAAGGTCTGTTCCTTGCCCGGGCCCGCGGGATAGAAGCCGATGTCGAACGCATCGGCATCCGACGCCGAGAAGATGCTGTGGAAGAACGGATCGTCGTTGGGGAAGCGGACCGTGCTCCCGACGGGAACCGCGAGCAGACTCGGGACGAACGTCTTGCCGGTATTGCGCATCTCGGCAACCACCGGTCGCACCGCAACGTCGTCCGTCACCCACACGACGCCGGGTTCGAGAAGGCGGCCTTCGATCGTCGCGGCCGGTGCCGGACACCGCGCGAGCAACGCAACGACGATCGAGAGCGACGCGGCGCACCGAACCTGCAGAAACGTCATCGATATTCCTATCGTCCGTTGCGCGAGAATTCTGATCGACGCGGCCGCTTAAGTGTCCGTGCGGAGCGCCGATACGTCTCCTAGTAGGTTTTGGAGGTTCCAGTGGCGTTTCGTTCACGCCGATGGTTGCTCGGCAGCGGGGCTGCTATTGCGATCGTCGGTATTCCCATGCTCGACGAGTTTGCCGATGCGGCTGCGAAAGCCAATCCCGAAGATCTCGCGATGCTCAATTCGGCGATCGAACTCGAGCGCGCGGGCATCAAGGCGTACGACGATGCCGCCGATACGCGCCTCCTTTCGCCGCGCGTTCTCGACGTCGCGCTCGGCTTTCGCAACGATCACGTGGCGCACCGCGACGCCCTCTCGGCGGCGGTGAAAGCGGGCGGCGCGTATCTCTCGACCAACACGGCGAGCATTGCCTATCCGCCGCTCCACTCGCAGGCGGACATTCTGCGCTTCGCGCTCGCGATCGAAAAACAGGCCGCGAGCACCTATCTTTCCGTCATTCCCGATCTCGCCGACCGCCGCTTGGCGCAGGTCGCAGCCGCGATCCTGGGCGTCGAGACCACGCACGTTTCCAAGCTCGCGGACGCGCTGGGCGCGCACGCATATCCGCAGGGGTTCGTCGTCTAGCGATGACGTCGTGCTGAGCAAGAGCACGGGCCGGCTTCGGCTGACCTTTCTCGGCCGCTTCGCCATCGTCACCTTCGCGCTCGCCATCATCGTCGCGAACGTTCTCGCCTTCTTCCTCATCCGTAGCCACGAGGCGGCGCTCGAGGGCAACGAAGCCGCAAGTGCGGCAGGACAAATTTCGGCCTTGCTCACGCGCCCACTCGCTCCGTACGTCTCGACGAACGGCGCGCCGCCGGCCGAAACGCTACAAGCGCTCGCGCGCGTCGAGGCGGAAGCCAAACGCTTCCAATACGTCGTCGGCATGCGACTGTACAAGCACGACGGCACGCCCGTCTATCCGGTCGATGCCGAGCGCGCGAACGATTCCGTGCGCCACACCTTGCAAATCGGCGATCTTTGGTCGGCGGATGCACCGACTCGCGACGACGACGTGCGCACCGAATATCTGCCGTTCGTCTCGACACGTTCGGTCTTCGTCGTCGCGATCGACCTCTCGCGCGCGGAGATGCGCGGTCAGGCGGCGGGTGAAGCGCGTACGGTTCGCCTCGCGACCGGCGGCGCGATCGCGATCCTCTTCGTCAGCCTGCTCGCGCTCGTGACGGGCGCGTCGCGCGATCGAGAAGCGCCGCCGCGAGGCGCAGAAGACGCTCGTCGGCACGCTGACGATCCTCGCGTCGGTCATCGATCGACGCGATCGCTACACCGCGGGTCATTCGAAGCGCGTCGCGACGTACAGCCGATTGCTGGCGCTCGACCTCCGTTTGCCGCCGGTCGAGTGCGATACGATCGAACACGCCGCGTTGCTGCACGACCTCGGCAAGATCGGCATCCCCGACGCCGTTTTGCTCAAGCCGGCTGCCCTGACCGAGAGCGAACGCCTCGTGATCGGCAGCCACCCGACGATCGGGGCGGATATCATCCGCACGTGTGGCACGATGGACGATGTGGTCCCCTGCGTGTTGCACCACCACGAGCGCATCGACGGCCGGGGCTATCCCGATAAATTACGCGCCGAAGCCATTCCGCGTGGCGCGCGCGTGATCGCCGTGTGCGATTCGTTCGATGCGATGACGACCGACCGCCCGTATCGTCGCGCATTGCCCGTGCCGACCGCTCTCGCCGAACTCCATCGCGTGGCGGGGACGCAGCTGGACCGCACCTACGTGCGCGCGTTCGAAGGTGTCGTGGCGGCGATGCTCGCCGATCGCGCGACGACGTCTACCGCGCACGCGGGCGAACTCGACCATCTCTTCGCGCTCGCCGACTTGCCGCCGAGTGAGCCCGTCGCACTGACCGCCGGCGCCGCCGGAAGCTAGGAAAAGTAGGAATCGACGAACGTCGCGTACGGCGTTCCGTCGATCTGGAAATTGGCGTCGGCGAGTTTTTTTCGCGTGCCCGCTTTTCCCGAACCGTCTTTTTCTGCGGAGATGATGGCCGCTGCGACCGCAGCGCGCATGCCGCCCATTCAATGAATGAGGACGGGTCCACCGTTCGCGGCATCGACCGCTTCGCGTACCTGCGCGATATCATCGCGCGTCATCGTGTCGACGGTGAATGGAACGCTCGTGTAAGGCGTGGCGGTGTTCGCCAGCGTCTCGGGCGTGACGTGCGCGTCCGGCTCATCGGTGCGACGCACGCTTACGACCGAGGCGAATCGCCCGGCGGTGAGCTCGCCCGGTGTCGGCTGACCTCCAACGGTGATGCCGTCGATCGTCGCTTCGTTCTTCATACGCGGGCGGTTCGAGCCCGCCCGAGGAGGCGCCCTTCGAACTCCGCGAAATGTCGGTTTCGCGAAGTACACCGGCGTCTTTCCCCTCGGGACGCCGGCGCAGATACGGAGTCGGTGATCACGTATGGCCCGGACCTCGACGCTCACGCCCATTCCACAGCCGAAGGCGCAGCCGATTCTCGGCAACGCTCTGACGATCGACGGACAAGCGCCGATCGCACACATGCTGCGACTGGCGCACGAACTCGGGCCCATCTTTCAACTCGACATCATGGGAAAGCCGATCAACATCATATCGGGCTTCGAACTCGTCGACGAAGTCTGCGACGAGGCGCGATTCGATAAGTCGGTGCGCGGACCGCTGCACAAAGTTCGCGACATCGCGGGCGACGGGCTTTTCACGGCATTCACGAGCGAACCGAACTGGTCGAAAGCGCATAACATTCTGCTGCCGAATTTCGGCGACCGTTCGATGGCCGGTTACCATCCCGCGATGCTCGACATCGCCGAACAGTTGATGCTCAAGTGGGGCCGGCTCAACGGCGACGAGACGATCGACGTGAGCCACGATATGACGTCGGTAACGCTCGACACGATCGCGCTGTGCGGCTTCGGGTACCGACTCAATTCGTTCTATCGCGAGACGCACCACCCGTTCATCGAGGCCATGTCGGATGCGCTCGGCATCGCGATGTCGATCCGCGGTTTGCCGTTCGAAGAGATGTTTTCGAAAGCGAAACTCAAACGTCTCGACGACGACGCGCAAACGATGTTCGCCGTGGTCGACAAGATCGTCGCGGATCGCAAAGCCGAACTCGCCGCAAGCGGCGGGGTCACGAGCAAGACCGATCTCTTGAGCTACATGCTCACGGGCGTGGATAAGAAGACCGGCGAGAAACTCGACGATACGAATATCCGCTATCAGATCATCACGTTTTTGATCGCGGGCCACGAAACGACGAGCGGGCTCCTCGCCTTCACGATCTACATGCTCATCCAGCATCCGCGCGTGCTCGAGAAAGCGACCGCGGAGGTCGATCGCGTGTTCGGCACCGATCTCTCCGTGAAGCCGACCGTCAAACAAGTCAATCGGCTCACATACGTGACGCAGGTGCTCAAAGAAGTCTTGCGGCTGTATCCGCCGGCGCCCGCGTTCGCCGTCTTGCCATATAAAGACGAAATCGTCGGCGGCAAGTTCTTGTTGAAGGCGCGGTCGCAGAACCTTCTGTTGCTGCCGGCGTTGCATCGCGACCGAAGCGTATGGGGGCCGGACGCGGATGCGTTCGATCCGGAAAACTTCTCTCCCGACAACGAAGCGGCGCGGCCGGTCAACGCCTACAAGCCCTTCGGCAACGGACAACGCGCGTGCATCGGCAGCCAATTCGCGATGCAAGAGGCGACGCTCGTGATCGGGATGATGCTGCAGCGTTTCCATCTCGTCGATCCGGCGGGCTATCAACTCAAACTCAAAGAAGCGATGACGGTCAAGCTCGTCGATCTGCAGATTCAGGTACGGCCCCGCGTCGAACGGCACGTCGACCAACGGCGCCGCGCCCGTCGCGATCGCGCCGCCGTCACGCGAGCCTGCGATCGCATTGCCCAAGCACGGCACGCCGCTCCTGGTCCTCTTCGGCTCCAATCTCGGAACCTCGGAAGATATCGCGCGTCAGGTCGCGGAGATCGGCACGTCGCAAGGCTTCGACGTCACGCTCGCGTGGCTCGACGATTACACGGGCAAATTACCGACCGGCGGCGCCGTCGTCATCGTGACCGCATCGTACAACGGCGGGCCCCCCGACAACGCCGCCGGTTTCCACAAGTGGCTCGCGACCGGCATGGACTCAGCGGCACTTGCCGGCGTGAAGTACGCCGTCTTCGGCGCGGGTAACCGCAACTGGGCGTCGACGTACCAACTCGTACCGCGCTTCATCGACGAAAAGCTCGCCGAGTTCGGCGCGACGCGCATCTACGATCGTGGCGAGGGTGACGCGCGCGACGACCTCGACGCGCACTTCCTCGCGTGGAAGCAGCCGCTGTGGCCCGCGCTCGCAAGCGCGCTCGGCTTGGAACTGCGGCCCGAGCGCGCCGCGCAAGAGCGGCCGCCGTACCGCCTCGAATTCGTCACGGCGCCGCCGGCCAATCCGCTCGCGCAAGCGCACGGCGCGACGACGATGAACGTCGTCGAGAACCGCGAGCTGCAGACGAGCGCCGCGCGCTCCACGCGGCACATCGAGATCGCGTTGCCGCCGGGAACGACGTATCGCGCGGGCGATCATCTCGGCGTCGTGCCGAGCAACGGCGAAGTGTTGGTCGAGCGCGTGTTGCGCCGCTTCGGAATCGAGTCGAACACCTACGTTCGCCTTCAGGCCTCGGAGGCGCAGCGTATCGCGTCGTTGCCGCTCGATGCGACGCTCTCGATGCGCCGGCTGCTCATGCACTACGTCGAATTGCAGCACGTCGCGACGCGCAAGCAGATCGCGACGCTCGCCGAGCTCACGCGCTGCCCGCAGACGAAGCCCGCGCTCCTCGCCCTCGCTTCCGACGCGGACGATGCGGTCAAGTATCATACCGAGGTCCGCTCGAAGCGACTGTCGATCCTCGCGCTGCTGGAGCGTTTTCCCGCATGCGAGATGCCACTCGAGAGCTATCTCGAGATGTTGCCGATGATGACGCCGCGGTATTACTCCATCTCCTCCTCACCGCTGCTCGCATCCGACCGCTGCAGCATCACGGTCGCGGTCGTTCGGGAGCCCGCGCTTTCCGGCGACGGACTTTTCGAAGGCGTCGCATCGACGTACTTGGCGCGACGTCACGACGGATTGCGCGTCAACGCGTTCGTGAAAACGTCGAAGAGCGGCTTCGTGCTGCCGGAAGATACGACGAAACCCGTCATCATGGTCGGCCCGGGCACGGGACTCGCGCCGTTTCGCGGGTTCCTTCAGGAGCGAAGCATCCAGCGCACTTCAGGCGCGACGCTCGGCGCCGCAATGCTCTTCTTCGGCTGCCGCACGCCCGATACCGATTTTCTCTACCGCGACGAACTCGAACGAGCGGCAAGCGACGGCATCGTCGATCTCAACGTCGCCTTCTCACGGTCGGACGGCGCGAAGACCTACGTGCAACACCTCATCGCGAAACGTGCGGACGACATCTGGGCGCTTTTGGAGGCGGACGCGCACGTGTACGTATGCGGTGACGGATCGGCGATGGAACCCGCCGTGCGGTCGGCCTTCATCGACATCTACTGCGCGAAGGCGGGCGCGTCGCGCGTCGCGGGCGAGCGGTGGCTCGCCGAACGCGTCGCGCGCGGACGCTACGCGCTCGACGTGTGGGCGTCGGCCTAGGCGGGGGTGCCGAGTCTTCCGGCGAGATCGCGCAGCGTCGAGACCCAGTAGCGCGTCGGCAGCCACGGCACGGCCATCCATGCGTTGATGAGGTCGAGGTTCGAGACGTGGCTGCCGAAGTCGCGCGACATCGTCGGCGCGAGCGGACGTTTCGGCAACTCACGTGCGAACGTCTTGACGCCGCTCTGCACGAGCACGTCATCGACGGCGACGTCACCCGAGACATCTTCGGCGACGCCTTGCAACGTGAGCAACGACTTGCGAAAGAGCGTCGTCTCTTCGGGAAAATGGATCGCCGCGGTCCGCGCGAGTTCGTCTAGGATGCCCGTGAACCAATCGAAACCCGGGAACGTGCCGCGACGGATGCGGCGCAATCCCGCGCGAACGGCGTCACGCACCGCACCGGCATCGGACACGCGGCCGAGTTCGCCGATCGCGCTGCAGATGGTCCGCTCGTCGAGCGTCGCCGCGCCGAGAAGCGCGTGCACGACGGCCGCGCGCTGACCGAGCGTGAGTTCCGTTGTGAGCGCCCAGTCGAAGATCGCGACGCGACCGTCATCGGTGACGAAGAGGTTGCCGGCATGTGGATCGGCGTGGAAGTGCGCGTCCGGGGACGTACTCCAAAAGGGCGCCGCGAGCAGCGCTTCGATCGCGACGCGCGCGAGGCGCTTGCGCTCGGCAGCCGGCAGACCGGATTCGGTGATCTTGCGGCCCGGCACGAACTCCATGGCCGTCATCAGCGGCGTCGAGAGCGATAACAGCCGCGGCACGACGACGTCGTTGTTTTCCGCAAAGAAGCGACCCGCGCGAACGAGGCGTTCCTGTTCGAGATCGAGCCGGATCTCGTCGAGCAAGAGCGCGCGCACCCCGGCGAGCGTCTCTCGGAAGTCGAGCGCGGGCAACCCATAGTGGTCGGCGCGTCCTTCGAGATACGTGGCGAGTTCGGGCCAGATGGCGAGTTCCTCGGCGAGCTGCTCGCGCACGCCGGGCTTGACGACCTTGAGCACGCCGCGATCGGGCTCGCCGTCCGGCGCACCATCCCAAGCGAACGGAACCACGACGGCGACGCTTCCTTCGGCGAGCGCGGAACCCGCGAGCGTGACGCCGGGCGCATCGCCGAGTTGGCTACGGATGAGCGCTTCGATGGCAGCGAAATCGGCGCTCGGCGGCATCGTTTCGAGCGTCTGCAAACGGACGCGTATCTCCGCCGGCAGACCCTTGTCGTGGCCCACGACTTGCCCGAGCTTGTGCAACGTCGGACACCGCCGCAAGAGCGCGACGACGCGTTCGTCGCTGTCGAGTTCCGCCGCCATCCCGAGCTGTTCGTCCGTGATCGCCGCGAGACGATCCGCGGGCAGACGCGTCAAAAACGCAACGAGCCCATCGACGATGAGGGGGCGATATTTGTCATAGGCAATCGGAACGATGCGGGCCGACTCGAGCATCGTACGCAAGACCGCCGAGGTCGCGCTTTCATCGGGCGCATCGGGTGTCGTGGACGTATTCACCGACTGGACGTTCCCGAAGACGTGGCAGATTCCACCTAGATCGCGATACGACCGTCTTAGCGGAGCATCATCATACGAAATTCCGGAAGCGGACCCGGCGCGCACACCGAGGACGGTTGCTCGGTCGAACTCTATCGTCGATTACGGCCGATGGGCGAACCCGGCGTCATCGCGCGAGCGATTCCGTCGCAAGCGATAATCCTCGAATTGGGCTGCGGAGCGGGTCGCATCACGCACCCGCTCGTTGCACTCGGCTATCGGGTCACGGCCGTCGATTCGTCGCGCGAGATGATCGCGCAAATCCGTGGGGCGGAAACGGTCATCGCTGCGATCGAGGGCCTCGATCTCGGCCGCACCTTCGATGCCGTGCTCCTCGCGAGTCATCTCATCAACACGCCCGACGCCGTGAAGCGAGTCGAGTTTATGCGCACGTGCCGCCGGCACGTCGCACTGGACGGAATCGTCGTCATACAACGCCACGATACTTCCGCATTTACCGAGGCACGGGCCGCGTCGGCCGGAGAAAGCAACGGTATTCGCTTCACGTTGAGCGACGTGAACGTGCACGGCCGCATGGTCGATGCGACGGCGACATATGAAACGGCCGATGCGACCTGGTCGCATGCGTTCTGCGCGGAGCTGCTCGACGACGACGCTATCGAATCCGCATTGAACGACGCGTCGTTACGTCTCGTATCGTGGCTCGATTCGATGCGAACCTGGTTTACTGCCACACCAATGGCCGATTCGTAGCGGCGCCCGTGCACGACTTCAATCGCTTATGGACGGGGCAGTTCGCGAGCGTAATCGGCAGCGCGATCAGCAACCTCGCGATCCCAACGACGGCGATCGTGGTCTTGCACGCGAGCACGTTCGCAGTCGGCGCGCTCGGCGCGACGGGCTACATCGCATTTCCGGTGTTAGGGGTCGTGGCCGGCGTGTGGGTCGACCGCTGGCCACGTCGCACCGTGCTCGTCGTCTGCGATATCGTGCGCGCCCTCGCACTGGCGACGATCCCGCTCGCCGCGGCGCTCCACGCGCTCACCCTCGCACAACTTTTCGTCGTCGCGTTCGTGACGGGCGTCGCGACCGTGTTCTTCGACGTCGCGTATCAGGCGTATCTGCCCGACCTCGTCCCGGAAGCGCGGCTCCGCGACGCGAACGCGCGGCTCGAGTTCAGCAAGAGCACGGGTGCGATCACAGGCAATGCGGCGGCAGGCGCTTTGATCGCAACGATCGGCTCGGCCGCGGCGGTGGCGTGCGATGCTGCGTCGTTCGTCATTTCGGTCATCGCGCTCGGGTCGATCCGCGAACGTCACGCGGCACCGCGAGCGACGCCGTCGACGCTCTCGTTCGGCCGTCAGGTGCGCGACGGCATCGCGTCGGTGACGTCGAACGCAGCGTTGCGGCGGATCGTCGCGTGTACGGCGACGAGCAATCTCGGCAGCTCGATGCTCGGAGCCGTGTACCTCGTCTTCGCATATCGAACGCTGCACGTAAGCCCGGCGACGATCGGCATCGTGCTCGCGGCCGGAAACACGGGCTTCGTCGGCGCGTTGCTCGCATCGAAGATCGTGCAGCGCTTCGGCCTTGCGACGACGCTCATCGCGACGATGCTCATTGCCGCGGTGGTCCAAGCGCTCGTCCCACTCGCGAGCCTTGGCACGCCGGTTCCGCTGCTGATCGTCGAAGGCCTCATCGCGAACGCTGCGGTCCCAATCTACAATATCGCGCAAGTCACGTGGCGCCAATCGGTCGTGCCGCCCGAGCTCCGAGGCCGCATGAACGCCACGGTACGAACCGTCGCGTGGGGCACGCTCCCGCTCGGTGCACTCCTCGGCGCGGCGCTGTCCGGGACGATTGGCCTTGTCCCGACGCTGGTCTGCGCGGTCGTCGTGCAACTCGGCGCGGTGCTTTGGCTCTTGAGCGATCGCGTGTACGCGCTCGGGCGCTCACCGACGGCCGTCTAGAACGACGCCGCCGCCGGAGCGACGAGCTGCAACAGCGCGTGCAGCACGAGGCCCGCGACCCCGCCAACGAAGGTTCCGTTGAGGCGGATATATTGGAGATCGGGTCCGAGTTCGAGTTCGATTTTTTCGGTAACGAGCTCGGCATCCCAGCGCCGCACGATGCCCTCGATGATTGCCGAAAATTGATGCTGGTACCGTTGGAGACCAGCTTCCACGACGCGTCCGATGGTATCGTCGAGACGCGCGACGATCGCGGGTTCGGCAAGGACACCCGTCGCGACGCGCGTGACGATCGCGACGACGCCCGTCTCGTCGCCCGGCGCGCCACCGAGTTCGGGCGCACGTAAGACGCGTTCGCGAACCATACGCCACACGGTCGCGACGAGTGCGTCGATTTCGCGCCCCCGTAGGAGCGACGCTTTGAGCTCGAGCGCCTTGCGCGCGAGGCTCGTGTCGCCCCGTAGTCGCTGCGCGTAACCGCGCACGTACTCATCGAATGCGACGCGCATTTCGTGATTGGGTTCGCGTGAGATTTCTTTGATGAGATCGATGATGCCGTCGACGAAGTTTTTGACGATGAAGCTGCTGACGAAGGGTAAGACGAGAATCAACCGCCGCCGGAAACGCGCTTTGATCTCATCGCGCTGCAGGTCGAGCGCCGCC
>JAABUX010008859.1_pt1 | contig 11518 bp, 17 predicted proteins | sample 5561851 | NCBI WGS metagenome assembly JAABUX01 (sample SAMN10711883, study PRJNA513361) | rock metagenome | isolation source: Antarctica rocks | place: Antarctica: Victoria Land, Richard Nunatak red sandstone | collected 2016-01-03 | reverse complement strand
CGGCGCTTTCCGTCCGGGCAAACGGACGGAAACCAGCCGCCTACGAAGAGCCCAACAATTCTCGTCTCGATTCGAGACCCCCTACCCCCTGTGATGGACATGAGGACTCCAACGACGCGGACCCGGAGCACCAGGCCGTCGCCGCGGCCGTCGCCTCCCTTGGAACCGAGTTAGGGGACGTGGCCCCGCGCTCGAGCGCGACGCGGGCGCTCCGGGCCTTCGAGGTGTCAGGGCTAACCGCCGCCGTGTTCGTGCAACTCGCCCACGAGGCCGGCCATATCACCCAGCGCCGCCGGCATAAGGCGCCCCCGATCGCGCGGCCTATGGCCTACTGGTTCGACGTGTTGCGCATCCTTCTCGACGACCAGGCCGCGCAGGACACGCCGCCGGTGAGCTCCCCCCCCGCACGACGGCCGCGCGTGACAACCACGGTCTACAGCTGCGAGGCATCCCCCGCGTCCGTACCAGTATCGGTATGCCCCGCGCCAGAGCAGACGGCCGACGCGTGGGGCCAGATCCGGGCCGAGATCGCGCGGGAGGTGACGCCCGAAAACTACGCCCGCTGGTTCGTGCCGACGCACCAGCTCGACCAGGCCGGCGACGTGCTCACCGTGGTGATCACTGGCACGGAAACTCCCGCCTTTCATCAGCAGTGGCTCGACCGCCGCCTTCGGGGCCTCATCGAACGGTGCGCCGCGCGCGTGCGGCCGGGACTCCAGCTCGCCTTTGTGGTCGAGGCCTGCGCCCTTCCTGGTGGCCCTGTTGACGGTGCCCGATGAACGGAGGACACTATACCCATGACCGTACAACACACCTACCCCTCAGGCCCTATCGCGCCGTGGGCCGAGATCGTGTCCCACATGCCACCGATGACCGTGGACGAGCTACACGCCATCCCCGACGATGGGTGGGCGTATGAATTGGTGCAAGGAGTCCTTGTTCGTATGCCATTAAGCGGCTTCGGCGCGTCAAGTATTGGCCTTCTCCTAGGCGCGGAGTTGACCGTCTACGTGAAGAAGCAGGGCTTAGGGCGCGTGACGGGCGAACAGGGCGGCTATCGTCTTGACCCCGCCCACCCGCGCGACACAGAGCTAGGACCCGACTACGCCTTTGTCCGCGCGGATCGCCTGCCACCGCGCACGTCGCCGGAGTATATGAAGGCCCTACAGCTGGCCCCCGACCTTGCCATTGAGGTGGTGTCTGAGAACCAGTATGCACCTGGGATGGCCGCGAAGGCGAAAACTTACCTGTCCTTTGGGACACGCCTGGTGTGGGTGGTCTGGCCGCGCTACGAGCGCGTGGACGTGTGGCACCCCAGCGATGAGACGCCCACGGCTTTGGGTGTGGACGACACCCTAGACGGCGAGGACGTGGTACCGGGCTTTACCTACCCTATTGCCGATCTCTTTATCTAGCTCTAGCGTCTGTCGCTCGTCATTGGCCTGGTACTATTCCCCTCATGATGACCGAGAGCACGCACACAGGCAGTCATGACCGCCTAGACGGTCATGACCGCCTAAACAGTCAGTCAGTCACCGTCTTAGACGGTCATGACTACACCCTGAGCGTTGATGAAGCTGCTGCTATTCTTGGGAAGTCGGTCGAGACGGTCAGGCGCTATGCGCGCTCAGGACGCCTATCGAGTATGCGCGTGCAGGGCGACCGGATCATCGAATATCGCTTCCGACCCGATGATCTCCAAGGCGGTCACGCGGTCATAGGCGGGCAGGCGGGTAGCCAGTCAGTCATGCCCGCCAAGGCAGACGGTTACACAGATGACCGCCTTATGACCGCTTCAACCATGGAACGGGTGATAGCTCCTCTTCTTGCAAGCGTTCGTGATGCCCTTCAAGCAAATGAGCGACTAACGAGGCAGCTCACGGAGCTTGCCGCAGAGAAGGGAGAACTCGCGGGGCAGCTCGCCGGAAAAGACGCGCTTATCGTGGAGCTACGCCGTCAGCTTTCCGCTCAGGTCACAGCGATCGCGCCGCCCAACTCGCCGGAATCAGAGGAACCCGTAGGGCGGCAAAACCCGCCACGTCGCCCACGATCCCTCTTGGGTCAGCTTGCTGCCCGCGTCGCCGCACGGCTAGGCTAATGGACTGCTATCGGGAGGAGCGCATCCACCGCAATCACGATGCCGCAGAAGCAGCCTATCCAGCCCCGCGCATGGAGGCTCGACACACGCCCCCAGGGGAGAAAAAGGGCTGCTTGACAGCCGTCACGCAGGTTTTATATAATACTTGCGTGACGGTCTAAAAGGGGGTAGAAATGGCGGTTAAAGCAAAGCGGATCAAGTGTGCTCGATGTGGGGAGCGCGAGACAGTGATGCGGGGGGAACGCGGGCCGGTGTCCATCTACTGCGACCTCTGCCGCGATGAGGTGAAGCGCGAGCAGAACGCGTTGCGCGCCCAGGCGTACCGCCAGCGCAAGGCGAGCTATCGGGGGTTGTACACGGCGACGTAGAATTGACCCATTTGCGCCGAGACTCCGTCATTGACGTTTGTAGAACCCATTAGAGCGTGTCCACAAACCTTCGACCTCCATGGTATGCTTTTGGTGCACACACCACGCAAGAACCGAAAGAATGAGGAGGGGGCATGCGTTCGTACGAGACGGACACGACCGAGAACCAATGGGCGCGGATCGCGTTTTGCTTCACTCAGCCCGAGGGCGGGCCGGGCCGCAAACGCACGATCGATACCCGGCGGGTCGTCGATGCGTTGTTTTATCGCATGCGGACCGGCTGTCAGTGGCGGTTCATGCCCCGTGACTTTCCCCCCTACCGCTCCGTCCACTACTACTTCATGAAGTGGACCCGCGACGGCACGATCGAGTGGGCCCACCGCTTGTTGCGTGACCAGGAGCGTGCGGACGATGGACGCGATCCCGCACCGACGGCTGCGGTCCTGGATTCACAAACCGCACAGGGCACCTGCGTTTCTCATGAGACGGGATACGATGGGGCGAAAAAAAAAGAAGGGACGGAAGCGACATCTGTTAGTGGATACGATGGGCAACCTGCTGGTCGTGGTGACGCATGCGGCCTCGATCTCGGAACACGACGGGGCGCAGCTGGTGCTCGAACGCGCGCAGCAGCTGTTCCCGTCGTTGCGTCGGGTCTGGGTGGATAGCGGGTACCGCGCCTCCTCGTTGGCCGATTGGAAGGACGCGACGTGGCCCGACCTCACCTTGGAGGTGGTCGAACGGCCAAAGCACACGCCCGCGTTCGTCGTGTTACCCCGACGGTGGGTGGTTGAACGGACCTTCTCGTGGCTGGGCACCAACCGACTCTTGAGCAAAGAGTATGAACGGTATGCGCACCACACTGAGACCTGGATGACGCTCGCATCGATATTCCTCTTTCTAGAACGTCAGTATCCGAGGTTTTGATTTGTGGACACGCTCTAAGGAGCCGTTAAAGATTAACCTCCCGTTTTGGCCGTCGTATCCAGGCGTCTGAGGAGGCGCAGTGGCGGGAAGTTATTTCTTAACGAGCCCTAAGCTACAGGTAGGTCGCCTCGTGTGGAGAGACTGATCTGTGGTGTGGGACAACTGGACGCTTTGCCTCGACGCCCTCGTGTTTGCGGCCCTCAACGGCCCCATCGCCGTCCTCCTCACCCCCTTGGCCCATGCCTCCGCGCCCGCTCTCAACATCGTGGCTGCCCTCCTCGCCGCTGCCCCCATCGTAGCGCGAGCGGTGCATGCCGTCGTGGTCCCGCAGGCCGCGACGCAGGGGGCCAGGGGTACATGTCCGTGGCCCCACCCTTTATCCTGGGTGAGTGCCCACCCATGGTCTCGAGACCACGGAGCCATGGTCCCACGCACGGGACCATGGCGTGGTGTGGAGTCCCACGCGTAGCGACGGGGCGCAGGGTAGGGGCGAACCGGCCGATCGCGGACGGTGACGGTGGCGAGGCCGCCCGTCGTCGCCGGCAACGCGAGCACGACCCGCGCGCCGTCCTAATCGACCGCGGCGGCCGCCGCGCCGTCCACGCTCTCCGTCGTCAGATCCTGGCCGGTGAGCGCCTTATCGTCGGCGCGTCCCTACTACGCGCCCATCCGTCGGCCAGCACACGACGATAGGCTCTGCCGCTTCGAGCGCCACCAGCCGTCTGCTCCACCCTGCCACACGTGACATCTTAGCCGCAGTATTGACGCAGGAACACGTTGGGGTCGCCGGCGACGAGCAAAGCCTCCGCGAGAGGCTGTAGGTTCGTGACGAATGCGGGGCGATTCTCGATCAGGTTTTTTTGCAAGAAGAAGAGGATCATCCACGCGAACGCCTGGGCCATTAACAGTGGCGTGCTGCCGTAGCCCTCGAGCAAGTCGGGGAGCATGCGGCCGTAGCCGCGCCCCTCGATGGCGACCGCCAACTGCGCCAGGTCCCATGCGTGGAAGCCGCGATATCCGACGGGGTCGATAATCTTCGGTCCGTCAAGGGTGAGCAGGACGTTGAGGGGGACCAGGTCACCATGGAGCAGGATTTCACGCGGTGCCTCATCGCTTGTCAGACGAGCCGTCAGGGCCACGCCGAGATCGCGGAGCGCCGGCAACAGGTGTGGCCAGCCCTCGTGCGCGGCGACTGGTGAAGCGGTCGCGCACAGGCCGCAGATTAGCCGGTGGAGCGACCGCATGCAAGCCGTGAAGCATGCGGCCAATGGCTTGAGCGTCGACAGGTTCGGAGGCCGCCATCTCCGCGAGCGATGGGCCGTGCAGCCATTCGGCGAGGTAGAGGTTTGGTTCGAGCACAGCGACGAGTCGCGACGCGAAGCCCGTGTCGCTCCAGGCGCGCAGGGCGGCAAGCTCACCCCGTCCACGCTCGGGTGACGTCCTTTTCAAGACGAGATCATGGCCCCTTCGGTCGCGCACATGGGCGACAAGGGCGGACCGGTCCGTGCCTTCATGCATCACGATGAGGTCGAGCCCATAGCGGCGACAGAGCGAGGACATCACGTCCCCTGGAGATTCAGCCATCCTGTCCCGTTGCACCATGCCCTCTTCTCCTCAGCCTTGCCGGAGTCGTTTTCGCTCCATTGCGGCGCTTTCTGTCTTCTGCTCCATTGCGGCGCTGTCTGTCTTCTGCTCCATGCGGCGCCTATCGCGCGGGCGCACGGAGACGTGATAGGCGGCCACCTCCGTCGCTTTAGATGTGCAATTGTTCGCGCGCCACGTACGGCAGGTGCACATGCCTCTCGACGGCGCTGGCCACCTCATCCAGCGAGGTGGCGCCATCGACCTCGATCACCCTCAACCCACGCTCGTCCGCCTGCTGGCGGACGTGTGCTGCCAAGCACACATCACGCTCGGTAAACTGCGCGTATGCCCGCTCGGGGTCACTCGACCAGGCCGTTGGTCCAAGGCCATAAACCCGCCGTCGCTCACGTCGAACCGCTCGGCAGAAGGAGGGACTGGGCACGAGCCAGATCGCGTGGTCTGCCTGGCGCAACAGCGGAAAAACGTCGCGCGGATACAGCCCCGGCCCTTCCACCAAGAGGGGCGTATCGGTGGAAAGCGCCAAGAGATCATCAAGCACCAAGCGGAAACGCTCGCTGATTGCATCCACCATGGTTTGAGCAATGGCGTCCGGGGATTGCTCCAACCAATACTGGTCGGCCGAGAGTGCATTCATGTGGACAAAGGCGGGATACGCAGATAGATGCGCGCGCCGACGGGCGATGTGATCCGCTTCGTGATCGTCGTAGTGATACACCGTTAGCTGGTGCTTCTCTCCCAGCAGACGCGCGATGGTCGTCTTCCCAGCTCCCGGCGATCCGCCGATCCAACGCACATGGTCGAGCCTATCCGTCATATCTGCATCCATCGTTACGTCACAACCTCCGTGCATATTGTGCTCCTCCTCAGTTCTAGGCATTAAATGTAAGGGCTAAGTACACACATAATAGTCGTTCGTGCTACCTATGTAAAGATATTGACCTTAAATTTTTACTTCTATACAATACGCTTTGACAAGGTTAGTTTGCGTGTTACCGTTTGGCTGTACAGTACCTTACGCCCTCCTCACCATGCCTCTCTGGCGGCGGCGTGTTCCACGCAGTTGATCAATCTAGCTGCGGCTAGGATTGTCATGTTCCTGCGCGCGGCTCCGACCACGGCTTGGTGCCCGGTCGTCTTCCTGCCTCTGGCCTGGCCCCTCCGCATGGACGGGCGTAGGCTTCCTTCACTTGTTGTCAGAGCTTGGCGGTACCGGCGTGACGGAGGAGCCCGACGCCCTTCTCGGTCGCCGTGCCGGACAGCGTCGAGATGGCAAGAGCAGACGTTATCCTTCGGGGTACGGGTGGCATGACATTGGTTCGGTCTCATCAACGAGGACAACTTGCCGTATCAACGAGGCGGAGCCGGGCGCTCTCCCACAACCGCGCGAGGTGCATGTTGTGTCGCATAGGAGGCAATGATCTCTTCGATGATTTCGATTGACATCTATCTATCATCTATCGCTTGGTGTGCGTCCGTTCTGATGTGACGCCCCCCGAGCGGCATTGTCTATGTAACAGCCTATGCTAATAGCGTAACTATGCTACAAGCATGAGAGGGTGAGAGTTGAGCGTACCTTCGCCGCATTACAGCCCTACCAACGACCGTGCTCGTCACGCCCGTTACCGCCCTGCCCTCGGCCACACCCCCGCGTCGGGTCGTCCTTCTGCCCCTGCCCCTCCGCGCCCCCCGGCCGGCGCGCAGCGCGTCGTTCCTGTCCTGCGCGCCGCCCGGGGCCGCTCATGCACGATATTGTTGTCTCTTGACAAACTCGTCTCGCCCGCCTACTATTATGATTATAGATATAGCGAAGGTGGTTATAGACGTGAGGCAAAGACGAGATCGTGGGGGCGAGGATGGGGTGCATGAGCCACACGCGTTACTCCCGCTCACGCCTGCGGAGTTCCATATTCTGCTGGCCCTCGCCGATGGCGACGGCCACGGCTACGCCATCATGCAGGAGGTCGAACGCGAGACGGCTGGCGCGCTCCATCTTGGTCCTGGCACGCTCTACCGGGCCATCAAACAATTGCTCACGGCCGGTCTCATTGTCGAGGCGGATGAACGGCCGGACCCGTGCCTGGACGACGAGCGCCGCCGCTACTACCGCCTGACCGCATACGGCCGTCAGGTGGGCGAAGCCGAAGCACAGCGCCTCGCGCGCCTTGTCAGCCGCGCGCATGCCAAGCGATTCTTACCCGAGTGGGACCATGCGCCCCTCCACGGAGGGGCCTGATGTCAGCGTCTACACAGCGGAGAGTTGTGCATCTCGCTACCGCTGTGTATCGCGCGCTGCTCGTCGCCTACCCCATAAAGTTCCGGCGCGCTTATGGTCCGCAGATGGGGCAGGTGTTCAAGGATCGCTGTCACGATGTGTGCCGCCACCGGGGAACAAGGGCATTACTTGTCCTCTGGCTTCGCACTTTAGTCGATCTCGTGGCCACGGCGCTGGCGGAACGGAGGAGCGCAATGCAGGATAATGGATGGCCAGACCTACCCAGCGCCTATCGGCCTTTGCGCTGGGCTGGGGTCTTGGTGCTGATCGGAGGGGTGGGCGAGAGCCTTGTCCCCACCCCATCACCCGTAGTTGCGCGAGTCGTTGCACTGGTCGTCTTCTTCATCATCCCGCTGCTGCCGCTCGTGTTCACCCTAACCCTCACGCACAAAAGACGCTTCCGGGCTGCTTGGCATGGCGCGCTGTATGCCGGTTTACAATGGAGCATCTGGGTGTTGGTCTGGGGGGTCATCGGGCTGAAATCTCTCCTTGAGCAGCCGTCGCCAGACAATCCGCCGGGGCTGAGAATTCAGGACTGGTGGCTGCTGGGAAGCGTCGGGCTGGAAATTTTCGCCATCTGGTGTGTCTTTCACGCCATGCACCGATTGCGCAGCGCCGAGATGTACGGCGTTGATAGGTGTATTTAGGCTCACAACAAACCCCAACTAGTGGCTGTGGCCTTCCCACTCCTGCGTTCGGCCCCGACCTCCTCCCAGGCGACCTCGTGATCGGCGCGCGTGGTGGCCCAGGATCGGGTGATCCTGGAGGCGGACGGCGCTGAGCGCTACCTAAGCATGTGGTACCAGCGCGCTGACGAGCCGACGAAAGCGCCCTTCCTGGCCGGCGTTCCGGCCCTCCTCGCCCTGACCACTCAGGCTGCCGAGGAGTTGGAAGGGCGACACGAGCCGTGGCCGTCCGCCGCTGGTTGGCCCGTCTCCGTCCCTCACCGGTCCTCCCCGCCTCACCATCGGGACCATCGCCACCAGCGACCGCTGGACCCGCGCGCAGCACCGGATCGCGCAGATCGTTGCCATGCACGATTCGGCCTGTGAGGAAATGGAAGCAGCCGCGATCGCTCTCACATGTGCCGGTCACTACCCGCTCACGACGCGGTGCGCAAAACCGAGCATGCGTTCCTGGAAGGCGATGAGCGTTTCCTTGTCCAAGCCACCGTGTCCCGCATCGAACCAGTCCGGTCTACGCGTGATCACCCCGTTCGACCGCGTGGCTGTCCAGAAGGTGGCGATGCGCCTGGGCGTCTTTATGCAATGGGAGAACGGGTACGATTCCAACCTGGCGCCGGCCGCTGGTCGCCGGTCGTGCTATAGCGATGATGAGTTGACGCAGCGGGACACGACCTGCGTCGTGGCCGTGCGCGAGGGCCGCGCTGTGGGATTGCTGGTGACGAGTCAGTGCGCGCGGAGCGAGTGGATTGACGCAACGACCAGGGCGTCTACGAAAGACGAGGCGAGTGGGTACATCGGTCGGCATATCGACGGGGTCTATGTCGTGCCGGGGCACCGGTGTGACTGCTACCCTTCGGAAGGCCATTCGATACGATAATCGCCGCCACCGTCCAGCCCTTCTTTTCCAGGCAGCGTAACCAGGTCGCTACCCTTGCCTTCCTTGTGTAGAGGTATCGCTCCTAGACAGATTGACCAGGGCGCGTGGCATTCTGTGATCGTATCAAATGGCCTTCGATTCAATAGCAGGCACAACCGGCGCGCCGGTATCGCCGCGCTGTTAGCCCGCCACGTCGCCGATACCTACGCCGTCGCCGTCCATGACCTCCTGCACAATCCGCCGTTCTCGGATGCCGGACTGGCCTGGGCAGCAGCGTTATGCGCGGGCTGGCCTATTCCCGTAGGTTGATCATGCGGGACGTCCGCCGCTAGTTGCGCGATGCAGTGATAGCGTCCGATCAAGGCGCGGGTTCTGCTGCCTTCCCTTGCTTGTCTGTGTTCAGGGCTGCGAGTATCCTTCCATCGATCGTTTCGCTAAAGAGTTCGGCGTCGGTTATCTTCTTCTCAGTTTGAGGGCGCTCGTCTGGCTTGGTCAGGTACCGATGTACTGCAGCGACGTATCGGCGCATAACTGCACGGGTATACTCGATGCATTTCTCCGTCACTTCGCCGGCACTCTGCATTTTCAGCTTCTTGAGATCTTTGTCACAATCTTGAATACGCTTTCCTGTATGGACGACGCTGCTGCGAATGTCATAGATCACCTGCAAGTGCCTCTGTACCAGAGCCGGGTCGTAGCCGTCCTCCGCTAGTAGGGCTGCTGCCCGGAGTGATATCCGGTACTTCAGCTCAGTCTGGGCGCCGGACCCGAGGACGCTGTCGAGTGATGTCACGAGATCGATGAGTCTGTCTTCCTCCGCGTTACGTGAGAAAGCGAGATTGAAGCGACGAAGCGCAAAACTAAGACCGCCATAATTCGGCCCAACTCTGCCTATTCGCTTCAACTGGCCGTACACGTCATTGATTACAGCGACGGTGTCATCGTCCAGCATAGACGTGACGTGCTTGCGCCGTTCTTCCAGATCCACGTACGGGACTCTGCGCGCTTCCAGGTCTTGGTAAATGTTGAGTGTAACGAAGTGATGTCCAACATCAACTGATGGACCAAGAGCGTGCGCGAATAGGTAGGGCGCCGACACGTATCCCGCTGTCACAAGGCGCATCGCCCAGATAACGATCCGTACGTCGTCCATGAATGCTTCGACGCTGACGTTGCTGGCATCGGCAACAAAACTATCACAGGCGATGACGAGCCACGGCTCAGTCCCCATCAGTATGGGCAGGATCTGTTCGTTTCTCGTCTCAGGGAAAAGAGTTGTATCTTCCCTGCTCAGTAGCCTAATGGTGTAGTTGTCTCCGATGGAGAACTGCTTTGTGTAGTCGCTTGTCCGAAGGTTGAACATGGGTGAGAAGATATAGTAACTGTTCTTTTTCGATGTCCACGTATCCATGAAGCGCGTGTAGATGGTGGCAACGTCGGAATCCGAAGGATCCAGACCGTGATATTGAATGACTGCGGCGAGCGCTTCAGTCAAGGTCTCGAGCAAACGGTTCCAGGCAATACTTCCTTCCACGGCGACAGTCTCTGCCCACTCTGGCGGGAAAAAATACCGTCCAGCGATAGCGTGAGCCGCAACCATGCGCTTCGTTTCTTCGAGTCGTGCCACGTCCTCTCTAAGGTCTTCAAGGATAAGCATGTGCCGGGGTGGGAGGAACTTCTGGGGGATTGTGCGTCGACCCTCTGGCTCGTCTGGTGTCGTCTCTAATTCGGTGCGCCATCGAGCAAGTACGACTTGGGTAAAGGCCAAGAATGATTGCACGAGGGCAGATGGCGTGTCCGATGTCTTATCCATGTTGGTTTTATCTCACAGTCATTTTTAAGGGCGATTCAGCCAACAGCATAACGTACAACAGGTCGAATCGAACGAGCCGAGAGCATTATCAGTCAACGCTTCTGAGACGCCCAGTGTGGACGGATGCGGAGGCGCGTTGGCCGGTTCTTGCGCGACGAGTTAGCCTCACCACAGCCCCGCGGTCGGAAAGCCGCGCAATTCAAGGGGGACCGCGTCCTTGACGCCGATGCGCCCCTTCGCGCTCTCCCTTTCGATGGTTTCGATACACAACCACAGTGGCTATAAATTTGATGATGACAACGAGGTCGACGGGTCCGTAGCGTATCAACTGGCCGTGCAGCGCTGCCCCGCCACGCCTTTGTCTATGTAATGGCGTTTTCGATGATTTCGATAGACATCCACATGCACCATAAATCTTACAAGGACGACGGGGCTATTCAGCACATATCCACTCGACGAACTTATTGACGTCCACAACGGGGCGCGGGGAAATGGGCAAAAAATACAAAGACTACCAGCTCTTAGCGTATCGTCCCGTTACGCGCGTGAAATAACGGCCCAGGGAATGGCTAACCGCACACACGCTAACTCAGAGTTATTGGGCCTATCCTACATTCAGCCTCTTTGTATTGGGTCTGTCCTACACGCCTGGTCACGCGCACAGGCCCAATAACACCGTGTTGACACTTGAGGCGTTAGCCATCCACAAGGGTATCATAGCCCGCGCCTAACCGTGCAGTACGCCAAGGGCTGGTAGTCCATGTATTCTCCCGTCTATTTTCCTGCGACCCGCGGCGGCTGTCAACAGGGTCATGGGGAGCAAATTCGCTCGACTGCCCCGTCGTCATCGCACGGTTCCTGAATGGATATAG
>JAABUX010008857.1_pt1 | contig 11520 bp, 8 predicted proteins | sample 5561851 | NCBI WGS metagenome assembly JAABUX01 (sample SAMN10711883, study PRJNA513361) | rock metagenome | isolation source: Antarctica rocks | place: Antarctica: Victoria Land, Richard Nunatak red sandstone | collected 2016-01-03 | reverse complement strand
ACGATGGAGACATCATCCCTCGCAATTCGCGTCTCTATGACTGCCGCTATCACCATCTCAGCATTCCAAGCAGGTATCTATCACTGACGGCGCCCACATCGTGGTCTCACAATCTGAAAACTTCCTGACATCCTCTCTAGGTATAGGAATTGCGACTACGAGACTTGCCATCCCCGCCATCCTTAGATCTCCCAACAAAACCCTCCAAGCCCAGCAATGGCGCTCCATCTACAACCAAGGCATCTACTTTGGGCCCCCACTTGCCCTCCTCTCCTGCGCCAACTTCATCTATCTTGCCTACAGCGCATCTAGTAGAGGCGACACCAATGCCTGGAGAGGTTTTGCAACCGCGGCTGCGATTGGCATAGCTGTTATACCTTTTACTGCGGCTACTCTACTTGGGATCAATGGCCAATTGGTGAAGGCGAGTGAGAGGCAGGAAGGAGAAGGTGACGGACTAGACGAGGGATCCGTGAGGGACTTGTTGGAGAGGTGGGCTTGGATCAATGGGTTGAGGAGTCTGGCGCCATTGACGGCGGGGGTGGTCGGTTTGTGGACTGCAGTGAAATGAGTAATTGATGGCCTATGTTGCGTTCATCTTCTGAGCTGTGACTCATACCTGCTACTTCCTATGATCCAGAACAGATGAAGTGCCGCTGTCAATCGCGGCATATGTGAAGGAAGCTGGAAATTGTGGAATTCTGGCAGTCTTCGACTTGTTATACCTCCAACCCGTCCCCCAAAACAATAAGAAAGAGACAGAGCATTCCGGCGACCGCTTGATTCCCATGCGCAGTTTTGCATCTCGTTCAATTCACAGTGAGGTGAGAAACAGTCTTTGCAGTCAGTATAAAGCCGCAACTGTATCATGCGGCAAGCCTTCCGTCGAGGCAACATCAGCGGGTCATCTGAAAGTCCCATTTGATGGGAAACCACCATATAGTCTGCAAGAAGTACGTCGGGCATGTGAACGCTGCAAGACGGTGCCGCCGCTATATAATGCGGCAATATTATGCCATGCGGTAGCTCACTGTCAGCGGCGAGCGGCGGAATGATTATCTGCGGCGAGATTGGCCAGTAGCGAACGACCAGCGACCACAGCGGCGAGAGTGCCGAGCAGCGGAATCAATGTCTACGGCCACAGCTACCACAGCGGCGAAACCCTAATAACGCTTACTATTTCTCCCCTTTTGACGAGCGAGTCCTAAGCCCGACGTTGAGCTATTTATATGTTCCTGCACGTATATGAGCTGCACCAGCTCGATCAACACCAGAGAAGGCATTGGCTAAATGTATCTCTGGCTGGCAAAGCACTGCCACCAACATCCCCGTGGAGATTGTTGAGGATTCTCGTGCAGCCAGCGGCTTCGTGATTGTATCTGAGAAGGTCTAAGAGAAGGGTGCTTCGAATTCAAACCGTTCCAACCGTTGGGAACCCTTGATGATACAATGGGGACTGTTTGCAACTAAATCCCACATCATCAGCCCCCCTTCGAGCATCATAACCATCCCTAGCCGGTTCATACATATTCAGTCTCTCTCAACCTTAACTATGACCCTCCCACGCGCCCTCATGGTGGCTAGGCGCTCGTAGGCTCTTATGGCGTCCTCCATATTAAACACCGAGTCGACAGAGATCTTGAGCTTGCCCTCTTCCACTAGCTTCACCAGCACGAGGGCATCGTCCTTGGTAGGTGGCGTGTTGAACATGACGTAGCGGCGCGGCACGCCGCCCAGCCAAGTGGGCCGCCAGGTGTTGAAGAACCAGTTCTTTAGCATCGCGCCCGAACCCTCCATGGAGCCGATGTTGATCACCACACCTTCCGGTTTCAGATACGCCGGCGAGTTGACGTATAGGGCTTGCGAACCGACGCAGTCGAGCACAAAGTCGAAAGGCTCCGTCGCGTACTGCGACGCCAGGAAGGCCGGCAGCGGGTCGTGCTTACAGTAGTCAATGAACTGTTAACAAAAGTTAGTTCTCCACCCTCTTCCGGAACATCAACTATCAATGCAGCAAGCAGCAGGAAAACGTACCTCATCAGCACCCAACCCGCGCACCATCTCCTCATTCCCCCCACTCGCAACACCCACGACTGTCGCCCCCCTCATCTTGCAAACTTGCACGAGCACCTTGCCCACAGACCCGCTAGCTCCATTAACAAGCACGCGATGCGCCGCTCTCACTCCACCCACGCGCGCCATCTTCAGTGCCGTCGATCCACTCCCATTCACGCCTCCCATAGCCACCATATCCGATCCCTCTGACAGACGCGCCGCCTGGCTGCTCGAAATCCGCACATACTCCGCCAGCGCGCCCCGGCCAAACACCACCATGTCCGGTATATTCTGGTACGCCACCACTCGCGTCCCGACCTCTCGTACGTCGGACGAGGCGGCGGAGCCTGCGGCTACCACTGTGCCGGTAAACTCTAGCTCGGGGATGGGTGGCCCCGTGAAGGGCAGCACGGGAAAGGCTTTGACTAGCGTCTCGCTGCTGAATTGCAAAGCCACGTGCGACACGCGGATTAAAACGTCGCCGGAGGAGGCGCTGGGGAGCGAGGGCGTTGGGTAGGATGTTGCCAATTCCAGGGAGGTACGGGCGGGGCCGCGCCGCTGGCGGAGCCAGGCGTGCATTGTAGGCGGAAGGGAAGGAGAAGCCATTTCTGGGGTAGATGAGGGGGGTTAATTAGAGAAGCTAGTGAAGGTACGTTTCGAGAGCTCTGGGGGTGAATGGTCAATTGTGGAAGGAATGCAGTTCGATAAGAGCAGGGAAATACCGGGGATCGTGCCAAGTTTCCAACTCCATCAAACAAAAGGATTTCAATATCCTATCGGATAACTACTCCTTCAGTACTTCTCATCCCATTCTCTTGTAGAACTAGAACTAGTCGAAGGGTACCCAATGTGGACGGCCGCTGTTGCAAACAGCTAGCGCAAGGGGACCGCTTTTCGAGGCAGGTAGCAGGAGGCTGAGCTACTTATAGGCAATACTGCCTGAAGTGGCTGCCTCATCCCCGGCTACAGCTGCTGATGTTTAATATTCGTCAAACACTCAGTCGAGCACAAGCCCCCCTATTGCCTAAAGTCCGCTTACCTTCCGTTAATTCCGACTCATCATGAAACACCATTGAAGCTTTCTATATCAGTTCAATAGCTCCCCTACTAGGTATATCCATCCGTGCCAAGCGAAAATCGCCCAGGTCCGAAGATTCTATATATGAAGATTTCCGAATATCTCCGAGTCGGACAAAAGCTAACCAATCTAGAACTATCTTGTGGGCGAAGTGCTGTGTGCTAGTGATCAACCCCCGTCAAACGCACTTAATTCTGCACCTGCCTGCTCCTCTGTTAATATCAGAGTGTGCAGCTTCGATCCAGCAATTATGGACTTTAAGCACGACTACTCGTTTCCGGTATTGTGCAAGAAGACAGAAGTCATCGGAGTAAATTGAATAGGGTATGTAGCTGGACCTGCAGCTGCTCCCAAGTCTCTGTGAGCGAGTCAACTCTCATGATTGGGTTGCTGGCGTTCGGAGAATGCTAAATGCTGAAATGAAACGGACTAACACGCGCCTAGCCTACCCAGTACCTCATGCAAGCCAGCTCTTCCAATTCGACTGCTGATCTCGATATGCTTGGCCCATCTATTCTCCCTTCAGCTTCCAGGGTTGGGAAAGAGTCGATAGATCCCCCTCCACCGTGCTTACAAGCCTTAAATTGTTCTTCCGTCGCTTCTTTTTGAAATGTTCGAGCGTCTAGAAGCAATTGCTCCGAAAAGCCTCTTCTTCTTTCTCATAAGGTATGAAAATTTGCCTAATTTCATCTCCGCATAATAGTATTTGTCAGATCAGTTGCGCGGGCTCCCTGCGATTCCCGAGGTAGAAGTGCTTGTCACGGCCCTGTCTCTAGTAAAGGATCATGAGGATAGCATGTCTGGGAAAGCAGTGCATGGCGCTGCATGGTTTCACTTACAAAGTCCTGTATCCATTCCTGATGGGCCTGCGTCGGCGAAGGCCCGTTATAGCCTTGTCTGTCCGCGTGTGGGGTTGTCCCCACCTCGTTGTCCAAACATGGCTCCTGAAAGTTCCTGGAGGTGACTTTTGAACAATTTGTCCAGATAATTGGCCCCAGCCATGGAAGATAACGCGAGGAGCAATCTTTCAAGGATTCGTCCGTCTGAGGATGAAGATTATACAAGGTCACGAGTTGCTCTAGCACGCACCGTCGCGATGGAAGAAGCGCAATAGATCGCGCACCAATTCGGCATGACCAAAGAAGCCATGAGACCGTGAAGGGCTTGACGATGTGATTGCCACAACTTCTTCTGAAGAATATATAGAGGGCCGTAAGTGAGCTTGTACGACCCTTCATTCAGCTGCAAGGGAATATTCGAGTGATACAATCTCCAGAAACCTGGCAAAGTCTCTCAGTCTTTACCGGATACATTCTTTTGAAGACCCAGATGGGTCGTTCGCCACTTGACGTCCCAGAGCAATCCAATCCTACTCCCATGAACTTCAGGTCCCAAATGCCATCTAGCAGTCCTGGTCCAGCTTTTCAGTCACTTGTTCGTTATTGTGACAAAAGTGGTACACATACCTCTCACGTTCTGGAACTAGGTTCGATCGAGAAGTTCAAGACCTCAACAACAGGATAGGGCCATTCGGGCCAACCAGCATCATGAAATGATCTACTTTTCTTTGCCCCATAGAGAGGATTACTCTTCGACAGACGAATGAAGAACACCCAAACCGAGCGGTGCGTGTTACCGTGTGAGCCTTAAATCCAGGGGCCCGGGATTCTGATTTCCCATTCGTGACGCACCCAAGATTCCAAAACCTCAAATTCCAATTTTGGGACCTGGAAAGTTCCTAGTTCTAGCTGATTCAAAGGATTGCGGACAGGGGCCTATGAGAGATTGGGTTTAGTATAGTATGGACGTATGGTATGGTATGGGGTGTAGGGGGATAGGAGATGAGAGATGGGAAATAGCATAGTATCATGTTGGTATAGGATCTATACTGTTCGTACAATTTTTTTTCTTTGAGGGAGGTATGATAAATTTATCGCTGTGTACGCTTATAACGTTTGGAAAGGAAAGAAAGAGGCTTCTGGTATGTGAATCATCACTTTATGTTTTTCTCATATAGGTTTGGAAGCACTGCGATTCTGGATATATAGTCCCGATCATAAGTCTTCGTACCATCCGTACTTTTTAAAATTAAAGTCGTACTTTTTACTAGGCTCTAACTTTTCCCCCCCTAATTAGGAACTTCTAAAAATTTTAAGTCTAGCTTAAAATAAGTTAGTTTATATCCTATATAAATTTCTAAAACTAATATTAAGTTTTCAATTAATAGATAAGAAGGAAAGTAAAAGTAATAAAATCCCTAATTTACTAGTACTTATAAAATTTCTATTATAGTATTAATAGAGTTTTATAATTAAGTAAAGAGATAGAAAGTCTATTTATCTAAAGTTCTTTATCTATTTTTTTTTAGGATTTTCCTTAGTAGTAATTACAAGGTAATAGAAGTATATATAATACGACTTTTAATGGTTTTTGGTGTAGAATTACGTGGGGTACTAAAACTTATGGCCTAGTACTATAATGGCACGGCGTTGAGAAGGCTGTTGAGCAGAGGAGGGGCGCTCTATTCGAAGGTGAGTGGATATATAGTCAAACAAGCCCGAGTCACAGTCATTGAATCACGAGCCAAAACACATCTAAGGGGAGATTGAGCTTTCATGATCCCAATATCATACTTACACACCCACTCTATTCCCTCGAATCCTGTGGTCACGGACCAGCTGAGAGCTCCCATATGATCCCCCCCGCTCAGCTGTGCAGATCAATAAAGGATTGTGACTGTAATTCCCATCATGGCTGAATCATTCCCGGTCGTAACGTTCGTCTCACGTCTTCCAGATCCTCACCACAGCTCTAACATTCTTCCTGCACACCGGACACACGTCCACCTGCCTCGCACAATCTTCACACGCCGTCACATGTCCACAGTCGTAGAACAATGCATTGATCTCACCTTCGTAGCAAATGTTGCACAGTTGCATCTGCTCGTCCGCGACTTTGAAAATCATCGTTCCCTCGCCATGTCGTTTTCGCTTCTTGAAGCCGCCTGTGTAGACGTTGCCGGTTTTGGCATAGACCATTTGACCCTGGCCGTTGGGTTCGCTAGATTCCCATTCACCCGTGTAGGTGTCGCCGTTTGCGTAGTTCATGGTCCCTTGGCCTGATTTACTCCCGGCAACGAAGGCGCCGTCATAAGCATCGCCCGCGAGGGTGATCACAGTACCTTGGCCGTGAGGCACACCATTCTTCTGCGAATACGACCTATAGTCGCTGCCGAAGTAAGAGCTGGTGAAGTGATCGCGCAAATACGAAGGGTTGTCGTGGCCGTGTAGGTGAACGAAGTATCCGACTGGGTTCGTGCATTGACCTTTGACCTTGAGCGACTTGACCCTGGTGAACGGTATTAGCTATGTACGTAAGGGGGTACTAGTAACTATGGCAACGTACTCCGCAGAAGTAGGACGGCGCTGGACGATGATGATGGTTCCATCCGCGCCGCCACACCTACTCTGGAAGGTCTCGTTAGCCTTCACAAGATCTCTGGACCTGAGTTCGGTACTCCGCTCATGATAGCAATCCCAAGCCTCGGAGCTTTGGACCTTCAGTAGCTTTTTGGTTTCTTCCACGATCTTGGATTCGCTTTTCACAATGGCGCTGCCCGTACCGCGCAAGCTTTGTGTTTTGGCATCAAACACTTTGACGAAAAAGTATGTCTCCTTGAGCATTTGAGCGGTATGCTCAATCTGTAGCCGCCGTTCTTGAGCTTGCTGAGCTGCCTGTTGCCGTTGTTGCTCCTGCGCTTGCTGCATCTGTCGAAGAAGCTGTTGTTGTCGTCGTCGACGTTGCCGGTCGGTCTCTTGACGTTGTCTTTCGGTTTCCTGTGGAGCTTGCCCGTCGCCCGTCATTTCAGTATCGACTTGTGGAGGGGCAGTCTCCTCGTCATCAGCCTGAATCGAAAGTATGACTGCCTGCAAAGCAGCATCACGTTCCTGTTGCTCACGAGCTAGGTCCATCTCGGACGTTGGCTCCGGAGTTGTCGTTTCAGGTGGTGGAGGAGCAGGAGCTTTGTCTGCGATAGTCATCCAAAAACGGCAGCCTCCACTATTCTGGCCCATTTCCTCGAGCGATTCTTCGAGATGAGCAGTGTGAGACAAAAGGCCGGGGAATGTACCCGCGCCTGAATCACTTGCGAACGTGTTCATAGGCCAGAGTCTAACCTCCGATGTTTCGGCCATCTCTGGGAACAGGGCATGGGCGACGTGATCTTTGACCTTGGCAACTGTTGTGGAAGTAGGGATTGTTAGCTCCTTTACATACTGGTTTTCTCTTTGGTAAACCCAGGGATCACAGATTCCTCGACCTGCATGTCCTACAAAGGCTTCGGCTCCGTAAATATACACCGGTATCTCTGCCTCATTATCCTTGATATCCATTATTTCGTCCTCTTGCGGAGCTGACAAAGCTTGCATGTCATGATTAGACGTTGTCTCCGCTAAGTCGTTTTTGAAGGGCGTACACAGAGCCTCAGGAAGGCCGCTGGTATGGACGTACATGACAATGTGGGCAATTGCCGCAATCCCATCTGCCTTATCGCCAGTGCCCTCGTGAGCTTCGACAGCTTGTTTAGACGTCAGAATAGCGACCTTTCTTTCGTGGCTATCACCAGCATACTTGATCCATCTTGTTCCAGGTCCCTCGGGTCGTATCACCGAGCAATACTCCTTGGACTCCAGATCGCCAGAGTGAACGATTATGCCATACAGCGTGTATCCACAGCCGTTGAAAACAATGGTCTCGTCGATAGTGATCCGATGAGTAAGCTTCTTCCATTTCCGGTCGTCCTTGTCATAGTCTTGCCTGTGCAATTCTATCTGCAAAATCAAAGGAGCAGATGGAGGATTCTGACGCTGCCCCTCAAAACTTTGCCACGTTCGAAAAGCAGCGACCTCATTTTGAGTAGCCTGGTCAAGAGTTTCTTGTACACTATGTGGCACGAGGGTCGACGAAGTCTGGTTTCCTTCTGGTGGTAACCCGAGGTACTTAGACTTTGGATCCGCGTTGTTGAGCAGATCTGGCTGCTTTAGTAGCAGCACCTCGCTGAACTGATCTTGCTCAACACCATTGCCTTCTTCGATGCTGTCGAGACCAGATGATTCAAAATTCAATATTCTTCGTAGAGATTCCCAAATTTTTACGACGTCCATCTTGGAATCTACCTTCGCACCATAGAAGTTTAGGATGCTCACCAAGCCTCTCAAATTCAAATCATGCTCGTCTGAGGATGAAGAGCTCGAACCTTCGTCATATAGATCTTGAAGCTCTTCGAAAGCTGGTCTCATGCGCCTATGGGCTTCCCATACTGGATCTGGATTGTCCATGGTACGGATGAGTCTCTCAATTGTAGATAGATGCATCCAGGAAGAGAGAGCAGCTATCATAGCACTCGATTGATATTCTTGACATTCAAATGCTCTAACACCAGTCATCGCCCCGCTGTTCCATTCAGACTTATCCTTCGGAGGGTGCCACCACAAAGCCTTGGTGTCGTCTCTGACCGTTCGTATGTACGCCGTGAAGGCGAGTGTGTCGTTGCGGAGGAGAGCCTGCCGTTGAAAGCGCTGCCGCTTGTGGATCTCATCCCACGGCCCGTGGAAGCGAGTCCAGCCCCAGTCCGGATTGTCATTGTAATATCGATGGCAGCCTTTCTGATAGGCATGGACGCGAGGTTCTTCGGGATTGTATAAAACGCAACTAATCTGAGCGGCGATGCCCCATGGTGGCTGGACCTTTGGCTCGCCTTTGCTAGACGGAGTTGGAGTAGCTTCCATGTCCTCTTCCGGCGCGGAGGGAGCACTTGTTTCATTGACGCTATCTGATGGAGCAGGAATTTCGCCGTTAATTGAACCACTTGCAGCATCCTGACTTCTAGCTTCCACTTCGGTCATGTCTCGATTTGGGCCTGATGCTGCAGGCTTTGTCGGTTCAGTGTCAGCCTCCTCATACGGTGTGGGCGAACATTCAATATAGATGCTTAGTTGTTCCGTGCCGTCATTGCCATGAGGATAATATTTTATGTTCCAATAGTATTCTCCGATTAGGACAGATGGAGATCTCATGATTCTCTCCCTATTGGGCTTCTCTGCCGTACCATGTACCCCATTCACAGTCCACGTTATGCGTCCTGTCTCGAGGGGAATGTATTCAGGATCCTCTAGTGGCTCATAGAAAAGCTTTTCCCAATAGTCATGATCCATGGCACTGGTTTCGTTGCCGTTCTCTTCGATCATCTTGAGTTCTCGCTCATCCGGGCTAGATGTATCTTCTTTCAAATTTACCCAGTAGGGATGTTCTTCCTCATCTGTTGACTCATCGCTATCGTCGTCCCCTTCACCGTCTTCTCCACCACCTTCACGCCTATCTCTCTCCGTTCGCGACCGTTCCGGAGTCCGCATCATTTCCATTGCTGCAAGCTCTTCCTCCGCCGTTCTAAGTCGAGCTTCACGAGCTTCACTCGACTCCGAATCTGACACAGCAAGTGGCTGCACAACTTCCGTAGCCTGGGCATCATTGGAGGGGATATGGACATGCACAAGGCGGCGTGGACTTGACTCCCCCATAGCAGGGTTGATTATTACCCCCACACTGGCCTGAAGGGGAGTTACTTGGGATTGAGCAGGTGCTTGCGGGTGAGTTTCCAGGGATATAGGAATATCTGGAGAGGTATCCATGACTTCATCTGCAATATCCGGAGGCGGGCCTGATTCAACTTCGAGCTCTCCAGATGCAGGCGCCAGAGGATCATCGTCTACTTCGGAATCAGATCCATCGCTTCCCTCGTCCCCTTCATCCGCTTCCATTCTATCGTGGTCTTGACCGTCAACTTCAGGATCTGGGACTGGGATGCTTGGATGTTGTAGCTGACTAGCTGAGGCTATGGCAGGAGGTGGTGAAGCACTCATCGTCCTGGAGGCCCGGCTGGAGGCACGATGGTTACTAGAGGCTGATCTGTGGTTATTCGATGCTGCTTCTAGGATAAAGTGTTGGGGTGCTGAGGTTTCAGGTGTTGCATAACGAATGTGTCGGTGGTGGTGTGAAGCAGATGGGAGTGATTGAGCCATCACCTCTTCAGGAGCGAGACTGGTACTACTCTCCATGGACGTGGTAGCCATATATTAGATGATGAGAGGCGGAGAAATGAATACCGTCCGGAGTGAACAAAACGGCAAGGTCTTGACCTGAGGTTTATCACGATGATACCGATTGCGGAGAGAAGACGACTCGTATCACTGATCCAGTTCAATCAGACAGGCTCTGTAGCGATGTCCATGTGGAAGAAGATGATGGGCGGCGTGACGAGGGAAAGTGAGGCTGCAGCTTCGAGTGGTACGGTAGATGGGTCAGAGCTGTTTAGAACCAGAGAAAGAATGAGAATAAATGACTACTAGTACTAGTAAAAGCGCAGGCAGCTTTCAAGGGCAAGGCTTCAACGACCCAATATAGGGAAGGCGCTGAAGGTTGATGCTTTAGGGGCGGGATGGGCGGTCTTGGTGGGGCTTAGCCGCGTGGCCGGTCCCGCTCGGTGTCCAGGAGCCTATTCTAGGGGCTAACTGGCTAAGAGCCTAAGAGGCATTGAAGGCATAACAGACTCTGCAATTTCGTAATGTATGGAGTATCACGCTTGGTAGTCATCGTTCACTGCGTATGATTATTGGGTTTATCTACTGCTATTTGCCCCGCATCGTAGGTGCTTTTGCTTTCGAATGCAATCCTTTCGATACCTGTGACTTACCAGCATGAAGGCTGATCGACACAGGCTCTGTGGACAATATCTCCGTGGACATGGTACCTATTTCGTTACTCTTCACCTCTGCCGGCTTCCCCGTCCCACTCGACTGCTTCCTTCCATTTACCGCTTTTGGGTCCAACCCTTTCCTGCGTAAACGATTTCTTCTGGCTTTCATCATAAACTTCTCGTCTTCCGAATCGTCAAAGCCACCGAAGTTATCTTCTTCATCGTCATCTCCTGTGGTGATTGGTCTTTTGTCTACTTCTACCCTATTGCCATTGCCCGCTCCGTCGGATACTACGTCTTTCGCCGTGGTGCCTGGCGAAGGTGCGATTTTCTTGAACTTGCTAACAAAAAAGCCATCAACGTTGTAAGAATGTGGGTAGAATCGTTTCGTCATTTTCATCTTGGCATCGAATTGCTTTCCCATATAATTCACGAAGCCGTCAATGCCAAAGACCAAACCAGTCTCGACGAGCTTTACATTCGGTCGCTTGCTGAGTGCGTATTGGACGACTTGTTCGTTCTCCTCGACTGTGACACTGCAGGTGGAGTAGACAACGTATCCTCCGGTCTTGCTGGCATGATCGACAGAGTCAATGGCTGAGAGTAGAAGTTGCTTCTGCAAATGGGGTAGCAGCAT
>JAABUX010008856.1_pt1 | contig 11523 bp, 10 predicted proteins | sample 5561851 | NCBI WGS metagenome assembly JAABUX01 (sample SAMN10711883, study PRJNA513361) | rock metagenome | isolation source: Antarctica rocks | place: Antarctica: Victoria Land, Richard Nunatak red sandstone | collected 2016-01-03 | reverse complement strand
AGGTAGAATGGTAATAGTTATTATATTACTAGCTATATAGGTGGAGAGAGATAGGATATATAGGATGCTAAGACGGGTACTAGCGCGCGTCTAGTACGCGGCTAGTCTAACTAATTACATCCTGTTTTAATATGTTTCAACAGATAAGGGCGAAGAGTTCTTCTCGAGGTCGTAGCTGGGTCACCTGTGAAGTGATCAATTGGCAATGGAGGAGGCCCTGGCCATGGTGCTTCCGCTAGAAGGTTACTGGAAAGGACTGAAAATATTTTTAATATAAGCCGCTTAAGAAGCATAGGGACGCAACTCGTTCGTACAGGACACGCCTTTGTTAGACAGTATATCCGTGTACGATCATTCCCTCGCCCCCAAACGATCCGATGCCGACCTAATTTTAGCGAAGGTACTCCCGCCCGGTCCGATGCTTTATACCAGAAGCGCTCGATGTACAACACACACATCTGTCCTACCATATTATAGGCGACAGCAAATGAGCTCTAGGCGATCGGGCTTCCTCTTCCCCTTTACGCTCTCCAGATTACGACCCGGCTTAAGATACTGTAGATGCATTCTGCGTACTCTATATAAATGTATTTTTCGTTGATAGCCTTTGTAATTTTGCTCCAGTGTCTTGGTTTCAGCAATAGTTTTTTGCTTCCGCTGCACTCTTCTCGATATGTGACTGGTTCTGTCTCTTCAATTTCCTTTAATCAAGCATTCTAAGAGGTTAAAGACAGCTCATGCTAACCCTAGACTTACCAGTACAACTAGATTAGTCTTGCCTCCTGGTTTCCCAACCCAGGTAGGACTCGACTATGGACGAGGCCTGGGTCCCAAACATTCTTGGTCTCAATGCACCTGCCGTCGCAGCAGTCGAAGAGTCTCTCTTCTTTCGTTGTTTAGCGAATGTGTCATTGTACGGAACAATTATTGGAAGTATCGAAATACGGGCCTCCGATCTTGTGTCCGCTGACGACAAAGCTACGGAGTATGGAGATTAAGATCACCCTAGGGAATACGGAAGGCTTGCTGCGATGGAATGGGAGATGTATTCCTATACCTTGTTGTAAGCTCATCCTGTGAATGAGGTTCGAAATCTATGTAGTGATTCGGAAATTTAAGGATGGAGGCCTGACTACATTACACGGCAAAACACACGAACACCATTGCTGTTCTACATTATCTCCGAACTACTTGGGTAGAAATGGGAGGTCCATAAGAACAAGCAGGAGAGGTAGACGCACGCAGAATAGGGGGCGAGCGGCTTACATCAATCACTTCACGTTGGCCAAAATCGTGAATCTAGATTCGCGAAATGACGATGCGTTGTCACAAAATGTAAGTGATGGTTCTAGGATGGCGGAAGTGGCAGCGCGGGTAGCTAAGCAAGAGATTGAAAACAGAGGACAAACTTGCCACGGAAGTAGTGGCTGGGCATGGTGATACTTCTCGGGAAACTCCCTTCAGTCCTCCGCAAAGTATTACATTGGAATCCACCAAATCTACAATATTCCCGTGCCTTTCAGTGCTCAACATTGGTGGCTAACGTTTGATGATAGGCGATCGTTTGCTGTTGGAGAATAGTCGATGCCTTCACTTGTTTGCTTATACCCCATCGTGTTGCCTCTTGTCTCAATGGAAGTATCTATAAAGAGTTGAATTTTTCGTCTTCATATCTTCTAACCATCTTCTGGACCGAAACAGCGATTTCATCTCCTGCGATGGTGTTTCTTTCCAACGCCGCTGAAAAAACTCTGGGCGAGCATCATATCCATCTCGTCTTTCTTGCCGTCAGGCTGTATCGAAATAGGCACCTATCGAGCTCTGACAACATTGGACTACTGCTGGGGGAATCATTCGAATCGGTTCAAGCGTCGATTACCAGGTCTGCCTCGCCGCAACAATCGAGCATGCCAACGCAGTTCTCCCTGAGTGTTGCGTGGCAGGATGATCTACCATCAGGTGTCAAGATCGCCAAGATATCCAAGAATACCTTCCTTGGAGATTTCACCAACCTTACATATGTGAATAAGCAGAACCTGGGCGATTTGTTACACGTGATGAAGGTACGGGGAGAAAAAGACACGTTGCTCGTAACCCTGGATGATGCAACAGGGAGAAAGTTGGCAGAGCCGCTTGGCTGCTCCAAGGACCAGACAGCTCGACACGACCATCAGTCACTGCTGAACATTCGATCAGACCCTAAGACCGTGGCTCGAGCAGTCAACCCGTCTGTGCTATTGAGTGGCATTTTCGGCGCACGCATGTCAGACTCGGCCGGAGCGAAGAAGGAACCTAAGCGCGACGACAGTCCACGAAGAAGGCAAGGAGCCACAGGCTGGGTGGAGGACAACCAGACTCATCTCAGGGATCCACATGATCGTTCTACAGGGTTTGGAATTCCGAAATCGGATAATGCAAAGCTAGGGGCAGACGAAGGTGATCAGCGGACCGAAAGCGCTATAGATGAAGTCCTTTCCCACGGTGGAAATAAGGATACTAGGCAGGACAGGTCCAAGGGTGCCACAAAAGAGTCTGGTGAGCCTTCGTCGTCGATGGATCTTGATGATAACATCCACGAGAGCCGTCGTCACTTCTTTGGGCCAAAGCGTTGAAGATCAGGGAATGCGTATGACCATGGCTATGAAACAGATCAGAGGGCATAGTAGGGTGGGAGAGGTTAGACAAGAAATATCAAGAAAGCACTCGGAGCTCGAGTAGCGTCTCCCATCACGTGAACCTTATGTCTTGCCAAGTTTTCGACCATCCTATGGTACACAACGGCATTTTCCTCTAATGATGTCTGAGACTCTACTGAGTAGCCATGATAACTGGAGGATTGTGTGATCTAGTAACCACATAGTAATAACACTGGCGTGGTCTGTATGCGCTTGAAGCGCTGCAGAAGCTAAGTAAACAGCGCTTTGCCGGCTTGTGTACATTCGCTCGACCTCGACATCTGTTGATGGTATGGATCACCTATTCATAGTGGGTTAAGCCTCGGAGTCTCATCCATTGTGCAACAATAATGAGGGAGATCACCGTCTGACAGATTGATGGATACTTCAATGCTACCTCAAGCTAAGCCAGCTTAGGAAATCTCAATATCGGAAGAGACGGTCGCATCTTCATTGCGCCTATCGTTTCCTGAATAAGCGTTCCTTATGAATCCTCTATTCATTGGTCAACTCGGACTTCAAGGGGCGGACTTGCTCTGATCTACGATTTCATTGCGATGAGAACTGTCAAATGTCATGTTTCAGGAGGCCCTTTCCATTCTCTGCTCGCCACCATGTTTCAGCCCATTCTCTTGATTCTATTTGGCTCAACGGTAATACACGCTACGAACGTCCCACCACCACCTATCTCCTTGGGCGTGACCGACTCCCTGCTCGCCTCGAGAAATGCCACACTCGATTTAGACCGTCCAGACTACCGCTTCCACGTCACTCCATTGATTGGCTCAGAACTCATCCCTCATACCCCTACCCTAATGAGCATTCTCTACTTCATGGCCGAGTTGTCTTCCAAGGACCATAACGACTTTGTAGCCCCCAATTTGTGGAATGCACCCGGCGCGTCTGAGGTGACGATAGTGACTCGAGGGACCATTCAGGCCAAGTACCTCCTGTGGGGAGTCTTTGCAGGTATCGAATACATGATCAAGTACTCACGCTTTCACGAAGTACTCTTGAGGTTGAGATGGGAATCAATGATAGTCGGCGAAATATGGTTGGTACCATCTAAGTCGATTCCGAATCTCGCGGTCAACACCAGTACTCAGACTCTTGAACAGCGGTCGAACACTCCACGGGCCGAGCACAACGGGACTAGCATCGAGGAAGTACTCGCTGATCCGCATGTCGCCAACGAGACCAATGCACTTGATCCAGACATCTCAATAGGTATAGAGAGCCTCCCAGGCGGTGGTCCGCTCACTCGCTTCGACGTCTTCCTCGTTTGCTACGCGGCCCTCCTACACATGTCCCTCGCAAAGCCAGATAGCCAATTGGAGGACTTCGTCTCCACATCGCCGCTCAAGGACGTGTTCCTGTACATGTACAAATGGGGCCCAGGCGTGGAGGTGCATCGTGCCATCCAACTGATGGTCTTCCTGCCACGATCCATGCTGAAATCACCGCTAGGTTTTCGGGAGGTAACGTTCAATTTGAGGGTGAATGGGCGATCAGTTCTTGAGGGAACGCTCAAAAAGGGAACGGTCCATCAAGTTCTGAAGCGGAGCATGTGATAGATGTCACAGAATAGCCAAAGGGTCTGTGTTTGCAAGGACTGATAGCATCAATCAAGGAATAGCCGCTCGCGTCAAACCCTGTACCCAAATCTAATCAAAGTATCATACAATATTGTGGATACTTATAGGACAGCTTAATTGTCTGACATTATGGCTGGGATACATAAAGTACACCTCATATTCATGAGCGAGAGCTAATTACAGCTTCCATCTCTTATAACCGACCTCCTTTCCTCCTGAATCAATAATAAAACAACCCTCCCCTCTTACCTCACCTACATTGAACCGCAATCGTTACATTTTTCACCTCGCACATCGTGCAACAAATTACCGCAGCGTACGTACCTTGCTATACAACAGAACCTTTTCGTTTATCGTAAGTAAGAGCATATATAACAACCCCAACATCATAGCTATTGCAGCATATTTTCAGTTTCATCCAGAAGCTCCCAATGGCGTTGGATACCAGCCACTACTAATTAAGACCCCAAGTACCATCGCAGCCACTCCCCAACTACATCGGAAACGACTCCTACTTCATGGCATGCCAACTTCGGCTGACGAAGCCTAACTCTTGAACATCACAAGTAAGCCTTCGAGCAGCTCTTGCCAGCATTGAGCGATACCATTCGCAACGTCATGGTAAAAAAAACCCACAGAACGTGTGCTTGCAATAGGTGTGTGAGACGAAAAGGGGTTAGAGAAGCATTGTCGACATGTAGGCTCAAACATGAGGATGCGAGAAATTCTGAACCCACAGACACCATGAGTGAAGAGACGACGAGCGACGTAATCAATGCATTGACATGACATGATTGGTAACAGGTAGGCCAAACTCACCCATCGTTCCGTTTATAACCTCACCTCGCCTCTTACCTCCCTCGAAAGAAAAGCTTCCGAGAGTAGGTCACACTACCTCCCGATCTCCTAACGAATCAATGGATCAATCCGTCTAGCGATATCAACCTCAAAATAGAACGTCGCCATCTCGTTAACCAGAATTACAGCGCACGACATCGTGGAGTCCGGAGATTGAATGACGACAATGAAGCTTACCCCCGGCGTAACCCAGTACAACCCCATCCTCCCAAACCGACAAGGATGTAAGGAGTCTCCAAGCCTAAAGAAAGAAAGAAAGTAAGCCTCGAACGCACAGCTCAATCGACAGCAAATTACACATCCACACCGCGCAACCTCCGCCGCTTCCTACACCACAACGCAGCCACAATACGCACACGACACCCACACCTTCCCAGCAAACCTTTCCACCCCCCATACCCCCCAGTATCATCTCATGAATCACGACGCTTATAGAGGACCCACCGATCCTTCGCGCCGCGGTGCAGCGTATCCGGTCACAAGATAACTCCGCCAGATCTGTCCATGCACCCTGGACCCGTACAACTCCATCCGATAGGCGTGATGGTCCAGGAGCGAAACATAGGGGCGTATCTGAGGCTGTATATAGCGAGGGAACGGTTGAGTTATTCCAGCACCGCGGCGCACGCGATGAGTTGGTATCGAGAGTGTAATCGTGGGCTGTATCTTGCGGTGTGGCAGTCTCGCGAACGGAGGTCCTACCGATGACCTTTGTGGGAGAGAACAACCCGAACTTCCATACCATCTCTTCTATGGGAGGATGGCGGAGCGGTGATCTCCATTGCCCACCTCCCGCGAGTGAAGAAGCCACGTCACTCTCAACCACCTGGGGATCTGGTCGTGCTCTGGACTACCCGTTTTGCCTCAGCCGCCTAAAGCCATCTGTGTGCTCGTTCGCTGATTGCGGCCCTCGTGCAAGCGCATTTCGGCATAATTGGAGGTCGTCTTGAAACATGGCCCAGGAGATCGCGACAGTATCACCAGGACCAATTATATACTAAATGCAGCGACGTTTGGACACCACCCATTCCTGATGCAACGTTGTAGTCGTGTATGGCCATCCTAACTCAAAGGCAAGCGATTAATGTCGTCATCGATCGAAAGATGTGTTAGGAGATATTATCGTGGATGTATTTCGTTATAAAAAAGAGCTGACTAGCGGACTGTAGAAGGAATCAGACGTAGGGTGAAAGACCGTTAATCCTGTTATGTTATGTTTAAAGATGGTACGGCTTTCACCGGATGTAATATGAACAATTTCTTTCATGCGGTGATAGCTAGCATACACCCTAATGTAATACAGAAGATGGGTATCCAAGTCTTTGAAACGGATAGAGAAAATTAATTCATTACCTTCCATTGCTATGATATCGTAAAACCCCTACCTGCTACAAACACCACCCAATATAACTTCCCATTACCCGTAAGGCGTTGATAACGGGGACGTTTCATGATCGATAACGATACCAGCTGTTGTACCAGCTGGTGCGTGGGGGTCCTGATGGTAATGCAGGGCTGGCAACAGCGGGCGCTATCGGAGCGGGGGAGGATGAGGCCGTGGCGTTGTGAGGGAGTGACGCCAGGGCAGGGTGGTTTGTTGTTTCCGGTGTGATTGCAGGTGCCGTTTCCGTAAGTGCTGTTATGGTTGTTGGGGATGCAAGTCCCGAGCTGTATGGCGTTGTTTCGACCGCTGAAGGAGAACTTATCTCGGTAGTGGTAGATCTTGTTGCCGTCGTAGTAAATGGAGGCGCTTCAGAGAGAGGTCGAGATGCAGGTCTGGACCCGACGAGTGCTCGACTCATGCGTCTGCTGAAGGTGCCAGTAGTAGGAGAAGACGATGTGGTAACGGTGTGGGGAAGCGCTGAAGTAGTGGGAGAGGATGTCATCTCCCCTGATGCAGGAAAGGATGTCGCTGTGGCGGATGCTGGGACTTCGGAGACAGGTCTTGATACAGGTCTTGAACCGCCTAGTGCATGACTGAAATGTCTACTGAACCTGTTTCCGGTCCGACCGGCTTGTTCTGTATTGGAGTCACTGGTTTGGTTCTCCCTCCGCAGCCTCCTCAAAGCTGCAATACGCTCCTCTGGGGTGGCGGAGCGCATTCGACCATGGTTGAGAGTATGTAGGATGCGCGAGCGGCGGTTGGTATGGGCAGACTCGTGGCTCGGTGTTTCAGGCTGAGGCCACGCCTCTAATGTCGCGTTGGTAGCCAAAGGCGCATTGGGGACTCCCTCATCGTCGCCAGCATCCAGATCACGAGATGCGGTTGGCTGAAGCTCCACGCGGCTTTGGAAAAGTCAGTCAGACTTCAGGTCAGGTTCGGAATACTTACCAAAGGGGACATGTGCCCGACACGTTCAAGAGCCAAGGATCAATGCACTCGGGATGGAATTTGTGCTTGCAAGGCAGCACCCTGACATCCTGTCCCTGTTCAAAGTCATCCACACACACCGAGCATGCGAGTCCCTGATCCGTTTTGTCCTTAGTCTCCGCCACGGTATCTTGGCTTCCAGTCGCACCATCATGGGCTTCGGTAGTCACGACGTCCGGGCCCTCAGGAGCTGATTGATCCGAGCTTGAGGTTGCTACATGACCTCTGGCTTCTTGCGATTCCGTCGCCGTCGCATCATATGAATGTTCTACCAGTTCGACGTCCTGTGCGGCCCTGGCTCTTGTCACTCCTGGTTTGTCCTCCACTTGGTCACCAAATTTCACGATTGGTAGCGTTTCTAGCATAGCCCTTGCAATACCCTTGGCCCTGCTCTGTCTCGGTCTGCCGAGCACCCTTCTTGGCCCATATCTTTCCGGATGTCTATGCGCTCTGATGGCGCCCACGATGATGATCATGAGGAACAACGCTGTGATGATGCCAGTGATACTATAGAGTATAATCATTGCAACAGCGGTTGTCGGCGATTTTCCTAGTACGTTCCCGCCAGCGCCATTATCGTTCCCAGTCCCATTACCGCCAGCGAATGTGTTCTGATTCACATTGATGGTCGTCAACGGCGTGGATGGGTTATTCTTGTTGAGTCCAGCTACCACACCCTCGGACAGGTTGGCGCTGAGCATGGTGTACATGGAATAATAAGGGAAGTCATTGGAGGGGTTGAAGGTGCATTGCGCGGCATAGATACTATAAAGGATGATGGCGTCCGGCCGACTGTTGTTGGCGGCCAGAGAAATCAGTCCGCTCGAGCCGATGTTTCCGTCGGCATAGTCGCCAGGTTCGCAGCTGATGTAGGCAATGCTTCCAGGCTTAAGGTTCCCAACGTTCTGAGTGTTGGTCAACACAAGGGGACCTTTAGGATTGATGGCCTGCGGCAGCATTAGCCCTTTTTCTGGCAGCCACCTTTGTGCCATCAACTTACCTCGAGCTGGTTGAGGCTTCCAATCATTCCCGCCTGAGGTGTCAAAGGGCCAATGCTTGTTTTGGTATCCATGCCGCCCAAGGTTGTGGCTAGAGTGAACATAGTGACATTGTTATCGCTCGACGTATCATTTGTTGGTGAAACAGTCTGGGCAGACCCTCGTCGCACTGCCAGGATTAAGAGACATAGCGTCAGGACTGCGCGGGGCACGCCGGTGAAAAACATGTCGGGATGAAAAGAGTGGGAAGATGTTGAGGATTTTTCAAGTGTGATAAGAGAGAAAGGTGATGAGGTAGATGTGTAGGATGGGAAGGGACATGAGGGCGAAGTGAAGATGGGGATGAAATGATAGGTGATATGGTACAGTACGTACTGTTGTAGGTCGAAGTGGTGATGGTGGAAGAAGAAGAAGAGAAGAAGGTTCCTTGCTCCGTCGTGTCCGTATCATACATGACGATCCGCGAGTGCCGATCCAACGGAGCGTATCCGTATCGAATTCAGGGCATCTTATCTGTAGGACGCCTGCTGAATATTATCTTTTACTATAATAGAATATCTAGACATTAAGAGTCTTAAGATCTCTTATAACTATTATCTAATATATTATATACTTTACTAGAAAATACCTGTAAAAAATCAAGACTTTTATATAAGAAAAGTATACTTAAAAGTATAATTCTTTTATTCCTTAGTAAGTAATAGTAGTTATAAGTTAAGTCTAGATCTAAGTATTCTATATTATAGTATAGTATCTATTAGTAAAACTAAGATCTACTTAGAGTTCTTAAATACTAAGATCTAATAGGTTATAGAATATATATCTTTATTATCTTCTTACTATAATAGAAAATACTAGAATTAGGACCCTAACCTTATCGTAGCTTATCAGTTAGTTAATAAGTACCCTAATTACCCCTCTAGGACTAGCGCGAATATTAAAACTCAGATATTTCTTCCTATTCTACCTTTATCTATACTAATGCTCTATAATATTTTCTATATAGATAATATTACTTAGCTTACTCTAAGGTACTTAACGCTTTAAGAATTATTAAAATCAGTCTATTAGTTTAAAAGATATATCTAAATAAATAGATTTCCCTACTATTCTAGTCTAACTATCTTATATCTTAGCGCCTCCCTACCGTATTAATAAATTTTTCTTCCTACCTCTTTCCTATTCTTAATACTATTATATAGATATTAACACCTCTCCTTATAATCTACGACGTATAAATTATACTAGCCGCCTTTAAATAATATACTATTACCCTTCCTATACTAAATTTAGCTCCTCTAGCTCCCTACTAATACCTTCTAAGCGCCTAGCTCTTTCTAACCTACACCCGAATACTATTAATAAGAGGGTTAGATCTTATAAGACTAATAGTACAGGGCGTACTAGGCGCTTAAAGAAGTCTAACCTAGGTACTTAAGTTAGGTCTACTAATATACTAGTAAACCCTAGAGATATTACATTAATAGATCCTTACCCTAGAGAAATACTATTAGGTACTTACCCTTATAACTACCTTAATAAGGGTATTACTCCCTAGTAGCGTATAGCCCTTACTAATATAACTATTTAAGTAGTTATTCTACCTAGGAACCCTTAGTAACCTACTCCCCTAGCCTTTAAAGAAGCGCCTTAAGAAATTACTCCCTAGCCTCCCTCTAAATATAATTAAAGTACCTATTATTAGTATACTTAATAGAGGGCTAATATAAAGGATAATACTAAGTACTAACCTCCTATCTAATAAGGCTTATATTAATAGCAGTATTATATATATTAGGGGTAGACGTTAGGCTAGGGATATTAAGTATATAAGGATCCCTATATAATAAGATATATAGAGCTTTATAAGGTTAATAAATTATTTAATATTATTAGTAATATATACCCCTATTATAATATACTATTATAGAAAAATAAATATAGTAACTTAGGGGATAATTAATAGCTATATTATAATAGTAGGAAGAATAATTAGTTATCTCTTAACTAGTTATATAAGCTAGCTAATATTAACTTATTACTTAAGGGGCCTTAAAAGGAGGCTAAGCTTAGGGTATAATTTATTAATAAATTACTTAGTAATATAAATATTATTATTATTAATAGATAGTTAATAAGAAGGAGGATTATATATAGTAAAGAATTTTTAAATAATATTATTAATTATAATAATTATCTCTCCTTTACTAGTAAGGGTATAATTAATATTAATACCTATATTAATTAAACTACCTTCTAGATCTAAGGGTTTATTTATTATTTAATAGGTCCTCTTATTATTAATAATAGCCTTAGGCTAAAATTCACTTAAATCTATATACTAGATAGTATATAAGAGTAACTAGATATTTACTATTAATATTTTAATAATTTAAATTAAGATACCCTTACTTCTACTTAATATACCCTCTAGTCTATTAATTTATATATCTAGGGGTTTAAATCCTATTATAACTACCTTAAGGGGATAAATTATAATATCCTATTAATATTATAAGTATTTATATCTAATAGCTAAATCCTAAATAATAGGATAAGGGTACTTATAATTACCCTACCTTTATAGAAGTAGCTTATATTATAATAACTCTTAATAATATTATAAGAGGCTAGATTAAGCGGGATATTTATATTAAAATTATTAAGAGGGTCCTTATATTAATTATTAATTAGTATCCTTCCTATATAGCCCTCTAATATCTACTCCTATTTCCCTTTAATAAATAGTTATAATATAACTACCTCCTATTAGCTAGCTACTAGCTTCTAGGTAATTATCTATTATATATATTATAATAGAACTATATTATTAGTACGCTTACCTAGTATACCTTAATTAGTAGCGATAATTAACTAGAGTAGGAAGAGGGTAGTAACCCTAAGTAGGAACTAGATTAATATATTACTAGCGAGTATATACCTTAAGGTTATAGTAGGTCTTAATAAGTAATAAGATAATAATTTTATATAAAATAGATATAAGTAAGACTATTTAATATATTTCC
>JAABUX010008854.1_pt1 | contig 11524 bp, 13 predicted proteins | sample 5561851 | NCBI WGS metagenome assembly JAABUX01 (sample SAMN10711883, study PRJNA513361) | rock metagenome | isolation source: Antarctica rocks | place: Antarctica: Victoria Land, Richard Nunatak red sandstone | collected 2016-01-03 | reverse complement strand
TCTTGCAGGAGCGCCAGCGGCACGTTCAAATCCGCCGCGATTTCCCGCAGCGCCGTGACCACTTCCGCGTGCTGGCTGTGGGTGCCGTGCGAGAAGTTCAGCCGGGCCACATTCATGCCGGCCTGAACCAGATGCCGCAGGTTTTCCGGGGAGCGCGTCGCCGGCCCGATGGTGCAAACGATTTTTGTTCGGCGCATGGGTAAAATTGTCTCCGCTCCGTCACTGTGTCCGAACTGTAATGATTATAACGCATTGCCGGGGTTTCGTCAAGGAACCCCTCCCGGCACAAGTGCCTTCCCTCCCCTGTTAGGGAAGGGCTTAGGAAACAAGAGGGGCCGGTGCCTCTTGACAAGACGCGACAGGTTGTCGGTATATCTTGAAGCCCTTCCCTAACAGGGGAGGGAAGGCACTTGTGCCGGGAGGGGTTCTGAAGAAGATAGCCCATCGGGGATTTGAACCGCCGGTTTCCGCGCCGAGAAGCGCAGCGTCCTGGGCCGGGCTAGACGAATGGGCCGCTTGAGAAAGTATACCCGCTAACGAGGAAAGAAATTAGTGGTGAGCGGGCGCACGGGTGAGAGCCTGACGGACCGCAGGATCGGTTGCCAGCATCAGCGCCGTTCGGCCTTTTCGGTCCCGCAGTGTCCTATCCGCGCCATGCACCAGCAGCGCCCGGACCGTCGCGGCTCCGCTGGGGTCACCGACGCCTTTTGAGGCCATCATCAGCGGCGTCGTGCCATCGAATGCTTGGGCGTTGACCTTTGCTCCATGCGCCATCAGAAGTCGGGCCGCTTCGGGGTGACTTCGGCAGAACATCAGCGGCGTTAGGCTGTCCGCGTCGGCACAGTTGACATCGGCTCCACGCCCGACAAGATAGGTAAGAGCGTCGGGCATCGAGGACGAGCTAAAGTACAACGCGGCCTGGATCGGCCTGAACTTCCGGGCAGGCCCGCCGTTAATATCCGCACCATGATCAAGCAGCAGGCGAATTAAGCGCGGATCGTTGGTCAAAGCCACCGCTATGACCAGCGGGCAGTCTATCTCGCTGTCCTTTGATACCGGAATGCACAGGTTGGGGTCGGCCCCATGTGCCAGCGCAAAACCCACAAGCGCGGGGCTACCGAGGGTGGCCTCAAGTGGCGTTTGTGGGACGGTCGTTTGAGGCTCAACACCAGGAGCGTTGATATTGGCCCCCCGGTCCAGCAGCAGGGCCGCCATCGCCGGGTGCTGCTGGCCGAGCGCGGCAACCAAAAGATCCTGTAGCTGCGTTCCCGGCGAGTGCGTGTCCGCGCCTCGGTCCAGCAGCAGCGCAGCGAGCGGGACGCTGCCGCTTTCGACGGCAAGAGGCAGTTCCTGGCCTCCAGGCCGAAGCTTCGCGCCCCGGTCCAGCAGCAGCCGAGCGATCTTCGCATTTCCCCAGGCGCAGGCGACCGTCAGGGCCGTCATATCGTCCTGTCCAGCGGCATTGACATCTGCGCCGTGGTCTAGTAAAGCCTGCACAAGAGCAGGCTGGTCCTGTGTGGCGCAGACCGGCGTACCGCCAAGAGCATTATGGTCTTCTAGGTCGTCAATACTGGTGTTCGGGTAGTCGCTGCACCGGCTATCGAGACGCGCTCCGGTTGCGGCCAGCATCAGCGCTGTAGGCCACACAGGCTGCTGCCTTCGCGTCTGTGGATGCCGGTACGAATACCACCGCCGCTGAATATTTTCCCAAAGTGTAAAATGCTGCAAGTGGATGTCGCGGGTATTGGCATCGGCCCCTAATGCCAGCAGCCGGGATGTCTCGGCATTGTCCTGATGCAGAACAGCCTCAATCAATGGCCCACGCAGCCGGTCTCGCTGATCTTGTTTGTAGGCAAGCCAGCCTCCAAAGACAATCAGCAGAGTAACCAGGCATAGAACAACTCTTAATCTGCGTGTTTTCATGCGATTATTATACTATATGTGTAGTCAAAAAGCAAGCATGTTTACGGAACCGTCTACTGCACCGCCCAAACGTCTGTGCCATGTTCCGAGAACAGCGGCGGGCCGGTGCCGGCGGTCAGTTGGTAGACCCAGCCGGGATAGCCGGACAGGCCGGGCGTCAGGGGGAAGTAGCCTGGCGTGATCAAGATGTGGGTGACGCCGATCTTATGCAGATAGGCCCGCAAATCGTCGGCGCTGCGAAAGCTGTCATAGGGAACGGTCGTGCCGTGCGTCGGCTCACCCCACAAGTACGGCTTGTCGCAGTAGAAGCCGAGCGGGTTGCCGTACATGACGATCTTGGAGTTTGCAGGCAGTTGGGTGTTGATGTATTGCATGGCCGGGTATGGCCCGAAGCCACGTGTGATATAGTCGTCGCGGCTGACTTGTCCGAAGACCACTGGCGCTTCCTGCGACAGCAGGCCCACGCCAATCAGCAGCGAGAAGGCCAGGGAGCAGACGCCGAGAGCCGCCAGCGCGTGGCCAGATTTCAGGCGCAGGCGGTAAGCTTGGACGAGAACATAGCCCGCCAGCAGGCACAGCACGGGCAGGGTCGGCAGCAGGTAGCGGACGTACTGCATCGTGCCGGCCCAGAGCAGCAGCGAGCCGAGCGCAAACAGCGCCAGCACTTTCACGGACGCGGATGCGCCGCGCACGAAGACCGGAAAGAAGAGCGCCCCAAGCAGAATGGGAGTGTACGCGCCGAGAAGTATCTGGTGGTCGTTGAACGGCTTCGGGTACGCCGTCACATGGCCCGGCAGCAGGAACATGATGAAGTTCCACGGGATGAGCGCAATGTCGGACAGGCTGCGGCCCATGCCGAAGTCGGCGTTCCATTTCGTGTACCAATCGGCAGCAGACTTGTCCCAGCCGCGCCCGCCGAACACGCCGTAGAAGAACGGGTAGACCGGATTGCCGGTCAGTATCGCAGACTTAATGAGCCAGGGCGAGCCGACGGCCAGCACCAGCAGTCCCCATAGGACAGTAGACTTAACGGCGGCCAGCGGCGCTTCTTTGAGGCCGCGCAGACGCCACAGCAGCAGGCCAAGAGCCAGCAGGCCCAGCGTGCCAAGCGCAGTCGCTTTCGTGGACAGCGTCAGGCCCATCAAAATCGCGCTGAGGTGCAGCCAGCGGTTATCTTTAAGCGTTATCCCCTGCCCCAGCGCCAGCAGCGTGAGCGTCGTGAAGAACGCCGTCGCTAGATCTACATAGGCGGTTCCGGCTTCCCAGAAGACAATCGGCGTAGAAGCCAAAAGCAGCGCGGAGACTTTGCCGGCAGCGGGCGTGATCTGCCGCGCTCCCAGCAGATAAACCGCCAGGCAAGTGCCGACGCCGCAGGCGAAGTGGAACAGCTTGGCGAGTGGAAAGCTGCCAAGAAGCAGACCGTACAAGTACCACATCTCGGCGGTAAACGCGAAATTGGAATGGTCTTCCCACGGGATGTAATAAATGCGGTGCGCCTGCAAGTACATCTTGGGATCGGCCAGATGGTACGCGACGCTGTCCCACTCCAGCCCCGTCGTCGGCGGCGCAAAGCAGCCAATCAGCGAAACCAGGCCGAACGCGGCAAACAACAGCGTCAGCAGCCGGCCCCAACCTGTAAGGCAGATTGTCTTGGTCCAGTCGCGTAGGTCCGTTGCCATCAAAACGTGCTGACGCCCGCCTATCGCAAGTAGCAGGGCCAGCACGACTAGGCCGAGTGGCCGGTACAGACCGCCGGCAAGCCCCAGCGCCAGCATAAACGCGGCCAGCAGGCCGAGGCCGAGCGCGAAGCCAATCAAGCTGCGCTCCAGCCGGGGCGTTTCTAACTGGAATCCCAGCAGACTGAGAAGCGTTCGGCCCGCCGCCGCCGCCACCCATGCCGTGATGAGAAATAGAAAAAAATCAAGCAAATTAGCGCAAATCCACCAGCCGTCCCGCCACGGATGGCCTTTCAGACCCGTCATCCCAAGTCAAAATTGTCTCACCCAGAAAATGCCCGAACCAGCCGGCCTGGACGATGGGAACGCCCTCTACCACTTTCGGCTCGTGCAGTTTGTTGTGGCTGTGGCCGCCGATGATCAAATCCAGCTCCGGGCAGGCGGACGCCAGGCGCTCATCTTCACGCAGGCCAATATGCGTGAGTGCTATTAAAGCGTCTACACGCGGGCGCAGAAGGGCGATTTGTTCACCGGCGACTAAAACGGGATCGTCGAAGACAAAAGCACTCACGAGCCGCGCCGTCATGCGGGGCGTCACCATCGGCACGGTGAGGCCGAAGACGCCGACGCGCAGGCCGTTCGGGAGCGTTTTCGTAAACGACGGCACGGTCGGCAGCGTCTCGCCCTGATCGTCGCGCCAGCGGATATTGGCGCACAGTACGGGAAAGCTCACTTTGCTGATTTTCAGGCGCAGCAGCGTGTCGGCGACGTGAAATTCCCGGTTGCCGAGCGTCATCGCGTCGTAGCCGGTCTCGGACATCAGTGTCAGGATCGGCTCGCCGCCGGGCCGGACGCCGACGTTGCCTGCCGAAATCGCGTCGCCGGAGTCCAGCAGCAGGACGTTTTCCCTTTTGGCTTTCTCGGCTTTGATGAACGCGGCCTGGGACACGCTCAGGTGGTTATGGAAATCGTTCGTGTGCAGCACGGTGAGGGTTGTCATTGCCGGGCCGCTTCCGCCTGTTTGACGGCTTTGAGATACGCTTGAACGGCTTCGTCCAAACGTCCCTGACGGCGCAAAATCTCCTCAATCGCATCGCGTACCGCTCCCTGTCCGCCGGGACGCGGCGTGATCCAGTCGGCCTGCGCTTTCAGCGCGGCGGCGGCATTGGCGACGGCGATTTTGACCCCAACGCTACTAAAAGCCGGCAGATCGTTGATGTCGTCGCCGACATACGCGGCTTCTTCGGGACGCAGCTCGTACTTTGCCAGCAGGTCTCGGAGTGCTGCGGCTTTATCCCCGCAGTTCTGAACCAGATCCGTCACTTTCAACTCCATCATGCGGCGCTCCACAGCCCGGCTTGTCCGCCCGGAGATGACAGCGACTTTAATCCCGACGGCTTGCGCCATGACAATCCCCAGACCGTCCGCGACGTGGAACGCCTTCGCTTGAACATCGTTGTCGGAGTAGAGCAGCGTCCCATCCGTCAGCGTCCCGTCTACGTCCAGGGCAATTAGTTTGACATTGTGCATATTAGAAGTATCTAAAAAGAAGAGGCAAAAGGCATATCAAGCCAAATACGATAATAGCCGCGCAGCCGACGAGAAGTGCAACACGACCATTTCTCGTATCTCTTATGTAGTATCCTGCCCAGGTTCCGACAACAACAACTGGAAAGCTAGCGAGGGCTAACTCCGCCAGTAGCGTAACCGTGTTGCTGCTAAACTTGACATGAGCAAGGTAGGAAACGGCAGCGGCAGCCACTACCACCACGAGTATCAGCGCTCCCAAGCCGGCGACCAAAACGGGACCAATGCCGCCGCCGGGCATTGTTGAGGCTGGCTCAATCGTAGGCTGATTTTGGGGCGGCGGGGGCCAAACAGCACTCATCGCTAGGTAATCCCCGCTTTGACTAGGTCTTTCAGCGTCAGCATTCCGAGAGGGCGGCCTTCGGCGTCTACCACGGGCGCATCGCCGGCTTTCTGGCCGGGCAGCGGGTGGAAGTCGTCTAAACGCCGCAGACCCTCGGTTGCCAGCAGGTCCGGGGTGACGACGCCGGGATTGTGGGTCATAGCGTCCGAGGCCGGGCGGGACAGCAGGTTCTGATTGTCCAGCAGGTGCCGCCGGATGTCGCCGTCGGTCAACAGGCCGGCGGCTTTTCCGCTGCCGTCTATGATGATCGCCGCCCCCGCGTTGGCTTTTGTGATGGCAAGCACCGCGTCCAGCACGGTGCAGTGTTCCGGCACAACGGCCACGGCGTCGCCGGTCCGCATGACGTCGGCCACGCGCAGAGTCAAGCGCCGGCCGAGCGTTCCCGCCGGATGCAGGCGCGAATACTGCTCCGGCGTGAAGTCGCGGGCAGCCATGACGGACACGGCAAGCGCATCGCCGACCGCAATCATGGCGGTTGTGCTGGTCGTCGGCGCGAGGCCGATAGAGCAGGCTTCGCGCTCCACCCAGGCGTCTAACACATACGCAGCAGCGCGGGCCAGCGTAGACTTCGGGTTGCCGGTAATGGCGATGAGGGGCGTTCCGAGCTGGCCTAATGCCGGCAGGATCGCCAGAACTTCGTCGGTCTCGCCGCTGTACGAAAGCGCGATCACCGTGTCGCCCGCTTGCAGCATCCCAAGATCGCCATGCACCCCTTCCGCCGGGTGCAGGAACTGGGCCGGGGTGCCGGTAGACGACAGCGTTGCGGCCAGCTTCACCCCGACCGTGCCGCTTTTGCCCATGCCGGTGACGACGACCCGCCCGGTAGTCTGCAAGATCAAGCGGACAGCCTGCGCCCAGACCGGGCCGTTCAGGGTTTCCGCCAGCCGGTCCAGCGCCCGCGCGGCTTCCCACAGCACCCGCTGCCCTTCCGCCTGCCATTTCTTCTGTTGTTCGAGGTGTGCCTGCTCTGCTTCTGCGTTGCTGTCCATTGCTGTCTATTATACAAAGTTTGCTTGTGAATATGCAAGGCCGCCACAGCCGAGGCAACTTGGTGCTTTACCGGCTGGCAAAACCGGTAAAAGTGCGGTAAAATGACCGGGTTACTGTGCGAAAGGTTTCTGTATGTTTCACCGTCCGCTTTCTCTGGCTATCGTTCTCGCGGCGTCTTTAGCCGCGCCCTGTTTTGCTCAGGCTCCCAATGCGGCAGCAGGGCAGAAGTCTCAGGCAGGGCAGAAGTTTCAAGCAGGGCAGAAGTTTCAAGACGGGGTCACAGCTTACCGTCAGGGACAGTTCACGGCGGCCGAGGCGGCCCTGCGCGAGGCGACCCGGCTTGACCCCAAGCTTGCCGACGCGCATAACGCGCTGGGGATTGTTTTGGAGCGGCGCGGGGATACCGCCGGGTCAATTGCCGAATTTGAGCAGTCGGTACGCCTGCGCCCCGGCAGCCCCGATGCCCATTACAACTTAGCGCTGGCGCTGGATCGGCAGGGCAAAACCCGCGACGCGATCCAGCAGCTCGGGGCCGCGACCACGCTGCGGCCCGACTTCCTGCCGGCCCACTATATGCGGGGCGGCCTGCTGCAAAAACTGGGGCGTCACGCCGAAGCCGCCGCCGAGTTTCGGGAAACGATCCGCCTGCAGCCCGGCGATAGCCGCGCCCACTACTCGCTGGGGAATTCTTTAGACGACACCGGCTCACATAACGCGGCGATTGCCGAGTATCAGCGGGCGATCACGCTGGACCCGAGCAGCGCCGATGCTTACAATGCGCTGGGCAATGTTCTGGATGTCCAGGGCCACCACGCCCAGGCGCTGGCGGACTACCAGATGGCGCTGCACTTAAAGCCCGGCCTTGCGCTGGCCCATTACAACTGCGGCCTCGCTTTAGACGCTTTAGGCCGCCATGCCGAGGCCGCCGGCGAGTTTCGGACTGCGCTGAAGAATGACCCGAATTTATCCCTTGCCCACGTCTATCTCGCCAAAGCGCAGGCCGAGCAGAAGCAAGCCGAGCAGAAGCAAGCCGAGCAAAGCCCGGTCGTTTCCACAACCGTCGTGTCCGCGCCGAAAGCCGCGCTGCTTCGGCAGGCATCTTTGCGAGACACGCCTTCACAGAAAACGTCTTTGCAGCGGGGCCGGGAGCTTTACAACCAGGGACATCTGGCCGCCGCTGCGACTCAACTTCGAGCCGCTGCCCTGTCTCATCCGGCCAGCCCGGAAGCGCACTTCTATTATGCCGCCGCCCTCGACGACTCCGGCCATCCCGCCGAGGCCGCCGCGCAGTACCGGAAAGCGATTTCGCTGAACCCAAATTACGCCGCCGCCCATGTCAGCCTCGGCACGGCACTGTATCTGGCTGGAGACCATGCCGGAGCCAGGCAGCAGTGGCACACGGCGCTGCATCTCGGCGATGCCGCGCAGGCATCCGAGGCCACCCAGCTTCTGCGGGAGTATCCCGGCACTTGAGCATCACAGCAAGTAGGTTTCCAGAGACTGCTTTTGCGGGAAACATTCTCTCACTCGCTATCGTCCCAGGGGGAAAAGCACGCTTGTTTAGGAGAACGCTTATGACTGTCTATGCTGCCCGGTATTTTGCCTCCGCTGCGGTTTTTCTGGCGCTTCTTGCCGCCCCGAAAGCCTTCGCCGCAGCCGCGCCGCCTGCCGCACAGGCCGCAATCCAGTCGGGGTACAGTCAGATCAATGTTGCGTTTTCGCAGCACGACTTGAACCGCTTCATGACGTTCTTCACCCCTGACTACAAAGTGGTGGATGAAAAGGGCGCGACCTACAACAAAGAGCAGACCCGTAAGCAGTACGCCGACCAGCTCAAGCAGATGAAGACCATGCAGAGCAGCTTTACCGTCCGCAATTTCGCGGCGACACCGGCGGGCGTGGAATGCGAGATGAAGCTGCACACGCAGGGCGGCGGCGAGAAGCGGGTGCTGTTTATGAAGTTCAAGGGCACCTATGCCGACGACCTCTGGGTGCATGACCTCTGGGTCCAGACCCCGCAAGGCTGGCGCATCAAATCCCGCAAAACCGTCTCCGACAAGCTGGTGACGCGCCCCGGCTAAACTATGCTTGAACTAAACGCGGCACATCTCCTCTGTTCGCGTTATCGCCTGGGTCAGCTAATTGCCCCACCGCGCCCCGTCGCGGGCGGGCTGATCCATCGCTTGTACCGCTTGACCACGAACCAGGGTGACTTCGCCGTCAAAGTCCTTGACCCAGCAATCATGCGTCAGGAAGGCATCCGTGACGAGTTTCGCCGCTCCGAACACGCCGCTGGCCTGTTCGCCGCCGCTGGAATCCCGGCGGTTCTGGCAAAAGAAGCTCTCGGTGGAACAGTGCAGGACATTGGTGCCCTAACGGTAATCGCTTACCCCTGGTGCGACGGCCGCGTTCTGCCGAAATCTGCAGCTTCCCCACATCAAGCCTCTCAGATCGGAGCTATCTTAGGCCGCATCCATACGCTTAATCTGCCGGGGAACTCTGGCCTGGCCGCGTCTCGGCAGCCGATGCCGTCCGGGGACTGGGAATCGCTGGTCAGGCGAGGACACGAACAGGAAATTGAATGGGCGTCCGCTCTCGAGGCCGCTCTGCCAGACCTTTTTCTTTGGGACCGGGCAGGAAGAGAAGCCGAAGAATTGCTGCCGCGTACCCAGGTCATCAGCCACTGTGATTTAGATCAAAAGAATGTACTTTGGCTGAATAACACGCCGGTGCTGATCGATTGGGAGTCTGCGGGACCGACTCGGCCTTATGCAGAGTTGATGGGAGCCGCTTTAGACTGGAGCGGCCAAAGCGCAGGACCGCCGAATCAAGCCGCCTTTGCCGCGGTCATTGCAGGCTACCGCCAGGAAGCGGAGTTTCCAGCGACGCTTGCGCTGCCATTGATGCGTAGCCGTTTGGCAGGGTGGAGCGACTGGCTGGGCGCAAACATGCACCGCTCATTGGGCAGTGCTCCTGCAAGCGCAGAACATGCATTAGGAACCCGAGAAACGACAGCCACGCTTGCGACGATGTATAGACTCGCGGCAGGCATGGAAACATGGGCGAGGTGGTGCGGCTGACAAAAACCGCCCGCCATTCCGGTGCAGGAATGGCGGGCGGTTTCGTTGCGGGAGTCGGCGGAACGGCTCTATTACTTGCTGCTGTCCTGAAAAACCTCGTCGCTGGAATAGTAGCCAAGCTCGACTAAAAGGTCGTCTGGGTCGGTGTCCAGAAAGCGCGAAATCGCGTTGATGAAGTCGGCGGACGGGGTGGCGGCCTGCTCTGTGCCGGGCGAAAGCATCTCTGCTTCAATGTTCATAGTGATCTCCTTGAAAACTATCTACCTTGTTGGTTAATCCTGTCTGTCAACGTCAATCGGCAAAACCTCTCTTTTATACCACACTCTGCCCCGGTTTTAACAAAGTTTGACGGTGAGTCTGCAAATTTTTTCTTGCAATATCTCACAGATTTCGGTATACTTGGCCCGGTGTGACTGAAATCATTGACAACCAGGAGCAGCGGCTGGTCCTGCGGGTGCGCGATTATTTAGAAGCCGGCGCGGCCAGCGCACGCCTCGCGGTCGGCTACCTCTTTTTGGACGGGCTGGTCCCGCTGCGGGCGCAGATTGAGCGCTTGGAGTGTCTGGAAATTCTCATCGGCAATGCCGTGAATAGGCTGACGGAGGAGCAGGTGCGCGAGGAAGCGGCGCTGCGGCAAAGAGGCGGCGAAGAATGGGTGCGCCCGCAGGAAGATGTCGCGGCGACCCTGCGCCTCTCGCACGACCGGACCACCGCCGAAACTGCGCTGAACCTGCGGGAAACCCTCTCGGCACTGGACCAGACACCGGAAATGCGGGCGCTGCTGCTGTGCCTAGCCGAGTGTATTGCACGGGGCAGCCTCAAAGTGCGGCTGTACACGCATGGCCGGATTCACGCCAAAGTCGCCTTGATCGGGTATCCGGCCGGTCATGCGGGTGCGCCCGGCGTGGCAGTCGTGGGGTCCAGCAACCTGACACTTGGCGGCGAAACGCATCCGACAGAACTGAATATCGCGCTGTCCGATGCCCGGAGCTTTTGGGAAATGGAACAGTGGTATGGGGACTTGTGGAACGTCTCTCAGGACTTTCACCGGGAGCTTTTTACCGAACTGGGCCAAAGCTGGGCGCTGGGCGCGGCGGGCGCAGAGTGAGCGGAATCGCTGAGGGTAGGAAGGTCATCGCCGTCATCGTCACGCCAGGGCTGGCCTGCGGTGCGGTCACAGCGGCGCAAATCCGCGAGATAATCAGGACGCAGATCGTCCTGCGCGTCATAATCATTGTGCGCGTCGAAAAGCGCTTCCGCCTGGGCAGGCGGAACCATAATTCCTGTCATACGACCTCCTCGTCGTCTAAGTAACTTGAGTGGCGAACGCGCGGCTTCATTGCCATCGCACTCATAGTTTACTCAATTCTCACGAGTTTGACACTCGTTTTTGGCGTTCTTGTTCCAAGTATCGGAAAAAAGCGCAGACAAATTCATCCTGGTTCAATACCGTTATGGCCGAAGTCGTCTTCCCGGAACCGCTCTTATCCGCTGCCTTGCCGTCCCTGCTGGCCCTGCCGCCCGGTGCGTCGGTCCTGGTGCTGGGGGCGACCGACAGCGGCAAGTCCACCTGGGTCAAAGACGCGGCGCTGGCGCTGACCGGGGCCGGCAAATCCGTGGCAGTCGTAGACTGCGACCTCGGGCAAAGCGAAATTGGGCCGCCGGGAACAATCGGCATGGCGCTGGCGCGGCCCGGCACCGAGTTTCGGTCCCTGCGCGATCTGCCTCTCGCGGCGGCCTATTTTGTCGGCGCGATTTCTCCGGCGCGGCACGGCCTGGATGTCTGCGTCGGCGCGGCGCAGATGGCGCGGGCCGCGAAAAAGCAGCGGCCCGATTTAGTGCTGGTAGACACCGACGGCTTTGTGTCCGGCAGCGCCGCCCGGCAGATGAAGCGGCGGCTGTGCGAGCTGCTGCTGCCGCAGGTA
>JAABUX010008853.1_pt1 | contig 11526 bp, 8 predicted proteins | sample 5561851 | NCBI WGS metagenome assembly JAABUX01 (sample SAMN10711883, study PRJNA513361) | rock metagenome | isolation source: Antarctica rocks | place: Antarctica: Victoria Land, Richard Nunatak red sandstone | collected 2016-01-03 | reverse complement strand
CGGCATGGCAGCCATCGCTCACCATGTCGTGCACCTGACGAATGACGTGGACATCTGCTACGCATCCGAGCCCGCAAGACGACCCAAAGACCTGGCGGTGCTCCCGCAGTTGGAGGCAACACTGCGCCTGCGGACGGAACAGGACCTCTAAGGACGCGAACATCAGCCCCATACCGGTAACGGTTCGCGGGTGAGCAGCGGGTGGTCCGAGGGGACGTGTCTGCTCCCCTCTCCCATGCGCGGGCGAGGGGTGGGGGTGAGGGTCCTCGCGCGGCACGCTTCCTGCACCCTTGTCATACCTGGGCCGTATGGCCTGCTCCGGCCGCGTCATCACGTTACCTCGCGCCGGAGCGCCTTCGTCGGGTGGGCGCTCGATCCCGGGGCAGAGCGCCCATACGATGGCGGCGTCAGTGCATCAAGCGCACGCGTCAAGCCCAGCGTGTGCGTGCGCGTCCCCGCGCATTGTGACATGCACCTAATTCAGGAGGGCGCCCATGTTTTTGCAGAGCCGAAAAGGCCTGTCTCTCGCTATCCCTGTTATCATTGCGGCGACAATGAGTACAATCGTCGCCGGCGCAATCCCCGCATCTCATGTCGTGGCTGCCGCGCCAGACGCCGCGACGGCCGCGGCAAGCCCCGCGCCCACCCTGGCGAACAGTACCCCCGGCGGGGCGGCTGTGACGGTACCGCTGGCGTCTTCTGCCACCGCGCCGGCTCTCGGATCGCCCGCCGCGTCGCCCACTCTGGCGGCCGCAGCCACCCCGACCGTCAGGGCGGCAGGGGCCGGTCCGGCCACATCGACGTCGACGGTCAAGGCGACGGCAACGGGAACCGCGACCAATAAGGCGACGGCAACCGGGACCGCGAAGCCCGGCGTCACGACGACGCAGACGGTGACGCCGACCGTCAAGGCAAGCCTTGCCCTGACTCCGACCGTGGCCAACCGCGGCGGCGTCGTCACGCTATCAGGCGCGGGTTTCGCGCCCAACGAGACGGTCGACATCACGATCACCGCCACCACGCCCGTGACCGCCATGGGCAAGGCGGACGCCAACGGGCTCTTGCCGCCCACCGGTGTGTCCCTGCCCTACAGCCTCGCGCCGGGCGCGTATAGGGTGTCGGCGCAGGGGGCCGCCAGCAAGCGTCTGGCGCGCGGAAAGGTGACCGTCCAGCAGCTCACGCCGAGTGTCACGCTGTCCCCCGCCTCGGCGAGCCCGGGCGGGACTGTGACCGTGACCGGCAAGGGTTTTGGCCCGCGGGAGCAGGTCACGCTCGCCCTCAACGGCTCGGCTCTCGCCACGGCGCCGGTCGCGATCACCACCACCAACGGGGCGTTTACGGCGACCTTCGTGGCGCCGTCTACCCTCTTGCGCGGCTCCAACACGATCAGCGCCATCGGCAACCAGAGCCGCGTCACCGCCGTGACCGCGCTGACCGGCCAGCTGTCGCGCACGGCGCGCTACTACTTCGCCGGTGGACTGAACACCTCGGCCTCGCACTCGTTCGTGGCCCTGCTCAACCCGAACGCCCAGCCGGCCAGCGTACGTCTGACCTTCTATTTCGCCAACACCACGCCCCGCGAGCGCACCGTGACCGTGGAGGCCACGTCGCAACGCAACCTCTCGGTGGCCAGCCTCAACATGCCGGTCGGGACCTTCGGCCTGCAGGTCGAGTCTGACCGCCAGATCTCGGCTCAGATCAACATCGCGCGCGACGGCAAGGACGGCGATAACCTGCTCGGCAACAGCGGGCTGGGCACAACCTGGTACCTGGCCGAGGGCTACACCGGCCTCACCTTCCACGAGACCGTCAGTATCCTTAATCCCGATCCAGCCACCGCCGCCCACGTGCAGCTGCAGCTCCTGCCCATCGGCGGCGGCGCTCAGCGCAGCGTGGTCGTCAACGTGCCGCCGCAATCGAACGTGGTGCAGGACATCAATAGCGTCTTGCCCGGCAAGTCGATCAGCATCGTCGCGGTCTCCGATCGCCCAGTGGTGGTCGAGCGCACGCTCACCTTCGGCCCCGGCGGCTATGGTATCACCACGCGCGCCGGCATCAACACGGCGGCCCAAACCTGGATCTTCGCCGAGGGCACGACCGCCAACCGCTTCCAGACCTTCCAGACCATCCTCAACCCCGGCGACACCCCGGCGGTCGTCACGGCCGGCTTCTTCGGACAGACGGGCGGTTCGCTGGGCAGCCGCACGCTGGTAGTTCCGGCGCGCAGCCGCGCCAACATCAAGTACAACGATTTCCTCACCGCCAGCGCCATCGCCAGCGTGGTGACCAGCGACCGCCCGGTGGTGATCGAGCGGCCCGAGTATTTCGGCTCGCCCAACTCCCCCGGCATCCCCGGCTCCGACGTGTTCGGCCGCAACGGCGCGGGCGTCACCTGGAGCTTCCCTGGCGGCAACAGCGGCAGCCTTGACGAGTTCCTGCTGGTCTACAACCCGTCGGCGGCAACAGTGCCGATCACGGCCACGTTCTACGGGCCGCACGGACAGACAGTACGGAAGCAGATCAACGTCCCGCCGACGATCCGCTACAACATCAACGTCAACACGCTGATCCCCGGCTTCCCGGCCATCCACGGCGCCATCTTGCACACGGACAGCCCGCAAGGCTTCGTGGCCGAGCAGACCGTGTTCTCGCCCGACCACTCGACTTTGCGCGGCACTCAGGGCCTGGCGCAGTAGCCCGTAGGGGCGTATTGCATACGCCCCGGTTGCCAGCTGCCAGCGAGGATACGAGGAAACAGGCATAGATTCTGGTTGCGGGTAGCCCGCGGGCAATCGGCGTGTAGCAGACTGAGAGGGGGCGGCAATCCACGTGGGTTGCCGCCCCCTCTCAATGTATGCGTCGACCTCTCACGCACGGTCTATTAATGGTGTGGCCTCATACTGGGAGCGCGGGCGGGCCGCCCGCTTGGTCTGGCCTTCACGATGGTGTGGTCTCATACTGGGAGCGCGGGCGGCCCGCCCGCTTGGTCTGGCCTTCACGATGGTAGGTACACCGGCCTATGCGGTCGCAACGGTAGCGGGCGGGCCGCCCGCGCTCCCAGTCGATCCATGGGCACGCAAGGTCCCGGCGTAACCCTGGCGGTACCAGGACGTTTGTGTCGAGGACGGCGCGGATGGCTGGCCCGTAATACTCATGTCTCTCCAGCAGGCCGCCAAGGCCATTGTTCCGGTTGCCCACATGGGCAAGCGTCCGTCTATCCTATCGCAAAGCATATTCGTTATATGTCATAACCGTCAACTTCTCATTGACATGCCTGACGGGAAGGCGTATCATTCCTGTCAAGTGGGATATTCCCACGCTAAAGAAGGAGGAAGGGATCATGCCTGCGACGGCTGAAGAGACGGCCGGTTACGCCCAGGTGGATGACAAAGGGCGCGTTTCCCTCGCCAAGCCCATACGCCAGGCGTTAGGCCTGAGCGCGGGGTCGACCGTTGCCTACGTCAAGATGGGGGAGGCGGTCATACTTATCCCCCAGGACGCCCACCTCACACATCTAATGGGGGCGGCGATGCGCGCGCTGGAAAACGCGCGTATCAGCGTTGACGACCTGATGGAGGCATTGCCACGAGCGCGTGAGGAGTCCGTCGTCGAGCACTACGACGCGGAGTTCATGGACAAGTTGGAGCGCGCCGCCGGGGAGCAAAACGCCTCGACGCGCGCGCGCTAGCGCCTGGCCATGCCCTCATCACCGCGGCCAGCGCCCCTGCGTCTATTCCTGGACGCGGGGGTCTTCATCGATGGCTTCTTTAATCGCTGGGGCACATACAAAGGGGTGCTGATCCTGACGACGTTACGCACCCATTTCCGGGCCGTCATGGCCGATCCTATCGCCGACGAGTGCGCGCGCGCCTTACGCGCCAAAACGGCGAACCTCCCCAGCGAAGAGGCCCAGACGATCAGGGACGGCGTGGACGGTTGGACAAAGATTGCCCGCCCCAAACGGGCGCCGTGGCCCTCCGATGCGGAGATGCTCACGCACGCAGGCTTGCTCTCCGCCGTCCGTCATCGCAACGATATGCCGTCCGTCGTCGCGGCCGTGCTGGAGCGGCCGGATTGGGTTCTCTCCACCAATACCGATCACTGGAACCAGGATCTTGTCGCACGCACGGGATTGCGCGTCGCGACACCCCTGGACTTCCTTTTGTCCTTGCAACCATCCTAGCCAGTCCATCCTCGACTATTCCCCCGCCGTTCCGACACCGCAGTGTCCGTATGCTGCTATAGCAACTGGCCCGGACGCCCAGCGGACCGGCAACTGGCAACTGGCAACTGGCAACTGGCAACTGGCAACTGGCAACTGGCAACTGGCAACTGGCAACTGGCAACTGCCGTAAGGGCACAGTCATGTGCTATTCACCCCATAGCTGACATACTATGTCAAATACAAACGCTCGCTCCAGGCGCGCCCGCGATGTCAGCCGTTTGACAGCCGTGGCAAGCAGTGGTATATCTGTGGAAACAGGTTACGGCCTGCGTGTCCTCATTCTGTACGCGGCGCGTTCTCGGGGAGAGATAGTGATAGAAGGAGGGTAGCCCGGGGATAACGTTACGCGTCCGGTTCGTTCCTTGAAAGGTTGCAGGCGTGAGCACTTGCCCCCCCGGCTTCGTTTTGGGTCAGGCCGCGCCGCACGGCACGACGTTCTCACGCTGATATATCGGCCTGGGGTCAGGCAGCGTGAGCTACAGCAGATACAGCGATCCCTCGCCGTTTTCGACTCTTTACGTTTATGGAGGACATTCGAGGAATGGCACTCAAGACATCCTTACGCCTTGGCACTGCCCTGTTGCTCGCGGGAGCAACGCTCGGCGGCGTCCAGCACGCCTCGGGCGCCACGTCGGGCCAGCATGGCCGCGTCGCGTCGTCGGGCACCATCACCATCACCGACTGGCAGTTCCCCGACGGCTGCGGCCCGGGCGCCGCGTCGGTCGCCAACCAGGAGATCTGCGGCGCCATGCAGGACAGCATGGTCGGCCTGGGCCCCAACCTCACCTACTTCCCCGACCTGGCCACGGACATCCCCAGCATCAAGAACGGCGATGTGAAGACCGTCGGCGGCAACCTGGTGGTGGACTGGAAGTTCAAGCCCAACCAGAAGTTTTCCGACGGCTCGCCCGAGGGCGCTAGCGACTTCGTCTTCAGCGTCAACCTCGACCTCGCGCTGGGCAATCTCTTCGGCCTGGACCAGATCCAGAACATGAAGATCCTCAACCCCACCACGGTCGAGGTCACCTACAAGGGCATCTACGCGCCGTTCGTGGCCTATGGCTCCCCGAGCCCGGTCTACCCGCAAGCTTACTTCGTGAAGAAGTACGGCTCCAGCGACGTCAAGGCCATCGCCGCCAAGTTCGGCAACGATGTCTACAACCAGCCCACCGACGTCTTTAACGGCCCCTTCAAGCTCCAGTCCTACACGGCGAACCAGAGCGTGGTGCTGGTACCGAACCCGTACTACACGGCGCTGCCGCCCGCGGCGGGCCACCCGCTGCCGGCACAGATCGTGTTCAAGAACGTGGCCACCAACGAGTCGGGTCTGGTGGCCCAGCTCAGCTCGCCCAACTCGGGCGTGGACAAGGCCGAGGACTTCCAGGCCGCCGACCTGACTGCCCTGCAGAACGCCAAAGGCTATACGGTCAGCAACGTCCCGGAGTTGACCGTCGAGCATTTGGAGCTCAACCAGGCCGGCCCGCTGAAGGACGCGCACCTGCGCCAGGCGCTGCAATACGCCATCAACAAGCACGCGCTCTACCACGCGCTCTTCCCGGCCGTGCCCCAGAACCAGATCGACAACACGCTGCTCAAGTCGGTGTTGCCGAACAACTCGCCCTTCCGCGACCCCAGCATCGGCATCAGCGAGTACAACCCGGCCAAGGCCAAGGCGCTGCTCAAGGCCGCCGGCTACGCGACGGACTACAACGGCTCGGGCAACCACCTCTCGCTGCGCTTCGCCACCACACAGTCCACGGTGCGCCAGCTCGACTTCCAGGTGCTCAGCCGCGACTGGGCCGCGGTCGGCATCCACGTCTCGCCGACTTTCGCCAGCGGCAGCATCTCGGCCAACGGCGGCATGTTCTCGCCCTACAACCTCAACGGTCTGCTGGCCACGCGGCACTTCGACATCGCGCTGTTCGCCTTTACCGAGGCGGCGGACGCGCAGCAGTCGGAGGACAACTTCAACCCCGATTTGATCCCCACGGTCACTGTGCATAGTCAGGGCGACCAGAACTACACCGGTGTTGGCCTCGGCGCCGACGCTGACGAGTACGCCCTGCTGGTGCAGGCGCGGCACACGCTGGACCAGGGACAGCGCAAGGCTCTCTTCAACAAATGGCAGCAACTGGTCAACCAGCGCGTCTACTGGATCATGCTGTACGCCCGCTCGGACATCACCGTGAGCAACGGCCGCATCGGTAACTTCATCCCGAACGGCACCAACTCCGGCAACGAGTGGAACGCCTACCAGTACTACGTCAAGAGCTAGTCAGGGTACACACTGGTACCGTTCTCTGGGGAGGATGCGGTGGTCGTGCCTCCCCGGAGCGGCATCGTTCTCGGGGTAGGGGTGTATTGTATACGCCCGCTGGCGGCGTGGTGGCCGTATACAATACGCCCCTACCCCCTCGGGAACCGTCCGCGACGCGCCCATCGTTTATCGAGGGCGATCCATCGCCTGCGCCTACTCGACGATCAACGGCAATGACCGGCCGACGAACAGTGTGAGAAGCTGGTAAAAGTGACGAGATGATTACATTCATTGCCCGCCGTATTTTGCAGGCCATCCTGATCCTCGCCGTGCTGACGGTCCTCTTCTTCGCCCTGCTGCGCATCTCCGCGCCGCAAGGCCCCTGCGCCTACATTCTGGCCAACCCCAGCCCGAACACCGCGACGCGCTATCAGGAGTGCGTCGTGTCGCGCGGCCTGGACAAGCCGCTGCCGCTGCAGTACGTCAGTTGGGTCGTGGCTATAGCCCACGGCGACTTTGGGATCGACCACTTCGGCAGTCCCGTGCTCGATACGGTGGTGCAGAGGCTCCCTGCCACGATCTTGCTGGTCGGGCTGTCGTACCTGTTCCAGCAACTGCTGGCCATTCCGCTCGGCTTGCTCGGCGCGTTGAAGCGCTACAGCATCTACGACCAGGTGCTCACGTTCCTCTCGTACGTCGGCCTCTCCCTGCCCGTGTTCTGGCTGGGCCTGATGCTGATCTATGTCTTCTCCATTCTGTTCCCGATCCTGCCCTCGAGCGGCATCATCGGGACGAAGACCGGCGACTCGTTCGCCAACATCTTGCCCAACTCTTTCGGCACGCCCGAGTACTGGAGCTTTTTCGCCAAGCATCCGGGACCGGCGATAGGAAACTTTCTCTGGCACGTGATCTTGCCGGCGCTGGCCCTGGCCATCATCGGCATCGCGGGAGACAGCCGCTTCATGCGCGCCAGTATGCTCGAGGTCATCAACCAGGATTACGTGCGCACCGCGCGCGCCAAGGGCCTCCCTCAGTCGACGGTCATCCTGAAGCACGCCTTGCGCAACGCGTTGCTGCCCATCATCACCAACTTCGGCCTGTTCATCCCGTCTCTGATCGGCGGCGCCGTGATCACGGAGGGCATCTTCGCCTGGCCGGGGATGGGGCAGTATTTCTTCCAGGCTATTGGCAACCACGACAACAATGCGCTGCAGGTCGTGCTGCTTCTGACGGCGCTGTTCACGCTGGTCGGCAACCTCGTGGCCGATTTGCTCTATGCCGTGGTCGACCCACGCATTCGCTACAACTAGTGATGACGGTCCGGGTGTGGTCCATGTGTTCCGCGTGTGAGGAGGATTAGGACGATGCAAGACCCTGCTGTTCTCGATCGAGCGGTGCTCGCCGCGCCGACAAGCCAGGCCGAGGCCGAGCCCGAGATCGCGGCCAGGCAGCTCAGCCAGCTGCAGTTGATCTGGATCCGCTTCCGGCGCCACAAACCGGCCATGATCGGGTCGGTGGTCATCTTGCTGCTCATTGCCGTGGCCGTGTTCGCCCCCTTGCTCACGCCCGAGAGTCCGTACAACCAATTCTCCTACGACATCCTCAACCGCGACCTGTCGCCCCGCTTCGCCGACGCCAACAACAGCCCGGCCTGGTGGTTTATGTTCGGGAGCGACGACGGCGGTCATGCCCTGGTGTCCCAAATCGCCTGGGGGGCGCGCATCTCGCTTGAAGTTGGGTTTATCTCGGCCTTCGGCGCCTCGCTGATCGGCATCCTGGTCGGCGCGGTGGCCGGCTTCTTTGGCGGGTGGGTCGATACCCTGATGATGCGCATCACCGACGTCTTCCTGACGCTGCCCTTCTTGCCCACGCTGCTGGTGGTGGCCGACCTGCTTGGGCAGGGGCAGGTCAGTCTGATCATCGTCATCTTTATCTTCTTCTCGTGGCCGGGCGTGGCGCGCCTCACGCGCGCATCGTACTTGAGCCTGCGCGAGCAGGAGTTCACCGAGGCCGCGCGCGCCGTGGGCGTGAGCAACAGCAGGATCATCTTCCGGCATCTGCTGCCCAACGCGTTGCGCCCGGTGATCGTGGCCACCACGCTGTCCATCGCCAGCTTCATCGTCGTCGAGGCGGCCATCGACTTCCTCAACGCCGGCATCCAGTACCCCGATGTGTCCTGGGGCAGTATCCTGTCCAACGCGGAGCCAGCCCTCCTGCTGGGCAACTGGTGGTGGGGCTTGTTCCCCGGCGTTGCCCTCACCCTGACCGTCCTCGCGGTCAACTTCGTCGGCGACGGTCTCGGCGACGCGCTCGACGTCCGTTCCAAGCTCTAGCCCATTTTGTGCGATAACAGAGATATGAGTAAGACATTCAAGTATCGGTTGTTGCCCAGCGCCGCACAGGAGCGCGTCTTGCGGATGACGCTTGAGGAGTGCCGCTGGCTGTACAACCAGTTGCTTGAGCAACGCAAGGCGGCCTACGAGGAACGCGGTGAGATGCCGACGCTGTACGAGCAGCAAGCGACCTTCGGTGCACTCAAAGAAGAGCGGGTCTCGTTGGGAGACGTGCACAGCCAGGTGCTGCAGAACGTGGCCATGCGCCTTGACCTTGCGTTCAAAGCGTTCTTCAGGCGCGTGAAAGCGAGCGAGACGCCGGGCTACCCTCGTTTTCGGGGCTACAATCGCTACGACAGCTTTTGCTATCCCCAGTCGGGCTTCAGGGTCAACGACAAGCGCGTCTATCTCTCCAAAATAGGGCATGTCAAAGCGGTCCTGCATCGTCCGTTGGACGGGACGGTCAAGACGTGCTGTGTCCAACGCACCCGGACCGGGAAGTGGTTTGTGGCCTTCTCGTGCGAGGTCGAGGACGCGCCGTTGCCCGCGACCGCGAGCGCCGTGGGCATCGACGTGGGATTGACCACGTTCGCGACGATGAGCGATGGTCGCGAGGTTGCGACGCCACGTTTCTTCCGCCGTGACGAGCATGACCTGGCGCGTGCCCAGTGCCGCTTCTCGGAACATCCCACGCCCGAGAAAGGGCATCCGTCCACGCGGGAACGACGCCGACGGGCGAAGATCGTGGCTCGTATCCACGAGCGCATCGCTAACCGGCGGCGCAACTTCGCGCACCAGGAGAGTCGGAAGGTCGTCAACACCTACGATACGATCGCGGTCGAGGACCTGTCGATCAATCGCATGGCGCACAATCACTGCCTGGCCAAGAGTATTCATGACGCGGCATGGGCTATGTTCACGGCGATGGTGGCGTACAAGGCAGCATGTGCCGGTCGCCACTTCATCGCCGTGAATCCCGCCTATACAAGCCAAACATGCAGCGGGTGCGGGCATCGGCAGAAAATGCCGCTGTCCGAGCGGACGTACCAGTGTCCGTGCTGCCACCTGAGCATCGGACGCGACGTGAATGCGGCCAAGAATATACTTGCTGTGGGACTGCACAGCATCGGGGAAGGTCCGTCGAAGCCCACGGCTTTAGCCATGGGAGCAGTCACTTCTACCGCATCTATGACCGGACCGGTTCGAGCGTCAGGTGGTCAGCCTGGCCGTGCTCGGCGACGAGCGCGCGACGTGGCGGCCGGCCCAGTATGCGATGGGATTATGGGGCTGTAACCTGCGGTTCACCTATCCGATCGTCAAGCTGCGGGACTACCAGGCACGTCGGGAAGAATTGGAGTCCAGCCAGAACCCTTTTGCGACAGTGGTTCTGGCCCACCTGGCGGCTCAAGAGACACGGCGCGATGTGACGCGTCGACAACAGGTCAAGCTGGCTTTGACCCGACGGTTGTACGAGCGTGGGTATAGTCGGGCGCGGGTACTCAGCCTGTTCCGCTTCATCGATTGGGTGCTGCAACTGCCGGCAGAGCAGGACAGAACGTTCTGGCAGGAGATTCGGACGTACGAGGAGGAACGACAGATGCCGTATATCACCAGTGTTGAACGCTTGGGCCTGGAGCAGGGCCTGGAGCAGGGCCTGGAGCAGGGCCTGGAGCAGGGCCTGGAGCAGGGCCTGGAGCAGGGCCGTAATGAAGGTAAGCGTGAGGCGGTGCGCCGCATTGTACAGGTGCGGTTCCGGACGATGCCGTCGACGTTAGAGGGGCGTCTTGCGGCGGCCGACGGGACAGCGTTGGACCAGATGCTGGATCGTGTCAGTGAGATACAGGGCGTCGACGACCTCTAGCACAATTCGGCTAACGGTCCTCGTCCTCCAGGAGACATTTTAGTGCTCGTACTCTGTCAGACGGCCTTAATTGCGGACACCGCAGGGTGCGCCTCGTGATTGTGATGGTGAGCGTCGCTGGCCTAGGCGGCGATCACAACCGCGGGGCGCACCCGACACCGCATCCAACCTTTTGAGTTATCGTCGAGTAATGATAAGCTACGCTATCACCCATCACGACTGGCGCCGCGAACGGCGCAGCACAGCGCAGGACACCGCAATGGATAGTGCAGAGGAACCGCATGAGTAGTGCACCGACCATCCAGGCCGATCCGGCCGCGCCGCGATACAAGCTTAACTCCACGGGCAACCTGCTCGACCTCGTCGAGCTCAAGACCTACTTCAAGACCATGGACGGCGTGGTCAAGGCCGTCGATGGCGTGAACTTCTCGCTCAAGCCAGGCCAGACCCTCGGCGTGGTGGGAGAGTCGGGCTGCGGCAAGAGCGTCACCTCGCTCTCCGTGATGCGCCTGGTCGACCGCCCCGGCTGGATCGCCGGCGGCCAGATGATGTTCAAGGGCACCGATCTGGCCCAGATCTCGGAGAAGCGGATGCGCGATATCCGCGGCGATGAGATCTCCATGATCTTCCAGGAGCCGATGACCTCGCTCAACCCGGTCTTCACCGTGGGCAATCAGGTGCGCGAGGCCATCACGCAGCACCGCAAGGTCAGCAAGAACGAGGCGGTGGCCCAGACGGTCGAGCTCTTCCGCATGGTCGGCATCCCGTCGCCCGAGCGCCGCGTCAAGGACTACCCGCACAATATGTCGGGCGGCATGCGCCAGCGCGTGATGATCGCCATGGCCCTGGC
>JAABUX010008850.1_pt1 | contig 11528 bp, 17 predicted proteins | sample 5561851 | NCBI WGS metagenome assembly JAABUX01 (sample SAMN10711883, study PRJNA513361) | rock metagenome | isolation source: Antarctica rocks | place: Antarctica: Victoria Land, Richard Nunatak red sandstone | collected 2016-01-03 | reverse complement strand
ATTAGTCTCGCCCGAGCTAGCCCAAGCGGCACAGGCTATGCTCGCGCGTAACCGCATCAAGGCTACACGCAATGCCAAACGCGACTACCTGCTGGGTGGTGGTCTCATGCACTGCGGCGTCTTGCTCGACGACGGGCAAGTATGCGGCAGTACCATGCGCGGCGACGCTCACCATCGGGGCATCCAGTATCGTTGTAGTCACGTCGCACCGTCGGGCCGCAATCGACACAGCGTACCGGGATTACTCATGGAGGAGACCGTGCGTACAGCCTTGCGCACCTTGATTGAGAATCCAGACACCGTGCTGGCCGAAGTCGAGGCCCTTTCGCAAGACGGGGCCAAACGAGCGGCTACGGCGGTGGCCGATATCGAGCGTTTTACCCGTGCGGCGCGCGATGTCGAGGCGCGGCAGAGTCGCCTACTCGACCTATACCTTGCGGGCAATCTCGATCAAGCGACGTACACAGATAAGGCCGCGGAGCTTGCCGCGACACAGACAACCATTGCGACCCAGCAGGTCGAAGCTATCGCCCGCCGCGACGCCGGCGCCATGCATGAAGCTCCCGTCGCCGATACGCGGGTTCTCTGCGAGCAGATAGCCTCCCGCCTCGACACGCTCACTCCCGCGCAGTGGCGACACCTTACCCATATACTATGCACCCGTATCACGGCGAGCCACGAGGAGGTGACAATCGAAGGAGCGTTCGAGCTTACGCCATTCAAGGAAGATGAGGGTATTGTAGCTACTGCGATAAGACATGGTAGTCACCGGGCGGCAGTCCCGCGAACAGGAAGCGGCCGGCGGCGTCGGTCGTCGCCGTCGCCGTCGCCGTCGGCGTCGCCTCGGGCGCCGTCGTGGGCAGCGTCCCGGCGGGGAACGTGTCGACCGGATAGAGCGCGACCGTCGCGCCGGCCACGGCGCGCCCGTCCGCGCCGGTCACATAGTCGCTGTATGATGCCTGGAAAGCGGGGGGCATCGATGAGTCCTTTCGCACTACTCGCACTATCTGATACTTGCGTCACGCCTCCACCAGCTCCACCTCCAGCAGGTAGCCCGGTGAGGCGAGGGCGCTGCGCGGGTCGGGCAGGGCCTCCGCGAGATTGTCGAAATGAACCCGCCAGGCCGCGCCGTGCGGGTCGACGAACGTGAGGACGCCGATCGTGTCGTACGAGGCGGCGAGACGGTCGCGGTACTCCTGCCCGGAGAGGCCGGTCGACTCCCCGTCGTAGCGCGCGAGGCCGTCGAGGGCCAGCACGGTGAAACGCCAGACACGCTTGCCCGGCCCCCTGTCGACGTAGCGCTCCGAGCCGTCGGCCAGCGCCGTGGCCTTGCGCAGGCGCGGCCGGCGCAGGCGATAGCTCTTCGGCGCGAGCCAATAGCCCGTGCCGTCGAGCGCCACCTGGCAGTCGATGCCCACGTTCGCGCCCACTCAACCCCTCCTCTCTCCTAGTTAATAGAACTTTTGTTCTAATTCCGAGGGAACAGGGCTATTGTAGCACGGATCGCGGGGCTGTCAAGAGACACGCGCCGTCGCGCCGTCAGTCACCTACGGGTGCGCCCTACAATCGTGAGATGCGGCGGGGCTCTTTTCCGCCATTTACTCTACGACTCCGCTTTGCAGGTACGAGGAACTGCTTACCACCTTTAGCAGTACAATCCGCAGTAGTAATCATCCGCTAATATGGAGTATACTCTCCTTATAGAGGGGATTTACAGGGAGGGGCAAGGTCGATGAGTGTAACCGTCTACCCGCGGCTCGGCCAGCTGCTCCGCGAAAGACACCTGACGGTAGCCGAGTTGGAACGGCAGATCGAGGCGCGTTTCGGGCTCAGTGTGAACCCCAAAACGCTCTATCGCCTGACCCAGGCGGCGCCGGTCCAGCGCGCCGATCTAGAAATCGCGGGTGCGACGGCGGCAATCCTGGATGTCGACCTTGGTGACCTGTTCGTCGTTGAGACCGTTTCAACCGTACCTGGCGCCGCGGCCGGCGCTCGCCTGTTTGACCTGGAGGACAACCGGCGTATGACCGCGCTGCTCGACCGGCAGGAACATCATCCCCTCTCCGAGGCGGAGTGGACCGAGCTAGAGCGGCTAGTCGCCACATACGGTCAATTTCTTCATGAGCGGCGTCTGCGCGAGCTCGCGGCGAAGCGCGGCGTCCCGCTCGCGCAGGTACGCCGCGAAACGGAGGAGCAACTCGACGGCGCGCGCGCGTGGTGGCGCGCCTTTGAGGCCGCTCCGGATAAAGAGCGGTTGATCGCGGAGCAAGCCGCCCAGTTGCGCGCGCGATGGACGGAGTAGCCGGCGACAAGTACCCACACGCTATAGTGCGGCAAGTCGCGGAGCACGATCGGAACGATCCGCATGACGATCTCGTTCGGCAGGCAGCGCAACTACAGGCGCGCGATCTGTGCGAGTATTGCCTCCATCCCACATACGGCCAGTTCCATATCGACCACATCATCCCCGCCGCGCTGTGGCACGACTATACGGCCGGGCGCCTATCCGGCGTCGCGGAGCCCCCGTCGAGGCGGCGCGGCCCCGACCACCTCGACAATTTCGCGTGGGCATGCCCGTTTTGCAACGTGGCCAAGAGTCAGCATGTCGCGCATCGTGTAGGCCGACAGACGATCCGTCTGTTCGATCCGCGCCACGACCGCTGGCCCGACCACTTCACGTTCATGAACAACTACCTCTTCGTCGTTGGGGTGACGGCTATCGGCGTAGCCACGCAACAGGCGCTCCGTTTCAATGAGGACGGCATCGGCGGACCCCTGGGCACACGGCACAACACCATCGTGGCCGGGCTCTACCCACCGGCGCGGATCTTCAGGCGTGACCCCTAACCGTGGCTCCGGCGCGTGGCCTTGCACAGGCGCGGCCGGCACCGGCGATAGCTCGTCGGCGCGAGCCAGTAGCCAGTAGCCCGTGCTGTCGAACGCCACCTGTACACGCACATCTACGATCGTTTATGACCACGCCTCACAAAGTGAGGATGCTCACGGCACCGTCTGTCCGTCGAGAGTAGGGGACCTGCTTAGCGATCCAGGGTACCCATTGTTGCCACCAGGACGGATGGGGACGGCCTTGTTTGTCGCCGAACGTACTCACGACGATATGCTCCCCCGTGCCATCCGCCACGACAGCGGCGAGTGGGGCTGTTCCCAGGTCAATGGAGCGCAAGACCCGCGCGGTCCGCGCATCGAGCACGCTGACGCTGTGCCCGCCGATGTTGGTGACGACGACACGCCTCGTCCTCTCGGCGACGGTGATCGTGTACGGGTCTTGCCCGACCGTGACCGTTCGTAGGACACGGCCGCTTCGGGGGTCGAGCATGCTCACACGGCCTGGTCTCCCCGTGATGGGCATGGTCACAAAGACGCGCCCGGTCCACCGATCGACCGCCATCCCATAGGGCGGCGCGCCCAGGCCGATCGTGCGGATGAGCGCGCCGGTCACGGCGTCGAAAACGTCCACCGCCAGTGTTGTCGCGACGAAGACGCGTCCCCGCGACTCGTCCACGGCGATAGCGCGCGGGGCGCCCCCAAGCCCGGCCGTGCGCAGGCGCGCCCCCGTCGCGCCGTTGAGTGTGTCGATTGTGTAGTCGTCGTTCGTGACGAACACGCGGCCGAGCGTTTCGTCGGCAACGAGTAGATGCGGTCCCGCGTGACTCGGGTATTGGCGGAGCGCCGTGCCCGTGCGCGCGTCGAGTATACCCATGAAACCCGCCTGGTTGTTGCCGGTGACGAAGACACGAGCCGTGCGCGCGTCGACGGCGATCGCGTTCGGCGCCCCGATAAGCGGGACCGTGCGCACCAGCGCGCCGGTGCGCGTATCGATGACGCTCACGCTCGGCGCGCCGGCGTTGGCGACAAAGGCATGCCCATGACGAGAGTCAACGGCCAATGCCCACGGGGCGCCACGAACAAGGGGCGCGTTGAGCACCGCGCCGCTCGACGCGTCGAGCATCGCGACCTCATTGGTGTACATGGCGCTATCGCTGGCCACGAACACGTGGCCGGTCGTGACATCCGCCGCTAATGCGCGCGGAAACTGCCCGAGGGCAACGGTGCGCAGGGCAGGGTCAGTTGCCGTCATAGCCAAGGCGACATACACCACGCCGCCAATCAGCGCCCCGACGAAGACCAATCGCAGCGCCGTCCTACGCATCGCCATCCCCCCACATCTTCAATAACCGCCATACAGGTTTAGGGTACAACACCGAGCCCAAGGGCCGGCGATACTAATCGCCGGCCCTTGGGCTCGCTCACGAGAGATGTGTATAAAGGCGTACCGAAGACGAGAACCGCCTCCGGTACGCCTGCTTCGTCACCCTTCTAAGGCTCCGTCTATCGCGATAGGGCAGCTACTTTATGAGCGGATAGCTCCTTTTGCAGGTGGGCGATGAGAGGCGCGTGAGTACGCCCATCGACCAGAGAATTCGCGGCGCGTTGGAATGACGCGCCGTCGATCCCGACAGCTACGATTCTGACGCTCACCCCACCCTGTGCATACAGCAAGTAATGGCTTTGCGGCACAGGCGTGAAAGACTGCGCCTGGACAGGCTGGCCCGCGACAGTAATAGCTGTCGGGTTATCCACCGGCGGCGCCTTGAAGAGATTGCCGTTACCTACAAGTATGTTGACGCCTATGACGCTCTGGTCCGGGCTATTGTAGGTGTATTGATAGTTGATGATCGTAGCATCCGGCGTCCGTGTGTAACTGATGTTGAAGAGTTGGGCGCCATCGGAGAGCATCAACGCGGGTCGATCTGCCAAGGCCAGCGCCTGTGCCATGGTAAATTGTGTCGTACCCAACGAAGTAGAGCCGTCAGACGCGACGGACGCCCATGGGTGCGTGCCCGTTATAGCGTGATGCCCGCGCACGCTCTGCTGAGAGCGGATCGGGTGCGGCGCCATAGCGACTTGCCTACTGATACCCTGAGCGGCGACGACAGTTGTGGGGCGCCGTACACTCACATACCCCGCCACGCTACAGACAAGGGCTACGAGGGCAAGCGATGACACAATCCATCGCCGTCCCGTTCGTTGTAATGAGGAGATGATAGGTCCCCCATGGGTCTCCCTCGTCCACGTTTCCATACTCTCGAAGGCGCGCCGGCGCTGTGGCGACAACTTTCCTCGCGCGTCAAGGCCCTGATGACGATCCATATACAGATACCCTTTCACGTCAACGCCGTGATGCCAGATGCCAAGCGAGTCGTGTTAGTATAACACTGCTCGCAGTCCTCCACTTACTCTGCGCCTAGAGAAAGCCTGGAGTCGAGGCGTAATAGTTGTTATCATACCCCGCAGCATAGCTGCCCCTGGGTACGTAATAGTCTCCCGGGGACCAGCAGTTTCCATTGGCGAAAACCTCGGAGCAGTTGGGGTTGCATTGCCTCAGACGGGAGGATTGCCGTCCTGTCTTCTATTCTGCGCCCTCCGCGCCGCCTTGACCACCGACAATCGTACAATTGACTCGTACATTACCTCCGACAGTTGTGACACTCGTACGACTGACAGAGCGTGCGAGTGGAAAAGAAGCGGCATCCTGTGCTACCATGAGCGTGCTCCTTGGCAGGAGGCGTACACAGATTTCTGTCAGGTCGCGACACGGAGGACGCGTCATGCTCCCCACGCCCCACGCGCAGCCACCCGAGTTCCGCTCCCTCTTGAAACACTATCGCCTGGATGCCGGCCTCTCTCAGGAGACCCTCGCGGGCGAGTCCGGCTTGAGCGTGGATGCCGTCAGCATGCTGGAGCGCGGGGTGCGGCGCATGCCGCACAAGACGACGATCGACCTGCTGGCCACGGCCTTGCAACTCTCGACGCAGGAGCACGCCGCGTTCACAGCAGCGGCGCGACAGCCCCGACGCCCGCGCGCCGGCGCCGCCACATCCGATGTCGCGGATACCCCGTCGGTCCCGCTCGCAGACCTGTTCCCGCCCGCGCGGGCGCTGCCCGTGCCGCTCACCGCTCCCGTCGGTCAGGAACGCGATCTCGCCACCGTGACGGCCCTGCTGCGCGGCGACGCGCGCCTGCTCGTCCTGACCGGACCCGGCGGCGCCGGCAAGACCCTCCTCGCCCTCGCCGCCGCCCGCGCCGTACAGGACACCTTCCCCGACGGCGCGGCCTACGTCCCCCTGGCCGCCCTCCCCGACCCCAGCGCCCTTGTCGCGACGCACGCCCGGATGCTCGACCTCCGCGAGCGCGACGAACAGGCGCTCCCCGAGGACACGCTCGCCCGCCTACACGGCAAGCGCCAGTTGCTCCTGCTCGACAACTACGAGCGCGTCGCCGCCGCCGCGCCCCTGCTGGCCGACCTCTGCGCGGCTTGCCCCGATCTCACTGTGCTGGCGACCAGCCGCGCGCGGCTACGCGTGCGCGGCGCGCGAGAGATCCCGGTCCAGCCACTGGCCCTGCCCGATTCCGCTCGTCTCCCCGCTGTCGCGGAGCTCGCCCACTATCCCGCCGTACAGCTTTTCGTCCAGCGTATACAGGATGTCGAACCGGCCTTCGCGCTCACGCCCGCCAACGCCGCCATCGTGGCCGCGCTCTGCCAGCGCCTGGATGGCCTGCCGCTGACGATCGAGTTGGCCGCCGCGCACGCCGGGCTGCTCCCGCTCCCCGACTTATTGGCGCGGCTGGAACGGCGGCCGCTAAATGTCCTGGCGGACGGGACGTGCGACCTGCCGCCGCGCCAGCGATCGCTGCGGGCCTCCCTGGCGTGGAGCTGCGACGCGCTCGCCCCGGCGACGCGGGCGGTCCTCCGCCGCCTCGCCGCCCGTGCTGACGGCTGCACGCTCGAGCAGGCCGCGTCCGCCTGCACGGATATAGCCATCTTCGAGGGGGCGGGGGTGGGCGATGTCTTCGGCCGTGTGGCGACGCTGGTGGACAGCCACCTGCTGGCGATAAACTACTCTGGGGATGAGCCGCGCCTGACGATACCCGCCCTCGTGCGCGCATACGCGTTACAGTATGTGCGCGATAGCGCGGAGGGCGAAGGAATCAAGAAGGGCGACTGCGCGCGGGCCGCGGCGGCGCGCATATAATCCTATCCGACAAATATTGGATGGCCATGCCCAACTATACTATCCGCACGCCGCGTGGGTGGCGGAGGTCTGGAGGGAGCCATCCCCCCAGGTTCCCCTCGGAGGCGCGCCCCACTGTCGGACCCTAGCCGCGGGTCCGGGGGACCTAGTTAGCCAGGGGCGGAGGGGGGCGAGGACGAGGCGGAGGACAGACATGACGACACCGGCACGAACAGACGACGACACCACGGCGCGGCCTAACGCGGCCCGCATGTACGACTATTGGCTCGGCGGCTACCACAACTTCGCGATAGACCGCGCCGCCGCCGACGCCCTGGCCGCCGTCAACCCCGACGCCCCCCTGATGGCCCGCGCCAACCGCGCCTTCCTGCAGCGCGCCGTCGCCTTCCTCCTCGCCCAGGGCATCCGCCAGTTCCTCGACGTCGGCTCCGGCCTGCCCACGCGCGGCAACGTCCACGATCTCGTGCGCCAGGCCCGCCCCGCCGCGCGCGTCGTCTATGTCGACGTCGACCCCGTCGCCGTGGCGCACAGCCGCGTCCTGCTCGAAAAGACGCCGACCGCCGCCGTGATCGAGGCCGACGCCCGCGACCCCGCCGCGCTCCTGGACCACCCGGACACCCGCCGCCTGCTCGACTTCGCGCGCCCCGTCGGCGTGCTGCTCTTCACCGTGCTCCATTTCCTACCCGACAGAGAGGCGCACGGCCTGATGCGCGCCCTGCGTGACGCCACGGCGCCGGGCAGCTATGTAGCCATCTCCCACGGCGCCAGCGACCCCCTGCCCACGGACACGCTCCTGAAAGGGACCGCGCTCTACCAGCGGACGAGCGCCCCGGTCTACCCGCGCCCCCGCGCCGAGATCGAGGAGTTCTTCGCGGGGCTCGCGCCTGTCTCACCCGGCGTAGTCTACCTGCCGGCGTGGCGCCCCACCGGCCCCGACGACCTCCTGCTGGACGCGCCCGCGCGCGCGTGCCTCCTCGGGGGCGTGGGCCGGCGCCCCTAACCGGCGCGATCTCCTCGGCGGCCTGCCCGACGGCGGCCGCTCCGCCGCTCTCGTGCGCACCCTCCGTGAGATGGACGCCTACGACCTCTACGACGTCCTCGCCGAGCTCGGCTATGGCCTCGACCCGCGTACCCGCCAGGAGCGCGCCGACGCCTTCGGCTACAAGAACAAGGACTGGCTGGCCGGCATGCCGCCCGCGACCGCCGCCGCGGTGAACGCCATCGCCGCCCAGTTCGCCTAGGGCGGCGTCGAGGAGCTGGAGAACGCGCGCATCTTCGAGGTCTCCGGCGTGCGCAACGCCGGCGGCCTCGACGCCCTCCGCCAGCTCGGCAAGCCCGCCGGCGTGCTGACGCAGACCAAGGAGCGCCTCTTCCTGGGCTAACGTGCGCGGCACGTGTCGACTCCGTGTACAATCGTATGTAGAAGGGAGGAGCCAAGAAGTTGAGTTGACCGACGAGGTCGTGACGGACCTCGCCCGCCATGTGGTCATGTTCCAGCTCGGCGAGGCCCAACGGTCCGCCAAACGCGCGAAGAGGCGTAAGAAATGATCGACAGGCGAGACATCGTGGCCCTGGCCGAGCGCATCGCGCACGAGTTCGCGCCCGAGCGCATCATCCTGTTCGGTTCCTACGCCTATGGCACGCCGACCGAGGACTCCGATGTCGACTTGCTCGTCGTCCTGCCCTTCGAGGGCAATCATACACAAAAAGCGATCGAGATCCGTCGGCGCGTCGCCGCCCCCTTCCCATTAGACTTGCTCACCCGCACGCCGGAAGTACTGCGCTGGCGCGTCGAGCAGGGCGATTTCTTCCTTCGTGACATCCTACGCGAGGGCGAGGTGCTGTATGAGTCCGCTCACGGCCGAGTGGGTAGCCAAAGCGGAGGGCGATCTGACGTCGGCTCTGCGTGATTGGCGGGCGCGCAAAGTCCCGAACTATGACGCGGCGTGTTTCCACGCGCAGCAGTGCGCCGAGAAGTATCTTAAAGCCCTTTTGCAGGAGAATAGTATCGCTTTCGGCAAGACGCACGACCTGGTAGCTTTGTATCGATTGATGCTACCCGTCGACCCCTCGTGGGCGACGATGCACGACGACCTCGACAAGTTGACGGCCTACGCGGTCGATTTCCGCTATCCCGGCGCTTATGCAACCAAACAGAATGCGGGAGATGCCATCGCTATCTGTCGTGATGTACGCAGCCAAGTCCGCGCGAGCTTGGGGCTTGTGCCATAAGGGTACGCTTGCGGAGGGTACGCTTGTAGCTGGCCGAAGAGATCGACGCGAAGCGCGCCCGCGCGGGAGAGTGAAGGGGAGAAGGCCGATGGCTGACGAGACAGAGGGCTACACGGTGGGCAGCGGCAACGTCTTCGCCGACGCGGGTCTGCCCGACGCCGACGAGCGCCTGGCGCGCGCCAGACTTATGCGCCGCGTCACGCAGCTCATCGCGGAGCGCAACCTGAGCGGACGGGACGTAGCGGCTCTGACGGGTGTGCCGTGGCCGCCCATCTCGCTCCTGCCGCGCGGGCGCATGACCAGAGTTTGGGTGTGCCTCATGTGTCGCCCAAGCAAGTCGAGGCAGTCGAAATTCCCCTACCTCCATTGCTGCAGCAAAAGCATCTAGCGGATACTCTCACCGAGCGACTGGAAAAGGCCGAGCGGACGCGTCAGGCAATACAAGATCAACTTGACGCCATCGACAAACTACCGGCTACGCTGCTGCGGCGCGCATTCAACGGCGAGTTGTGACGCGCTCGGGAGTGGGTAGGTGAACTGGCGCGTGCGCCTCGTCATGGCGGCCGACTGGATCGACCACCGCCTGCTCCAGCATCGCTGGCATCGGCTCTGTGACGCTATCGGCCGGTCTCCGTTCTGGAGCCTGGCAGCCGACGAACAGGTAGAACGACACCGACGGCGGCTCGGATTACCGCGCAATGATGCTTGATCTTGATCTCGGTCGAGTAGACTTACAATAAACGCAGCGCGATCGGTGAGTGTGGTGAGGACACGGAGAGCAATAGGCTATGACGTACACGGACGCGTCCCGACGGGATATAATTCCTCCTGCTCAGCAAGAAAACGTAGAGCAAACGTTCGGCGCACTCGTAGATCAATGGCGCAGCGACACGTTGTTCTTATCGTCGCTCGATAAGATGGTGATGCATCCCGCTTATCAGCGCATCATCGGTATGGGACCGCGCGCGCTCCCCTTGATAGTGCGCGAGCTACAGGCCCACCCCGACCACTGGTTCTGGGCGCTGCACGCCATTAGCGGGGAGGACCCGGCGCGACCGGAGGCCACCTTCGATGAAGCAGTAGATGCCTGGCTCAGTTGGGGCCGCGAAAGAGGCTACATCGCGTAGATGGAAGGTCTGCACCGTACGGACGCTTTCCCCAATTTGCAGCCGGACGACTACCAGGTTACGAGCCCGGCCACGCCACGGTATAACTGTATCGCATGGGCCGCCGGCAAGGATGACACCTCGTGGTGGCCTCCCGGCGATTTCAACGGGTACTACTGGCCGCCCAACCTCGCGAGGGATGCCACGATCGAGAGCTTCGTCAAGGCATTCGAGCGCCTCGGCTATCAGGTATGCGACAACAACTATGTCGAGCCAGACGTCGACAAGGTGGCGATCTACGCCGACGCTAGCGGAGCGCCAACCCACGCGGCACGGCAATTAGAATCCGGGTCATGGAGCAGCAAATTGGGTAAAGCTCAGGACATCGAGCACAACACTCTAACTGCGCTCGAAGGTGGGCTGTACGGCCACGTCGCTCGCATCCTGAAACGTCCACGATGAGAAGAGGGCATATGCTCCAGCAAGATACCAGGGCCAACGGTAGCAGTAGTAGCAAAGGCTTCGCCACCCAGCAATCTCTCAACGGCGCCATCAAGAACGTCTGCGACATCATGCGCCGCTCCAACTGCGCCGGCGCGCTCCAGTACGTCCCCGAGCTGACCTGGATTCTCTTCCTGCGCATCCTCGATGAGATGGAGTCCGACGAGGCCGAGGCCGCCGAGGCCGTCGGCGCCGACTACACCCCCTCCCTCACCGCCCCCTACCGCTGGCGGGACTGGGCCGCACCCGGCGACGAGAAGCGCCAGAAGCTGTACAGCACCTCCGGCACCCTCTTCGCCTTCGTCAACGGCGACCTCATCCCCCACCTTAAAGGCCTGCGCGATAAACCCGGCGCGACGGCCCGCTAGCGGGTCATCAGCGAGGTGATGTCCCCTGTCAATGATCACGGGAATTGGTTCTCAGGCACTTGTGATACTGATGGCGAAGTCCGACGAGAGGTTGACGAAAGCATGTGAGTGGTTGTCTTGAAAAAGGGGCCCACAATACGTTACGCTAGTTTTAGCTAAAACTAGCGTAACGTATTGTGGAGGGATTATGGCCATCAAAGAACGCCGCATCAAATGTGCGGCGTGCGGTGAGCGCGAGACCGTCATACGCGGGGAACGGGGGCCAA
>JAABUX010008849.1_pt1 | contig 11530 bp, 22 predicted proteins | sample 5561851 | NCBI WGS metagenome assembly JAABUX01 (sample SAMN10711883, study PRJNA513361) | rock metagenome | isolation source: Antarctica rocks | place: Antarctica: Victoria Land, Richard Nunatak red sandstone | collected 2016-01-03 | reverse complement strand
GAGCAACTGGGGTACCGCTCTTACAGCGGCATTCTGTTGACTGGGTGCCAATGACTGTCATCGGCATCACCCAGTTAATAATCCTCGCTGCTCATATTGGCCCAGCGATACAGTGTATCAGACGCTAGGGCTTGACACCATGTTGAGGATATGGATGCTGGCTACACGACCGTGCACAGCACTGAGTTTCGCACCTGCTGCGCTGATTGCATTGTCTGGGCTGTTGGACGTGTGCCCCGGCTCGTTGGGCCGCAATTGCTGCCATGTGTCCGACAGGACAGGCACCAGCGTCCGGAACACGGCGATGTCCAGCGTCTGGGGGTGCGCATTGAGGTCGCCGACAACCAACGTCGCTGATGCCCGCCTCTGCACGAGTTCAAACATCCAGCAGTGGGCAAGCTAGTCTCGGTGTGCGTGATTTGCAGAGAGGGGCGCATCGCTCGCACACGGTGCGAGGGCTTGCGACAAAGCAGCAACGTTGCTGTGTGAGCAAACAGCATTGGCCCCGTCAGAGATGTCAGAGGGCCACATGAGCTTGGCCCCGTGCGGAGTTGCGACGCCTGCGCTCACCGCCTGCCGCGTGGCGTTGACCAGCTGCGACAGCTGCCAGATTTGCGCCATCCGGATCGGCGCGTCCCTGTCCGTGGCCGCGGTCCAGGAGGCGCCCTTTGGCTGCGGCGCATACGTGTGCGCGTAGTTGGCGCAGGTGTGCGTGTTGAACACGTCCACCAGTCCCGCCTGCGCGCGGTCGCATAGCAGACGCTTGTGAGGACGCCCAGGCTGTGAAGGTTGGACGTTCAGAGGATACCTTATCTCCAGGTGAGCTCCCGCCGCCCTCAAGAGGGTCAGGCCACTTCAGGGCAGCATCTGCCCTCACACCAGGATGCGAACACCAAAGACATCGTCGCAGATTCCCTGTGGGCGGCACTCAAGAGGCAACGCGACATTTGCACGCATATGAGACTGGCGGCGCACACACCGGCGTGGCCAGGCGCGTGAGCCCGACGCCCTTGCCAGCATAGTAATCCCCGTGCGTGATCGCCGCCGGATCGCCGGCAGCCTGATACTCCAGGAAGTGCGCCTGCCGCCAGGCGATTGGCTCAGCACTCACTGCCACGTAAATGCATTCATCGCAGCATTGCTTGTCGCCGTGGACGAAGGAGTGCCGCTGCAGGATCCTGATGCTTCAGAGCGTATAATACACATGCCTGCAGCTGGGTTAGTCTGGTGGTCCGTGAAGGCCCACCTCCGCGATGGGGTGCCTCGACAGCGTCAGCAGCTCGCCGCCGATGACCCCTCCCTGGAAGTAGTGCGCGTGCTTCAGCCTGCCCTCCGCGGCGGCCGCCGACAGCAGCGCTGCATCTGACGCCATCCAAACCTGCGAATGCGTCAGAGGTCGTTGATCTGCTGGCATGGCTTCTCGACAGATTGGCCGTCATACACGATCGTTGAGACCAGCATTGGAGATTGCACGGGCGTTTGCGAGCTTTGATTGCTCAAGGACATTTGTCACCAGCACCTCCTGACATTGTCGCTTACCTCTTGCAAAGCAACAACGTCTGCTGTACAGCCCTTGAGCCATTCGGTAACTGCCCTGCGCCGGAACCACACGGCGAGCTCACGACACCATGTGTAAGCTGCCCATTGAACATGCTCTGACAACATCGCCGCCTGTGATCGGCTCTCACCTCATGCGCTCGCTGCGCTTCTTCGACACGAGCCACAGGCCCCAGAGGTTGTGCGTCACCACATGGATCTGCAGGATGGGTAATGCATGCGGTTCAGCAACAAGCCCCGTGAAAGGGCGGTCATGGCCAGGCAGACTGGGGGCCTGCATGGGGCTGGTCGTACATTCTGTCGACCAGATCAGAGACGTCAGGCAGACTCCGGCAGTATGCATGCTATATCGGCGGGGTACCTCAAATCTGCTGTCCTTCGCCTGGCAAGATGCCGCGGTGATGGGCTGAGACTGCAGTTCCTCGGCGGGCGGCCACGAACAGCACTGCTCGCCGGACTCGCCATCTGTAGACTGCCCCCGTGCGGAAGCCATGGGCACTGTGATCAGCACCAAAACGGCGAGAGTGAAGAACGGCGCGACATCGCGCATGCACATCGGACCGACCGGTCAATCGCGCTTGCTCCAAGATATTTCCTCGGCATGCAGCTACGCGGGCGGTTTTAGCCAGCACTACATGTCGAAACCGCGAACCGAGAAGCCGCCGTTGAGCAATGTCAGGCGATCAAAACGAGTACTGCGCGAGTCTGACCGGTCCCAGAGCCCTCACTACCATCATGCAGGCAGGTGCGCAAGCAGGATCAGGCTGTGCGCCGCAACAGGGCCGACGAGCTCGAACCAGCGCCGTGTCTTCCGCTCCAAATCCGCAATGTCTCGCTGCGCAGGATAGTGCTGCCGTCAGCAGGACAGGTACCGATGCAGGGAGTCGCCCAGTGCAGAGTCCACGCATGCGCTGTCCAGGGCCGCCCTTGCCAGTCTCATGCAGGGCACCAACATGAAGGGGTGCGGCAAGGTTGGCAGGCCGTAGCGGGCTGACCGTGACGGCGATCATGTTGGAAGACGTGATGCACCGTCCCTGGATGGCATGCGAAGGTTTGCCACAGCACAGCATGTGGCAACGACCCCGCCCCCTGTCAGCGTGTGATCATCCCTCGGGGCCTCAGACCGCAACGTACCTGGACAGCGGCCGCGGCCCGCAGCAGCGCGCTGAGCAGGACCACCTGGCCGCCCACGAGCAGGCGCACCCGCATGACGGCGGCCTCCTTCACCTCGGTCCGCGATGGGTCCGGCGTCCCGTCCTCCAGGACCCTCTGCAGACACGCAGCACATTTATTAATTGCTCACACGGCGCCTTAGCGCCATTAAGTGCTTTGCAAAGTGGTCCACGACGTGTCGGCAGTTGATTAGCAGACACGGTTACATGCAGTGGCCGCTTGGCCACGGTCCGGTTGAACCCGCGCATTATGGAGGCCACTGCAAGTGATCGTCTTCTGCCAATCGAAGGCCAGGGTCATCACAGACTGCAAGGACAGCTGGCCAAACCTGCCATGATACTCAGGTCCATTGTGCGGCGCTGCCTATTAGGCATAGCACGGTCATGCTACGACTGCCAAGCAGCAGCACGCTGCAGGTTGCCACTCTTGCGTGCTACAGTTTGCTTGGGAGGACGCTGCACTGGGCACAATCAGGATCGACCTCCGCTGAGCGGTCTAAGGCCAACTGTGCATGTCCTACCCACCCGCTACGTATACACACTTGACATGCACTGCCAAGCCAGACCACCTGACTGTAAAGCCTGCAGCCTTGGACATCCTTTTGGCAGCCGGCTGAACGGGCGAAATGTTGTCGGCCCTCGTCAAAGGGGTTTTAGGCTGGCGTCAGCTCGGGGTTGACGAAGGGTGTCACGAAATGAGGATCGTATGGATAGAGCTCTGTACAGATGGGGGCCAGAACTTCTATCACAGAGCTTTCCTCTTCACCTGGATGGTGGGAGCGAGAGGTCTGGGATATGTTTGGAATGTTGCTTGCAAATCATCCTGATCTGCGCCGAGTTTCAAGGACATATAAAAAGTTATTTTGGTTATGAGTGGCTGACTGTATAATCTTATGGCACCTGCTCGGCTCCGTGGCCGTCCAGCGCATCGGGGAGCTTGCTCAGCTCCACGAAGCCGTCTTTTGCTAAAGCCGCCAGGCAGCGTGCGGCGGGCATCCAGCAAAGCGCCGTGGGGCACAGCAGCTCCGATGGGTGGTACTCTGCCTGCACAGCATGAGCGGGGACAGCGGGGTTGGATGGGGTGCAGCTAGAGTGGTCTGTTACTAAGCTGCTGTGTGCCTTGAGGGCTTCAGCGAGGACCAGACTGTACACACAGATCAATAGCGTCAAAGTGCCGAGTTTGGCGGAAAAAGGGGCATTGGCTCAGAAACAGGGTCACGAACAGGGCCCAAAGCATGCGCGGGTGCGCGACACGGGTGTGGCGGCGCACCTTGTAGGACATCTTGGGGCAGGTGGCGATGTAGAAGCCCATCATGTAGTAGCGCAGGCCGGGGCAGGCGGCGCCAGCGGCGCGCACCCACTCGATCTCCAGCAGCGCCGACAGGCGGCCGGGCGACAGCCACGCGTGGCCCGGGTCCCAGAAGAAGTACTTGCTGGACAGGCTGCGGGGCAGGATGTCGACCACGGCAACGGCGATCAACGCTTGACATGAGAGTGACAACAACAGCACGGGCAGTAGCCAGCGCTGTCACGCTCAGAGTGAGCGCAAAAGCGCATGAGCCTGCACAGATGCTTGGCAGCCGGTGTGCTGGGGTGCAGCGCCGCTGGGAGCAATCTTTTGCTGCTCTGTTGTCAGGGTGATGATCATGAGCAGGACAGGAGGTGGGAGTGCGGACGAGGTCCGGGTTGCAAGCCGAGGAGATGTGCATATGGGCAGGAGCGGTGCGACTCTACTGCGTACCGTCGAGCCAGTACTGCTGGTGGAAGCTGCCGAGGCCGGAGGGCGGGCAAGCGCCATGCCGCTCTTCCGGCTCGATGCGCACGAGCGGGCTGTCCACCAGAAACCGCTTGAACTGACGCCGTGTCACCTGAGCAGCATCACAGCCCAGCCGCATAGGCAGCAATGGCCGCATGGAAGCAACCCACGTTTTGCTGCCTTGGCTGGCACGCAGGCCGAAAAAACAAGGCAGTCTTGATTTGCGCAGCATGGAGTAAATGCCCCAGACGAGAGCACCGACCTCATGGGGCTCATCGTGGTGCTGCGAGACCTGGTACCGCAGGTACAGCGGGAACTCCACGTCTATGACCTGCGGCAACACCGGCCTCAGGTTCGTGACCCAGCGTGAATCACTGTGTGCATGGTCATATACCTGATCCAGCGCACGGTCAGGACCCTCAGCCTAGCATCACCTATCCCCTGTCAGCATGACGTGCAAACCCATGAGGCAAGCAGAGAATTTAGGAACGATGAGCTTAGAACCCGACACGGCTTGGGAGGGGTGTTGCTCACGTCTGGCGTGGACGGCACTAGCCGCAGCTCGAACGATCGCCTGACGGGCTGCGGGGCTGCCGCTGCGTTTTGCCCTGCTGTCCTGCCATTTGCTGCCGCACTCACGCTCGCACTGTTCCCTGCGGCCTCGCCGGCTTGCTTTGAGGTGCAAGCCGTGTCCATGCGCAGCTTGCACCTCTTCCGGTCGTGCTGAGGAGATGTGCCCGTCGATGGCGGCTGCCCTGGCGCGTCATACGGGGTTACCATCGCCGCAGATATTTCGCACCCCAGGCCCGCTGCAGCGTGGCTCTGATTGCTAGCTGTCCTTCTGTCCGAATCTGGATCCTGCTGAGCAGGAGGATGGCTGGCATGCGGACTCGCCTCAGCTGCCGGGTCAAGATGGTGTGGACGAGGCTTTTCTCGGTATGCAGTGGCTGCAGGCGCAGGCTCCTGCTCTGCCGAGTCTGGCTGGGCAGTGTGCTGACGAGACTGGTGGTGGTGCTGCTGCTGCTGCTGCTGCTGGCTGACGTTGCTGGCGCTAGGGCGGCTATCCGCATGGCTGATGCTGCCACCAGTCAGGCCATTGCTTCCCTCATGCTGCAGGCCGTTGGAACAGATCGCATCGTCCAGCGTAGCTCGTCCCATGCTGACGGCATCCGATGAGGTGCAGCCCACACCGGCGAGCACTGTCGAGGAGGTCTGCATTGGGCTCCCGCCTTGCAGCTCATCGCCAGGCCCGCCGAACTGCATCGCCGGCGCTGCAAGGCACTCGAGGTATGGCAGCGACCTGACCCGCCCGCGCAGGCCTAGGCTGCTCCGCGGCGACAGCCCATCAATGCCGTCGTTGCCGCCCGTTACCAAGGCTGATGCCTGCTCGCCATTCAACCATGCCCTGACGTCCGCCTGCCCGGGTACCGCCGACGTGCTGGGGCGTTCCTCATCCATGAGCCACAGAGCCGCATCCTGCTGCACGCTTCAGATGAACAGATGGGAGCTTGTTTGCGGAGTATTGATCATGTGACCGTCCAATGCGTCTATGGAAGCGCACCTCATCGGCACGGGCCGCGGACGCTGCATGACCGTTTTGCAGGCCGACGCCTGCAACTGCAGAGGTGCCAGGCGAAGGCTCGTCCAGCAGGAAGTTGAGATGACCGCCAGCTGCTGTTACGCACCACCCATCTGCACGGCACCTGCCAGCAACATCCAGAGGGATACTTGATACTCGATCCTGAGATACGAAACAGTTGGCATGAGATGCCCGGACTCTCAGGTGAAGCGCTCCGCAATGCTCTGTGAGGGTTCCGAGGCTACCTGGAATTCAGGTCTTCTGCCAGCTTCTCTGCCAATATGGCAGCCGATGGCGCAGGGCTGCCTGCTTTGCGAGCCACTGCTGCAACCGCATGCGCCATCGGCGAAGTGAACCTGCGCGCCAGGGACAAGCTTCAGCGATGCACTGCGGAGTCCACACCTTCCTAATCGACAGAGGAAACAGAGGCTTTGACGCGGAAGGCAGCACTATTGGCGAATGATCCACCAGCCTGCTCACCGTGCTGTCCGCGGCAGCGCCTTTGCTTGCTTTGCGCTTGGCGCCTGCACTACAGGCGCCGGGTAACTGGCTTCCGGCAGCAGCCCGCCGGCCACGCATGCTGCCACACCGTCCCTCAAAGCAGAGACTAGGTGGTCCGCCACTCGGCGGTCATCCTGAGAAACAGGCTGCGCGCTGGTGGGCTGCTGTTTCTTGCCAGGCTTTGCAGGCTTGCCGTGCTCCGCAGGCTCGCTCTGAGGAGCCGAAGCGGCTGAGCCGCTGGCTGACATGGGGCTGTCGCTGCTGACGTGCTGACGTGGCGGCGGCTTGCCTGCTAGGTATGCCTCAAACCGCCTCTGCACCTGCCTCTGGCTCTGAGGATACACACAACCCGAGGTCAGTTGTGCTCAAAGACATGCACGAAGGTAGCACGGCACAGGAGGGCATGTCGTGGACGTGTCGATAAATGCAATGGAGGCGATCATCGTAGAAGCAAGGGTCGGGCTTGAGAAATCAGCAGGGTGGGCGGGTCTAAGGCAATCTAATATGCACACCTTTGTGGGCTGGAACCGGTGCACGTCGAGCCGGATGGTGTACGGCGGGCAGCACGTCTGTCGCAGATCCGGCTTGTACAGCCAGCATCCGGAACGCCGCCAGCCGCGATTGAGCAGCTCCTGTCACAGCAGTGGGCAGAAGCTGATGGCATCTTGACGCGGGAGCGAGCCCGCCATGACGAGCATTGCAGCATGTCACCGCCGCCTGCGCCGCTTTGACCCTGCATCCGATTTCTTTGCCCGTTTGGCATGGTTTGCCCGCACAGTGCTCGGGTCGGCGCGGACAACTGACCTGATATACGTCGACTGAAAGGTGGTGCGCCCACATGCCGTGCGAGCTGCTAGTGTCTCCAGTGCGGTCGCAGTACCCGCACTGACCATGGTACGGCCCGACATCCTCCACGGCGCTGAGCGTGAAACTCGCCATCTATGCTGCCCTTAAGACGCGCGCCCGCTGCATGGCGGGGATGGCAGCGAGGGGGGGGGCGGGGGGTCCTGATCCGAGACGACACTGAACGAAGCAGCTACCACTCTGTCAAGGGGGTGCTTTTGCTGCTGCGACAATTTTTGGGGGGACGTCCACCTCAGGCGGTGTCGCAATGATCGATGTGATGCAATGTTATTGAAGACAGGACAGCCCCACAGACTCCCCCCAATATCACCAGCACGGCTGAGTGTGCCAGGGCAGCAAGGGTTGCTGTGGAGATGAACGGTTCCGTGTACAGATGTATCCGGAATGGCTGAGCAAAACATGCATCCTACTGACCTATCAAATTTGCGCAGCACGACGCGTGTTCTGGCAGCTGCTGTTTTCGCCTGGCTTCACCATGCATGGTAAGGGCTGTTCTGCCAGTTGCCTGGACAAATGGAGCAACGCTCCGTGAAACAAGCAGCGCGGCGTAGTCGCTGATGTTTGCCATGTTGGCGCGGCTTTGGCGTCCTCAGTCTGCTGTCCTGTCCCTACTCACAGCTCCGGCGGCGGCTTCTGTGTGGGGAGCAGGTTAAAACGCTTCTTCACGACGATACGCTCCCTGGAAAACTTGTCGTCCGGCGAGAAGCGCGCCGGGTGAGCGGACTGCGTTGGCGTGCCATCCGGTGCTGTTTTCTGCGCAAGCAACAGGACCTGCTCAGAGCCCAGGCAGCTGTTAATTGCGACGCCGCGCAAAGGCGAAGAGAGCGAGCGCAGTGGTAGCAGGACAGCAACAGGTGATGGCGGTGGTGTAGAACTGTGTCTACTGAGGTTTCAGGGGAAGCCGGGGCGGGATCCGGAGGGGCGGGGCCCACCGGGAAGGGGGGGGGAGGGCGTGGGTGGTGACTCAGTCACCCGGTGTAAAATATGTGTCGAAGTGCTGCTATGCGCGCTGGCATGCATGGATGGCTTGTGGTAGAGACGCACTTCCATGGTGTACACCCGGACTCCAGCGTCGTCGGTGTAATACATGAGGTACATCACGCCTGATTGCCTCCGCGCCGCCCCCCCCGAGGCTCAATACCGCGCCACCAGGAGCAGCAGAGCTTGTCGAACGGCGACTCTCTTGTCGTGGCTGAGTGGAGAGTTATTGACAGTAGTGACTTACCGGTACACCCGTCGCCCAAATTTACTGTGCTAAGCTTGAGCCTCAACCCTGCGCTCACGAATGCTTTTATGCGTCCACGGTGAGATAGTCGGCGCCTAACTCGATCTTCTTGCCCGGCTGGAAAGCCGGCAGTCCGCGGTACGGGCAGGTGCCACAGCGGAAGGCATCCCCAAGCGAGCAGCTGCCGCAGCCGCCGACAGCGCCAGGGTTCTCCAGCATGTCCGTCGTCAGCTTCTGCACGGGCCGCGACTGCCCCGCGGCCTCCTCCTCCGCGCGGCCGCACACGCAGTTCTTGCAAGCCTTCTTGCCCGCGCCGCAGTCATCAGTCGCTGCGACAACGCAGCGGAATGGCTCAGCCAGAACAGAATACGATGCGTGTCGAGACGAAATAAACGCTGGAGTGTTCATGCAGGAGTCCATCATGCACGGGTCAAAGCACACCATAGTCTAGACACGGAGTATTGTGTGACATGGCTTAGCGAGCGGGCATGCACAGCGCACAGCTCTTCGGACCGGCTTGGCACAACAAACAGGGCGCACCAGGCACGGAGGGCCTCTGCATGTCCTCCTCGGTCAGGAGCTCCTCGTCGTCCACCAGCTCGTCGTCATCCATCTCCAGCGCGCCGCCCCAGAGCTTGACGGGGGCTGCCTTGGCCGCAGGAGCGGCTGCAGCGGCACCCAGCTTACGCAGCTTGATGGGTTGACTGGCGCCCTGCTGCCACTGGGGCTTCACTGCCTCCACCTGGTGTCACCCAGCGGTACGCATTAACACACAGCCCGAGAAGCTTTTACGGAGTCCACCACTGTCCCAAGAGGGAATGTGTAGCGGAAGCAGGTGACGATGCCAGATGCTGCGAGGACCGGAACAGGCAGAACAGCGGCAACCTACCGTAACGGTCGAAGAGGCCTCCGATGCGCTAGGCTGACGATCGACCGGCGACAGCCCGGACATTAACAAGCTCCGGCGCAGAGCAGGCTCTGCCTGCCCTGCGGCGTCTGCTGCCTGCACCCGCATGTGCCTCTGAAATCCAGCGTCCAGCATCAAATCGACAGCTCTCTACTCAACCGGCAAACTGGGTACGACGTCGGGCACTTGAGCTCAGCGTGCCTGTCGCAGGATGAGCTTGCCACCCGGCTGCACAACTGAGGCCAGCAACCTGATGAACTGCTCGTTGTGGTGCTGCGGCGTGTGGGCCAGCGACACCACCGTGTTGTACTGGGACGCCTTCCACGAGGATGCGCTCGTCAGAGCCTGCGCCAAGGCGGCGACGCTCAGACTTAGCACGCCCTTCAGACATGACATCATACGGCAACAGGACGGGCGGGGGGACACTGACCTGGGAGTTGGTCAGTACAGACACGCTGGAGATGTCAAGCGTGCACGTCTGAAGCACTCCTGTTAACGTAGCGCCGGACAGCACAAGCTCCGAGCACAAGATGAGACTTCCCATGGCCACCGAGTCTGAGAAATACAACACAGAAAAGTCAATTTGCTGAGCACACAAGCTGTGCTAGAAATTTCTGCGCGCGTGTAGTCTGTCGGCGTTGCGCTCAGCAGGGTGTCTTCAGGGGGCTCACGACTTACTCAGGCTGCTCCTGGCTTCTCGGAGGTCGCTGCGCGCTTCCCCGCCCCGCGAGTGGTCGCCACCTCGGAATGCCCGGCCTCTGAGTTGCCAGCCAGTCTCAGACAGGTGATCCACGCAATACGTTGCTTCACATGCATGTTAGCCCGGAGTCAGGCCCCAGCAACTTGCTGCGGCTGGGGAGGGGGTCCGGTCGTCTCGCAGGCGCCTGTCTGGATCAGCCGCCTGTGTAGATGCAGCGGCTCCCCGCACTGTCGCTTCCGTGCGCGCTTCCGTGCAAAACGGTGGTCGCCTCCCTCCGCTCAGACTGTCCAAGGAGAAACCGTGCTCGATGTCATTTGCTCGGCAGCACATCGAGTCTGTTCCCCCTCTTGGTGTCAGCCGCACCCAGCGTACGGGAAGTGAGCTCAGCAGTCAGCCCAGCAACTCAGGGATCGCTCAGCAGCTGGAGACTCCCGGCTCCTGTGACCTGCGCTGCCATGAGCTCCGCTGAGGCACTGGCTGTCACCAGATGCGGGGTCCACCCCCGCCGGGCGGGCGTCGGCGCAGCCCCCCCGGCGGCCTGGGCCGGGACGAGCCGGCCGCGTTCCCGCCGCCTCCGCCGCCGCCGCACGGTCGCCGCCGCGGCCGGAGCACCTCCCCGCCGTTCCGCCGGTCGCCGCCCCCAAAGCGCTTCCGGCGAGATGAATATGACGACAGATTGTGAGCGCCCATGCCGCGCACACATAGCTTGGAGGGCCTGGACTTGAGCCTCGTCGTCGTCAAGCTCGGACGTCTTGCCATGCGCGCACGCAGCCCTACATTGACGGGCAGGTTGATGGACTATGCCTTTGGCGATGGCGTTTGGGGCAGTTGGACTGCGCTGCACCTGCCGTGATACACGTACGGAGGCGCCCTGACCGAACGCTCTCTTGTTTGTCAGTGGCCCTTCCGGACCGCCCGGGCCGGACCGCTATGGCGATCGCCAGGGCCCCTATGACAGACGGGGACCGCTGCCGGCGGGCCCGGGCGGGTACGGCCGCCGCTACCCCGACGAGTGGCATCCGGACGACCGGTACGCCGCGCCGGACGACCGCTACGGCCCGCCGGATGATCGCTACGGCGGCCCCGCGGACGACCGCTACGGAGGCCGCGGGGCGAGGTCGCCTCCGCGGAGCAGGTGCACGTGTTTTTGTGCCCTCACGAGGCCTGCCACAGGCCGCCCGAGACGTGTGTGTATGCCGCAGACCTGCTACATGCGTTCTGTAGATCCGCTTCCTGTCAAGCGGTGCATCGTCAATGAGACGCTGCGAA
>JAABUX010008848.1_pt1 | contig 11530 bp, 7 predicted proteins | sample 5561851 | NCBI WGS metagenome assembly JAABUX01 (sample SAMN10711883, study PRJNA513361) | rock metagenome | isolation source: Antarctica rocks | place: Antarctica: Victoria Land, Richard Nunatak red sandstone | collected 2016-01-03 | reverse complement strand
ATTCGGCCGAGTGGAACCCCGGGCCAACAAGCGGCGACCGAAACCCCAGCGATTCCTGATGGAACCCCGACGTCAAGCGCGTAAGGCTTTGATGGCTGAGGTGTAAGGAAAATCCTCGTGCCATTCGATTCAGTCCGTCGTTTCGGGTTGATCGAGGTCTCCGGCAACGACCTACGAATTCGGCTCCCGAGAGACAGCAACGTGAACCCGTGGCGCACCTTGGAGGCTTGGATGCGCCGTCTGGCTCGGCAAGATATCCTCCTAAGGGACGAGAAAGAAGGTGATTCTCCCGTATCCTGTAACCTCTTCACCAGGAGGCCCAGGAGCTTATGGAGATGCGACCCGAACCCGAGATGATCCCCGTCCTCATCGCCGCCGAGGCCCTCAAGGGCAGCCGGAAGCGGCTCTTCATGGCCAAGACGGTCCAGGCCATGGGACGGGGTGGGCAACGCTGGACCGAAGTGCATCTCGGCTGGTGCCGGGGCACCATCCGCAAGGGGACGCGCGAACTCCTCTCGGGCATGACCTGCGTCGATGCCTTCTCCTCTCGCCGCCGCAAGCCCGCCGAGGAGCATCTGCCCCGACTGCTGGAGGAGATCCGCACCATCGCCGACGGCCAGAGCCAGGCCGACCCCAAGTTCCAGACCGACCGGCTCTTCACCCGGATCAGTGCCGCCGAGGTCCGTCGCCAGTTGATCGCCACCAGGGGCTACACCGACGCCGAGTTGCCCACCCGGCAGACGATCAACACCAAGCTCAACCTCCTGGGCTTCCGGCTCACCCGTGTGGCCAAGTGCCGCCCCCAAGAAGGGTCCCGCAGACCGACGCCATCTTCGAGCAACGGAAGGAGGTCAACCCGGAGGCCGACCGGGCCGAGGACACCCTGCGGGTCTCGATCGACGCCAAGGCGACGGTGAATATCGGCCCGTCCTCACGCCGGGGCCGGAGTCGCACCAAGGCCAAGGCGGCGGATCACGACTTCAAGCCCGAGGCCACGCTGACCCCCTTCGGCATCTTCCTGCCGCAGTACGATGACCTCCGGCTGTACATGGCGTGCTCGAAGGTGACCAGCGACTTCATCGTGGACCGGCTGGAGCAGTGGTGGGAGGGCGTCCGGCTGCGGTTCTTGCGGGTCAAGACGCCGGTGATCAACCTGGACAACGGGTCGGAGAACCACAGCCGGCGGACGCAGTTCCTCAAATGGAGGCGTTGGAGAAGAAGGTCATCCGCTTGGCTTCGCTGGAGAAGTGGTTTGTGGAGATACCTCGACGGAGGGGTAAGGCACGGGAGAAATAACTTCTTTCAGATGCCTTAGCAGTTCAGGAGAGAAGGTCCCCTGATCTTCTCCCTCAGCGAGTCGAGCCCAGTCGAGGAACGACCGCAGGCGTGTCCCCCGGAAGTGACCTTCCAGGCCGGCGGGGACACCGAGGTAGAATGTCACTCGAACTCCCATGGCATCCCCATGCTATCGGGCCCGTGCCGCAGAGGCCGTATGGTCGAACTCCAGGGCATACCCCGGACCGCGCCGCAGAAGCGTGGTCAACGATGCCAGGATGTCCCGGCCCTGGCGGCGGCACGTCTGCAGGACGCTGGCGAGGACCGCATGCGTCTCGGCCCCCGCCTCGGTCCGGTTGCCCGCCGACAGCTTCCTCGCGATCACCGCCGGGCGGATCTCGCGCCCCGCCAGGTTGTTCGTCGCGTCGAGCCCGTCGTGGTCGAGGAAATTCAACAGGTGGGCCCGGTGCTTGCGCAGCCGCTTGGCCAGCCGGGCGTTGTCCGGGTCGGTCAGGTTCCCGGCCAAGAGCCGGTCGAGTTCGGCGTGGAGTCGGCCCCGCACCACGGCGTATCCGTGGGGACTCGGGGTCGCTCGGCGGCGCTTCAGGGCCATCGCCTTGCGAAGCAAGGCCGCCACCCGGCGGCTGAATCGCACCGCGCCCCCGGGTCTTGGACCGCTCGATCTCGCCGCAGGTCTTCAGGAGGTGGGCCAAGCACTTCTGCTTGGCGAAGGGGAGCGGGTCCTAGGCCAGGAAGCAGTCGCTCACCAGCACCCCGCCGAACTCCTCCCCCAGCACCTCGACGACTACGTCGTGCGCCCGGCTGGGGCGGATGCGATAGAGAGTCGCGTGCTCGTCGGCGAAGACCCACAGCCAGGCCGACCGACCGCCGATCTTCCAGCCGGTCTCATCGACATGCTGAACGGCGCTCTGCCGCGCCGCCTCGACCAGCCGGTCATAGCTGGGCTTGGCCAGCCGCCGGAGGCGATGGCCGCTACGGGCCAGGGCCGCAGAGGCGACGACCACCCCGGTGAGGGTCAGCAGGACCGAGGAGCACTTGCGGTACGAGACGCCGAGGCGATGCTTCAGGTCAGCGGCGAGCGCAAGCAGGCGCGGGCCGTACTGGACGGCCGCGGAGCCCAAGGCGTCGGAGGTCTGCTCGGGATGACGCCCCTGGACCCGGCGGCGGCAGGCCGGGCAGCGTGCCACCGGGACGCGAAAGCGGGTGACGACCGGCCTGGGCTCGGGCAGGTCGATCTGATACTGGTCGTCGAAGACGACCGCGGCCTCGCCCAGCGTGGCATGGCACGCCGGGCACTCCGGCGGCAGCGGGACCTCGATCGTGAGATCGACCTGATCCGGCGGCTCGGGTCGATGGCTGGGCGGGTGCCCGGCCTTGCGTCCCGGCCGCTGGGGATTGGCCTTGGGAGAGCCCTTGGAGAAGGGTGCGGCTTGCCGCTTCCCCGCCCTCCTGGACTGCTCCAGTTCGGCCTTGAGCCGTTCCACCTCGGCTCGGCGCGTAACTCGTCGAGCTGACGGGCCTGACGCCGGGTCAGATCGACGAGCTCCTCGTAGGTGGGCGGCTTGGCTTCCATGACGAGAGTTTTACCCGACAAGGCGCGTGAAACGCTACACGGCAGCGGTCAAGGACTCGATAACCAGGTACCGCAACTCTATTCCCGAATCGGGTCGTGTCCTACTCAAGTGGGAAAGGATTGAAAGCCCGTGTTTCCGTTAACGATTCAAGATCGTTGATCTATCCGGAAGCCTTTCGGAGTTCGTGACTTAACAGCGACGAAGCGTCGACACAGAGGGCACTATCTCAGCAGGAGCGGACAAGTCCGGACAGTTTCAGCGGTGGACGAGAAGACAGTAAGCGCGCCGAAGACCTTTGGAAACAAGCCTCAATGTGCTCTAACCGCAGTCAGCTTTGCCAGGCAAACTGTCCGGACCGTACACCCTACTGTCCGGGGCTTTTGAGATAGTGCCACACAGAGAGCCGAGGTTTCGCTAGCGGTCAACCTTTCCCACTTGCCTGGGACACGACCCAAAATCCGGTGGGATAACACCCGTGTGGGTTCAAGTCCCACCTTCGGTATTTGGCCTGATGACGACTCGCGGATGAGGGGAGGCGACCCCTCACGGTGCCGGCTTGATCGCCCCGTCGGGCGGATAGCCTTTGCTGTCCGTGGCCGGCTTGGAGCCGGTCGGGGGGGATACGCCGGCGGCGAGCATCACTCGCTGGAGGGCGGTGATGGTCTCGGGCGAGGGCTTGAAGTTGCCGGGCCGGTGGCCTTCGGCGATCGCCATCGGCGTCCAGCCGTACTTGTTCTTCCGGTTCCAGACCTCGATTTTGGCGCCCATGTCGGCGAGGAGCTGGACGACTTTGGGCAGGCTCTTGTAGGCCGCGCCGTGCATGGCGGTCTCGCCGTTGTCGGCGACGGCGTTGACGTCGTCGCCGAGTTCGTGCAGGAGCTTGACGGCCTCCATGGCTTCGTCCTCGGTCCCGGCCTCCTCGCCGGGGGCGAGGGACCCCACGCCGGCGGCGGCCATCAGGGGCGTGCAGTGGTCGGCGTTCGGCAGCAGCGGGTCGGCGCCGAGCTTCACGAGCAGCCGCATGTACGGGACGTCGGCGGTCATGGCGGCCAGGAGGAACGGGGTGGCGCCGACCCGGCCCAGGACGCCCCGGCCCGAGGTGCCCCGCGTGAGCCGGGCGTTGACGTCGGCGTGGTGGTCCGCGAGCTTCTCGACGAACTGGAGGCTGCTCAGGGTCCCGGACCCGATGGGGGCGGCGTCGCCGTCGTCGCCGTCGCCCCGGTTCGGCTTGCGGACCCAGGTGAGGGTGTGGAGCGCCGTGAAGCCGGAGCGCTGGTCGTTCGGGTCGGCGCCGGCCTCCAGGAGGTCGACCGCGAGCCCGAAGTGGCCGTTCTCGACGGCGAGGATCAAGGGGGTGGTCCCGCGGCCGGGGGCCTTGCCGGACGACTTCGGCGGCGGCTGCATGGCCTCGTTGACGTCGGCCCCCGCCTTCAGGAGGGCCCGGACGACGTCGGTCCGGCCCTCGCGCACGGCGAAGAACAGGGGCGTGAACCCGGAGAGGAGCGGGGCCCGGAATTCCGCCCCGGCCTGGAGGAGCGCCTCGACGACGGCCGCGTTGCCGTCGGCCGCCGCCCACATCAGGGCCGTCTGCCCTCGTCGCTCCCTGGCGTTGACGTCGGCCCCTCGGGCGATCAACGCCTTGACGGGGCCGAGCTTCCCGGTCCGGGCGGCGGTCATCAGGGCCGTCTCGTCGCCGCGGAGCTTGGTGTTCGGGTCGGCGCCGGCGTCGAGCAGGAGCCCGACCATCGCCTCGTCGCCGTTGGTGCAGGCCAGCGAGAAGGGCGTCACCCCGTAGCGGTTCGCGGCCTTGACGTCGGCCCTGGCGTCGACCAGGAGCCTCGCCGTCTCGAGGTCGTCGAGGTAGGCCGCCCAGTGCAGGGCCGTCATGCCGTCGACCTGGGCCTGGTTCGCGTCGACGTGCTTGCGGAGCAGATCGCGGACGCCCGCCCGATCGGACTTCTCCGCCGCATCCGCCAGCGGGGCGTCGGCGGCGTTGGCCGTCGGGCCGGGGGTGAGGAGGATCAGGGCGAGTCCGCAGGCGCCGAACCGTTTCAGATCCATCGCGATCGCCTCTTGGTCGTGGAATCCCCACCGCCGGCCGGGGGGCGGCCTCAGACGGCCAGCGGTTCGAACAGGTCGTCGACCTTGCCCCGGCTGTCGGCGAACGAGTCGAGGCGGACGCCGACCTTGTCGAGGAGCGTCAGGTGGAGGTTGGCCAGGGGGGTCGGCTGGGCGTAGCGGATGTGGCGCCCGCCCTTCATCTTGCCGGCCGCGCCGCCGGCGACGAGGATCGGCAGGTTCGTGTGGTCGTGGAGGTTGGGGTTGCCCATCCCGCTGCCGTAGAGGTAGAGCGAGTGGTCCAGGAGCGAGCCATTCCCCTCCGGGGTGGCCTTGAGCTTGGCGAGGAACTCGGCGAAGAGCGAGACGTGGAACTGGTTGATCTTGGCCATCTTGGCGACCTGGCCCGGGTCGTTGCCGTGGTGGGTGAGCGGGTGGTGGGCGTCGGGAACGCCGATCTCGGGATAGGTCCGGGCGCTGGTCTCGCGGGCGAGCTGGAAGGTGATGACCCGGGTGACGTCCCCCTGGAGCGCCAGGACCTGGAGGTCGAACATCAGCCGGGCGTGGTCGGCGTAGGAGGCCGGCACGCCCTCGGGCCGGTCGAGGTCCGGCAGGGCGTTGTCCTTCGCGTCGGCCTCGGCCTTCTGAATTCGCCGCTCGACCTCGCGGACGGTCTCCAGGTACAGGCCGACCCGGGCGCGATCGGCCGGGCCGAGCCGGTTCCGGAGCTGGCCGATCTCGTCGGTGACGGAGTCGAGCAGGCTGGCCCGCTTCTTCAAGGCGGACCGCCGGTCGGCGGCGTTCCCCCCCTCGCCGAAGAGGCGTTCGAAGATGATCCGCGGGTGGGCCTCGGACGGCAGCGGCGTCGTCGGCGACGACCACGACAGGTTGTTCTGGTAGACGCAGGCGTAGCCGTTGTCGCACTGGCCGACGGTCGAGAGCAGGTCCATCGACATCTCGAGCGACGGCAATTGCGTCTCCTGGCCGATCTGCTTGGCGGCGATCTGGTCGACGGTCGTGCCGAGGTAATAATCCGTGCTCTCGGTCAGCCTCGCCTGCGCCGCGCTGAGGAAGGCGGCGTTGGAGGTCGCGTGGGTGCCGGGGTAGGCGTTCCGCAGCTCCAGGTTCGTGATCGCCGTCACGTGCTCCCGGACCGGGGCCAAGGGGCTGAGGATCGGCGAGAGTTCGTCGAGGGTGGTCGCGCCGGGGGGAATCCAGCGGGCGATGTCGCACCCCATCGGCATGTAGACGAACCCCAGGCGGCGGAGCCGGCCCGGGGCGGCCGGGGTGGCGGCCAGGGCGGTCATCGAGGGGATCATCGCGTCCAGGAGCGGCAGTGCCAGCGTCGTCCCCAGGCCCCGGAGGAACGTCCGACGCGGCAGGGCCATCTTCGTGACGATCATTCGGATTTCCTCATCTGGAAGGGCGTGCTGGTCGCGATCCCCACGATCAGCGACGAGAAGCGATCGTCGTTCGCGCGGGCGTCGCGGACGATCTTGCGGACCGCCGGGGCGTCGGACGGCTCGACCCCCCGGCCCAGGGCGAACGTCAGGAGCTTCTCGGCCAGGGTGCCGACGAACAGCTCCGGGCGCCTCAGGAGGCCCTGCTCCAGCCCCGCCACCCCCTCGAATTTGCTGCCGTCGGGCAGGCCCCCCGTCGAGTCGATCGGCCGGCCCTCCTCGGAGTCGCGCCAGCGGCCGACGGCGTCGAAGTTCTCGAGCGCGAAGCCCGGCGGGTCCATCAGCTTGTGGCAGCCGGCGCAGGCCTCGTTGCGGCGGTGCTCGGCCAGCCGCTCGCGGACCGAGAGCGTCGAGGAGACCGTGTTGTCCTTCAGGGCCGGGATGTTCGCCGGGGGGGGCGGCGGCGGCGTCCCGAGGATGTTCTCGAGGATCCACTTGCCGCGGATCACGGGCGAGGTCCGGGTCGCGTACGAGCTGACCGTCAGGACGCTCCCCTGGCGGAGCAGGCCGCCCCGCACGCCGTCGGCTTCCACCGGGACCCGTCGGAAGTGGCTGCCGTAGACGTGGGGAATCCCGTAGTGCCGGGCCAGCCGCTCGTTTAGGAAGGTATGGTCCGACTTCAGCAGGTCGAGCACGCTGCGGTCTTCGCGGAGGACGCCCTCGAAGAGGAGTTCGGTCTCCTGGCGGAAGGCCTGCCGGAGGTTGTCGTCGAAGTCGGGGAAGAGGCGGAGGTCCGGGGTGATCGAGTCGAGGTTGCGCAGGTGGAGCCACTGGCCCGCGAAGTTGCTCACCAGGTTCCGCGACCGGGGATCGGCCAGCATCCGCCGGACCTGGCGTTCGAGCACTTCGGGCCGGCCGAGTTCGTCGCGCTCCGCCAGGCCGAGCAGCTCGTCGTCGGGGATGCTGCTCCAGAGGAAGAACGAGAGGCGGGACGCGAGCTGGACGTCCGTTATCCGGTAGGCCGAGCCGGGCGCGACGCCGGGCGGGTCCGGCTCGATCCGGAACAGGAACTGGGGGTTCACCAGCACCGCGCTCAGGGCCATCTCGATCCCCGCGTCGAATCCCCCCTCCGCGCGGGCCGACCGGAAGAACTCCATCGGCTTGCGGAGGTCGGCGTCGGCGATCGGCCGCCGGTAGGCCCTGCGGACGAGCGGGGCGAGGATTCGCCTGGCGCAGGCTTCCTCGTCGCCGGGCCCCTCCGGCTCGGCGAGGAAGATCCGGCGGCGGCTGGGCGTGTCGCCGTGCCCCCGGGGGGAGTAAGGCCCGGTGATCGAGACCTGGTAGAGCGCCGGCGAGATCCGCGGATGCCGGTGCATGTTGTAGTGGGCCTGGTACGGCTGACGCTTGGTCTCCAGGAGCGAGGAGGGCTTCTTGAGGAACGTCGCGCCGACCTCGTGCGGGCCGGCCGCCACCCGGATTCGGGCCTTCAAATGCTCGTCGGCGGTCTGGTGATCCCGCTCCCCCTTCGGCGGCATGACGGTGAGCAAGGCCATCCGCTCGCGGTCGAGCAGGAGTTCCAGCTCGTGCGGCTCGCGGAGGCCCTCGACGTGCTCGTTGCGGTCCCTGGCCAGGCGGAGCTGGATCTCGTACTCGCCGTCCTGCGGGAACGTGTAAGGGATCAAGGCCCCGCCGCGGGTCCCGATCGGCAGCCCCTCGACGTGCTCCTCCTGGGTCAGGTCCGCCCGGGTCCGGATCGTGTCGCCGCCGGGGGAGCGGGTGGGGCTGCCCACGGCCAGGCGGCTGATCTTCTGCGCGGCGGTGATGTAGCGGTCCAGGAGCGTCGGCGAGAGGTCGCCCACCGTCAGGTTGTCGAACCCGCGGCTCGACTCGTCGTTGGGCAGCATCGTCGACGCGTCGACGTCGAGCGCCAGGAGGTCGCGGACGGCGTTCTGGTATTCGGTCCGGTTGAGCCGCCGGAACGTGTCGGTCCGGCCGGGTTCGGGACGCTCGGCGGCCGCGCGGTCGAGCGAGCCGGCGAGCCGGGCCACGACCGAGTCGTAGGCCGGCCCCTTCGGGCGCGGCGAGCCCTCCGGCGGCATCTGGCGCGCGACGAGCCGGCGGACGACCTTCTCCCAGGCCCCGGGGTGCCGGTCCACGTCCTCCGTGGCGATGACGTCGAGGGCCAGCCCCGCCGCCTTCTCGTCGCCGTTGTGGCACTCGACGCAGTACAGGCCGACGAACCGACCGATCGCCTTGCGTCCCTCCGGGCCCTCCGGCGCGGCGGCCTGCCCCCGGGCCAGGCCCGGGCCCGTGAGGCCGCCGACCAGGAGCAGGATCGACGCCCCGCAACGGACCCACGTTCCCCATCGATTCATGACGCCAGGCTCCGACGTGGATGATCTGTCAACGGGATCGGGGCTCGCCGTGGGCGATCGGGGACGGCCGGCTTTTCAGGGCATCGATCTCCGCCGTCGGCGAGGGACGACGGTTCGCGAGGCGGGTCCAACCCCGGGCTGATCGGGCGGGTCGCGAGGGGGAGATGCCGGGCCCGAGGCGGGGCGGCGCCCCGGCAAAGGTCCGACGATTTTCGAGGCAGGTGTCCGGTGATTCTACCGCCCGGCCCTCCAAATGACACGCCGGCCTCGAAAAATCCCTCGGCGATTCCCCCGGGCACACCCCGGGCCTCCAAATTCGCCGGGAAGGCGCGGCAACTCTTGGCCCTCCCGCCCCCGATCTGGTACCAATGCAAGGGTGCTACGGCGAGCCTTTGATTCGACGTCCCACGCGCATCGGCGAGGCTGCCGGGGCGGGCTCGAATCCCGGTCTTCGCGGGAGGGCGTGGGTTCGAGCCCCCCCTCGGTACTCACGGGCCCGGCGACCCCTCGCCGGGCCTCCCCCTCGAAGAATCAGGCGGAATCGATGAGTTCAGGCAAGCGAGGTCCGGGCCCCGATGGCGGGTCGACGGGCGGTCCCCGGCCTTCCGGCGGCGCGGCCGGGCCCTCGGCGGGCAAGGTGCTGGTCGTCACCAGCGTGATGCTGGCGTTCATCTCGTACTGGCGGACCGCGGCCGTGGTCCTCTGCGACCTGGCGAGCACGGCGTATTACATCGGCGGGATCGTCGAGTCGCAGGTCGGCAAGGCGGCCCCCTGGTTCATCCTGGCGGTGATGCTGTTCAGCTACGCCGTGCGGAGCGTCTACATCGAGAGTTGCTCGATGTTCGTCCGGGGGGGCGTCTACCGCGTCGTCAAGGAGGCGATGGGGGGGACCCCGGCCAAGCTCTCGGTCTCGGCCCTGCTCTTCGACTACGTCCTGACCGGGCCGATCAGCGGCGTCTCGGCCGGGCAGTACCTGCTCGGGCTGGCCAACGAGGGCCTGAAATATGCCGGGGTCCGCGCCGCGATCCCCGTGGGCTGGGGCTCGGCGGCGATTGCGGTATTGATCACCCTCTACTTCTGGCGGGCGAACGTCCGGGGGCTCCGCGAGTCGACCGACAAGGCGCTCAAGATCATGGCGGCCACCACCGTCATGGGCGTGGTGATGATCGCCTGGTGCGGGATCACGCTCGCCGCCAGGCCCGAGGCCCGGCACCTGCCGACCGCCGCGCCCGACCTCTCCAAGAAGGTCGACGCCCAGGGCAAGCCCCAGATCAACGAGGTGACCGGCCGCCAGGAGGACCCCCTCGGCTGGCTCGGCGACACGGCGGTCGGCGCGAGGCTGCACGACCCGTCGGGCGTGAGCTGGTTCAGCCTCGTCGGCGCGCTCGGGGTCCTCATCGCGTTCGGGCACTCGGTCCTGGCCATGAGCGGCGAGGAGACCCTGGCGCAGGTCTACCGCGAGGTCGAGAGTCCGAAGCTGGCCAACTTCAAGAAGGCGGCGTTCCTCGTCTTCGTCTACAGCCTGATGCTGACCTCGCTGATCAGCTTCTTCGCGGTCATGATCATCCCCGATGCGCAACGCGTGGGCGATTACAAGGACAACCTGATCGGCGGCCTGGCCATGAGCGTCGTCGGCCCGCACTGGGCCCGGCTGGCGCTGCACGGGCTGGTGGTGGTGGTCGGCTTCCTGATCCTCTCGGGGGCGGTGAACACGGCGATCGTCGGCTCCAACGGCGTGCTCAACCGGGTGGCCGAGGACGGCGTCCTGCCCGAGTGGTTCCTCCGCCCGCACCCCAAGCACGGCACGACCTCGCGGCTGCTCAACCTGATCGTCGGCCTCCAGCTCTTCACGATCGTCGTCAGCCACGGCGACGTGATCCTCCTGGGCGAGGCCTACGCCTTCGGCGTCGTCTGGAGCTTCGTCTTCAAGGCGATGGCGATGCTCGTGCTCCGGTTCCGGCGGCCCGGGCCCCGGCCGTTCATGGTCCCGGGCAACATCAAGGTCGGCTCGGTCGAGGTCCCGATCGGGCTCACCCTGATCTTCCTCGTGCTCCTCGCCGCCGCGTCGGTGAACCTGATGACCAAGCAGGTCGCCACGATCAGCGGCGGCGTGTTCGCGGCGACCTTGTTCACCATCCTGATCGGCTCCGAGCGATTCCTGGCGGGCCGCGGCCGGGCCGAGCCCGCGAAGGCGCCGAGGCTCGAAGAGTTCAACGTCGAGGAGGTCGACGCTTTCAGCCCCGTGGCCCTCCAGTTGACCAAGGCCGACCGGGCGGTCGTGGGCATCCGCTCGAAGGCGAGCCTGGCGATGCTCCGGACGTATCTGGCCGAGGTCGACCCGGAGAAGACCGACGTCGTCGTCGTGGCCGCGGACGTCGTTCCCCGCCGCGCCTCGGCCCCCATGCCAGGCCTCTCGCACGCCGACCAAACGCTGCTCACCGCCGTCGTGACGATGGCCGAGGAGGTCGGCAAGCCGGTCCACCCCCTGGTCGTGCCGACCGACGACCCGTTCGAAGCCCTGGCCCGGATCGCCCGCTCGGTCGACGCCCAAGATCTGATCATCGCCCGGTCGGGCCGCCAAGGCACCGACGCCCTCTTCGACCGGATCGCCCGGATCTGGAAAACCCAGGGCCGCGGATCATCCGACCGGCCGCTGACCGTCCGGATCATCGGAGACCACCAGGACGACCGCCGGACGCTGGGCGAGGGCCACGCTTGAATTGTGGGCCTGGAGGCTGACCGAATCGAAGACAGAAGTCACGCGGCTGGGCTCTTCGTAGGGTGGTCCGAGTGGAGCGAGGCCCACCAGAATGGCATGGTGGGCCTC
>JAABUX010008845.1_pt1 | contig 11532 bp, 6 predicted proteins | sample 5561851 | NCBI WGS metagenome assembly JAABUX01 (sample SAMN10711883, study PRJNA513361) | rock metagenome | isolation source: Antarctica rocks | place: Antarctica: Victoria Land, Richard Nunatak red sandstone | collected 2016-01-03 | reverse complement strand
TGACTTTTGTCTTATTCGCAGTTACTTGTCAACCATGCGCAAGCAGGGGCGCTCCATGCTGGCTGCCTTGGCTGCCGTTTTTCAAGGTTCGCCCCTCCCCATTGCATGGGGTCCTGGGTAGTTACCTGGTACTATCAACTGAATACCTCTCATCTCTCGATTAGTCAATTAAATGATCTCATTAATAATTTAGCCGTATGGCAAGGTAATGTTAACTCGTACACTAGCACAGTGCAGCTAGGTACTCCCGCATATAACTACATCCAAAATATTACTCTACAAGGAGACGCACTTAGCAATCCTCCATCTCAGAGTACGTTGGAGCAATATGCCGCTCGTATCGGGGTTCTGCAAATTCCCAATGAGTTTGTGTTGTTCCAGATTCTGGCTCTTGTGCTGTTCTTTGTCGGGATGATGGCGGAACTACTGGTCGAGCGGCAAACGGAGACTGTCGCGATTCTACGTAGTCGTGGCGCGAATCGACTGCAAATCTTCGGCTCATTCATGACGCAGAGTATCGGGTTAGGGATTATCGCGTTATTTGTGGGGCCGTTGCTGGCAATACCTGTAGTGAACCTGACAGCACAACATACCCTTTCGCCACAAGAGCAAGGGTCACTCAATATTATTGTACGTAACCCCGTTGGCATCTTATACGGTTTAAGTATCTATGCGCTTGCGGCGGTGTTGCTTGCGATTGCGACGATGGGCTTCTCGATGTATCGTACAATCGGTATGGATGTGTTAGCAATACGCCGAGAAGCGGCGCGTACTACGACACATCCGCTGTGGCAAAGGCTCTACCTGGATGTCGTCGCTATTATTATCGCGATTACGGGTTATCTTGTCTCGCAGTACTTAGCCGGGTTGCAAGAATTAGACTTACGAACGGATACCTTGATTGTCTCGCCACTGGCCTTAATCACACCTTTATTCCTTGTAATCGCAGGTATTTTGCTGGTGCTGCGTCTCTTCCCTATAATCTTACGGCTCGGTTCGTTGTTCGCGATACGAGGACGTGGTGCATCCGCTATGCTGGCTTTCGGCCAGATGTCGCGTGCGCCGCGTCAGGCCATGCGGATGACGCTGCTGCTCGCATTGGCAAGTGCGTTCACTATCTTCGCGTTAGTTTTTACTTCGTCGCAGGAGCAGCGTGTGTATGACCTTGCTGCCTATCAGGTAGGAGCGGATTTCAGTGGCCCTATCTCGTTCTCGTATGACTCGCCTCGAAGTATCAATGCCCAGACGGCCAACTTTGTGCAGCAAACGCACGGTGTACTTTCGGCAACGCTGGGTTACGCCGCAAGTGCGTCATCGGGAAGCGGCAATACCTTCGAGCTACGCGGCGTCGATGCCGACACCTTCGCACGAACCGCGAGCTGGACATCGACCAATTCGACACAATCGCTCGACTCTCTGATGCAGATGTTGGTGGCTCGCAGAGGTGATGTGGCGAAAAATCATGTGCTTCCAGCCCTTGTCGATGCAACCATGTGGCAGCAGCTCAACTTGTCTGTGGGTACACATTTTTCGTTGCACACAAATGATGCGAGTGGGATACAGGCGGGCACGATTACCTATATCGCTATTGCTGAGATCGAGCGTATCCCTACGGTTCAGAGTAGTGGTCTGCTCTTCGATTATCAGAGTGGCGATATCCTCTACCATTCTGTTGCCAATGCTTCTTTAGCACGCAACTATCTCTGGGTCAAGACAGGTGACGATCCTGCTATGATTGTGAAGGTGCGGACCGCCCTGACAACAGTGCAGCCGCGTATTATGCAACTCGCCGATAGACGCGCCCTGGTCAGTAAACTCAGTGCCGACCCACTGTATCTTGACTTGATTGGCGTCCTGGCACTAGGGGCGATAACCGCTCTCTTGCTCGCTCTGGTTGGCAATCTGCTGGCCTCGTGGCTCAGCGCACGCAACCGTGTGACCAATTTCGTGGTGCTACGCGCACTGGGAACAAGTTCTGAGCAGGTGGCAGGCGTGTTGACGTGGGAGCAAGGCATTACTTATATAACCTCGATTGTGCTGGGGATTGCCTTTGGTGCTTTATTGTCGGTCACGGTTATTCCTTCGCTGGTGTTTAGCAGTGTGCCCAATACAGGGTTGACCGGCCAGAGCAGTAGCGATCAATTTTACGCGCTACAACGTATCATACCTGTACAAATCACGGTTCCTGCGAGTCTGCTCATTGCTCTTCTGATCTTGATTGTCACTTGCGTTATTGCGTTATGGATGATGGTGCGCGTGGTGACACAACCAGCGTTAGCACAAATGTTACGTTTGAACGAGGATTAACCAATGGGGCGAGCGACCACAAGGGATCACCCCTACCATATACTTATAGGGCAACATAACAATTTGTATCTCGCCCGTCGGCACAATTTGTATCTCGCCTGTCGGCACAATTTATATCTCGCCCATCGGCACAATCTAAAAGAGAGGCATTATGGCTGGTAGCAATTATAACAACAGAGGTAGCACCACCTTTTCGTCAGTGGTGACGTTGGCATCATGGCGCTTGCGACGCACATGGTTTTTGTTGCTCATCACTGCATTGGGTATGGTTACTGCTGTCGTGCTTACCTGTGCCGTGCCGCTCTTCTCAACCATTACGACTACCGAGAGTTTGCGAAGTGTACTGCGTGAGCAGCCGGATAGTTCACAACTCGAATTTGACATGAATCCGTTAGGGATGTCGTCGCGCCTCGTCCATGATTTGCAACAACAGGTGAATCCCATCTTTCAACAATCGCTTGGTAAATATATGAGTAGTCCGGCACAATTTGCATTGGCCGCAGAAAATCTAGGAATCGTTTCACCTGTGCCGACAGGAGGCACTGCTGGTTATGAACTGCATGTACAAGCTACATTGATGACACAGGCCGCATCGCATATACGACTGGTACAGGGACGTTTACCGCACGTAACATCTGACCCAGCGCATGAGGTCGAGATTATGGTAACGCCCAATAGCATTGGGCCGCTACATGTACACCTTGGGTCGGTAATGACCCTAAATCTTCCCTTCTATACAGCACTCTCTGACCCGACACAACAAGATAGGCTTGCAAAGAGTCAGAATACGGTATTCAAGGCGCACATCGTTGGTCTATTTACTGTCAGCACTCCTGAAATTAGTTACTGGCATGGACAAAACTTTGAACCATATTTTCGGATCGGTCACCCCACACACTACTCGATGATGTTTCCCGCTGAGGGTTTGTTCGGCATCTATGATAGCCTGGGCAAACAGTATCATATTGACGTACCCTTCGCAACCTTCGGCAATACCCTTTCCTGGTATTACAATCTGGACCCCCAACGTATCTCGGTCACGCAATTAAACGATCTGATTAGCCGTGTGGCGAACATAAAGACAATTATTGATACACGTTATGCCACCTCACAAAGCTACTACGGCTATGGCTACGACCCATTTAATCCGCCGCCTTATCCCTATGTTACTCATGTTCTTCTTGTTAGTCCTTTATTGAGTAGCCCTGGCGAACCGAGTAATCTGGAGCAGGCTCAAAGCACGATCAATGTGTCGAATATTCCGACCTTTGTGCTTTCGCTGCAAATGCTGGCCCTGATTCTCTTTTTTGTCAGTTTGATGACTGATTTACTCGTAGACCGCCAGTCCGATGCTATCGCGATATTGCGGAGTCGGGGAGCCAGTCGAGGCCAAATCTTTGGTGCCTTGTTTACGCAATGTACAGGCTTGAGTCTCGTTGCGGTCCTCGTTGGGCTGCCACTAACGCTGGGAGTCGTCGTTTTTGTTTCACAACATATTCTACCCACAAACGTCCAGGATGCCATCAATGTGGTGACGAACGCACCCCTACAATCCATACTCAGCGTTGTTGGCTATGCCGCCGCTATCGTGGCTGTACTGTTGCTGACAATGAGTTTTTCGCTGGCGCGTGCTGCTCGTATGGATATTCTTTCTGTGCGAAGGGATGCCGCGCGTAGTACGAGGCGTCCACTCTGGCAACGCCTCAATCTGGATGTGTTTGCGGGTGTGCTTGCACTGGCTGGCTATGGTGTCTCACTTTACCTGACCACCATTGGTACGCTCCTCAGTGGTACGATCAAAGCAGTGGTTGCTGTACCGCTCTCGTTGCTTGCTCCCTTCTTTCTCGTGTTCGGATGTCTCTTGCTCTTTCTACGCTTCTTCCCTGTATTATTACGTATAGGAGCGTCCTTTGCGGTCAGGAGTCGCAGTGCTGTTTCGATGCTCGCGCTGGCACAAATGGCACGCGCCCCACGTCAAGCGGTGCGTATGACGCTCTTACTTGCTCTTGCCACCGCCTTTGCCCTCTTTAGCCTTGTCTATACTGCCTCACAAGAACAACATGTCTACGATGTAGCGGCCAGTCAAGTCGGAGCTGATTTTAGCGGAACTATTCCCACTCAGCAACACCTGTATATTCCCTCGCTACAGGACGAAAACGCGATGTATACAAGTATTGCTGGGGTGACCTCTGCCAGTGCTGGCTTTGCAGGGATCGGCAATGTCGCAGGGGGGACGCTCCCGCTGAATATAGACGTACAAGCCGTTGATACGCAGACCTTCGCTCAAAGTGCTCTCTGGCCCTCTGAGGCGTCAACACAAACACTGCCCGCTCTGCTTTCCTTGCTTGACGCAAAGCGGAACGATGGGAGTACTCATGATGTGGTGCCTGTGATTGTTGATGCGACCGTTCAAAGCAAACTTGCCGTACATCTTGGTTCAACGTTTACCGTCGCGGTGAACCCAAAACCGCCAAGCGATCCCTTGCCAGTCAGTGATCTCCCGTGTGTTGTTGTTGGCATCGTGCAAACGATTCCTACCGCTGATAGCAGTGCTGTTGGCATTGACTCACCGTACTATACGCCAACGGGTGGCATGCTGCTCGATTTTCGCACCTATAACGCCTTCTATACGCAAAAGATAAAAACTATTGTGGGCGCGAACCAAGCGTTACCCGTAAACTATGTGTGGCTACGAACCACCAATGATGCCGCGCAGGTTACCTCTGTGCGTTCAGTGCTCACCAATGATCTCGAGAAGGCGTTAGTCAATCTTAACGACCGCCGTGCCATTATTGCGACGTTACAAGCGGACCCACTGACCCTTACTCTGCTTGGTATACTCAGTATTGGGACGGGAGCGACGTTGCTGTTGGCAATCGTGGGCGACTTGCTGGCATCCTGGCTGAGCGCATGGGCACGCCTCACGAATTTCGCGGTGTTGCGTGCGCTTGGTACGTCGCCGCGTCAGGTTGCCAGTGTGTTGACGTGGGAACAAGCCCTGATATATATTGTCGGCGTACTGCTCGGTCTCGCGTTCGGACTGGTGCTGGCAAACACGGTTAGCCCGACGCTCATCAACAATAGTAGTAGCCTGCAACAGAGGCTGCCAACCCATCTTGTGCTTCCGGTGTCGCTTCTTGTGGCATTGCTTGCCCTTGTCGTCATCTTTGTCTTCGCGCTAGGCATGATGATACGTATCGTCTCGCGGCCATCCATGAGTCAGACCTTACGTTTGAATGAGGATTGAGAAGGAAAGGGATATATGGCTCGCTCTAATTCGTTCGCATCTGTGGTGACGCTGGCCTCGTGGCGGTTACGTCGTACCTGGTTTTTGTTATGTGTGACGACGCTGGGTATGGTGACGGCGGTGGTTATCGCTTGTACTGTCCCGTTATTTATTACCATCACGACGACCGCAGGTTTGCGTAACACATTGATGACACAACCAACTAATTCCGAAATTCGCTTAGAGGTGAGAACACTGGGTGCGTCAACACGTCTCGTGCATGATGTACAAAGTCAGTTCGACCCACTCTTTCAACAAAATATCGGGACGGTTCTCAAGCAACCGCCCCAACGGGTCCTTGATACAGGCGATTTTACGTTTGCCTCGTCATTACCCAAATTGCAAACATCTCTGCTCGGCATCTATGCTACTTCACTTCAGCAAGCGGCACCTCATCTTACGCTGGTGCAGGGGCGACTTCCGCGCCAGACAAGCGATGCACAGCAGATGGAGGTTATGCTCACACCCGATACCGCGCAAGCTCTCGGTGTCGGTATTGGTTCAACCGTACCTCTAAATCTGAATTATTTTCCTGCCATGCCTACGGCAGATATTTCGCAAGCAGATTATCTTAAAACCGCAAAGCTTGCAGCTGCAAATGCTCGTGTGGTGGGACTCTTTACTGTTGGTGAGAATAATCTTTCTTACTGGCATGAATTAGACTTCAAACCCACGCAAAGTAATAATTCCGCAGGGTCTAAAGTCGCTCTCTATTCATTGCTCACCTCTGATACCTCGCTACTCAAGTTCTTTGATAGTGTTGCTGTGCAGCAACATATTGACACTCCTATTGTGCGTGATGTTGGTCTTACCTGGTACTACTCTTTGGACCCTACACATATCTCAATTCTACAACTTGACGGTCTCATAACGCACATCACAAATATAAAAAGCACAATTGATACACGCTATTCGGAATTAGAGGGGTATGGCGGATATTCTCCTGATGTTGGGTTGAGCTATCCCTATCTCGTCGGCGTCAATCCGTTCAGTCCCTTATTTGGTACGAATCAGGCACCGGGTAGCCTTGAGCAGTTTCGTTCACGTATTATTGTCACACGTATTCCTGCATGGGTGATTGCGATACAACTGCTGGTGCTGGTGCTGTTTTTTGTTAGCTTGATGACCGACCTGCTGGTAGATCGTCAGGCCGACGCAATCGCAGTATTGCGAAGTCGTGGAGCTAGTCGCGGACAAGTCTTTGGGGCACTGATGACGCAAAGTGTTGGCCTGGGTATTCTTGCACTTGTGCTTGGTCTGCCGTTGACACTTGTTGTACTGCTTTTTGTCACAAAACGGGTGTTACCGTTCCGGGTGCAAGACGCGTTGAATGTTGTCACTAACAATCCTCTACAAGCATTGCAAAGCGTGATGGGCTATGCGGTTGCTGTTGTGCTAGTGATTTTGCTGACTATGAGCTTTTCGTTAGTACGTGTCGTGCGTATGGACGTACTTTCAACGCGCCGTGAGGCAGCGCGTTCGACACAACGTCCTCTATGGCAACGTCTGCATCTGGATATTGTAGCCGGAGTCATTGCCTTGTTAGGGTATGGTGTGTCGCTCTACCTGACAACAATTGGTTCGCTGCTCAATGGGCAAATCAAAGCAATCTCCTCGGCCTTGTTCTCGCTGATATCACCATATTTCCTGATTGTTGTGCTACTGCTCCTCTTTTTACGTTTCTTTCCTCTCTTGCTTCGCCTGGGGGCATGGCTTACTGTGCGCGGACGTAGTGCTGCTTCAATGCTAGCACTGGCGCAGATGGCGCGTTCGCCACGCCAATCAATTCGTATGACAACACTGCTGGCACTTACCATTACATTTGCACTGTTTAGCCTGGTCTTCTTCGCCTCACAAGAGCAACGCATCAATGACCTTGCCATGTATCAAACAGGTGCAGATTTTAGTGGCACAATACCGGATCGTGCTTCTCCTCTCACAATACAACAGCAGGAGGCGCAGTATGCAGCAATTAAAGGTGTAACCGCTGTGAGCGCGGGCTATATGGGCACGGCTACGCCCAACAATAACAATATTTCGCTCACGCTGCAGCTACGTGCTGTTGATACCAGTACTTACGCGCGAACGGCCCTCTGGCCTGCACAGGCGTCGGCGCAATCGTTATCAACACTCATGGCGCAGCTTGCTACCAAACAGCAGTACGGCATCAGTCATAATATTGTTCCTGTCATTGTGGATGCGACGACGCGTGACAAGCTTTCGCTCCATCCTGGCTCGATCTTTCTCGTGAGTGTCGATGGCTTAACGCTTGCATCTGATTTGCGTTGCCTTGTTGTTGCCATTGTCGAACATATTCCCACAACGGGTGATGATCCGCTCACCGCCAACTCTGCGCTTGAGGCACCTAAAGGTGGAATGCTGTTCGACTACCAGACCTACAATACGACCTACACGCAGCAGGTACCATTAGCGACAAAAGGAAGTACGCTTGTTCCTGTGAATTGGATTTCGCTACGAACACAGGATGATGCTGGCTCTGTAAACCGCGTTCGTGCCGCCCTTACTTCATTGGAACTTTTCCTCATCAATCTCAGTGATCGTCGTGTATTGCTTGATACGCTGCACGTTGACCCGCTCACACTGACGCTCGAAGGCATTGGCACAGTGGCGACGCTGCTCTTAGCCATACTCGGCGATTTACTCGCTTCGTGGTCGAGCGCACGCACTCGTCTGACCAATTTTGCCGTACTACGTGCGTTAGGCACGTCACCACGTCAGGTCGCTAATGTGCTAACATGGGAGCAGGGACTCATCTATAGCATCGGTATTCTGCTTGGTATCGTCTTTGGTGGGCTGTTGGCGACGACAGTGGTACCTACGCTAATCTACTATGGTTTGAGTATGCAAATTTCACTCCCTGTACAAATTATTGTGCCGCCCTCACTCGTTTTTACGCTAGGTGCTGTTATTGCTGTGTTTGTATTCGTGCTTGGTATGATGGTTCGCACCGTTTCGCACCCGTCCATGAGCCAGACGCTGCGATTGAATGAGGATTAACAGAAAAATATACTAAAACCCAAAAAGGAGTCTTTATGGTGGGTCCACTAGTTGTTTGTGATAATCTTGTCAAAATTTATAAGGTTGCTGATCTGGAGGTCGTGGCACTGCAAGGGCTAGACCTGGAAGTGATGCCAGGGGAGATGATCTCGATTGTGGGTGCCTCTGGCTCTGGCAAAAGCACACTGCTCAATATTCTTAGTGGCCTGGATGTGCCAAGCGCGGGTAGTTGTGTTGTCGATAGCAATGATTTGACGCGGCTGGGACAGGGACAGCGTATCAACTATCGTCGTTTCGTTGTCGGGCAGGTCTGGCAACAAAGCGGCCGTAATCTTCTACCAGAGCTAAGTGCTGCCGCGAACGTTGAACTGCCACAAATGCTCAGTGGTGTCAGCGCAGGAAAACGGAGCCAGCGAGCGCAAGAATTGCTCGCTCTGGTAGGGCTGGACGCAATGGGCAAGAAACGTCCCTTTCAACTCTCAGGCGGCGAGCAACAACGTGCCGCCATTGCGGTCGCTCTTGCCAATGAGCCAAAGGTGCTACTTGCCGATGAGCCAACGGGCGAATTGGATTCGGTAACGGCATCTGAAGTGCTGCATCTATTGCGTGACTTGAACCGACGCCTGGGTTTGACCATCATCACGGTGACGCACGATCCTGCCATCGCTGCTGAAGTAGACCGTACCATTGCTATTCGTGATGGGCGCACCAGTACAGAGACGATCCGGCGCGAAAACACACTGGAAGCGGTCAACCCGAATGTACTTGCCACAAGTGCTGTGATTGGCCTGTCCAACGAGACACACCGCGAGTCTATTTTGATTGATCGCGCAGGCCGTTTGCAACTGCCCAAAGAGGCTGTCGAAAACTTGCCCTTCAAAGGTCACGCCGAGGTGCGTATCGCCGCCGATCATGTAGAATTGTGGCCCATTCTCGACGAAACAAATGGCAATGGCAAATATGAGGAACAGAATGGACAAAAGAAAGAGGGACGCGCATGAAATCAGTCGCAGAGATAGAGGTTTCGACAATTGCGGAGATGCAAGAGGTGACGCGCGACTTTCGCTCAGGCGCGGGCATTGTGCAGGCGTTACGTGGTGTTAACCTGCATGTGTTGCCGGGTGAGTTTGTGGCTCTACGTGGTCGCTCTGGTTCTGGTAAGACGACGCTGCTCAATATTCTGGTTGGACTGGATAGCCCGACGCAAGGTACTGTGATGGTGCTTGAACGGAACCTTGTGAAAATGAACGAGAGCGAACGCGCTCGTCTGCGCCGTGAAAGCATTGGTATTATGTTTCAGAACGCGCACCTGTTTCCTTCACTCACGGCACAGGAGAACGTCGAAATTCCCTTGCGTCTCGCTCGTATGCCCTCGCAACAACGTACCCGGCAGGCACGCGAGGCCCTGGAACACGTAGGGCTGGGCAAACGCGTCCATCATCGCGGCCTGGAGCTCTCCGGTGGTGAGCAGCAACGTGTGGCATTAGCACGTGCGCTGGTACATCAACCACGCTTCATTGTCGCCGATGAGCCAACGGGCAATCTCGACTCACTTACAGGGCGCGATATCACAAAGCTGTTGCGTGACATTACGCACAATACTAAAATCGGGATGCTTGTGGCAACGCACGACCCCATGTTTGTTGCCACAGCAGACCGTGTACTACAAATTCAGGATGGGCGCATCATAGAATCATAGGTCAAATGTCATCAGGTCGCTTCCTATCACAATTTTCCCTTTGTACTCTTTCTTTGTTGCCTGTTCTTGCAAGTATGTTGCATCCAGGTCGCGGTAGAGGTGTGAGCAGACAACGATTTTTGCCTGCGATGCGACGGCCAGCGCGACGATTTCGTCGTCTCCAACATGACCGGAGTCGATTACCGCAAGATCGACTCCACGCAGAAAATCAATCTCCTGTTGATGGAAATAAGAGTCACCGGTAAGTGCATACGTCTTGTCATTCGAGGTGAAGCATATACCGTGATTGCCAGCGGGTGGTAGGCTGGCGGACGCGAAATTGTGTGTGTTGATACTGAAAGAGTTCCCGGTAATTTCGTGTACGACTAACGAGTAAGACGGTTGCTCAAAGGCACTACGCCCAAAGATATGTATGTAGCTGTCGATCAATGCATGGATGCCCTTTGGGCCGTAGATATGTAAGTCGGTGGTGCGTTGGTCTTTACGTGACCATGCACCTGCTTGAAAAAGCGGTATCAGGTCTGAAACGTGATCGGGATGAAAGTGTGAAAGGACAACGTATTGCAGTGTATTTGGATGCACGCCTACCTCTAGTAGGCGTTGCACAACACCGTGCCCACAGTCGAAAAGAATGTATGTACCATCGAGGTCGAGCAGGACGCTCGATGCGCGTCGCTCATGTTCAATTTGACATGTGCCAGTTCCTAACAGGGTTAGTGTACTCATAAATAATACTACTCACTTTTTGCTTATAGATAACAAAACAGGCGACCATAAAGGTCGCCTTTACTATACACGATAGCATCGCGTTTTATCAAAGTAGGGGCCATAATTTATGACGCCCGCGTCCCAATTGTCAACGACGACGAGGGCCTCATTCATGATGCCCCATACGCGTCAAGTTAAGCTGAGTCAAATTGGTGCTGGATGAGGCGTGAGGTACTGAAGCGAGTGCTTCGCTCCTCAATGCAACACCCCTTGCCAACCCCCTCAATCATGAGTCGAAGAGCCGTGCCCAAACGCATATGCTTGCGAAGTCCATGAACCAGCACGGGCACTTGTTCTCGCAAGACCTCCGCCACTCCCGTCAGACTCATATGTGGGTCGTCTCCACAGGCGAGGAGCCGGAGCCAATGCTGCACCACCATCGCTAACAACTTCGCATACACCTCACAGAGAATACGCCACGGGTTGCTACTCGTCCACTCATCCACCAACGCCT
>JAABUX010008840.1_pt1 | contig 11537 bp, 12 predicted proteins | sample 5561851 | NCBI WGS metagenome assembly JAABUX01 (sample SAMN10711883, study PRJNA513361) | rock metagenome | isolation source: Antarctica rocks | place: Antarctica: Victoria Land, Richard Nunatak red sandstone | collected 2016-01-03 | reverse complement strand
CACGGGTGGTCGGCGTCCACATGAGGTCTCCGGCAAGGCTTCGAACACCTGCCCAGAATCACATCTGGCCCGACCATCCAACCCATAAGTAAGACCGTTCCGCATTGATTCCGAAATGGCCTCTAAGCTCGACTTTGGCCGTTTTCGGACGGCGCGGTGCTGTTGAATCCCTTGTGATCGCATCAGGGATTCGCGGCGGACTCGATCCGATCGAGTCTGTCCCCGATTGGATTCGGGGGACGAATGCGGGCGGGTATAAGACAGCTCAAACTCGCTGCTTGGATGGAGCCGTTCAGCCAGGCGTTCACCACCCCGACGTGGCAGCATGTGTTGGTATTGATCGCCGGCGCTATCCTCAGTCCCGGGCGGCGCACTGTCGCTGCTGCCTTGCGCGTCACCGGCCTCGACCAGGATCCGTGCTTCACGAACTATCATCGCGTTCTCAACCGCAATCGCTGGTCGAGCCGCCGGGTCGCGCGCTGCCTGTTGCGTCTGCTGGTCAGCAGCTTCGTCCCGGACGGTCCCGTCATCATCGGGCTCGACGACACCCTCGAGCGGCGATGGGGAGCGAAGATCAAAGCACGCGGAATCTATCGCGATCCGGTCCGCTCCTCGCATGGCCACTTCGTCAAAGCCAGCGGCCTGCGTTGGCTCTCGGTTATGCTGCTGCCCGAAGTCCCGTGGGCGGGCCGGGTGTGGGGCCTGCCGTTTCTGACCGCACTCGCCCCGTCCGAGCGCTATGCCAGCACGCGCCAGAGGCGACACAAGAAGCTCACTGACTGGGGCCGGCAGGTTCTGCTGCAGGCGTCACGATGGCTGCCCGGCCGGAAGATCATCGCCGTGGCCGATAGCAGCTACGCCGCCATCGATCTGCTGAATGCGGTTCGCCGGCGTGTGTGCATGATCACTCGCCTGCGCCTGGATGCGCGCCTGTTCGATCCGCCGGCCCGGCGCCGGCCAGGCACCGTTGGCCGCCCCCGCGTGATCGGGAAACGCCAGGCCAACTTGGCTGACCGTCTCGCCAATCCCAAGACACGCTGGCGCCGCTTGAGGGTGACCGGCTGGTACGGGCGTGGCGACCGCATGGTCGAGATCGTGACCGGTACCGCCCTGTGGCATCATCCTGGTCGGCTCGTGCCGATCCGCTACGTGCTGGTCCGCGACGTCGAAGGCGAACTGCGTCCGCAGGCGTTCCTCTGCACCGATCTCGAGGCCGACCCGCTCGACATCCTTCGCTGGTTCGTTCGCCGCTGGTCGACCGAAGTGACCTTTGCCGAAGTTCGCCGACACCTCGGTGTCGAAACCCAGCGCCAATGGTCCGACCCCGCCATCGCCCGAACCACGCCAGCACTGCTCGGCCTGTTCTCCTTGATCGCGCTTTGGGCCCAGGACCTCTATGGCCCGACGACGCCGCCTGCGCGGGCGGCGAGTTGGTATCCGAAGCCGTTACCGACCTTCAGCGATGCGCTCGCCGTTGTCCGCCGCGAACTTTGGGCCAATCATAATTTCCGCACATCCGCGGGCCCGATCAAGACCGTGCAAATCCCTCAACCCACGATCAACGCCTTGATCAGCGCAGCTTGCTACGCCGCATGAACGGCCAAAGTCGAGCTAAGATGAACGACGCTGGACCACTCATCTCCAGTTTGTTTGTAAGTTAGGTCTAATCCCTCAACAATGCGCGTGTCCGCCATGACGATGCGGCGAGAACCGTCTTTTTGATTTTCAGACCACTGCATCGTAATGCCACACCGAGCAATTCTTAGACTTTGCTCACGAATGGCGTTAATTGAACCTCTAGCGCCGCCCGTCACAGATAAACCCAGCGAGCGCAAAAATGCGGAGAGTGACTTCCCCAGACTCACAGCGGGGCTTTTTACGCCCTCAGATTGAAGATGGATCATGATCAGCCGGGCGCGGGATCCGTATGGAACTCCAACATAGCGAATTCCAGAACCAGCGGATGCATGCGTTCCGGGCTTGTGATCCTCGATAAACCCAGGTGAAACAATTAGGCTGAACCTGCCGGAAGTTCGACGCCAAACGTGCGAGTCGTCCGCTGGCCTGCTGTGTGGGAGACACGTCTGACAAAAACCCGAGTGAAGAAAGGAAAGGTCTTCCGTGCCCGGAAGCTCGGTCATCATCTCGTGCATGGTCTCGATCCGGCGGATAACACGTCGTTTTTGGGTAGTCGGAACAGGCTCCATCTCCGCCCTCCGGATTACCTCCTGGACACCGAAGATTTCGAGCTGGTCCTTCAGATTGTGCATCACATCGCTCCTACTCCCGTTTCTATGCCAGCCCCACCGATTCGACACGCTGAATCTACTAGCTAACAGCACGCCCCGCCGCGCCGCGAGACCTTGCATGACATCCGTGCGAAGGGAGGGCAGGAAGTTATCCACAGCCTATCCACGTTGAATCGCCTATAGCCTGCAATGTTACACACGCTGAGGAGCCGGCCCGGCTACGCTGAAATTGCTATGCCCAAGACATCATGTCCACGCAGAGCCGCCTAGAAAAAGTGAGTTGTTCGCGTTGAATCGCCTATACATACCTATACTGAGACTAAAAGAGTCTTCCGATAGGGGCGACTATAGGTCGTTCAGCGCAGAGCCGCCGCAAAAGAAAAAGGGGCTGACAAGAGATGTATTTCACCACACATAATCATCGAGAATTGGCGAGTCTTTGGTTGGAGATCGATTAGCCTACGCCATTTCGTCGCTGAACGACTAAGAGCTTCACGCCGCAAGAGCATCCGACAGGCCTGGGCTGCCAAACGGTGAATGGCCTATGGGGTATAGGCGATTGTGCGCGCGCAAGATGCCTTTGGCATCCCAAACTCGGGATAACCTACCTCATATAGGTGTTTCTGCGCTCCATCAGTTCGTCGACGCGCGCCGACTTAGGCATTGTTATAGCTATTTCAGCGATTTACAGAACGCACTTGAGGTTCGGCGGAAAGTCCGCGGCATCCGCCCGCAGGAAACTGGTTTTTTAACAGCAGGTTATTCGCAGGAAGACCGTCGAAGCTAGGCGATTCAGCGTAAAAAAGCCCTTGCCACGACTCTGAGATGGCGTCGACAGGAGAAGCCTAGTCGATTCTGCGGACCACCCGAGCCGATGCCCTCGGCGGAGACCCACGAAGCACGCAGAATCGCCTATAAGAAGCCTGCTCATGGACTAGCCCCTCTAATCTGGCTTACGGGACCTTCAGTTGCGACCGAAGATGTTGAAAGCGACCAGCAGAGAAAACCTGATCGCTCCTCAAAACATGAACCAGTGCACTTAACCCATCATCCGTAAACTTCGCGACAGGCATCCTGCCCTCTGCGGAAACGACTATCATCAGATTGCGCCCTACAAGCGACTTGATTGCCGCAGGTAACCTTGGCTTTCCTCTTTCCTCTCCAGACTTCCATGTTCTTAGCAATACCCCATCGAGTATTGCCGGCGCCTCACCAAACTGAACATCAAAGCGTCGCTTAAGAAATTCTAACTCGGCCTCTGTGAACGGGGCGGGCAAAACGACTCTCCTGGTAGGCTTCTGGGCACAATGTCATCGGTAGCCTAGCACAACTCGGAACGGACGCCGGAGCTCAAGGTCGGCCCGGTGACAGCGAAAGTGTGCGTTTTGCCCATTTGAGGTCACCGCCACAACCCCTCGAAGCGCCGGCCTGCCGTTCGCGGCGTAGTGGACGGTGTGCTTGGGATCGCGGTGGCCCAGATAGTCCTGATATGGCGCAGGTCATGGCCCATGTTGGCAAGGTAGTAGCCGCAGGAGTGGCCAAATATGTGCGGGTGGACACCCGAGAGGCCGGCGCGCTGGGCGGCGAGGCCTACGAGGTGACTGACGGCTTGCCGTGTGAGCGGCTGGCCGCGCTCGGACAGGAACAGCCAGGGCAGGCTGCCCTGCCATACGGCGAGGTAGCGCCGTACCGCCCGCAGTTCGTTGCCGGCGATGGGCTGCTACACGGACAGCCTGCCCTTGAGCCGCTGCACCCGCAGCGAAGCGATCGAGGTCCAATTCGTCCAGCCGCACGCTGACGGCTTCGCTGACCCGCAAGCCGTGGCGAAACATCATCATGAGCAGGAGGTGGTCGCGCTTCCCGTGCCGGCCGGCCCTGGCCGCTCCAGGAAGGCGGCGAGTCCGGCCACGGGCGCCTCCTCATGCGACCTAACTCTTTACATTTCGCGCCTTAACTGGCCGCTCCGAGATGGCTGTGATCCCCAGCAGCTGCACAGGGCAGCATAACCAACTCTTTACGAAATGCGCCTTTTGACAAAAGTCGGATGGTGGTGGAATGCAGCTATCCCGAATTTCTGAATGGATGGCAGCTCGACCTCCAACACCGTATCCGCCCGGCGAGGGCCTCCTACCCGGGATGAGATAGCTGAGTGATCTTAACGGCGCTCATACGAGCGCCGTTAAGATCGGAGGCGGGGTTGGATGGAGATCATCACCGGCGTTGAACGCCGACGCCGCTGGCGATTGGAGGAAAAACTCCGGATCGTTGCAGAGGCCGAGCAGCCTGGCGCTTCGTTCGCTGCCGTCGCACGTTGGCACGAGATCAGCCGGGGCTTGCTGTGGAATTGGCGACAGCAGATCCGTCGCGGCGAATTGGTGCCGGAACCGATGCCGATATTCTTGCCTGTGCAGATCATGCCCGATCCGCCGGTGGCGCTGTCGTTAACAAGCCCGGCGCCGGTGGCGCCTCCTACCGAGGACACCAGGGTCGAGATCACGCTGCCGGATGGCACATGTGTCCGGGTGGGCACCGATGTGGGTCTGGTCAACCTGCGCCGGATCATGGCCGCGGTGCGCCGGTGATCGTGCCGCCAACCGGTGTGCGGGTCTGGCTGGCCAACGGGCATACGGATATGCGTCGTGGCATGAATGGCCTGGCTCTGCAGGTCCAGCAGTCGTTGCAGCGTGATCCTCACGCGGGCGACCTTTATGTTTTCCGAGGCCGTCGGGGCGATCTGGTGAAGATCCTTTGGCATGACGGGCTCGGCATGTCGCTCTATGCCAAACGCCTGGAGCGCGGCCGTTTCTTGTGGCCGTCGCCAGCCGACGGTTGCGTGGCGATCTCGGCATCCCAGCTCGGCTACATGCTGGACGGCATCGACTGGCGCAATCCGCAGCACACATGGCGGCCCCAAATCGCAGGTTGAGGGTACACAGGTTCCGCCCGGTATGGTTGACTGGATGGCGTGATTCCCTGTGCCAACACGATCCTGGACGACATGGCCGCCTTGCGTGCCGCCCTTGCCGCCGAGCAGTTGGCCCGGCGTGAGGCCGAAGCCCGTGCCTCGGGCGCCGAGGCGATGGTCGCCCATCTCAAGCTACTGATCGCCAAGCTGCGGCACGAGCAGTTCGGCGCCTCGTCCGAGCGCGGTCGCAAGCTGCTGGACCAGTTGGAGCTGCAACTCGAGGAGCTCGAGGCCGGGGCGGCCGAGGACCAGACGGCCCTCAATGCCGATGCTGCGGACGATCAGGCTGCTCGCGGGCGAATTCGGCGCAAGCCAAGCCGCGGCCCATTACCCGCGCATTTACCGCGCGAGCGGGTGGTGATCCCCAGCCCGATCGCGTGCCCGTGCTGCCAGGGCAAACTGTCCAAGCTCGGCGAGGACGTGACCGAGACGCTCGAGGTGGTGCCGCGTCGGTGGAAAGTCGTCCAAACCGTTCGCGAGAAGTTCGTCTGTCGGGCGTGCGAGACCATCAGCCAGCCACCGGCGCCGTTCCATGCCATCGCCCGCGGCCGCGCCGGTCCCGAGCTGCTGGCCACGATCCTGGACGCGAAATTCGCCCAGCATCTGCCGCTCAATCGGCAGAGCGAGACCTTCGCCCGCGAGGGAATCGAGATTGATACCTCGACCATGGCGGATTGGGTGGGCGCGTGCACGGCCACGCTGTCGCCGTTGGTGGCATTGATCCGAGCCCACGTGCTGGCGGCCGAGCGGCTGCACGGCGACGACACCACCGTGCCCGTGCTGGCCCGCGGCAAGACGACGACCGGGCGATTATGGGCCTATGTGCGCGACGATCGTCCGTTTGCCGGGCCCGCGCCGCCGGCGGCAGTGTTCCATTACTCGCCCGATCGTCGGGGCGAACATCCGCGGCGCCACCTCGCCTCGTATGCCGGGATCTTGCAGGCCGACGCGTATGCCGGGTTCGGTGAGCTCTACCATCTCGGACGAAAACCCGGCCCTGTGACTGAAGCGGGTTGCTGGGCGCACGGTCGGCGCAAGCTGTTCGACCTGGCCCAGATCGCGCGCGCGCCTCTCGCGGCCGAGGCGGTGCGGCGCATCGACGCGATTTTCGACGCCGAGCGCGCCATCAACGGTTTGCCCACGGAGCAGCGCATGGCCGTGCGGCAGGCCCAAGTGGCGCCGCTGGTGACGGAGTGAGAAGCATGGATGCGGGCTGAACGGTCCAAGATGTCTCGACACGCCGACGTCGGAAAGGCGATGGACTACATGCTCAAGCGCTGGGGCACGTTCAGCCGGTTTCTCAGCGACGGCAGGATCTGCCTGACCAACAACGCCGCCGAACGGGTCCTGCGTGGTGTGGCCCTGGGGCGCAAGGCCTGGCTGTTCTGTGGCTCGGACCGGGGCGGCGAGCGGGCGGCCGCCATCTACACGCTAATCGCCACGGCTAAGCTGAACGGGGTCGATCCGCGGGCCTGGCTCGCCGATATCCTGCGCCGCATCGCCGATCACCCGGCGTCAAGGCTCGACGAGTTACTGCCCTGGAACTGGATAGAAGGTGCTGCCAAACTGGCCGCATGAGCCCGACCGGCAAGACACCCGCCAACGACACCGCCGCCGTGGAAAGCTTCAATCAGGTCTGCACGGTCCGCATCGAATTGCGGGACACCGACCCTCTGATCTGGCGCGAGGTGGAGGTGCCGACCTCCATCACGCTCAAGGTGCTGCACGATATCGTCCAGATCACCATGGGCTGGCTCGACACCCATCTCTGGGAATTCACGATCGGCGGGCGGACCTACGGACTGCCGATGGACGAGGACTGGGGGACAGCGCCGCGCACCGAAGCGATCAAGATCCGCCTGCGCGACGTGCTGAAATCTCGGAAGACCATCATCGACTACATGTACGACTTCGGCGACTCCTGGGCACACCGGCTGGTCGTGACCGGCGTTCGCCAGGGCAAGCCCGGCGTCTCCTACCCGCACTACGTCGGCGGTGAGTGGGACTGCCCGCCCGAGGACTGCGGTGGCGTTCCGGGCTTTTACAACATGCTTGAAGCGCTCGCCGACCCAGAGCACCCCGACCATGCCGACGTGGCTGAATACCTGGACGGCTGGGATCCAAAGGAGATCGACGAACTCCCACTCCGGATCGCCCTCGGACGCATTGCGAACCGCCGCAACGCCGCCCGCACCCGAATTGCCAAGAAGCAATCCTAACCCGATCACCTCACGCGGTGCTCACCGGATGGATACCCAACACCGGACGTTCGACACGCAGATCCTGAGCGTCGACCGACGATAATGCCAACCCTTCGCCGGTCGCCCCATAGCTTCTTCCGCCCCAGACTAAGGAAAACCACGTCGCGCAGATATCGTAGCAGACCGGCCAACCGGCGGCTTCCAGTGACCGCGCTTGCGGGCGGACCAGGTGTAGCGGGGGTCGTCGTCAAGTAGCGGCAGGTGTTCAGCGAGGCGGTTTCGTTCGAGCCAGCCGATCGCCGAATCCAATTCAGACAATGTCATCTGCGCGCGGCTCTTGCCGCCAGTCACACGCTTCAGAACCGCGTTGTAGCGGTGATAGAGGCCCGGTCCGGCGACGCCGCCACGTAGTCCGGCGCGGCCAGCCTCGTCTTCGACGGCCTGCGCCGCAACGAGCTCACCCAACCGGGCTCGCAGCCGCCGCTCAATCACTGACGGCGCCTCGAGTAGTTCTGACTGTGCCGCTTCCTGCTCTGGACGCCGCATCGCCAACTCGGGCCCCGGCCGCAGCGTCGCAAACCGGAGCGCAAGCGCGTTGCTCTCGAGCGGGACGATGTCGTCCTTCGGCGCGAGGTCCTCGACGACCCAGAAGGGGAGGGGGGTTCGCCGACGGCTCGCCTTGGGCGGACGCGCGCGAGTGCCCTGCTCGGTCTCCATCCGAATTCGAAAGCGCTGGAACAGCGGGTCATCCGGATGGAACACCAAGGCGCGCTGCGCTTCGTAGCGACCAGCATGGGGATCGAGGCGGGTGGAGCGGGCGACCATTTGCTCGAGCCAGGCACGCGAGCGGATGTGGGTCAACGCCGCGACCACCGCGACCTCGGGCACGTCCAGCCCCTCATAGGCCATGGCGACGGTCACCAGCACAGACGGTTCCGACAAGAGTCGGAACTTCGCAATCGCCTCATGCGACCCGGGCGTGTCTGAGCTGGCAAGCTGCGCCACAGATCGCGCCTGATTGCCGGGGACCCATTGCTGGACCAACTCGAGGTAGCGCCTCGCGTTTTCCTGGTCCGGCGCGACGACGAGCAGCTTGCCCAAGCCCAGGGCGGTTTCACCGGGCGGGAGGCCGCGCTCCCGTCGCCGGCGGGCGCGCAGGTCGCGAACTGCAACGAACGCCTCTCGAAGCAGCGCCTCGGCGAAGCCGGTGCGCAGCGCGGTGAACAGGGCAGGGCGGGTGGTCTCGCTGGGATACGGCGCGGCGAGCCGGTGGGGACCGACCTCGACGCCCTCTGCAGCGCGCCACGTAGCCTCACCGTCGAGCGCACCGAAAGTGACCGGCAACACGGCCCGTTCCCGCAGCGCCTGGGCGCGCGAGTAGCCGATCACGGCCCATCCTGGAGCATCCAGCGCGATCTCGCGGGTACTCGCCTTCGGGCCGCGGCGATAGGGTAACCAGAGGATCCCCCTGCCGTCTGCCCGCTCAAGCGTGCCGGAGAGCAGCAGGCGGACAGCGGCGCACTCCAGCAGAGGCAAGATCGCCCGCGACCACGCGCTCGCGTCATCCTCACCTGCTCTCATGGGCGCTGCTGCGGCGACCGGGTCGATGTCGGCGAGGGCAGGGAGGTGATGCGCCTCGTCGACCACGAGTAGCGTGCGGTAGCGCCTGAATTCCCGCAGGTGCAGATCCGGCGCGGCGGCGATGCCCTGGTAGGTAGTGACGTAGCCGGCGAGGCTTCGGCTCGGATCGGGCGTGTTGTCGGCCGCGCGCAGCGAGAGCGAGTGACCGAGCGTGTTCCGCCAGGCCGGATCGGCGAACGCTTCCTCGGCCTGGAGCCGCAGACTCTCGCGCGGCACTACCCAGCAGACCCGCTCGACGATTCCGGACGCGATCAACCGAGCGGCGGCGATCACCGGCAGCAGCGATTTGCCGCCGCCCGGGGTGACGGCGGCGAGGATGTCGCGCGCGGCGATCTGACCGCTGACGATCGCCTCGATCACGCCGGCGAGGTGTTTTTGGTGAGTGCGGAGTAAGCGAGGGGCCAGCGGAGCACCGAGACGATGAAAGATTTCCGACACTGAATCGTTCGGAATCAACTGTCTACCCCCGCTTTGATAGGATGTCGGTTTCGAGCCGCGATCAGGAACGGATCAGCTCGAGCAAAGCGTCTTTGCGTCGGCGTGCACCTGGCCGGCCTCTGGCAGGACGCCGTCTAGCGCCGCGGCGCCCAGCGCATGGACCCGCCTCCCGGCACGGTGCGGCTCGGAGACGGCGGCCAGAAGTTGCAACTGTGTCTGCAACTGCCGGGTCAGCGTCACGAAGCTGCCGTCCTCGAGCGGTACGAACCGGCCCTGCGCGGCGCCGAGCCGATCCAGCAGGAAACGCATCTCCACCACCTGGTCCTCGTCGATCTCGACCGTTCCGCTGACGCTGAACCAGTCGGAGGACAATGTCGGTCCATCCAGCCGAACCGGAACAGCTGCGAGGAGAGCCACTCGCTTCGGTGGACCGTGACCTTGGATGCCAATCCCCATGCGGCAGATAAACTCCTTTTGAGGCCGATTCCCTTCTATCCGTGCCAGGCTGACGCAGCGACTTAGCCGAACTCGGGCCACACCAAAGGATCGGAATGCGACACGCTTTCGTGCGACGCACAGCCTTTACGGTTGTCGCAATGGTGATCTCAGCGGCGGCGTCGGCCAATGTCATCGTCAACGCGCCGGTGGACGTCATCGGCAATCTTCCGGCGAGCGTATTTGCGGCAGACCGCTTCGGCGTTAACACGTACAAGGACTGGGGCAACGAACCGTCCGTGACTGTTGATCCGCTGAACCCTAACGTCATCGTCGTCTCGAGCTTCGCCTTCAACAGCTCGCCGACAACAGCCGCCAACATCTTCTACTCGACAACAGCCGGCCGAACCTGGACGCCGCGGTTTTCCATTCCGGCGCCGCCATCCGGCGTCGGCATCCCGAATGATTGGCGGTTCCTCTATGACAGTGCCGGTACGCTACACGGCGCGATTCTCGGCGGCTGCAAGAGCTGTAACGTCTACAGCGGCACGACAACTGACCCAACCTCCGCCGCAGCTTGGAGCTACGCCGCCGGCGGGAGCCCGATCAACAGCGCCTCCTCCGCCAAGCAAGCGGATCAACCATGGCTGGCGCTCAGCCCAGGGAAGGTGTTGGTCGCATACGACGACTTCCATAGCGCGACCGGCGAGCGGGTCACGGTGTCGAGCGACAACGGTCGGACGTTCACCATTGACAGTCCGATCAACAATGGCCCGCAATCGAATTCGACGAACCCGGGCACCCGGATCGCCACGGACAGCGCGGGGAACGTCTACGGCATCTTCGGTGTTGGCCAGACGATCACGCCAGGAGTGCAAAGTGTTACGTATTACCTCAATCGGTCGCGCGACGGCGGCATCAGTTGGGACTTCAACAGCAGAAGCGCAGTCGGAGGGATCACCATCGATAGCGGCGTCTCGACCCAGCTCTGCAATGCCTGCACCCAGGTGTCGAACAACTGGTTTGCGGGGGGTCAACGATCTGCGTGGCAACGTCACGGCGATCGCAGCCGACCGAAGCGGTTCAAACATCTACGCGCTGATTGGCAAGCGGGACCAGAGCGGGACCGACCGCATCTATCTCGTCACTTACCGGTCAGTCGGCAACAACCTCGTCCAGACCTCGGAGATCGTCGTCTCCCCAGCAGACGAGCGTGCAGCGCTGCCGTCCATCACCGTAGAGGACGATGGCACGGTCGTGCTCATGTACGAGACCTACGACGGCAGCAGCAATACGGTCCACGTGCATGTCGCCAGCTCGACAAATTTCGGAGCGTCGATCGGCCAGGATGTCATCGACTACAGTTTTGTTCCACTCACTCTCGTACAGGCGACCGGAAGCGCGACCAGCAATAGAGAGTTCGGTGACTACGTCTACATCACTTCTCTCGGCAACAATTTTTACGGAGCATTTGCCGGGCGCGGCGACGTAAGAGGCCATTTCGGAATCAATGCGGAACGGTCTTACTTATGGGTTGGATGGTCGGGCCAGATGTGATTCTGGGCAGGTGTTCGAAGCCTTGCCGGAGACCTCATGTGGACGCAGACC
>JAABUX010008839.1_pt1 | contig 11537 bp, 8 predicted proteins | sample 5561851 | NCBI WGS metagenome assembly JAABUX01 (sample SAMN10711883, study PRJNA513361) | rock metagenome | isolation source: Antarctica rocks | place: Antarctica: Victoria Land, Richard Nunatak red sandstone | collected 2016-01-03 | reverse complement strand
TGCGGCTGGAGGGCACCAACGTGGCGCTCGGCAAGGACATCATGGCGAAATCCGGCCTGCCGATCATCTCGGCCGACAACCTGGCCGACGCCGCCGAGAAGGTGGTCCGCGCCGTGAAGGACGCCGCATAATGGCCATTCTGGTCGACGCCAACACCAAGGTCATCACCCAGGGCTTCACCGGCGCACAGGGCACGTTCCACTCCGAGCAGGCGATCGCATACGGGACCAAGGTCGTCGGCGGCGTGGTGCCCGGCAAAGGCGGCAGCACGCATTTGAACCTGCCGGTGTTTGACACCGTGGCCGAGGCCTGCGCGCGCACCGGCGCCACCGCGAGCGCGATCTACGTGCCGCCGCCGTTCGCGGCCGACGCCATCCTGGAGGCGATCGATTCCGGCATCCCGCTGATCGTCTGCATCACCGAGGGCATCCCGGTGTTGGACATGATCCGCGTCAAGCGCGCCCTGTCCGGCACGTCCAGCCGCCTGATCGGCCCCAACTGCCCCGGCGTCATCACGCCCGAGGCGTGCAAGATCGGCATCATGCCGGGCCACATCCACCGCCGCGGCACCGTCGGCATCGTGAGCCGGTCGGGCACGCTGACCTACGAGGCGGTGGCGCAGACGACGGCCGCCGGGCTGGGGCAGAGCACCTGCGTCGGGATCGGCGGCGACCCGGTGAAGGGCACCGACTTCATCGAGGTGCTGGAGATGCTGTTCGCCGACCCGCAGACCGAGAGCATCATCATGATCGGCGAGATCGGCGGGCAGAGCGAGATCAACGCGGCCGAATTCATCGCGAGCGAGAAATCCAGCAAGCCCGTGGTCGGCTTCATCGCCGGCGCGACCGCCCCGCCAGGCCGCCGCATGGGTCACGCCGGCGCCGTCATCAGCGGCGGGCGCGACACCGCGGCGGCCAAGTTCGAGGCGATGCGCATGGCCGGCGTCCACGTCGCGGAAAGCCCGGCGGCGCTCGGCAGCACCATGATCAAGGCGTTGCAGGGCTGACTTGACCCAGCCGGGGTGCAATTCGGCGCAATATGCGACTAATTAGACGGGGTGCCCCGGAGTCGAGGCAAGCCAGGGAGGGATAGCCAATGGCAGGCGTCGATATTCTCGTCACGGCCTTCAACGGGGCGAACGCCGCCTTCATCGCCGATCTCTACGCGCGCTGGGCGTCCAACCCCGCCAGCGTCGACGCGAGCTTCGCCGAGCTGTTTGCCGCCCTGAACGACGAGGCGCGGGCCGTGCTGACCGACGCGACCGGGGCGTCGTGGGCGCCGCATCGTTTCGATGTCGGCGACGCAGATGCCAAGCCGGCCGCCAAAGCTGCCAAGGTCCCCGCCCTCGAGGACGTCCGCGCCGCAGCGCTCGACAGCCTGCGGGCGCTGATGCTGATCCGGGCCTACCGCGTACGCGGCCATCTCGAGGCGAAGCTCGACCCGCTCGGCCTCGTGGTACCGCGGCGTCATCCGGAGCTCGATCCCAAGACCTACGGCTTTACCACCGAGGCCGACCTGGACCGCCCGGTCTTCATCGACAACGTGCTCGGCCGCGAGAGCGCCACCGTGCGCGAGATCATCGCCATCGTGCGCGAGGCGTATTGCGGGCCGATCGGCGTCGAGTTCATGCACATCCAGGACCCGACGCAGAAAGCCTGGATTCAGCGCCGGATCGAGGCGTCGCCGTGGCGCAACAGCACCGATACAGCCGACAAGAAGACCATCCTGCGGCAGTTGACGGAGGCGGAGGGCTTCGAGGCGTTCTGCCAGAAACGCTACGTCGGCACCAAGCGGTTCGGGCTGGAGGGCGGCGAGGTCACGATCCCGGCCATGCACGCCATCATCGAGACGGCGGCCAAGGCGGGCGTCGGCGAGATCGCCATCGGCATGCCGCACCGGGGGCGGCTGAACACGCTGGTTAACATCGTCAAGAAGCCGTTCACCGCGATCTTCAGCGAATTCGGCGGCAACAGCTTCAAGCCCGACGACGTGCAGGGCTCGGGCGACGTGAAGTACCACCTCGGCACCTCCACCGACATCGAGTCGGCGGGGCATCCGGTCCATATCTCGCTGCAGCCCAACCCCTCGCACCTCGAGGCGGTCGACCCGGTCGTGATCGGCAAGGTACGGGCGCGCCAGGACTGTTCGGGCGACACCAAGTCCCGGCGCTCGGTGATGGGCATACTGATGCACGGCGACGCGGCGTTCGCCGGGCAGGGCCTGGTGTACGAGACGCTCGCGATGAGCCAGCTCATCGGCTACCGCACCGGCGGCACCATCCACCTGATCGTCAACAACCAGATCGGCTTCACCACCGTCCCGGCGCACGCCTATTCGGGCCTGTACTGCACCGACGTCGCCAAGTCGATCCAGGCGCCGATCCTGCACGTGAACGGCGACGAGCCGGAAGCGGTGATCTTCTGCTCCGGCCTGGCGACCGAGTTCCGCAACGAGTTCGCCACCGACTTCGTGCTGGACATCGTGTGCTACCGCCGCCACGGCCACAACGAGACGGACGAGCCGGCCTTCACCCAGCCGATCATGTACCGGGCCATCCGCGACATGAAGACCACGCGCACCCTGTACGCGGCGCGCCTGGAGGCCGAGGGCGCCGTCGTCGCGGGCGAAGCACAGGGAATGTGGGACGATTTCTCCAACACGCTCGAGGAGGCGTTCCAGGCCGCCCAGGGCTACAAGGTGAACAAGGCGGACTGGCTCGAAGGCCGTTGGGCCGGCATGAAGCAGTCCGATCAGGAAGACGAGCGGGCGGAGGAGGCGACGGCGCTGACCACCGAAGCCGCGCAGGCGATCGGCCGGGCCATCTCCAACGTTCCGGACGGGTTCGATCTCAACCCGAAGATCCGGCGGCAACTCGAAGCCAAGCGCGCGGTGTTCGATGGCGGCGAGGGGGTCGATTGGGCGACCGGCGAGGCGCTGGCATTCGGCGGCCTGCTGCTGGACGGCAACCGCGTGCGCCTGTCCGGCGAGGATTCCCAGCGCGGCACCTTCAGCCAGCGCCACGCGGTGCTGGTCGACCAGACCAACGCCAACGAGTACGTGCCGCTGAACAACATCTCCGACGACCAGGCGCGGATCGAGATCTTCAACTCGCTGCTGTCGGAGGCCGGGGTGCTGGGGTTCGAGTACGGCTACACCCTGGCCGACCCGTCCACGCTGGTGCTGTGGGAAGCGCAGTTCGGCGACTTCGCCAACGGCGCGCAGGTGATCATCGACCAGTTCCTGGCGAGCGGGGAGACCAAGTGGCTCCGGATGAGCGGCCTGACGTTGCTGCTGCCCCACGGGCACGAGGGCCAGGGACCCGAGCACTCCTCCGCCCGGCTGGAGCGCTACTTGCAGCTGTGCGCCGAGCGGAACATGACGGTTGCCAACCTCACGACGCCCGCGAACTATTTCCACGCGCTGCGCCGCCAGTTGAAGCGCAACTTTCGCAAGCCGCTCGTGATCATGACGCCGAAAAGCCTGCTGCGGCACAAGCTGGCGGTCTCGAAGCTGGACGAGTTCACCGAGGGCAGCGCGTTCAAGCTGGTCATCCCCGAGATCGACGACATCGACCCGGCGGCCGCGCGGCGCGTCGTGCTGTGCTCCGGCAAGGTGTACTACGACCTGCTGGCCGAGCGCCGCGACAAGGGCGTGAAGGATGTCGCGATCCTGCGGCTGGAGCAGATCTACCCCTTCCCGGTGAAGACGCTGACGGCGACTTTGGCGGCCTATCTGCAGGCCGAGATCGTCTGGTGCCAGGAGGAGCCCGAGAACATGGGCGCCTGGACGTTTGTGGACCGCAAGATCGAGCAGACGCTAGCCGACATGAAACACCCGGCGAGCCGTCCCCAATTCGTGGGCCGGGAGGCGGCGGCGAGCCCGGCGACGGGTCTGGCCAAGGTTCACGCGGCACAGCAGGCCGCCCTCGTCAGCAGCGCCCTGCTGCTCGGCTAGTTAGGAAGAGACATGCCAACCGACATCAAGGTGCCCACCCTGGGCGAGAGCGTCACCACCGCCACGGTGGCGCGCTGGCTGAAGAAGGTGGGCGACCAGGTCGCGGCGGACGAGCCGCTGGTCGAGCTCGAAACCGACAAGGTCACGGTCGAGGTGAACGCCCCGGCTGCCGGTACGCTCGGCGCGCTGGCAGCCGACGAAGGCGCCGAGGTCGAGGTGGGCGGCTTGCTCGGCACGGTGGAGGACGGCGGTGGCGCAGCTTCGGCGCCCGCCAAGGCAGAACCTGCTGCGAAGCCCATGACCGGTGGCGTGAAGTCTCCGCCTGCCCCGAGCGGCCCGGTGTCGCGCCCGGCGACCCCGCCCTCCGATGTCGCGGCCCATCCGCCGATGCCGGCGGCGGCCAAGCGGATGGCGGAGAACGAGATCAGCGCGGAGCAGATCGGCGCCGGGTCGGGGAAGGATGGGCGGATCATGAAGGGGGACGTGCTGGCGTTCATCAGCCGTCCCGCCCCTGCTCCGGCCGCAGCGCCCGCTCCGGCGGCGCGTGCGCCGAGCGTGGATGCGCCGCGGGAGGAGCGGGTCAAGATGACCCGGCTGCGCCGCACGATCGCCGCCCGGCTGAAGGAGGCGCAGAACAACGCGGCCATGCTGACGACCTTCAACGAGGTCGACATGTCGCGGGCGATGGCGCTGCGGAGCGAGTACCGCGACGCGTTCGAGAAGAAGCACGGCGGCACGCGCCTCGGCTTCATGTCGTTCTTTGTCCGGGCCTGCTGCTCCGCCCTGAAGGAGTTCCCGGCCGTCAACGCCGAAATCGACGGCGACGAGATCATCTACAAGAACTTCGTCCACATGGGCATCGCCGTGGGCGGGGCAAACGGCCTGGTCGTGCCCGTCGTGCGCGAGGCCGACCGGATGGATTTCGCGCAGATCGAGCGGGCGGTCGGCGATTTCGGCCGCCGGGCCCGGGATGGCGCACTGAAATTGGACGAGCTGACCGGCGGCACCTTCAGCATCACCAATGGCGGCGTATATGGATCGTTGATGTCCACGCCCATCCTGAACCCGCCACAATCGGCCATCCTGGGCATGCACAAAATCCAGGACCGCCCGATGGCGATCGCCGGCAAGGTCGAGATCCGTCCGATGATGTACTTGGCCCTGTCCTACGATCACCGCATCGTGGACGGCAAAGAAGCCGTCAGCTTCCTGGTCCGCGTCAAGGAAGGCGTCGAAGACCCAAGACGCCTGCTGCTAGGACTTTAAAAAAGGGGTCTGGGGCGACGCCCTGGTCTCAAGGAGTTCCGCCTGTGTCCGAAACCTACGACCTCATCATCATCGGCGCCGGGCCCGGCGGCTACGTCTGCGCCCTCCGCGCCGCGCAACTCGGACTGAACGTCGCGTGCGTCGAGAAACGGGCGACCCTGGGCGGCACCTGCCTCAACATCGGCTGCATCCCGTCCAAGGCGCTGCTGCAGTCGTCGGAGAACTTCGAGGAAGCGTCGCATAGCTTCGCCGACCACGGCGTGATGATCGACAGCGTGAAGCTGGACCTGGCGCGCATGCAGGCGCGCAAGGACCAGGTGGTCGCCGCAAACGTCAAGGGCGTCGAATTCCTGTTCAAGAAGAACAAGGTCACGTGGCTGAAGGGCGCCGCGCGGATCGCGTCGCCGGGCCACGTGGAGGTCGACGGCACCGCCTACGAGGCCAAGGCCATCGTCATCGCGACCGGGAGCGAGAGCATCCCGCTGCCCGGCGTCGACGTGGACGAGCGCGCCGTCGTCAGCTCCACCGGCGGGCTGGAGCTGGATGCCGTGCCGAAGCGGATGGTGGTGATCGGCGGCGGCTACATCGGCCTGGAGCTCGGCAGCGTCTGGCGCCGGCTGGGGTCGGAGGTGACGGTCGTGGAGTTCCTCGACCGGCTGGTGCCCGGCATGGACACCGAGATCGGCAAAACGTTCGAGCGCGTGCTGGGCAAGCAGGGCATCAAGTTCCGTCTAAAGACGAAGGTCACGGGCGCGCGGCAGGGCAACGATGGCGTGACCTTGACGGTCGAGCCGGCTGCGGGCGGCGGCACGGAGGAAATCAACGCCGATGTCGTCCTGGTCGCGATCGGCCGCCGTCCGTACTACGGGGGCCTCGGGCTGGAGGAGGCGGGCGTCGAATTGGACGAGCGCGGCCGGGTGAAGATCGACGCGCACTACGCGACGAACGTCCCCGGGATCTACGCGATCGGCGACGTCATCACCGGCCCGATGCTCGCCCACAAGGCGGAGGAAGAAGGCGTCGCCCTGGCCGAGATCATTGCCGGCCAGGCCGGGCACGTGAATTACGGCGTCATCCCCGGCGTGGTGTACACCTGGCCGGAGGTCGCCAGCATCGGCATGACCGAGGAGCAGCTGAAGCACGACGGCGTCGCCTACAAGGTCGGCAAGTTCCCCTTCACCGCCAACGGCCGCGCCCGCGCGATGGGCGCTACCGACGGGTTCGTGAAGATCCTCGCCGACAAGACCACGGACCAAATTCTCGGCGCGCACATCATCGGCCCGGACGCGGGCACCCTGATCGCCGAGATCGCCACCGCGATGGAGTTCGGCGCCAGCAGCGAGGATGTGGCCCGCACCTGCCACGCCCATCCCAGCCTGAACGAGGCCGTGAAGGAGGCAGCGCTCGCCGTGGAAGGCCGCGCGCTGCACGTCTAGGCTGTGCGCCCGCTCGCGCTGACGATGGGCGACCCGGCCGGGATCGGCGGCGAGATCGCTGCCAAGGCCTGGCGGGCGCTGGCCGACACGGGACCGCGCTTCGCCATCCTCGCCGACCCGTTCTGGATGGGCGGATTCGACGTGCCGATCAACGTCATCCGCTCGCTGGACCAGGTCGCCGACGTGTTCGCGTCCGCCCTCCCCGTGCTGCCGGTCGAGCTGCCCGAGATCGCGCATCAGGGCCGCCCCGACCCGGCGAATGCGCCCGCCGTGATCGCCAGCATCGAGCGCGCCGTGCGGCTGGCGCAGTCCGGCGCGGCGGCCGGCATCGTGACGAACCCCATCAGCAAGGCCGTGCTGTACCAAGCCGGCTTCCCGCACCCCGGCCACACCGAGTTCCTGGGCGCCCTCACCGGCGGCGTGCCGTTCATGATGCTGGCCTGCCCGGCTTTGCGGGTGGTTCCCGTCACCATCCATGTCTCGCTGCGGCAGGCGCTGGCCGGGGTGACGACGGACGCGATCCTGGCGACGGCGCGCGCGACCGACGCCGCCCTGTGCCGGGATTTCGGCATCGCCGCGCCCCGGCTCGCGGTCGCCGGGCTGAACCCCCACGCCGGCGAGCAGGGTGCCATGGGCACGGAGGAGCAGACGATCATCGCCCCGGCCATCGCGCAATTACAGGCCGAGGGCATCGACGCGACCGGGCCGTTCCCGCCGGACACGATGTTCACCGACGCCGCCCGGCCGACCTACGACGCGGCGATCTGCATGTATCACGACCAGGCGCTGATCCCGCTCAAGACGCTCGACATGACGAACGGGGTCAACGTGACGCTCGGGCTGCCGATCGTGCGGACCTCGCCCGACCACGGGACCGCGTTCGGGATCGCGGGGCACGGTCTGGCGGACCCCGCCAGCCTCATCGCCGCCCTCCGCCTCGCCGCGGAACTCGCCACCAGGAGAGAAGCATGATCCGCCTGGGCGTCAACATCGACCACGTCGCCACCGTCCGCAACGCGCGCGGCGGCGACCACCCGGACCCGCTGCGCGCCGCCATCATGGCCGTCGCCGCCGGGGCGGACGGGATCACCGCGCATCTGCGCGAGGATCGGCGGCACATCCGCGACGCCGACATCGACCGCATCCGTGCCGGGATTGCAGCGCCGTTGAACCTGGAGATGGCGGCGACCGAGGAGATGGTCGCCATCGCCCTGCGCGTGCGGCCGAACGCCTGCTGCCTGGTGCCGGAGCGCCGGGCGGAAGTGACGACCGAGGGCGGGCTGAACGCCGCCGGGCAGATCGAGGCGCTGCGCCCGATGGTCGCCGGGCTGCGGGCGGCGGGCATTCGCGTATCGCTGTTCGTCGATCCCGACCCGCACCAGTTGGAAGCAGCGGCGGATTTGCGCGCAGACATCGTCGAGCTGCACACGGGCGCCTATGCCGATGGCCGACCCGGCGAGCTTGGCCGTTTGGAAGCGGCGGCGGCGTTGACCGGCTCGCTCGGGTTGGAGTGCCACGCCGGACACGGATTGACGTTCAACAATGTCGGCGCGGTGGCGGCGCTGCCGGAGGTGATGGAGCTGAACATCGGTCATTTCCTGATCGGCGAGGCGATCTTCGACGGATTGCCGGCGGTGGTCGCGCAGATGAAGGCGCTGATCCAGGGAGCGTGACGCCAGCGGCGCTTGTGTGCGGCCGCCGAAGGCATGATGCCTTTGGAAACCCTTATAAATGCGGGTCTGGGGCCTCAGGCCCCAACGGGTCCAGGGCAGCGCCATGGCCTGCTATCTCGCCTTGGAAGGCTGTTATTATGACTCAGCCGGCGCGAGGGTGCGAGGCGCGCCAAACCTCCATCAGGCGGGCCGTGTCGACCGCGGTGTAGCGCTGCGTGGTGGATAAGCTTGCGTGACCCAGCAACTCCTGGATCGAGCGCAAATCCGCCCCGCCCGACAGCAGATGCGTGGCGAAGGAGTGCCGCAGGGCGTGTGGGGTGGCGTGCTCCGGCAGCCCAGCCAAGTGGCGGTAGGTCCGCATGGCCCGTTGTGCGACTCCGGCGTTCAGACGCGCCCCACGGACGCCGGGGAACAGCGGGGCGGCCGGTTCGCGGCCGGGGTGGAGCGGGAGCCAGGCGGCGAGCGCGTCGCGCACGGCGGGGAGCATGGGCACGATCCGCTCCTTGCGGCCCTTGCCGACGATGCGCAGGGCCGCGCCGGGGGGCGGCACGTCGCGCACGTCCAGCGACAAGGCTTCGGCGATCCGCAGGCCGCAGCCGTACAGCAGGGTGAACAGCGCCGCATCCCGCGCCTGGACGGCGGCGCTGTCCGATACTTCGGCCACGCCGTCCGCCACGCCGAGCGCCTGCACCGGCGACAGCGCCTTCGGGATCGGCGGCCGGGCGCGCGGCGTGCCCAGCAGGCTCGGCGCGGGATTGGCGACGCCGTGCCGCCGGGCGAGAAAGCGGAAGAAGCTCCGCACCGCCGATAGATGCCGGGCGCGGGTCGCGTTGCCGACCTTCGCGAACGCGTCCGACGCCAACCAGGACCGCAGATCGGCCTGCGACAGGGCGGCCAAGGCGGCCACCGTCGGCTCCGCGCCGAGGTGACGCGTCAGGAACGCCAGAAAATCGCGGAGATCGGCGGCATACGCCTCGACCGTCAGCGGCGAGGCCTGGCGCTCCTGGGCCAGCCAATCCAAAAATCCCGCGAGGGCCGCCGCCGCCGTCATCGCTCGAGCGCGGCCGCGATGGTCCGGCCGAGGAACGCCAGCGCCCGTACGCCCTGCCCCGGATGCAGCCGCGACCGATCGCGCGACGCCAGCGCAAGCAGCGCCCGCGGCCCCGTCCGGACCAGCGCGTCAACGCGTGCCAGCGGCGCTGCCTCGCCGTGCAGTGCTCGCGCATCGCCCGGCGCTTCCCGGAATACGACGTCGCGGCGGCCGAGCAGGCGACCGACGGAGCCGAGCCCGAGCGCCCGGGTTCCGGGCCGGTCCCCCTCCGCGCAAAGGCAGGCCGCGTCCATTCCCAGCAGCCCCGGCAGTTCGGCAACGATGCACTCCGCCACGTCCGGCGCGCGCATGAGGGCGATCACGGCTTCCTGGACACGCTCGGCCAGCCCGGCCGCCGCCCGGCCTGCCGCGAGCACGCCGTCGGCCCGCGCGGACATGGCGTGCGCGTGGGCCCGCTCGGCCGCCAGCATTGCGGCCATGTGGTCGGCTAGGACCTCGCCATGCACCCGGTGCGGCGGCGCGAGGATACGGTACAGCTCGGGGTTTTCGGCCAACCAGCCGGGATGCGCGCGCAGGAAATCCGCAACGTCGTCCGCCCGCAATCCGGCCGGTTCCGGCGCGGCGGTCATACGCTTGGATGCTCCTGGGGCTTGATCCTTCGCGCGGGGATGTCCAACAAGGGTTGCATGTCCGTCCATCCCATTCGGTTGCCCTTCTAGCATGAGCGGGTTGCTGTTCCCCCTGAACCTACAGGCCGAAGCCGCGCCCCGGAAGCGTCTTCCGGTCCTGCTGCCGTACCCGTTCGACGGCCCCTTCGACTACGCGGTCCCCGATGGGATGGACGCGCGCGCCGGCGACCTCGTGCTCGTGCCGCTGAACCGGCGAGCCGAAATCGGCGTGGTGTGGGATGGCGAGCCTCGCCCGGCCGGGGCCGCGCCCGTGCCGGATGCGAAGCTGAAGCCGATCGACGCGCTGCTGGACGCGCCGCCGATGCAGGCCGATTTGCGCCGGTTCATCGACTGGGTGGCGGGCTATACCCTCGCACCCCCCGGCGACGTGCTGGCGATGGCGCTGCGGATCAACGCGCTGTCCCCGCCGACCCCGCAGGCCGGCTGGACCTTGGCGTCCCTACCCGAGGATGCCCGGCTGACGGAGGCGCGCCGCCGGGTGGTGGCGCTGATGGCGGACCCGGCGCCCCGGACCGGCGCTGCGATCGCGCGCGACGCCGGCGTGTCGGCGGGCGTGGTCCGCGGCATGGCGGACGCGGGACTGCTGCTCCCGACCATCCTGCCCGCCGCGGCGGCATTCGCCTGGCCCGACCCGGCGCATCCCGGCCCGGCCTTGTCGCCAGCGCAGGCCGAGGCTGGAGCGGCCTTGCGCGCTGCCGTGGCCGCGCGAACGTTCAGCGTGACCCTACTGGACGGGGTCACCGGGTCGGGGAAGACCGAGGTGTACCTGGAGGCGGTGGCGGAGTGCCTCGCGCAAGGACGCCAAGCGCTGGTGCTGCTGCCGGAGATCGCGCTGTCGTCGCAGTGGCTGGAACGGTTCGAGCACCGCTTCGGCGTGACGCCCGCGGTGTGGCACTCCGACCTGTCGTCGCGCGTTCGGCGCACGACGTGGCGCGCGGTGGCGGAGGGCGCCGCCCCGGTCCTGGTGGGCGCGCGATCGGCCCTGTTCCTGCCGTTCCCCGACCTCGGCTTGGTCGTCGTGGACGAGGAGCACGAGACCGCCTTCAAGCAGGAGGACGGCGTGATGTACCACGCCCGCGACATGGCCGTGGTCCGCGCCCGGCTGTGCGACGCGCCCGCGGTGCTGGTGTCGGCGACGCCGAGCCTGGAGACGCAGGCGAACGTGGAGGCCGGCCGGTATCGCCGCCTGACCCTGGCGGCGCGCCACGGCGGCGCGCGCCTGCCGGAGGTCGCGGCCCTGGATCTGCGGGTCAACCCGCCCGAGCGCGGCCGGTTCCTGGCCGATCCGCTGGTCGAGGCGGTGCGCGCGACGATTGCGGATGGGGAGCAGGCGATGCTGTTCCTCAACCGCCGCGGCTACGCGCCGCTGACCTTGTGCCGGGCGTGCGGGCACCGGATGCAGTGCCCCAACTGCACGGCCTGGCTGGTGGAGCACCGCGCCCGGCACGCGCTGGCCTGCCACCATTGC
>JAABUX010008838.1_pt1 | contig 11539 bp, 11 predicted proteins | sample 5561851 | NCBI WGS metagenome assembly JAABUX01 (sample SAMN10711883, study PRJNA513361) | rock metagenome | isolation source: Antarctica rocks | place: Antarctica: Victoria Land, Richard Nunatak red sandstone | collected 2016-01-03 | reverse complement strand
CGCTCCCTTCGAGACGCTCGTGCCGGAGCGCGATCACGACGAGGTGACGCTTAACGTCGCGGCGGTGGTCGACCTGACGCACCTGTTTCTGCCAGCGATGCTCGCAAAGGGCGATGGCGCCGTAGTCAACGTGGCCTCGGTGGCCGCCTTTATGCCCGGCCCCTATAGTGCTGTCTACGGGGCGACCAAGGCCTTCGTGCTCTCGTTCTCCGAGGCGCTGTGGGCGGAGTGTCGCGGTCGCGGCGTGCGCGTCCTGGCCCTGTGCCCCGGCGCGACCGCGACGGAGTTCTTCAACGTGCTGGGGACCGACGCCGCCGCGACGCTCGGCGCCAAGCGCGCCCCGGCGCAGGTCGTGGAGACCGGCCTGCGCGCCCTGGAGCGCAACCGCGGCTACGCCGTTGACGGCCTGGCCAACTACCTGATGGTGCAAGTGCCGCGCGTCGTGCCGCGCGGCCTCGTCGCACGCCTCGTGGCGCGCGTGGCGCGGCCGCGTCAGGCCGCCCCTCGGCAAGACGCCGTGGCGCAGCATCGGTAACTCCGCGCGCCGAGCAATTGAGAAGAGAAAGTCCTTGATCGTTATCTCAACGAGAGGAGAAACCCTGGCTGGATGCTGGGCTTCTGGAGCCAGGCGCGCCCAGCAGTTGGCGTCCGCGCGCCTGAGCGCCACGGGGACAATCATGGGTGTCTCTCGCAGAGGGACGGCTCGCCCGCGACCGTCCGTCCAGGCCCAGCCCTACGCCCCTTTCTCCAGCGTCCTCGACCTCGTCGTCGCCAACGCGGGAGGCGGCGGGGTCGAGGACGCCCGCGGCGGCGCGGCGGGCGTCGGGTCCAACTGGGCGTATAGCGGACCTGGAAAACGCAACACGAAAGAGAGTACCTTTTAGGTAGGAGACGGTGAGCTTGTTTGACCGCCGCGGCGCGACCGACTAACCCACTCAACGAACTAGAGAATAGCATGCGAGGAGGAGCCGATATGGATGACGCGATACGACAGGCGCTTGCCATTGACCGATCGTCGCCCGCCCGGGACCGAACGGTCGACATCACCACGATCGGCGCCCGGACTGGGAGGCCGCGGAGAATCGAGATCTGGTTTCATCGCACCGACGGAAAGCTGTACTTGAGCGGCCTCCCAGGCAAGCGCGACTGGTACGCCAACCTGGTGGCCAACCCGCGCTTCACCTTCCACCTCAAGAACTCGGTCCGCGCCGACCTCCCCGCGACGGCGATACCCATCACCGACGAGGCAGAGCGACGCCGGATCTTCACGGAGTTCGTCGACGACCTCAATCAGCCTCACAACCCGGCCCGCATCGCCCAATCGACCAACGTCGAAGATTGGATGGCAGGCAGCCCGCTTGCCGAGATCATCTTCGACGAGTAACCCACCTCGATGGCCGGCGCGCCAACAGCTGCCTCGCCCTCGCGGTCGCGCACCAGGACGGAGAGATCGTGACGATCAACGGGCTCGTCCGAAGGGTCGCTCCGCCACTCGGCGTCCGCCACTCGGCGTCCGCCGAGCGCGCCGAATCGATCAACAGCGTTCATTGTTCTAGTCAGAGGAGACATTGCATGAGCCTCACCGCCTTTCGCACCCTCGGTCGCTCCGGCCTGGTCGTCAACCCGCTCGCCCTCGGTACCATGACCTTCGGCGCCGCGGGCTGGGGCGCCCCCGACGCGGTCTCCGAGGCCATCTTCCACGCCTATGTCGACGCTGGCGGAAATTTCATCGACACCGCCGATGTCTACGGGGGCGGGCGTAGCGAGGAGTTGTTGGGCGGCTACATCGCCGACCGCAGCCTGCGCGACCGGCTGGTGCTCGCCACCAAGTTCGCCTTCCACGGTGGCGAACCAGGCAACGTGAACGCCGCCGGCAACGGCCGCAAGAACATTTATCGCGCGCTCGAGGGCTCGCTGCGCCGGCTGCGCACCGACTACGTCGACCTCTACTGGCTGCACGTCTGGGATCGCGTCACGCCCATTGAGGAGGTGCTGCGGTCGCTCGGCGACCTGGTGCGCACCGGCAAAATCCGCTATTTTGGCTTCTCGAACGTGCCCGCCTGGTACGTCGCCAGGGCGGCGACGCTGGCCGAGACGTACGCTATCCCCGGACCCACCGCCCTGCAGCTCGAGTACTCGCTCGTCGAGCGCGGCATCGAGCGCGAGCACCTGCCCGCCGCCCGCGCGTGCGGCCTCGGCGTCTGCCCCTGGAGCCCGCTCGCCGGCGGCTTCCTCGCCGGCAAGTACCGGCGCGGGCGATGGCGCAGGCGCCACTGGCCAGGGCCGGCTCAGCGGCGACAATCCCTTTGGGGACCAGAAGTTCACCAACCACAACTGGCGCGTGCTCGACGCCCTGCGCGAGGTCAGCGGCGAGATCGACCAACCGCTGGCGCAGGTCGCACTTGCCTGGGCCTCGGCGCAACCCGGCGTCACCGCGCCCATCCTGGGCGCCCGCACGCTCGAGCAACTGCGCGACAACCTGGCCTCGCTGGACATCAGCCTCACCTCCGCCCAACTCGGGACGCTGGACGAGCGCAGCAGGCTCGACCCGTCCCACCCCTACTACATCTTCACAAACGAGGTGAGCCGGGGCATCTTCGGCGGCGCGACCGTCCAGGGCTGGCGGTAGCCGCTTCCATCGACGCTGGCCCCGTGCCTCCCCTTGTGCGGCGTCGTGGCACAGTGGTGGGGGCTATCCGACGCCCTTCCTTGCCGGCGGCGCGAGCGGGGCGTCGGGCTGCCCCGTCGGGCGGACGAGCAGGTCGCGCGCTTCCGGGAGCGCGTCAGCGCCCATCTCCTGACTGGAGGCAAAGCGCGCGGCGCGGACACGGGCCTCGTCGAGGTGGGCGCGCGTCGCGCTGGGGACCGGCTTACGGTCGTAGGCGAAGAGGCTGCGGCGGCTGAGCAGCGAACGAATCTCCTCGGGTGCCAGCGCACGCCGATAGGAGCCTCGCGCACTACGTAGCGCCCCTCGACGCCATAGACCTGACCCAGGCCCTCGGCGATGGTCACGGCGAGGACCGTCTTGCCGGCGACATCGATCTGCTCGGGCGCGGGAAGCATGAGCTTGGGCGTGTAGAGCGTGGCTGCCGTGTAGAGGTGGTCGGTCGCGATCTTCACATCGGGCACGCCCTCGATGACGTCCGTCTTCCGGCCGTCCACGACGCGTTCGGCCACGCCGTAGATCAGCGTCCCGCCCTCCGCGTTGGCGAAGCCAGCCAGCGAGGTCGCGAGCGAACCGGAGCGATCCTTGGCCGGCTTGAATTCGAGGAACAGTCCTCCGCGACGAGTCGCCATATGTCCTGCGCGTCTATCGACCTATCTCCACCATCCCACGCTAGCGATGCCGAACACGCGGGCGCGACCGCTCGCTCTGGAGGGTCACATGCAGCGATCCTGTCGTGGCCGTCACTGTGCGCTGTTTCATGCCCACCGCGCCGCGCGCGCTCACATTGACGGTCAGGGTCGCCCCCACGCTGTAGCTGCGCGGCCCGTAGGGGATGTGCACCCGCTCCAGCAGGTGGCCGTCCAGTTTACCGGTGTGCGGCTGCGGTGTCTTCGCGTTTGACGGAACGGTATAGGTGATGTCCTCCTTGCTGCCCTTGATATGCAGGGTGACCACGATCTTGACCGGCGTATTCTCCGCTGCGTCCACGCGCACCACGATCGCGCTGTTCGTCTTGATCGTCGCGCCTTCCATCCCCTTGCCATTGGGCAAGCTCACGCTCACCTTGGGCGTAACATAGGCAGGCTTGAGCCGCACTGGCGGCGACCCCATTGTCGCGCTACCGCCGCAGGCCGAGCGGACGCCGACCCTCAGCGCGACCATCGCTGTCGCCGCTGGCACGTACGCGATGCGCGCGTATCCGGTGGTGCTCCCCTTGCTATTCGTCGTGGCCGTGACGACAACATGGTCCACCACCACAACCTTCTTGACCATCTTGCGATGGTGCCCCGTGCCCGTTGTCGTCGTCGTAGTGTGAGTCAGGTCGATGAGCGTCTGCGTGCGCAAACGCGGTGCCGCGTGGACCCTGACGGCGATTATCTGGCCGCTGAGCAGTTGCGTCCCCTTCTTCAAGGCCTTGCCGTTGACAAGGATGCGTGTCACTCCAGGCCTGGCGCACGCAGGCCCCGTCCGCGTCACCTCTGCCACGGGTACCGACGGTTGCGGTGTTGGTGTCGCCTGCCCGCCCGGCTCGCTCGTCGCCCGCATGGGCAGAGGCGGTGTATTGATCGCGGTAGGCGGGTGCGGGATGTTGGTTGTGGATGTCGGTACAGCCGTCTGTGTCGGTATGGCTAAGCCGCTTGTCGTAGCTATACTCGCTGGAGAGGCGGTCGCTGTTGCTGTTGGCGATGCTGGGATGGCCGTTGCTGTTGGCGATGCCGGGATGGCCGTTGCTGTTGGCGATGCCGGGATGGCCGTTGCTGTTGGCGTCGCGACCGATGGAGGTCCGAACGTTGTCGCACGGTAAGCGGATGTAACCCAGAAACCGGGGTAGCTGACATACGTGGTGGGGTGTGACTCTGGGACAATAGTCATCCCGGCGATGCTGTACGGGCCGTTCAGCCCTGCTGCGGCGATATCAGCACCAGAGAATCGGAGCGTCACCTGGGTTGGAGCAGACGATAAGTTCACGGTCTGCGTGACCAATGTGATCGTTTGCCCGCGCGGCGCCACAAGGGTAGCGACAATATCGTATGTGTCGGGCAAAGCGGCCGTGGCCGTAAAGGCAAGTGATAGCTGCGTGAACAGCCCTGATGCGTTAGGATCTGTCGCCATATCGGTAGTTCCTGGCAAAATCGACAGGAAGCGATCACCGAACTGAGCGGCCATGTACGCTGCAGTCGTATACGCGAGGTGGATTCGATCGTCGATGGTCACCGTGCCCGACCTCATGTCTGTCAGCGTGATGTCACGGAGCATGTACGGCCCGTTCTTGCCGCTCGCTGCAATAGTCGCTCCATCAAAATATAGCCCCATGTCCTGTGAACTGCCCACCGGTGGGGTGGCATGAACGCTCGCCGACGCCACGACAGCACCCATTGCGTCAACGAGTGTGCCTTGCAGGTCGTAGTCGCCCGCATTGTTGACTTGAATCGTTGGGGTGATGACGAGGGCACGATACAGCCCATAGCGACCCGCTTGTGGTATCTCCGTATAGGAGCCGGTTAGGGTTGCTCCTCCTGCCGCCACCGTGAGGAAGGACAATCCGGTGATGGCGAAGGGAGCGCCGTTCGCCGTCCCAGTTGCGCTGTAATGGACCGTATAGTCGCCCGGCCCTGGTAAGACGCCCAACGAGCCAGCATAGGTTCCCCGGCCATTGTCTACTAAGGTTGCGCTAATGGGCGCCGCCCCGCTCAACACAGCCGTTGCCGTGATTGTGACATCTCCGATACTCGCTCCTCCATCGAGGATACCGGTCGTGATCGGGATGGTGTCGGTTGATCGATACGTTGGGTCCTGCGTCGATGTCGCCAAGCTAACTGATCCAACAAACGATGTCGCAAGCTGGAACTTGGCGGCGCCCCCCTGTGACGTCGTGTTCGTGATCACGGCGGTCCACGCGCCGCCGGGCAACGCAGGAAGCTCGTAATCGATCGCTCCGACCATATCGGGCGCGGCTGCGGTACTCGTGTAGCCAACCGACGGGCTGAGCGCAGTGATATGATCCCCGGCAGGGTCGATCAACGTCATCTGGAGGGCACCGCTGTCCCAGGTTAACGTGGCGTGTGCAACGTCATTGGGGGGAAGTAGGACGGTTTCCGTCACGGTCGCTCCGGACGGCACAGAGCCTGAGACAACTGGGCCGAATCGAAGCGATGGGTAGGAAGGGGATGCTGTGCGCGCAGTCGCGCGGTCGCCGGCGGGGTCGAGATAAGACGCGGGCGACGGTTGCACAGACGGTTGGTCGTTGAGATCCAGCTCCCGATAGACCAAATTATAGACCTTGGGGTCCTGGTTGATGTTGTAGTGGTTATCGGGCACCGCACCGTAGAATAGGCCAGGGACGTGCTGGGCTGAATACTCGGGCACGGCGTTGTCATTGGTGTAGATGTGCGCACAATTGACAACGGTATACGGGAAGCAATCGTAGCCGAACCCGGCGAGGACCACAGGGCCTGGCACCATACCCGAGGAGTCCGTCCCCGCGACCGCCGAGTACTGGGTCTGGTAATTAACCGGCGGACCGTCCGGGTTAGTATCCTCCCAGTATTGGCGCGTCAGATCCTTGAGGGCCGGGAACTGCGACTCGAGATAGGACCCCACGCCGAAAGGGCGCGTGGCGAAGTAGTCCGCGAGGTCCGTGCCGATGAACGGGGGAGCGAGCATCACGAGGTGCTGTACCGAGGAACCATCGGTCTCGATCGCCGTACTCGCATCCAAACCACCCTTGCTATGCGTCACAATATTGATCTTGTCGACCCCGTAGCGCGTTCGCACCATCGCGATCTGATCATTCAGCGCCCGAGCGTTATCGGCAATGTCCGCACTCGCGGAGAGATAAGCACGAATGTCCGATGGATAATGCCGCGCATCCATCGGATCGGTCACGGCAGGAGGGATTTTTGCCATGGCTTCTGTCTCTTCGGTCGGACGGATATTCGGCACGCCGAGGCGCTCCAGGTATCCACTCGCGAGCGTCTGCCCGTTCACGGTGCAGGGAGATGCCGGGGGTGCGGCTACCCAGCACGCCCAGGTGGTCCAGCCGCTCAACCCCAGTGGGTCCGTACTCGCGAACGACGGCCCGAAGTTATTCAGGGCAACTCCGAAGGAGAGGTGGACCGCAATGCCGTGGGCAAGTACCACAGGGCGCACTCCGCGCTCCTGGATGCGCGCCCAAGCGATTGCCGATCCATTCAATCCCGGCAGCGCCAGCGTGTTGGACGCCGTGAACGGTGGGTTGATCCTGGAGGCATCGGTCAGGTTGAGGTTCGGGAAGAGGATATCCGAGGCCGGGACGCCGTTCGCCGTGAAGATGGACCATCCAGCCGCATTCGGATCGGGTTGCCACTGGCCATACAGGGGGCACCCAGTCCCAGCGGGGTTAGCTGGACATGGCGAGATCGTTGGGACGACCGAACTCGCGGTCCCGAATGCCTCTAGCTGCACCGACGCATCTCCTCGATTCCCGAGGCTGTCTTCGACGGCCTGGTCGTTGAACAGCATACCGGTGGGGTTCAGGCCGTTCGTGTCATCGATTGACTGATCAGTGGTGAGCGCGCCGTAAAAGCGTTTGATTCCGACCGAGAGGGTTGGTGATGCCTGCGGGACAGCACTCGAGTTGGTCGCGATCCAATTCTCGTCATCTGCGTCGACTTGAGGGGCTGGTGGCGTCCCATATGTCCGCGTCCCGCCACCGCTCCCTCCCACGGTCATGGCGGAGCCGGCGACCAGGGTTCCAAGAGGGAACTGGAGGCCGCCATCGGCCCCAGCGCCTTGCGTCGCCAGTTGCACCCCGCTTGGATAGTTGTTAAAGGGCACGCCTTCGACAACTTTCTGGAACGAGTCGTCCGCGCTCGACTGGCCTTCGACGGATAGGTCCCAATTGGCGTTGTATCCGGCGATACCAATGCCCTGGATCAGAGAATTCACCGATCCCAATTGACCGTCCTGGTAGAGCCCATCGGCACCGGGACTGCTGTCACCACCGTTCAAATCGTCGAGGTCGTAGAGGTGGTAAAGCGATACATTGGAGACCGATGTCGTCGTTGGGGCGGTCACAACCACGGAGTACGGAACGCTCAGCGTGTTCCCGTCGATGGTGAGCGTCCAGTCGATGGTGACATTGCCTGCTGCATAGTGTGCCGCGACGACGAGTGGAGTCTGGCCTGGCAGCGACTGTTGCGTCACTCCAAGTGGCGTTAAGGCACCAGCGACAGTCCCGTCCGGCGTGTTCGCCGGGGTCACCGACCACCAGGCGCCGTACTCGCCGTTGGGCGTGCCGTAGACATAGCGTGTCCCGTCTTCCACGTAGCTCAGCGCGATGCTCCCGTAAATACCGGTATCGGTGTAAGCGCATGCCCCCGTCGCGTCGAAGCCTACGTCGCCTGGAAATCCTGTCCCGGACGCGGGATTGTTCGGATCGGCGTCGAAGGTGTAGCTGATGTATTTGTTCGTGATCGTGTACTGGGTCCCGTTCGCGGACACGGTGGGGTCTGAACAGCTCGTCCCATCTCGATGCAGGGCGGAATGACCAGTCATTGGACGTTCCGGCGCCCTGTGTGTCCGTGCCACCGGGGTCGCGGGCACTACCGGCGCAGTACCCATCTCCGCTAGCCGTAGGTCGCTGGTCGCCGTGTCGATTGCGCGACCCGGTAGAGCACGACGATTCTGGTCGAGGTGGCTGCTAAACGGGGCCAGGGGGATGAGGAGAACAGTCGCGCATAGAACGGGGACAAGGGCACCAGGACGCATCATTACCACTCCTTATAAGTAGACGGTGGCCACGGAAAACGGACGGCGCACCTATCGTGACGCATGCACATCGTAAGGGTTTGCCAGCTAATAACGTGGTCAAGCTTCTGCCCCATCGACGCGGGAACAGGCGCGAAAAGTGGATATGTTGTCCATTGGCGCGTCCTACGTACGCGGGCGCAATAGGGGGAACGTGAGTAATGAGTAGCTGAAAGGGAGAAGGGCGATAACCGCCGAGCAGGTTGTAGGGATCTAGGTGGCGATTGAGGACATAATGAGTGCCCTAAAAGCCTATCCGAAAAGTGGTAGTTATGGTAAACTAGAAGGAGTGTCGTGGCCCTCACGACATCTATCTCCTACTGCGACTGAAAGACTCCCACCCATGGTATCTCTCCCTGCTGCCCCTGTAACTCCTGCTGCCCCTGTAACTCCTGCTGCCCCTGTAACTCCTGCTGCTCCCAAAGATGACCCAACCATTTGGCGTGCGGATGACGCGCTGTGGGCGCTCCTCGCGCCCCTGTTGGTGGTGGTCAAGCCCCGCACGAAGCCGGGCCGCCCCCGCACGAACGACCGTCCCCTCTTCGATGGCGTGATCTGGGTGCTGCGCACCGGCGCCCAGTGGAGCGCCGTACCGCAGGAGTTCGGACCGAAGTCCACGGTGCATGATCGCTTCCAAGAATGGGTGCGCACAGGAGCATTCGCCCGGGCCTGGACCCTCCTCTTAGCAGAGTATGATGAATTCGTGGGCCTCGACCTCCACTGGCCATCCGCCGACGGCTGCTTGATCAAAGCGCCGCTCGGCAAAAAAGGGGGCCTGGAGAAGCGGAATGCACGGGCAGTAACCCCACTGACCGGGGCAAATGCGGCACCAAGCGCCATCTGCTGACCGAGGGCACGGGTGTGCCCGTGGCCTGCATCGTGTCCGGGGCCAATCGCACCGACATGAAGAAGTTGGATGCCCTGCTCGATGCCCTCATGATCGAGATGCCCCCGGTGCCAGACGAGACCCCCGACGAGGAGCGTCCCCCGTTGTCCCTGGATCGGGGCTACGATTATGACGCCTGTCGGGATACGGCCCGCGCACATGACTATGTCCCGCACATCCCGCCCAAGGCCAGCAAGGCGCAGCCGCTGCCCCCGCCCGGTGATCCCGCCCGCCATCCGCCTCGCCGCTGGGTCGTCGAAGTCGCCCATGCCTGGTTCAACCGCTTCCGCCGCCTGCTCATCCGCTGGGACAAGAAGGCGGACAACTACCTCGCTTTGGTGCAACTTGCCGCCGTCCTCATCATCTATCGCAAACTGCGCCATGCTCACCTACTTTCCGGATAGGCTGTAAGGCACACGAGCCATCAACTGGCCGGCGTGAGCGATGCAGAGGTGTTGACCGTAGTGGTGGTGGCTTTCTTCGGGAACCACCAAGCCCGCTCCATCGCGGGCTTGGAGATCAAAGTCCATACCTCCCTCCTGACCCTCGGTTGCTCAATCGCGACCAGCAATCAGGGTATATTGTGAGTAGAGATGATCCAGCGCCGAAAACGCTGGGATTAGGCAGAGTATAGCATAACGGGCGTGGTTGTGGAAATGGAATAAGGTTAAGATTGTGTTAACGAGCTGCGACTTGTCTGTTTTGCCGTGGACAGCCCTCCAGATCTCCCTCGCAAGCTCTAAAAAGGTCCTCAGAATAGGTAGAACCAGCTTCGCTGGGCATCGCGCGTCTATGTCGCAAGCCTTGTAACGAGTACACATGAGCAGCTGACAAAAAAGGCCAAGGTCGAGAATAAAGATGCGCACTCGATTGTTTCTGGTGAACGAACGTTGATGAGTGGTAGAGTAAGGGCATGTGTCAGGTCCGCATATCGACATGGTGGACCTGACGCGCCCATCTTTGTGCAGATAATGGAGAGGAAGGGCGCAATGGCTAGATGTCTGGAAAGCATGGTGCACGGATTTATATTCCTACTCGTTGCCGTCTACCCATCCGCGTCGCTGATCGGTCCTGTCCATACGGTCGGTCAACCATCTCTGGCCGTAGTTCCGTTGTCGCGCACCGCAACATTCGTATCCGTCGATGTCTGCTCAGCCTCCACATCCATTATCGCTCCGCTCGCCTATCTTAACCGTTACCTTGGTCTCACGCGGCCACCAACGACGACGTTTGGAAACGACGATGGGCGAATGTTCCTCGTCGCGGATCCGCAACGGCCCGATGAGGGGTACGCAGTATTTGGAACGGGTACCACTATGGCTGGGGGCACGAGATGGCGACCACATCACGCGTATGCGGCGACCATCCATCAATATCAACGAGGGTCAGTGATACATATATGTTCACGTGGGCCAGCTGATCCTTACGATGGACGTTCGGTGTCACTGCGGTCGTCTGCGCTCCACTTGGAGGCAACGATTGATGTGCAAACACTGGCGGCGCGCGCATCCATCACGGTTGATGGCTATCGCTGGCATATCGCTGGCCGCGCTGGTACGTTTGGTCCTGGGGAGCCGCTCCGCACCACGAATGGGCAAGCGCCGCAGCGGGTCATCGCTGACCTGAATGCATCGATTAGATGAAGCATGCCGCGGCAAAACAAGGGAACTGCGTGGCTAAGGAGCGTCGTGGCGATTGGATGCGTCCTACTGGTGCTACCGGTCGGCCTGATCGGGCTTATCTACATCCTCGTGGGCTGGTTCCGAGGAGGCGTTCTTTTCAGCGATGCAGGCCTGCCCGTACACCCTCAGATCGACATCGGGGATATCATCGTTGGCGTTGCATGTCTCGTCTTCGCATCAGCCTTACTCACGATCGCGGTAATCATGCAGAGGCCCCGACTATAGCCCAACGGCAACAGGTGTCCTGGCTCGTATATTGATATTGTTGACGAACTCAGCTTGCACCCGCTTCTTGGTGGGCACGGGTTACCTAAGTAGGTGTCGCTAAGTTCATGCATGCCAAAGCGCCTGTGAAAATGCTCGGCCAAGTGTGCGGGTCGTGCAAGAACTTCCCAACTTATACTTAGCCTGGATTATTCACGAGGGTGGAGAGCGGCGGTGAGGAGGTCCCAGAGGTGCTGGGAGGGGTGGCTGGAGGCGAGGTGGAGGCGGACACGGGTGGTCAGCTCACGGACA
>JAABUX010008834.1_pt1 | contig 11543 bp, 8 predicted proteins | sample 5561851 | NCBI WGS metagenome assembly JAABUX01 (sample SAMN10711883, study PRJNA513361) | rock metagenome | isolation source: Antarctica rocks | place: Antarctica: Victoria Land, Richard Nunatak red sandstone | collected 2016-01-03 | reverse complement strand
AAGCCAGGTGTCAATGGTTGCTGCGTCTGTTCAATGACATGAATAACGATGACACTAACGTTATCTTCACCTCCACCTTCAAGTGCAGCTTTGATCAAATTATCACCAACCTGTTGCAGGTCAATTACTGGCATTTCTAACACACGTTTGATCTCTGGGTCGCGCACCATGTCCCATAGCCCGTCGGAGCAGAGAAGCATTGTATCCCCCAATTGCAACGGCACTGTAAACGGGTCAACTTCGACAAAGGGCTTCTCTCCTAAACTACGGTAAATCTGGTTGCGCTTGGGGTGGGTGTAGATATCATCAGGTTTAATGATTCCAGCATCTACAAGGCTAGCAACAACCGAATGATCCCGTGTTACTTTTAAAAGTCCTTCATTGGTGCGATAGAGGTAGGTACGACTATCTCCCACGTTAGCAACGTGAGCGTAAGTATCGATAATGAGTGTCGCCGTTACCGTTGTGCCCATATCAGCATTATTTTCTATGTTATATTGATGCACCGCCTGGTTGGCCTGTAGTACGCTATCAACCAACAGTTTCTCGGGTGTCTCGTTTCCCATACCCTCGTGTAAAAGACGTGGGAGTATATAGTCAATGATCGTTTGAATAGCAAGACGACTCGCATCCTGTCCATTTGCGTGACCACCCATGCCATCAGCAACCACGAACAGACCGATCTGTTGCGGTTGCCCGTTGTTCATACGTACACCCTTAATTGCGAACAGGCTGTCTTCATTAGGCTTGTACTGACGCTTGATGCCAGGATTCGTACTTGTAATAACCGCCAATCCCAACTGATCTCTCCTTCTGACTTCATGCTGTGTATCCGATACAAAGGGTTGTGTTTTTTCCATATCCAGCATCCCATTTCGCTTGGCCTCGGCCATCTCAACTGTAGGGTAGTCTGCTAATGCCTTTGACTGTGCTGAGGCAGGTGCCGACAAAAGTGAGGCAAGGGGCATATTTGAGGCACCATTTACAGGCTGTTGAGCAGGATATTGCGCGGCCTGTTGAACAACTGGTTGTGACCAGGAAGGTGCAGGTTGCGCTGGTAATTGTTGTGCCTCTCTCTCTTGTATTTGCTGTGCCTGTATTGTGGCTTGCTTGTCTGCCTCCACAAAATCTTTGTGACGCTGCCCACGTTTGAAGATCATGTTAAGTAAGATCAGAAGCAGAAGAAATACAATTCCACCTATAATGATGATCGCAAGCAACAAGTAAGAGACAAAACCGATGTATGGTAACACCATTCCGTTGTTCGACGGTTCACCTGTCTTAGATGAAGGCGTAGTATTTTCTTTGCTCTGAACACTAGCAATTAATTGGACAAACTTTTGCGCTCCTTGAAACTGGTTACCACTAGCGTTATACGCTTTTGTAAAAAAACCTTTCGCATTATTGTAGTGACTTGGTCCTTGATAGTATTCATCAATGCCATTGTTCCAGTTACTTGCTACATCATTTGTAAATTGGTCACTGGTGATACCTTGATTTTTCAAGAATGCGGATACCTCTGTTGCTTTGAAAAGTTTTGTCTGTGCCGAATCTTTTAAGTATACTTCGTTCACAACGCCTTGTTGATCAACAATAGAGGTCCCATTTTCAAGACCATCAAGAGTACTCACATTACCAATGGTAGCATCCTTCGCTGTAGGTGTCAGGTATTGTTGTAGGCTACTGGTCGTTGCGGGTGTTGCGATGAGTAGTGAAGACTGGTTAAGTTGAATTGCTGCCGTATCGGGTAATGAGGTGTTAGTGGAGTCGGAAAGCTTGATAATAGGTAGTAAGGCATTGCTATGGAACGAGAAAAGTGAGACACCATCCTTACAACTTTTGGAGTTACTACAATGTACACTTGCAATATTGCCTGTCACTGCTGTTGGTGACGTGTCACTGTAAGCACTGCTTAAGTATACTTTAATAGTATTTAAACTTAACACCTTCGCTGTTCCTGCAATACTGGCTGGTCCTATGGACGTGCAGGTTAACCCATCGTTACTAACAAGGGAACCATCAGTTAATACCCATGCGTTTTGTGTTCCACTTGCCACTATTATGCCCAAACCAGTGCATTGTTTTTCAGGAAAGTCTAAGCTATTTGTCGATGCACTCTTAGGGTTCACGGCAGAGGCTACAGGAGTTAATGGAATACTTCCCCCACCGGGTGTCGAAGGAGGTCCATAGACCGTGACGATACGAACTACCGAAACACCTGCACGTGCAAGGTATTCAGGCTGTTGTATAGCTTTGTTGGCCGAGGCAACGGGGGATAGAAATAGTATTCCCTGAATGAGAAGAAGCATGATAAGACCGCAGAGTAGGACACATATTGCTCCGCGTGTCGTCCAGCCAGTCGGTCCGGTATCCTTTCGCGTATTGAAAGTGGAACGATACGTACTCATGAATATGTTCTCCCTTGTCTGGGTTTAGTATAGTTATGAACACTTGCTGCTAGCGTCCAAGTTGCCTACGGAGACGTTGATACAGTTGTGGCACAGCAGGATTACTTGGACCCAAAGGGCCTACAACGTAAGAACACTCGCGGAACGCATCCTCTAGCTTGTTCTGCTTTTCATATGCCTGACTTAATAAAAAACGAGCTTGATAATCTGCTGCATTTATCATAAGGACCTGCACAAACGCTTGCTCTGCAATCTGAAATTGGTTGAGACGCATAGCGAGTTGGCCGAGTGCAAAATGTATTGGCCCAACAATATTCGGTTGTTTTGGTGCGAGTCGTACCGCTTCCTGGTATTCCCGCAAGGCAGGATCAAGCTGATTAGTTCTCTCATAGCTTTGTGCAAGTCGATAATGCGCGTCATAGTCTTTAGAATTGAAGCGCAGCGACTGCATGTATTCGGTGATGGCCTGTAATGGTTGTTGGCGCAGGAAAAGCCAGACATCGCCCAATAACTTGTGCGTCTCAGCATCCTCAACATTCAACTGGAGTGATCGGCTATATGCTTGTATGGCAGGGTCTATCTGCTGACGACGTGCGAAGACTCGCCCAAAGAGTTTATGGACCAGCGCATTATTTGGTTCAAGGCCATATGCTCGTTGAATAGTTGCATATGCCTCGTCCACACGTCCTGCACCAATCTGGTTGGTCGCTGCTATAATGAGCTGACCCGCAGGACCATTGACTCCTAGCTGTGGAGGAACAAGGTTCGGGCTTGCTATGCGAACACTATTTGGCGTACTTGGGTCGGATGGTTGCCGTGTCTCTTGCCTGACAGCTCCTCCTGGCATAGAATTAATAGGAAGGCCGGGAGGAAGGGGTGGCAAGTTGATAATGGCACGTTCCATCTCAGCAGCACTTGCCCACCGTTGATCGGGGAAGAGTGCTAAGGCTTTCATGATGATCAGCTCAAAAGCAGGTGTCACATCAGGACGTAGCGACCGCAGCGGTGGAAATGAAAAGATTGTCGGTTTGTTGTTAGAAGCATCATGGCGTGTAAGTACTCTAAAGAGTGTGGCTCCTAACGCATAAATATCGCTACGGGGCTCTGGATTGCCTACCAACTGCTCCTGTGGTGCATAACCAGGCGTCATAATAATCGTGGCTTGACGTTGCGTTTGAAATGTACGTGCGATACCAAAGTCGATGAGCTTGATATCATCGTTATTCGTAACCATAATATTGGGTGGTTTGAGATCGCGAAAAATAATGGGTGGGGTAAGGCGATGCAAGTAGTTAAGAACACTACATGTCTGCTGCGCCCAGTTGCGTGCGCGTGCCTCGGTAACACCGCGTGCCCCGTTTAGTCCTGCTACAACAGCTTCTTGCTCCAGCACGCCACCCATTGTGCGTCCCTCGATAAAATCCATAACTAGATAGTGTCTGCCACCATCAACGAAGAAATCACGCACGCGCGGAATACATTGATGATTGAGTTCGAGCAAGAGCGAGGCTTCACGCGAAAACCACTCGACGGATTGAGCACGTTCACTTTCGCTCTGAAAGTCATCTAGCATCTCTTTGACAGCACAGGGCTTGTTGAAGCGTTTGTCAAGAGCACGATAGACCGCACCCATACCGCCAGAGGCAACCATACGTTCGATACGATAGCGTTTCCCGTCTGATAGCTCTGTGCCAGGGACGAGACGTTGCTGATTCACTGCCACTGCGCGTTCCTCATTTGGTGCTGAAGGTGCCAGCGGTTGTCCAGAAGCAGCAGACGACGAAGGAGTAGCCTGAAAATACGGAGTAGATGGCGTCTGTGAAGGGAGGGGTAACTCCGGTTCAGTGCCATTGGCTCCATTTGAAGGCGTAGAAGAATTACTCATTGGTGATATATCTAGTTGCACCACTCTATATTGAACTGACCAAACTCCGAGTTTCGCATAGTAAATAGATCGCATATAGGGAGTTCAGCCGAACATTTTCCAACACACTCTGTAGTCTCATATTGGAGGCATTATAACATATCTTTCTCAGTCTGAGCAGTGACTTTTTTCACTGGTTTTTGTCCGACTGCTTTTGTCTAGTTTTGTTGTTGTGATACGTGCTAAAATAGCATATGTATAGTAAATTTTTCCCCCTACGAGTGCTATGTCCTGTTCTGAAGGGCACAAAGATAGGTAGAAATGATACATCGTCTCTCCACACTTTTTGTCTTAGTGCTGCTTATAGCCATAATGTTTCCTCTACCTGTGTATGCGGACGGTTTTCCTATTATAGGGTCTCTGCATTCAGGGAGAAGTCCAGAGTCAATGGCGGTCGATACGCAGACACACTTGCTCTACATTGCTTATGAAGGTCCTGGGCAGGTAGTGGCGTTTGACCCCATTCGAGGAACAGGGCGCTGGCGCGTCACCCTGGGGAATGTGGCAACTGACATACAGGTGGATAGTAGTAGCCATAGAGTATTTGTTGCGGTAGATGACTTTACTCATAACGAGGGGAAGCTATTTATACTCGACGGAGCGACGGGGCAACAGCTAGCAACATTTCATACTGACCTTGGAGATAATGGTGTGGCGCTAGACACTCAACGCCATGTCGTCTATGTTTCAAGCAGTGACAAAGGCATCGTCTACGTCTTTAGAGTGCAAACGGGGTGGCAAAGCGGTCCAGTACAGGCCACATCATCACAACTGCATGTTGGGACACATCCACAAGGGCTGGGAGTAAATAGTCACCTGGGAAGATTATATGTTGCAGATATTACTACTCATACACTCTCTGTTATAGATGAAGCAAACATGCATGTACTCGCTACATTGCAGCTAGCGAAGACACCTCTACAACCATTACAGGTTGACGAAGCAACGGGACGCGTCTATATTGTCTGCGCTGGTGGGCAAGAACTCGATGTTATCGATGGCAATAAAAACCGTATACAGGCGCGTATTCCTGTTGCACCATATCCTGAAGGGGTTGCGTTCAATACTGCGACAGGACGTATCTACGTTGCAGATGAAGGTGATGATGAGGGAGGGCGTGTTCATGATAGTGGGACGACAATTACGGTAATTGATGGTAAGACATTGAGTGTGCTTGGTACAATGCAGGTAGGTAAGGCTCCAAATGGGGTCGCTTCGGACCCGGACCTGCGTCGTGTGTATGTCGCCTTAGAGGATAGTAGCGCGGTTGTTGAAGTAAGTGATAGTGTGAATTTGCCTTTGCAAGCGAATGTAAAACCTGGTGAGGCAGTCGCCGCCCGTGATGCCGTGAAGCTATTGCAACAGGCGACGATACTCACACTGGTTGTTATGCTTCTGACGATTGTTGGGACGACACTTGACGCGCTGTCACCGCGTTTGCGTGTGCTGGGAAGCCTTCAAACTCCGCAAGTCGACGCGTCGTCTCGCTCAAGCCAGCATAACCTTCCTCGGTAATATAGGCTAGCCCTGTACGCTTCAGAAAATCGTGGACGGAGGTACAGGAGTACGTGTGTGCGAACCCGCCTGTTGGGAGAATAGCGTTGGTACCAGCGCTATAATTGCCTATACAAAAAGGCGTGTATGGACCGATTAAAATTTCTCCTGCATTTTTTAAGGCACTTAAATGCGCGAATGGCTCTTGTACCTGTACCTCAAGATGCTCCGGTGCATATTCGTTGGTAAATTCGATAGCTTGCTGCATTGTCTCAGTGAGTACAATACCGCCCGTTCCCTTCTCCGACTCAAAACCTGTGTGACAATAGCCTTGGCGTGGTTCGGGCAGTGCTGCAATTTTTTCTGGCAGTAACGCAAGCACAGCGTCTACAAGAGAGCGGCTATCCGTTACGAGCAGGCTGGATGAGTCGGGGCCATGTTCGGCCTCGATCAGCAGGTCTCGTGCAACCAGTTCAGGGTCCGCATTCTTATCGGCGAGGAGAATAGATTCGCTTGGTCCGGCAGGAACACCTACATCGACGGTGCCATACAGCAGACGTTTCGCTGCCGAGACATATGCATTGCCAGGACCAGTGATTTTATGCACTCGTGCGATAGTCTCCGTACCATAGGCGAGTGCAGCTATAGCATGTGGGCCGCCTATACGGTAGATTTCATGAACGCCGCAGAGATCGGCTGCAACCAGTGATGCTGGATCAATCGCGCCATCGAGTCCAGGAGGTGTGCAAACAACAATGCGCGGCACACCTGCGATATGAGCTGGTACTGCCAGCATATACATAACTGATGGGAAAATACCTTTTCTGCCCGGCACACATAAAGCCACGCTGCTAATTGGCGTAATCTTTTCGCCTGCCATGACACCCGGAGCAACCTCTGTGAAGACCTGTTGTGAGGGCATTTGCTGCTCATGAAGTGTGCGAACATTGCGAATAGCATGTTTTATAGCGGTACACACATCCGGGTCAAGCTGCTGATGAGCGCGTTCAATCTCTTCACGGCTAACACGAAGGCTGTCCGGTGTAAGCTGTACCCGGTCGAACTTTTCCATATACTCAATCAACGCGACATCACCACGGTCACGTACATCATGCACGATTGGGCGTACATAATTGATGAGGTCATCGATCTCAATTTCTGCGCGGCGCATCAAACGTGTGCGTTGTGCGGCATCCAACTGTGAAAGTTCATAAAAATGAATCATGTAATACGTTCCTCATAATGATAACTGGTAGATAAATTTTCATCCTCTTGCAATCCTGTCAACCTCCTCTGCGGCTGCAATATCACTTTTCATCCAGCGTGCCCCAAAGAGGCCAACAAGACCCGCAATGACAAGTGCTGGCGTGCATGTCAGCAAGAGGGCGGTACTCAGGTCTTGTCCTGCCATGCTAGCCTTAAAGTGTAGACCATGAGTTGGGTCAAATTGTGTTGCAAGTACACCTACTAGTGTAGGCGAAAATGCATCGCCTAGCAAGTGAGCAATTAATAGTGAAACTGCGACCGCTGATGCGCGTAAGGCTGATGGTACAACATCTTGCGTTGCCGCTGTACTAGGGCCTGTATACACGGTGAGTAAAAGTGTTGAGATGACAAAAAAGATGGTGAACACCAGCAAATTATGAAAGGTCACAGCAGCCGCAAACGCTGGTGCCCCGAGCAAGAAGCCAATGCCACATACCAGAATGCGTGAACCGGGATGACTTTTATTCAACCGATCCGCCATATAGCCACCTAATACTGTACCAGCCATGCCTGCTAACACAACGACTGCACCCGAGAAGAGTCCTGCTTGTCCTGAGGTCAGGCCAAATATATCTTTCTGTTGTAGATAGGTTGGCAAAAAAACTACATTCACGGTGAGTACAAAGAAGGCGAATATTTGCATTACGATCAGCACGACCAGCGTTTTAATGCGTAACAAAGCACCAAATTGAGCGAAAACATTTGTTGGGACAGGAATAGGATGCACTGCTCCCTGCACATCTTTAATTGCCACGTAAGCCTCGTGTCTCTCAAGTTCTTCCTCGTCAGCCTGATTACGCCGTGGCTCACGTACACGCCAAACTAAAAATGCCAGTAACAGGCCAGGAAGGCCTGTAAAGATAAAGGCTAATCGCCAACTACCAGGATAAAGACCCGCAACTGCACCTCCAACGACAAAGCCAACAAGGATGCCTATCAGTTGCGCTGTACTCCACCAACTCATAATCCGTGACCGCTTCTCACGGCAGAAATAATCGCTCATTAAGGCCGTACCAGCAGGAAAATAGCCAGCCTCGCCGATACCCAGTATCATGCGTGAGAGGAAAAGAGTTGTAAAGTTTGTCGCCAGAGCAGTCGCGGCTGTAGCGATACTCCACAACGCGACGCAGATAGCGACCACATCTCGGCGTTTCGCACGGTCCGCCCATATACCCAAAGGCACTGTGCCAAGAGTATACACAATTAAGAAAGCCGATGCGATATATCCAATACCGTCAAGACTGAAGCCAAGTTCTTTTGCGATGACGTTTGCCGCTCCCGTCAGGACGTTCCGATCCAAATAATTCAAAAAGCTGATGAGGAACATGACAAAGAAGACGTAGCGAGAGTAGCCACTCGTAATGCGTTGAGACGTGGCTGTTCCAGCATTGGCAGAAGGCGCGATATTGCTCATGGGTACCTCCATGTGGGGTAGGTGAACAAAAGATGTATATGGACATAACCTTGAAGCCTATGTGTACCATACCACAGAAAGAAATTATTGTATAGCTGTACTAAAAATATGTAAAAAACATCAAATTCGGTCAAAGTATTGAATTTTACGTCTAATTACGCTATAGTTACTTATAGTTGAACATATTACTAGTAAATACTCATGAAAGGTAACACTATGGACCCATTACTGACAACCGAGGATGTGGCAAACTTTTTGCGTGTTGATGTCGTTACAGCGCGTAGACTTGTGACTAAAGGGGAACTGCCAGCGTATCGCGTTGGAGGTGAGTACCGCTTCATGCGGAACGAAATGGAGGAGTATGTAAAGCGTCAACGTATCACGAACGTGGAGATCAACAAAGATATGTTTGACAAATTTACAGACCGTTCACGTAAAGTACTCGCGTTCTCACAAGAAGAGGCAATACAACTTAAACATAGTTTTATTGGGACAGAGCATCTTCTGCTTGGTCTGGTTCGTGAAAGCGAAGGTGTTGCGGCAAAGGTATTGAGGAATATGGGCGTAGTAGACCTGGCACAGGTACGTGCTCTTGTAGAGACGTTTGTAGCACGGGGTGAAAAAGAGATGAATGGGCAAACTGGTATGACAGGACGTGCTAAGAAAGTGCTTCAGTTCGCGGTTGAAGAGGCGCGTATGCTTGGTCATCATTACCTCGGAACCGAACATTTATTGTTGGGCATGCTGCGCGAGGGAGAAGGAGTAGGGGCAAAGGTGCTAGGAAAATTGAACATAAATTTGAAGCAGACGCGTACACAGATACTACAAGTGCTTTTAGAGGGACATCAGGAAATGACTGACCCTGAGTAACGGGTGCCTAAATGAATAGGAAGACTGAAACGGCCCTTCCTATTCATTGAACATCAAGTCGCTAATCGCTAGTGCAACATCTCCAAAGCGCTCCACGACTTCAAATCCCGCTCAAGATGGAAACGCAGTAGACCATGCATCGCTCTCTCAAGTTCAATGTGTAAGCGTGCATCCAGACGGAGGCGCGGGACTTGGTTCCATTCTGAGCGATGCAGAAGGCGCAGGACTTTGAGCGCATTCATGGAGAGTGATTGACTCCATAACTGTGAGCAGTTTGGGCAGAGCGCACCACCGAGCGAGGGTGTGAACCCATTCTCCTCTGGTCGGAGTTCTGCATCACAGTTAGCACAAGTACGTAGCACAGGCTCATAGCCAACACTTGAAAGCAGATAAATCTCAAAGTAGCGCATAAGGAGTTTTGTGCGATCATGCAGATCGTGCCCCTTCTCTTCTTGAGTTGCCCCCTCAGTCTCTTGCACATGTTGAAGCCGTTGCTGTTGTATTTCTGCTGCGTCTCCATCTAAGATCCGAAGCGACTCTAGCAGGAGTTTGTACACATCAGTATGAGGTGTGTTGTCTTCAACGAAACGTTCGATAAGCTCGGTAAGGTAGACAGCGCAGGTGAGATGCCAAAGTTCATTGCGCATATGTAAAAAACTCTCAAGCCCTTGTGCTTGCGTCACAATATCAAGACTGCGCCCTACTGCAACCTGTAGCTGTGAACGGCATAGCAATTCGAGATGACCTGTTTTTTTGCTGATTGGACGCCGTACTCCTTTAGCGATTGCACTGAATTTGCCTTTGTAGGGTGTGAACAGTGTAAGCACTCGGTCGGCCTCGCCGAGATTGGACTGCTTGAGGATGATTGCTTCAGTGGGATAGCTGCGTTGTTCTCGCATGAGAAGATTATCCTGTGTTAAAAAGAGAAGAGACGTGATAGCTATCACGTCTCTTGGAGGCGACGAGCGGATTTGAACCGCTGGTGCAGCTTTTGCAGAGCCGTGCCTTACCACTTGGCGACGTCGCCTGAAAAAGGGGGAGCGGGAGACGGGGATCGAACCCGCGACTTTCTCCTTGGCAAGGAGATGCTCTACCACTGAGCCACTCCCGCTAATGCCAATATACATTGCATATCACATATTTGCGATGTTGTTTGCAAAGACAAGATACCATACCCGTAGTAAATTGTCAACACTTTTTTCTGTAAACTGAATACGTTCTGCAAACAAAAATGTGCTGGCGTTGCAGATAACCTACAACGCCAGCACGTTTTTGTTTTCGTTTAATACAACTCTTCGTCCTTAATACTCGTGTTAAATGTGCCAACTATTTTGAAGGTTGTAGTATCAACAGTTTTGTATTCACGAGTTGAGGCAAACCCGTCAGGTGTGTAAGGCCGTGCTACGTTATTGACGACCTGATACTTACGTCCGAAGGTGAAGGCAAACTGTTGTATCTGCCCTGTTGTGCGGTTCAGCACAAGAATGTCGTCACCCTTGCCGCAGTTACCGTTTGTGATACAGGTCGAGCGATTCACAAAGGCACCCACCAGTATTTGATAGTGCTGATCCCAGCTATGAACCGTGTGAAGCGTCAAAATCTTGAGCTCATCGTTGAAGACAATAAATGTGCTTGTACCTGCTTGTGGGTCATAAAGCATTGCGTTAAGGCGATTTGTTCCAAAGTGACCTACGTAGAATACCTCGTTTGGCGTCCAACCTGAATAATCTTGCCGTCTTACCAGTGAAAGATCAGGTCCTAACACAAGGAATGCGCCCATGCCTCGGCTTGGTTCGTAGAGCATAACCTGGGCACGCCCTGACCCGTTGAAATCGCCACTGAATACCTGCCAGTTGCCGCTGAGGTCGTGTATCTCTTGATAATCGTTAATTGCCAGAGCCGTACTGAAATCCATGACGCGTGCCTCGCCAATCTTACGATCATAAAGGAAAACGCCATCCTGCTGCGAATTCTTGTAGCGACCAACATAGACTTCCCAGGAGTTGTGCCACTGCGTGTATTGTTGCAAGCTATGTACACTCAAGTCCGCATTGAAGTCTACAGCGGCTAGCAGAAAGATTGAGCCAGCTGATAGAATGGGGATATGAAGGCATATTCACAAGATTTGAGAGAACGGGTGCTTCGTGCTGTAGACGAAGGAAAACCG
>JAABUX010008832.1_pt1 | contig 11543 bp, 11 predicted proteins | sample 5561851 | NCBI WGS metagenome assembly JAABUX01 (sample SAMN10711883, study PRJNA513361) | rock metagenome | isolation source: Antarctica rocks | place: Antarctica: Victoria Land, Richard Nunatak red sandstone | collected 2016-01-03 | reverse complement strand
ACCGTGTTCCGCGCCGACAGCCTGCTCGGCGTGCCGGGGCTGATCCGCGCCTGGCGCGCCGGGCATGTCACCTTGGCCAACGCCGTCGGCACCGGGGTCGCCGACGACAAAGCGGTCTACGCCTACATGCCGCGCATCATCCAGTACTACCTCGGCGAAGAGGCGATCCTGCAGAACGTCCAAACCAACATCTGCGGCGAGCCGGACGGCCTTGCCTACACGCTGGAGCACATGGCGGAGCTCGTCATCAAGCCCGTCGGCGAGTCGGGCGGCTACGGCATCACCATCGGCCCCCGCGCCAGCCGGGCGGAGCTGGAGGCCGCGCGGGCCGACCTGGTCGCCGACCCGCCCAACTGGATCAGCCAGCCGCTGATCGGACTGTCGGTCGCGCCCACCTTGACCGACGTCGGGTTGCGGCCACGGCACCTCGACCTGCGCCCGTTCGCGATCACCGGCCGGGACACCTGGGTGCTGCCCGGCGGCCTGTCCCGCGTCGCCCTGCGCGAAGGCAGCCTGATCGTCAACTCGTCCCAGGGCGGCGGCTCCAAGGACACCTGGGTGCTGGCCGACGAATGAGGGGGGCCGCGCACGAGACCTCGCTGCTGGCGCGCTACGCCGAGGGCCTGTTCTGGATGGCCCGCTATGTCGAGCGGGTGGAGAACCTGGCTCGGCTGACTGACGTCACCCAGGCGTTCGAGAGTCCCGGACGCGAGGAGGAGGCCTGGAGCGCGCTGATCCGCATCAACGCCGACGAGGAGCGCTACAGGTTGCGCGGCACGCCGCTCGACGCGGACGGGGTCAAGCATTTCTACCTCATCGACCGGTCGAATCCGACGGGCGTGCCGGCCAGCATCGACTCCGCCCGCACCAACGCCCGCACCTTGCGCCCGCTCATCAGCACCGAGATGTGGATGCAGCTCAACGTGTTCCATCGCGACGTGCTCGCGATCCAGCCGGCGGAGCTGAACGGGGACAATCTCGCGCGGGTATGCGCCCGGCTGAAGGAGGGCATCCAGGCCCATACCGGCATCACCGAAGGTACGTTCTTTCGCGATCAGGGCTGGAACTTCTACATGCTCGGACGCCTGATCGAGCGAGCCGACCAGACGACCCGGTTGCTGGACATCAAGTACCACCTGCTGACCCCGAACGCCGGGGAGGAGCGGCGGGTGACGGAGCTGACCCAGTGGGGCGGCGTGCTACGGGCCGCCGCGGGCTACCACGCGTTCCGCCGGGTGGCGCCCGCCGGGTTCGAGCCGCAGGACGTGGTGTCGTTCCTGTTGTCCGACACATCGTTTCCCCGCAGCATCGGGCTGTGCGTCGCGCAAACGGAGTGGCACCTGATGCAATTGCGAAGCCGCTATGGCCTGCGCGGCACCGTCGCCGCGCTGGAGCGCGTGGAGGAAGTGCGCGCCGCGATATCGGCCACTCCGGTCGAGCGGCTAATCTCGGAGGGCCTGCACACTTTTCTCGACGCGTTGCAGCGGGATCTCATTCTTCTGGCGGCCGAGATCGGCAACGCGTTCTTTCGCGATTGGAAGCCTGACCTTGCGCCGACGCAGCCCCAGGGCTCCGGCGGGCAAAGCCAGAGCCAAACCCAACGCTGATCACGCCAGAGCTTGGGACGACAATTGTGGGATGACCGGGATGCTGGCCAGCGCTTCCCGGACCGTCGCGAATTCCCCTAAATCGGCGCCGGTCGCGCACCGCCACAGGCTGACGACCCGGCCGCGCCGTGCCACCCCCCAGGTCGCCCAATTGCTGTCCTGCTTGTAGATGGAGATGAAATCCCCGATTTCAGGATCGTCGGTATGCTGGCGATGGTGGATGATCATCCGGCCGCAACTGACGAGATTGGCGCTTGACTCCCAAATGAGGGCGTCGATTCTGTCCTGGGCAGTCAGACGGTTGTCCACCACCGGACGTGCCAGGAACGGCAAGATCGTCGCAGTTTGCGGATGGGGAGTAGATTGCATTTCGTTCACCTTCGTCACGATCTCGCGACTTCTTCTTAGCTCATTCTACGGCAGAGTTGTTGTGAACAAGTTCACAATCCGCCTTCGGATTGAGTTATAGAGACTGTGCGCAACCCTCGGACAGAACAGGGTTTTATTTAAAATTATCGTTTGATGACGGGCGAAAATCGGCGGTCGACCGAAATTCGGTAGCAGACAGTAGTATATCGGCAACAGGCCGACTTTCGCTATGCTACATCGGGGGATACGTGTTCTGTCCCCCTGACCGGTTGGAAGTCGCGGCCATTTCAGCGCTAGGTCCGGTTCTTTAACGAACCGGCAGGACGACGCTGACAGGGAACGAGGTGACCCTCATGAAACAGGTTGACGCCGGCGTGCTGTCGGCGACGTTTGACGATCTCGGACCAGGGGACGGTCCGGCGGTCGTCCTGCTCCACGGATTTCCCTACGACGTCCACAGCTACGACGAGGTCGCGCCGGCGCTGGCCGAGGCGGGGTGCCGAGTGATCGTGCCGTACCTGCGCGGCTACGGCCCGACCCGGTTCCTGTCGTCTGAAACGCCACGCTCGGGCGAGCAGGCCGCGCTCGGCGCCGACCTCCATGCGCTGATGCAGGCGCTCGGGCTGCGCGACGCCGTGCTGGGCGGGTACGATTGGGGCGGCCGGGCCGCCTGCGTGGTCGCCGCACTCTGGCCGGCGCAGGTGCGCGGGCTCGTGAGCTGCTGCGGCTACAACATCCAAGATATCGCCGGGTCCGGCTGGCCCGCCGCGCCGGAGCAGGAGCACCGGCTTTGGTACCAATACTATTTCCACGGCGAGCGGGGCCGTGCCGGGCTGGCCGCCGATCCCGCCAGCGTCGCACGCCTGCTCTGGGAATTATGGTCCCCCGCGTGGCACTTCGACCCGCTGGTCTTCGCCCAGACAGCGGCCGCGTTCGACAATCCGGATTTCACCGAGGTGGTCATCCACTCCTACCGCCACCGCTTCGGCCTCGTGGCCGGCGACCCGGCCTACGCGCCCATCGAACGGCAGCTCGCGTCCCAGCCCTCCATCGGCGTGCCGGCTATCGTGTTGCACGGCGACACCGACGGCGTCTCGCCCGTTTCGGACTCCGCCCAAGCGGCGCGGCATTTCACCGGCCCTTACGAGCGCCGCGTGCTGCCCGGCGTCGGCCACAACGTGCCGCAGGAGATGCCGCGGGCGGTCGTGCAGGCGGTCCTGGACCTGCTGGCGCGCTAGCCGATCTCCTCGTGCCAGGTGCGGCCGTCGCGCTCGATCAGCGCGATCGCGGAGGTCGGCCCCCAACTGCCGGCAGGGTACAGACGCGGCGATTCGGGGCTGCCCTCCCAGGCGTCGATGATCGGCTCGACCCAGTTCCAAGCGGCCTCCACCTCGTCGCGGCGCATGAACAGGGTGGCGTTGCCGCGGACGGTGTCCATCAGCAGGCGCTCATAGGCGTCGGGGTACTGGGTCTGGAACGCCTGCTCGAAGCTGATGTCCAGCTCGGCCGGGCGCAGGCGGAGGCCGCCGGGACCGGGGTCCTTGGTCATCAGTTCGAGCTTCATGCCCTCCTCCGGCTGTAGGCGGATGATGAGCTTGTTGGGGCTGAGATCGGCGGCCTCGGGCGGAAACACGCTGAACGGGGCGGCGCGGAACACGACGACGATCTCGCTCACCTTGTCCGGCAGCCGCTTGCCGCTGCGGAGATAGAACGGCACGTTGGCCCAGCGCCAGGACCGGATTTCGGCCTTCAGCGCCACGAAGGTCTCGGTCTTGCTGGTCCGGTCGGGTCCCAGATCCGTGAGGTACCCCGGCACAGACTTCCCATCGACCGCGCCGTGGCTGTACTGGCCGCGCACCGTCACTTGGCCGACCTCATACGGTGCGATCGGCTTCAGCGCCCGCAGCACCTTCAGCTTCTCGTCGCGCACGCCCTCCGCCTCCAGGCTCAGCGGCGGCTCCATCGCGAGCAGGCACAGCAGCTGCAGCAGATGGTTTTGCACCATGTCGCGCAGCGCGCCGGAGTGGTCGTAGTAGTCGCCGCGGCCCTCGACCCCGACCGTCTCGGCCACCGTGATCTGCACGTGGTCGATGACGTCGGAATTCCAGATGCGCTCGAACACCACGTTGGCGAAGCGCAGCGCCAGCAGGTTCTGCACCGTCTCCTTGCCGAGATAGTGGTCGATTCGGAAGGTCTGCGCCTCGGTGAACACCTCGCCCACCACGTCGTTCACCTCCCGCGCGGAGGCTAGGTCGTGTCCGATCGGCTTCTCTAGCACCACGCGGGACAGCGGCGTCACCAGCCCGGCGCGCGACAGGTTGCGGCAGATCGGGCCGTATAGATCCGGCGAGGTGGCGAGGTAGAACACCCGCACCCGGTCGGCGGCGCCTTCGAACAGCGGCGCCAAGGTCGGCAGCCCCTCGTCCTCCGCCGCATTGCCGCGGGCGTAGTGGACGAGGGCGAGGAACCGGTCGAGCGTGTCCTGGTCGAGCGCATTTTGCCGCACGTGCTTGCGCAGTGCGGCGGCGGCGCGCTCGCGGTAGCTCTCGTCGGTGAGGTCGGACCGCGCGGCCCCGATGATACGCGCCTCGGGCGGCAATTGCTTGTCGCGGAAGCGAAGATACAGCGCCGGCAGCAGCTTGCGCAGCGTGAGGTCGCCGGTGGCGCCGAACACGACGCAATCGAAGGGAACGACGGGGATGATGACCATGCGAGAGGAGCGTCCCGGAGTTGTGCAGTGCGGCAAGTGTGCCTCGGGCGGAGCGGGCCGTCCATCGTGCTGAAGCCCCAGCTACTCACGTGCTTGTAGCGTCAACGTCCCGCGGGGAGACTCACCACCCATGCTCTTTTCACATCGGGATAAAGGGCAATCACTGGCAATTTAAGCATCCGCCGCGTCAGTGTCGTGTCGCGGTGTCTCTCCGAAACGTAACTACCCGTGGAACGCTTCGCAGTATCGAGAGCAGCAGGGAAAAACCTTGGAAGAGGCCCAATATATGGAAGTCCAAGGGCTGGAGTTACATGTATAGGGCATGCTGGAGGATTGCGATGCTGTTGCTTGCGTCGTCAAAATCGCGAACCGGCCGGCAAGAACCGTGCGCGTAAGCGTCACGTTGCGGAAGAATTTGGTTGAAGCCATCATTCGTACAATAAGGAATCGCTCTCGGTTTCTCGCCGAAGCCGCAAGGTCGAAACTGCATAAGTAGCGACGCGCTACCGCACCCCCGACACCCTCAACGCGTTCGTCGTCCCCGCCTTCCCGAACGGCACACCCGCCACCACCACGATCTCGTCGCCCAAGGTCGCGAACCCCTCCGTCCGCGCGATCCGCCCGGCGCGCGTCACCGTCTCGGTCATCGTGTGCGTCTCGCCGGTCTGCACCGCGTGCACGCCCCACACCACCGCCAGGCGCCGCGCCGTGGCGGCGTTGGTCGTGAGCCCCAGCACCGGGCACGCCGAACGCTCGCGGGCGACGCTCAGCACGGTGCTGCCGCTCATGGTGTAGGCGGCGATCGCGCGGGCGCCCAGCGTGGCCGCGATCTGGCGCGCGGCGGCGGCGATGGCCCCCGCGGTGTTGCGCTCCGGCTCCTCGCGGCTTGCGTCCATCAGCGCGCGCCAGCCCGGGTCCTGCTCGACCCGGTCGACGATGCGGTCCATCATGTTGACCGCCTCGTACGGGTACTGCCCGGCCGCCGTTTCCGCCGACAGCATCACGGCGTCGGCGCCCTCGAACACCGCCGCCGCTACGTCCGACGCCTCGGCGCGCGTGGGGGCGGGAGCGGTGATCATGCTCTCCAGCATCTGGGTCGCGACTACCACCGGCTTGCCCAGCCGCCGGGCCGCGGCGACGATGCGGCGTTGCGCCAGCGGCACCTCCTCGGGCGGCAACTCCACGCCCAGGTCGCCGCGCGCGACCATCACGCAGTCCGACAGGGCCAGGATGTCGTCGAGGTTCTCCAGCGCCTGCGGCTTCTCCAGCTTGGTCATGATCCAGGCGCGGCCGTCGGCGATCGCGCGGGCCTCCGCCACGTCCTCCGGCCGCTGCACGAAGCTCAAGCCGATGTAATCGACCCCGTGGTCCAGCGCGAAACGCAGGTCGGCGTGGTCCTTCTTGGTCAGTGCGGGGATCGCCAGCACCACGTCCGGCACGTTCACGCCCTTGCGGTCCGACAGCGGGCCGCCGGTCACGATCTCCGTTTCCAAGTAACCGTCGCGCTTGTGCGCTACCCGCAGCCGCAGCTTGCCGTCGTCCAGCAGCAAGGTCGTCCCGATCCCGGCTGCCTCCATGATCTCGGGGTGCGGCAGTTCGACCCGGCGGCTGTCGCCCGGCACCGGGTTCAGGTCCAGGCGGAACCGCTGCCCGGTCTGCAGGTGCACGCGCCCGCCCTGGAACCGGCCCACCCGCAGCTTCGGCCCCTGCACGTCGGCCAGGATGCCGATGGGACGGCCGGTCTCGGCTTCCAGCGCGCGGATCATGGCGACGCGCGCCGCGTGGTCCTCGTGCGAGCCGTGCGAGAAGTTGAGTCGGAACACGTCGGCGCCGCCGCGGAACAATCGGCCCAGCATCTCCGGCGACGAGCTGGCCGGCCCTAACGTGGCGACGATCTTGGTCCGGCGGCGACGGCGTAGCCTGGTCGGTGACGGCATGGGCAAGCCTCGCTTAGGTGATGAGGAGGGCGCGGACGTCGTTGACGTTGGTCAGGGTCGGCCCGGTGCGGATCAGGTCGCCGATGGCGTCGAACAGGCTGTAGCTGTCATGGGCGGCCAGCACGCCGCGTGGTTGCAGGCCGGCCGCGGCCGCGCGGGCCAGCGTGTCGGGCGCGACGATCGCGCCGGCTGCGTCCTCGGTGCCGTCGATGCCGTCGGTGTCGCCCGCGACGGCCCAAACGCCCGGCGCCGCGTCGAGTGCCACCGCGAGGCCGAGCAGGAATTCGGTGTTGCGGCCGCCGCGGCCGGCCGGACCGCGTCCGATCGTGACGGTCGTCTCGCCGCCCGACAGCAGCACGCAGGGGGCGGGCAGGGGGTGGCCATGGGTGCGGACGCTGTGGGCGATGCCGGCCATGACGGTGCCGACCTCCCGGCTCTCGCCCTCCAGCGCGTCGCCGAGGATCAGCGGCGCCAGGCCGAGCGTGCGGGCGGCCGTGGCCATCGCGTCCAGGGCCATGGCGGGGGTGGCGATCAGCCGGAAGTCGGGCGGCGCGCCGAGGGCGGGTGGCAGGTTGGCGTCGCTGGCGAGCAATGCCGCGACGCGGGGCGGCAGGCCGACGCCGTAGCGGGCGATCATGTCGCGCACGGCGGCGCGGGAGGGCGCGCCGGGCACGGTGGGGCCGCTGGCGATCACCTCCGGGCCGTCGCCGGGCACGTCGCTGATGGCGAGCGTCACGACGGCGGCCGGGGCGGCGGCAGCGACGAGGCGTCCGCCCTTGATAGCGGACAAATGCTTGCGGACCGCGTTCATCACTCCGATCGGCGCGCCGGACGCGAGCAATGCGCCGTTGACCGCCTGCTTGTCGGCCAGGGTCAGCCCATCCGCCGGCAGCGCGAGCAGGGCCGAGCCGCCGCCTGAGATCAGCGCCAGCACGAGGTCGTCCGGCCCGAGCCCCTGCACCGCCGCCAGGACCCGCCGCGCCGCCGCCTCGCCAGCTGCGTCCGGCACGGGGTGAGACGCTTCCACCACCTCGATGCGCCGGGTCGGGACCGCGTGATCGTAGCGGGTGACGACGATCCCCGAGAGCGGCACGTCCGGCCAGGCGTCCTCGAGCGCTGCGGCCATCACCGCCGCGGACTTGCCGGCGCCCACGACCACGCAGCGCCCGCGCGGCTTGCCGGGAAGGTGGCCGGCGAGAACCACCCTCGGGTTGGCGGCCGCGACGGCCGCGTCGAACAGGTCGCGCAGGACGCCGCGCGCGCGCGCGTCGGTCCAGGGTTCGGCCGGCGGATCCATTCGCTGTCCTTCTTCGCGCCGGCACTATGGCGAACCCCGCCGTCCTGCGCCATGTAAGCCGCAAAGGAGACTGCCATGTCCATTCCCGATATCGACCCGGCCACTCGCACCGAACTGGAGGCCGCCGCGTTCCGCCGCCTGGTGGATCATTTGCGCGAGCGGACCGACGTGCAGAACATCGACTTGATGAATTTGGCCGATTTTTGCCGCAACTGCCTCAGCCGCTGGTATCGCGAGGCGGCTGAGACCCGCGGCGTCGCCCTGACCGATCCCAACGCGCGCGAGATCGTCTACGGCATGCCCTACAAGGAGTGGCAGGCCAAGTATCAGCGCGACGCCACCCCGGAGCAGAAGGCCGCCTACGCCGCATCCCATCCCGCGCATTGACCCGACTCGGCAGGGCAGCTATCCCGCCGCCCTTGTCTCAGTCCTCCCAAGGAGCGGTAATGCCCGACCATCTCGCCCCAGACAGTGCGGACGAAGCCAAAAAAAGCCGCGCCCGGCAGGAGGCGGACCCGGAGTCGAATGTCGGAGGGATCGCGGCGGACCGCCTGCGGTCGTTCATCGATCGGATCGAGCGGCTGGAGGAGGAGAAAAAGGCGCTCGGGAACGACATCAAAGACATTTTCGCTGAAAGTAAATCGGCGGGATTCGACGTGGCGGTGCTGAAACAGCTTCTGCGGATTCGCAAGAAGGAGCCAGCCGAAGTGGAAGAGCAGGAGAGCCTGCTTGACCTATACAAGCGTGCTATCGGGATGTGAGAAACACGGCACTTTAGGATTTAGCACGCCAGCAATGCGTCGATTTCGGCCTGGGCTAGGGCAGCGCCCGGCAACTGCGGCCCATCCAGCCGCGCAACGTTGCCGAACGTTTCATGGGTCTCCGTCCAACGCTGCCGGCCAAAGGTCGCGACGACTTGGTCCATCTTGCCCTCGACCGCCCGCAATGTGCCCATCACCTTGGCGAGCCGCTGGCCCGTGATGTCCTGAAAGCCGCACGCTTGGTAAATCTGCGTGGTCGCCGCCTGAAGCGTGGCGGCTGCCTCATCAGGCAAACGGCGCGCTTCCTGGGTGAGCACCTCGCACGCGTCGAGGATGGCGTCCGTCGCGGCTTCGGTGTGCGAGACAACGGCGGCAAGCTCGCTCCCGGCCGCCCCGATATCGCCAATTGGGGCTTTGTGGGCCGATAGCTGTCCGCTGACGGTGTCCAGCACGGCGCGCAGCACCTCGGCCACCAGCTTTGGCTCCACCGCGGGATAGCGGACGCACAGCTCCGTCAAGCGGTCGGCGAGGGCGTCCGTGGGGTGGGAGGCAACGTGCATGGCTCAGCAGATCCCGTCATCGCTCATCGGAGGCTAACCGGCAAAGGTTGCCATCACGTTTACGGACGCCTCGTATGCACCTCGGCGGCGGACATCGGCGCCTGGCCGATCTCGTGGCAGGCCAGCCGTTCCAGCACCCGCACCATCCCCGAATGGTCCCACGCTTTTCCACCCGCGGCGGCAGCGGCGTTGAACAGCTCCTGGCAGGTCGCCGTGTTCGGCAGGCTGACGCCCAAGGTGCGCGCGCTCTGCAGGGCGAGGTTTAGGTCTTTCTGGTGCAGCTCGATTCTGAAGCCGGGCTCGAAGTTGCGCTTCACCATACGCTCGCCGTGCACCTCCAGAATCCGGGAATTGGCGAACCCGCCCATCAGCGCCTGGCGCACGCGCGCCGGGTCGGCGCCGGCCTTGGAGGCGAATAGCAGCGCTTCCCCGACCGCCTCGATCGTCAGGGCCACGATGATCTGGTTGGCGACCTTCGTGGTCTGCCCGTCGCCGTTTTCGCCGACCAGGGTTATGTTCTTGCCCATCAGATCGAATAGCGGCTTCACCGCAGTGAATGCCCGTTCCGGCCCGCCCACCATGATCGTCAGGGTCGCTGCCTTCGCGCCGACGTCGCCGCCCGACACGGGGGCGTCCAGGTAGTCGCAGCCGAGATCGTTGATGCGTTTGGCGAAAGCCTTGGTCGCCATCGGCGAGATGCTGCTCATGTCGACGACGATCTTGCCCGGCGACAGGCCCTCCGCCGCCCCGCCGGCGCCGAACAGCACCGTTTCCACATCGGGCGTATCGGGCACCATCAGGATGACGACGTCGCTCTTTTCCGCCACGTCCCGAGCGTCGGCGCAGGCCGTCATGCCAGCCTCCCGCATCGATTGCGGCACCCCCGACCGGCTGGCCAGGAACAGGCTGTGGCCGCCCGCCAGCAGGTTTTTCACCATGGGCCGGCCCATGATCCCCAGGCCGATAAATCCGACGTTGCTCATTGTCATCTCCTCTATCGGGTCAGCTTGGGACATGCCGCGCGGCTTGGCCAGCCGTCAGCGAAGGGAATCGGCGTCCTCCCGAAACGGACCGGCGTGCGGCTGCAACGGGTCGTACGGCGTCATATCCAGGTCCGGCGCCTGGCCCAGCGCCAGTTGCGCCAGCAATCGCCCGGCGTAGGGGCCGATCGTCAGGCCCGAGGGACCGAGCCCATTGCCGATCACCAGCCCCGCCACTCCAGGAGCCACGCCAAGCAGCGGTCGGGCGTTAGGGCCGACCGGGCGAAAGCCGATCCGGGTCTCGATCAGCGTGGCGTCGCCCAGGCCCGGCGCCGCCGCGAGCGCCTGGTTGAGCACCTCCGCCTGGCCCGCTGCGGTCACGCGGTAGTCGAACCCGACGCCCCGCTCCCGGGTCGCGCCGATGACGATCCGGCCGCCGTCGAAGGCGAGCAAATAGTGGTTGCCGGGGGGTAGCACCACGGGCCAGCCTCCCGTCTCCGCGCCGGCCAGGTGAAGATGGGTGATCTGCCCGCGCTGCGGCTCGACCGCGAGGGTCAGGCCCAACGGTTCGAGCATCGCGGCCGCCCAGGCGCCGGACGCGAGCACCACGCGGTCCGCCGCGAGCGGCTCGCCGCCGATCCGGACGCCGACGACCCTTGCCTTGTCGGCCATCAATTCCACGCCGCCCCGGCGCACCTGGCCGCCCAGCCGCTCCAACGCCCGGCACAGCGCCGCCGCCAGCAGGCGCCCGTCTACTCGGGCGCCTCCGGACACGTGCACGGCTGCGAGCGCCGGGTGCAGTGGCGGGAACAGCGCCCGCGCCTGCTGTGGGGACAGGCGCGACACCTCGCCCATCTCCGGCGCTTCGGGCTGCCGCGCGGCCACCGCCCGCTCGATCCGATCCAGCTCCGCGTCGTCCCAGGCGACCGAGAGCGCGCCGACCTTGCGGAACCCGAGCTCGTGCTCATTCAGCCCGGCCAGGCGTTGGGCGAGGGTGGGAAGATAGCGGGCGCCCGCGCTGGCGATGCGGTGCCATGCCGGGTCGACGGGGTCGGACAGCCACGGGCAGACGATGCCAGCCCCGGCGGCGGTGGCGCGTCCGTCATGCGCCTGGTCCACCAGCACGGTCTCCGCGCCGGCCAAGGCCAGATGGAACGCGGCGCTGGCTCCCAGCACGCCGGCGCCGATGACGATCACCCGCATGATGTGCCCTCCGTCAAGCTCGCAGAGGCAGCCCGCAGCGGTCGGAGTCGCCGTCCATCGCCGCCAATTCCGCTTTGGTGACTTTCGTCATCCGTATCCGGCTGGACTGAAAGGTAAAC
>JAABUX010008831.1_pt1 | contig 11544 bp, 6 predicted proteins | sample 5561851 | NCBI WGS metagenome assembly JAABUX01 (sample SAMN10711883, study PRJNA513361) | rock metagenome | isolation source: Antarctica rocks | place: Antarctica: Victoria Land, Richard Nunatak red sandstone | collected 2016-01-03 | reverse complement strand
CTGGCTGGTTCCCCCACGCGCGCCCGCCGCGCTGGCCGAGGCCATGACCCTGCTGGTCGGCGACCCCGCCCTGCGCGCCCGTCTGGCAGCGCAGGCCCGCGCCACCGTGGAGCAACGCTTCTCGCTGCCCGACTATATGGAGCGGCTGGAGGGCGTGTGGCAGAGGGCGGCGCGGGCCAGACGGGCCAGACGGACGGGGGCGGTGAGCCGTGGTGAGCAGGCGGGGTCGGCAGAGCGGGAGGGGCTGGGCGAGCTTCCTACGCGCATCCTCTTCTACAACCATGCGGCAGAGATCAGTGGCGCCGAGCGCGTGCTGCTGGATGTGATGGCCGTGGACAGGTCGGCCGGACGTCGCGTGCTGTTGTGCGCGCCGCGCGGCCAGCTAACGGAGGAGGCGGGCCAGGCCGGCATCGGGGTCGTGCTGGTGGCGCCGCTGGTGCTCGGCTACACGCGCCATCCCCTGCGGTTGCTGCGCTATCTCGCCCTGTCGAGCGTGACCGTGACCGACCTGGTACGCCTGGTGCGGCAGTCGCGACCGGACATCCTGTACGCCAACTCGATCCGCTCGGGGCTGGCCGCCGCGGTCGCCCTGTCCTTCGTGGGGCGTGCCCCCCGGCTGGTGGTGCATATCCACGACGCGCTGTCGGATAGCGTCCTCGACCGGCTGCTGGCCCTGGTACTGGACCGGCGCGCCGACGCCATCGTGGCCATCTCGGGCTACGCGGCTGAGAGCCTGCGCGTCGCCGACGCCAAGGTGCATATGCTGCACAATGCCATTGACCCCGCCCGGTACCGGGCGCGGGCGGGCGCGGGCGCGGCGGTCCGCGCGCGCCTTGGCGTGCCGCTAGGGGCGCCGCTGCTGGCCGTGGTGGGGCAGTTGACGCCCTGGAAGGGACACCAGGACGCGCTCGACGCCTTCGCGCTGCTGCGCCGCGTCCGTCCCGACGCCCACCTGGCCATCGTGGGCGCCGCCAAGTTCACCGGCAAGCACCGCCGCTACGACACCAAGGCCTACCGGGAGGCGCTGCTGGCGCGCGCCGCCGAGCCCGCTCTGACGGGGCACGTGCACTTCACGGGCGACGTGGCCGACGTGGCGGCGCTGTACGCGGCGGCGGACCTGGTGGTGGTGCCGTCATGGGCCGAGCCGTTCGGCCGGGTGGTGATCGAGGCCATGGCGGCGGGGACGCCGGTGCTGGCCACGGACGCGGGCGGCGTCCCGGAGATTGTGACGCACGGCGTGGACGGCTGGCTGGTTCCCCCACGCGCGCCCGCCGCGCTGGCCGAGGCCATGACCCTGCTGGTCGGCGACCCCGCCCTGCGCGCCCGTCTGGCAGCGCAGGCCCGCGCCACCGTGGAGCAACGCTTCTCGCTGTCGTGCTATCTGGCCAACATGAACGCGCTCTGGAACGCCATCGCCAAGCGGTAGGGGCGCGTATGGACCCCGTCTGAGAATAGAGAGGCAGCGCCAACGTGCAACAGGGCAACCGTAACCGGCGCCGGGTAGGACGCATTGTCGTCTTCGTCATCCTTGTCATCGCTCTCCTCGCGGCGCTGGCAGCCGCCGTGCTGACACATCTACCCGGAACGCACATTGCACAGGCGCCCACCACGACCACCCCTGTAGCTACCTTTATGGCCACCTCTACGGGCGTGGCACAACCGCGGGGTACGGCGACGAGTACGGCAGGATCGCAGGGCACGGCGACGAGTACGGCAGGATCGCGGACCACGCTCGTGGGCTTGAGCCGCATCGGGATGCCCTGCGGAGTGACGGACCCGGCGTTGATCGAGGCGGCGGCTCCCCTGACGTCGGCGACTCCCGTGCATCCCTTCGCCGGTGGTCTCAGCGCGACCGCGCCCTACGCCGTCTCCGATTTTGCGATCTTCAGCAACCCGCGCGGTCCCGACGAGATGTACATCCTCGACGCGGGCGCGCGGACGGTGCATATCCTGAGCATGGCCACGGGCAGCCCAAGCGGCTCGTTCTCCGTGCCCGGGCCTCTTGCCGGCGACAACCTGGCCCTCGATGGGGAGGGCAACGTCTATCTGGCCCAGGCCCCCGACGCCGTGGTCAAGCTCACGCCGGCCGGCCAGACCGTGTGGACCTACAGCGCGCCGCTGGCGCAGGGTCAGGTCGTCGCCGTCTACGCGGCCGGCACGCCACGCGGATTCCGCCTGGGGGGGGTGCAGGGCGGCGCGGCGGGCTCGCTGCTGCTCGACGCTCGCGGCCGCGTGGTGGGGAGCAGCCGCGTGGGCGGCGAGGGGCAAAGCCTGTATACGCGAGACGACGCGACGGGAGACATCGTGATGACGGACGGTCACTACGTGCGCCGCTACGACCGCGACGGCGCGCCGCGGCTGGCCTTTGGCTCCGTGTCCGCCGTCAACGACAGCGGCCCGTTCCACTTCCACCAACTCGGCGGGGCCGTCACCGCTCCAGATGGCACGGTCTACATCGCGGACGCTGGCCGGGGCATCGAGGCGGCCACGCGCGACGGCCTGTACGAGGGGGTCGCGCTGGAAAGCGCGGTCGGCAGCCTGACCGCGGATAGCCCGCTGGCCATCTACCACGGCGACCTCTACTACGCCGGCAGCGATCCGCTCAGTGGCCGCCAGTCGGTGTCGCGCATCTCATTGTCCGACCTGCGGGCGCTGATCGCGGCGCCCAAGGCGCCCCAGCCGGTGCTTGGTTATGGGGCGGGGCTGGTCATGAGCGCGCCGGAGAACTACGTCCCACCCGGCCAGACGCCTGCCGTCAGCCTGATGTTCGATCCCTGGTGGGAGGCGCACGCCGAGGACCTGAGGGGCACGTACACGGTGCGCACGCGCGACCAGGTGCAGGCGGGCGACGCGGGCACGGCGTACCCCTTCAAGATCCCCGTCGTGCCGGCCATCACCACGGCCACGACCACGACCGTGACCGCCCTGGCAACCGCGGCCACCACCACGACCACGACGATCACCTCGACCACCATCACCACGGCCACGACGGTGACCACGGCCACTGCGGCCCTGACGACGCCGTTGCAGTTGCCGCCGGCGCGGCCGGGCTACTATCAGGTCGAGGCCCAGCTCTTTAGGGGCGGGGCGATCGTGGGCGCGGCCTGTCTCTCCTACGGGGTCGGCGCCCCCGGCGACACGCTCGACGTGGCCAGCCTGCCCGACGCGCCCGACTTCGGGGGAGCGCCGCCCGCGCGCAACGTGGCCCTGGCCGGCGCGCTGGGCCTGCGCCTGGTGCGCGCGGGGATCGATTGGAACCAGCTACTCCCCGGCGGCGCATCGTCCACCGCGCCGCTCACCTTCACCGTCTACGACACCACGATTGGGCGCGCCGCGCAAGAGGCCGCCGCCAACGGGGTAACGCTGGAGGTGCAGGTGGGCCAGGGTAGCCCGGTAGACAAGGCGCTGGTGGCCAACGGGACGTGGCAGGCGCGCGTGCAGGAGTTGGTCGGCCACTACCGGGGCGTCGTACACGCCTGGGAGGCCTGGAACGAGCCCAACGGTACCTTTGGCGACGCGGCGGACTATACGAGTAAGGTGCTGCTGCCGTTCTACCATGCCGTGAAAGCGGCCGACCCGAGCGCGCTGGTGGTGGGCGGGAGCGTGCTGGGCGTGGACCTCAGCTACTACGACGGCATTGGAGCGGCGGGGGGCTTCGCGGCGATGGACGTGGTAGGGGTGCATCCGTACCCGGGCCACAACCGCTCGTTCGAGGAGGAGGGTTTCCCGGAGCGCATCCGGCAGTTGCACGCGCTGCTGGCGCGGTACCACGCCGGCACGCTGCCGGTCTGGGACACCGAGATCGGCTGGTGGAGCGACGGGACGGCTAACCTCTACAGCCAGGCCGATAAGCTGATACGGCTGCTGCTGCTCTTGGACGCGGTGGGCATCTCCGCCACCAACTACTTAGAGCTGGAAGGCGGCTACGGCGGCAGCGGGCTGAGCGACTCCTTGATCCAGTATGCCGGGCCGCAAAACCCTTCGTACGTCAAGCCTGCTGCGCTGGCGGCGATGACGCTGCGCACACAGACAGGCGGTCGGCCCTTCCTGGGGTTGCTGGCCACCGGCGTCCCGCATGCTTACGCCGCCTTCTACGGTCCCAACCCGGCCGCGAGCGCAAGCTCGGGCGCGGCGTCCGCCAGCGATACGCTGGCCGTGTGGACGGACGACCTGCAGTTGCGGGCGCGGGTCACGCTGACGGCTACAGTTCCGGGCGGGGGCGCGAGCGGGAGCGTGCCAGCGATGCTGTCGCTGACGGACGAGTTTGGCCTGACGTCGAGCATTGCCGCGCCGGGCGGCGTGGCGCCCATCCCGCTCGACGGGTCCGTGCGGTACCTTGCCATCCCGCCGGGCGTGGGGGTCACGCTGACGACTGAGGAGGGCTTCGGCCCTGACCTGGCGCTGGCATCGAACGGCGCCCGCGCCACGGCGTCCAGTGCCGCGCCACACAACCCGGCGTCGGCGGCGCTCGACGGCGTCTCCGACGCCGCTGGCGGCGGGGACTGGCCAGGGCTGTCGGCATGGGCCTCGGGCGTGGGCGACGCGACCCCAACGCTGACCATCATGCTAGGGCAGCCGCGCCGGGTCGACCGGGTGCTGCTGTCATCGCACTCGATCGGTAGTGTCGTGCCGGGGCTGCGGAACTACGATGTGGAGGTGCAAACGCCTGGTGGGCCCTGGGCGACGGTGGCCCGTGTCCGTGATGAGTTCTACTGGCGGCGGCGGCTGGTGATGTTCTCAGCGCGTGAGGTGTCGGCGCTGCGCGTCGTGTGTCTGGGTGTGAACTACGGAAGCCTGGCGGGCGGCCTGAAGCCGTGGTTCTGGCCGACCGATCAGGCAAGTATGGTCAACGCGGCCGCCCCGTGGTACGGCCCCGCCGTCATCTACGAGGTCGAGGCTTACGGTCCGTCCGGCATAGGCATGGTCCCCACCCCTACATCCACGGCGACCGTGCCCGTATCCTCCACGGCGACGGCGACGGCCTCGCCCACGGTCATGGCCTCGCCCACGGTCATGGCCTCGCCCACGGTCATGGCCTCGCCCACGGTCATGGCCTCGCCCACGGCGACCGGCACGACGACACCAACGGCAACAGCCACGCCAATCCCTACAACGACGCCGACCACGACACCAACGGCAACCGCCGCGACAATCCCTACAACGACGCCGACCTCCACCGCGGCAGGTACGAGGGGGCCAACGGCAACCGCCACGACGCCGACACCGGCGGCGACCTAAACCGTGGCGCCAACGATGACGGCGACGCCAACGAGTATGCCGGTACCCATTGGCATGGCCAGCACTGACCGCAGCCGTGCCTTGAAGCGCGGGCGGTCAAAGGTTAAGGCATGGGCACGGGCGTCCGCGGGACGATAGCGAGAGGCGTCGAAGCCGGCGAGCACATCCGCCAGGGCGTCGGCGGTCTGAGCGCCGAAGAAGGCGCCGGTGACGCCCTCGATGACGGTCTCCAGCGCGCCTCCCGCGCGGTAGGCGATGACCGGCCGGCCGGAGGCATTGGCCTCAATGGGGGTCAGGCCAAAGTCCTCCTCGCCGGGGAAGACCAGCGCACGGCAGCGGGCCATGTGGTCGACGACCTCCCGACGCGGCAGCCTGCCGCGCATGGTGACGGTCGGGCCGGCCAGGGCCCCGAGTCGCGCGCGGTCGGGTCCGTCGCCGACGACGACGAGGGGCAGGCCGAGGCGGTTACAGGCCTCGATCACAATGTCAACGCGCTTGTAAGGCAGCAGGCGCGACACGACGAGCAGGTATGGCTCGATCGTGTCGGCGAGGTGGAACTCGCTCGCGTCGACGGGCGGGTAGATGACGGTCGCGTCGCGCCCGTAGACGCGCTTGATGCGCGCCTGCGTCAGCCTGGAAATGGCGATAAACCGGTCGACATTGGCGGCGTCGCGCAGATCCTGCTCCCGCAACAGCCCTAGCGCGATGCGCAGTGCTGTGCGCTTCCACGGCTCCGTGACCTGCTCGATATAGCGGTCGGTCTGCCACAAGAAGTGTGGGGGCGTATAGCAGTAGCAGACGTGACGGGCGTCCCCGACATCGATCCCCTTAGCGAACGAGGAGGACGAGGTGAGCACGAGGTCATAGCCGCGCAGCTTCATGGCGTGGAACGCGAGGGGATACAGCGGCAGCAGGGCCTTGGCCTTGCGCTTGTTCGTCGTGAGGCGCTGCAGGAAGGAGGTGCGTATGTCATGCTGCCGGAACGCGTCGGACATCGTCTCGGGAGCATAGATCAACGTATACATGGGGGCCAGGGGGAACATCTGCCCCATGACCTGAAAGACGTTCTCCGCGCCGCCCTGCTCGAACAGGTAGTCGTGGACGAGCGCGACCTTCACCGCCGTCGCAGGGGACGAAGGACAATGCGGCCGATGTCGACGACGATCATGGCCAGCGTGCGCAGGGCGATGGTCAGGTCGAGCCACAGGCTCCAGTTGTCGATGTAGGTGAGGTCCCAGAGCATCCACCGTTCGAAGGAGGGGTTGTGGCGGTCATGCACCTGCCACAGTCCGGTGATGCCGGGCCGGACGGCGAGGCGCCGGCGCTGCTCGTCGGTGTAGAGCGCGACCTCGTTGGGGGACTGCGGTCGCGGCCCGATCAGGCTCATCTCACCTTTCAGGACGTTGACCAGTTGCGGCAGTTCGTCGATACTGGAAACGCGCAGGAACCGGCCGACGCGCGTGATACGTGGGTCGTCGACGATCTTGATCATGTAGATCCCGCCCGCGTTGAGGTGCTGTAACTCGGCCAGGCGCGCCTCGGCGTTGGTGTGCATGGTGCGCAACTTGTACATGGTGAAGGGCGCGCCATCCTTACCGCTACGCACGCGATTGAAGCAGACCGGGCCGGCTGAGTCGAGCCGGATGGCGATAGTAGCAAGAACGAGCACGGGCGCGAACGGGATCAGCAGCGCCGCCGCGCCCACAATGTCGACGGCGCGTTTAACGCTGCGTTGCAGGTGACGCGACAACTTACGCCGCGGCGCGACATCTGCTTGCTGGACATCGGGGTCCAAGACCGCCCATGTCGCGGGGCGATGCCCTACAGCGTCCGTGGTGAAGGATGTGTCGGTGTACTCGTAGCTTTCGGGGTCGTCGGGGCTAACACGTGCCATTGGCCTCTATTCCACTCTGATCGTCCGGTCGCTTTTGGCGTCCATGGCTCATCCCGTTTGGGCCGACACGGGTTGTCCTTGTGGTCACGATGATAAGTTTACCATAATTGGGTGGGAGATGGGTGTTAAGATACGGTTAAAGTGGCTCAATTCCGTGTGCGTGGATACGTGGGAGCGGTCATAACAGCATCGTGCCCATGTGCCTAACTCCCGTTACCGTAGCAGATATGCCCCCTTTGCGTCATGGGATATATGTCCACTGTGTAGGCAAGCTGTCCATGCAGCGCGCGGGGCGTCCGGATCGGCGCCTATGATCTCTCGCTCGGCCCGTGGGGTCCACGGGGCGGCGCTCCGCTCTCCGCGCGCCGCGCCGTCCGCTCGATGCCCAGGAACGCCGCCCACGACGCGGCGCTCTTCCTGCAAGGTGTTTCGCTGGCCACCGAGGCGGCCCGGCTCGGGCTGCTCCTGCTGTCGGGTTCCGCGCCCGTGGATACCGCTCTGGTGGCTGAGGTGGCGGTCGACGACCTCATTGCGTTCGCCCTGGCCGGCGATGACCCGCTGCTGGGCGCGGCGTTGGGGCGCCGCCTGCCCCTGGTGCTGGTGCACCAGCCGGCGCCAGTGGGGGTAGCCAGCGTCGGGATCGACGACGAGGGCGCCGCGCGGGCTGCCGCCGCGCACCTCGTGGAACTGGGGCGCCGCCACGTCGGCGTCATCTCTCTGGGGTTAGGGCAGGGTATTGAAGCCGCGCGGGGCAGGGGGGCGGGCCAGCCGACGGCCGTCGTTCTGCCAACCGAGGTGATCGTGCGCGGCTCCACGGCGCGGGTCCTCCGTCCGTGACGGGCTGCTGGCTGCCAGCGTCCCGTCGCCCCCGTCGCCCCCGTCGCCCCCGTCGCCCCCGTCGCTCCCGTCGCCGTCATCCGCTGGTTGCGCCAGGTGGAGAGGCGCTGCCGTCCCGTGGTGTGACGGTCGATCGCTCTCGCTAGGTGTGGGAGGCGGCCACACCGCCGCAGGCGTAGAGCCCGGACGACTGCCCGCCGCCCGTCGTCGATGAGGACGACGCCTGATACTGGCTCGCCGGCACGACCGTGCAGTGCGCGGTCACCCACTGCGTCAGGGCGCTGTTGCCGCCCGGACCGCCTGAACCGTCCCCGTTGCCGGTTGGGCCGCTGGCCGCCGCTCCGTTCTTCGCGGCGCGTGCGCTCGCGCTCGTGCTCGCGAACCGCCGCGTGAACCCGTTCCCGGACGGCGGGCCGCCGAAGCCGCCGGACCCGATCAGGAAGTAGCGCACCGTCCCCGCCTTCACCAACGCGGCCAGCTGCCACGTGGTGAGGATCTGGTCGTTCCCATTGAACCCGCCCAGGGCCATCACGGGCTTGCCGGTGGCGATGATGGTCGACTCGGCGTTCATGGAGCTGGCCGTCGCCACGAGGTACTTACTTGTGCCCTGGTGCGCCTCGAGGTAGCGGATCAGCGCGGTGTCACTCTGGCCGCTCGCATCGCCGAATCCACCAGGGGCGCCGCCAGATCCACCAGGTCCGCCGGGGGCGCCAGGTCCGCCGGGGAATCCGCCGTTCGGGCCGCCCGGGCCGCCCGGAAATCCAGCGCCGCCGAACTCGCCGGGGGCGCTACTGGGCGGCCCATCGTTGGCGTCGCCGGGCCCGCCGAAGGCGCCACCTCCTCCGATACCACTGGTCGTTCGGGCGGACGGACCCGCGGTCGGGATGCCGGCGCTGACCCCATGGGTCACCGAGTAGGCGGCCCAGGCCGTCGGGCTGGCCAACAGCGCGGTCATCGCCACGCCCGCCGCCACGAGCGCCGCTCGGACCACGCGGGTCGATTGGATCGCCCGACGCATACGCAGCCGCGCCACCACGAGCGCCGCCACGGCCGCGAGGACTGCGCCCTCCACCAGCGGTGTGAGCCAGCGGCTCCAGTCTGGGTAGTCGCGCAGAATGTACGCCTGCACCCCGGCCGTCACCGCCAGCGTGAGCGGCAGCAGCAGGCCACGCCAGCCTCCGCTGCGATACGCGCGCCACAGCACGGTCACGCCGATGGCGGCGGGGGCGGCGATGGCCGGGGCCAGCATTACCGTGTAGTAGGGGTGGAAGAACTCGGCCACGCTGAAGAACGCCCCCGCCGTCAGCAGCCACGTGCCCCACAGCACCAGCGAGCGGCTGCGCCCATCCGGTCGACGCCAGGGCACGACCGTCGCCGTGACCACCAGCCCCAGCACCGCCAGGATCAGCAGCCAGCCCACCTGGCCGCCTAGCGTCGTGCCCAGCAGGCGGAACAGTCCGGCCGGGCCGCCGTTGAACAGCCCGTTGCCCCCGCCGCCGCCGGGCGTGCCGGCCCCGCCGCTGAGGCGCGAGAGCCCGTTGTAGCCTAGGGCCAGGTTGAGCTCCGAGTTGGTCCCACTGGAGCCCACGTAGGGGCGCAGGGGGGCCGGCGTCAGGTCGACGGCCACGGCCCAGGAGAGCGAGACGACGAGTAGGGCGACGATGGCCAGGGCCAGGTGGCCGATCCGCTGCGGCAGGCGTCCGGGCCCGCTCCACAGGTAGAGCAGGCCGAATGCGGGGAGCACGAGGTACGCTTCGAGCATCTTGATGTTGAAGCCGAGGCCGACGAGCACGGCGCAGGCCAGCAGCCAGCGTAGGCGGCCGGTCTCGGCCGCTGTAAGCACGGCCCCGGCAGCCAGCAGGACGGTCAGCACGAGCAGACTGTCGATGGTGTTGTTGCGGCTGGTGACGACGCTGACGGGGGTGATGGCCAGGAAGAGGGCGGCGAGCAGGCCGGCGGCGCGGCCCCAGGGGCGGGCGACGAGTCGGTAGAGGACGGCGACGGAGAGGACGCCGGCGAAGGCCTCGGGCAGCAGGATGCTGACGCCGGAGAAGCCGAAGAGCTTGGCGCTGGCGGTCTCGATCCAGAAGCCCAGGGGCGGTTTGTCGATGGTGACAAAGCCGCCCGGATCGAAGGATACGAAGAAGAAGTTATGCCAGCTCTGGAGCATGCTGCGGACGGCGGCCGCGTAGTAGCCGTTGGCGTAGCCGATGCTGTCGAGCGCCCAGAGGTTGAGGGCGGCGGCGAGGCCGAGCACCCCGCCGAGGGCCAGGCGGTACCAGGGCAGGGCAATGGTCCTTGTCTGTGTCCGCGGTTGGGCGATCCCGTCGGACGCCGCTCGTTGTTCAGGGGGAGATTCTGTCAGGCGCAGGGTCGTGGCGATCACGATGGTCGATCCTTTCTCGATGCTTCTCTGTCTGTGCCGCGTTGTGTCGGGTGACTCTTGTAGCGTAAGCGGCGCGATTAAGAGGGCTGTAAGCGGCAGCTAAGAAGAGTCCGAGAGGTCGTTAAGAGTTTGCTAAGAACGTACGCGCCGGGCGCCTGTCTTTTCCACGCGACCGGCTGGCATACCCGCATGTCGCGTTCGTACGCGTGGTACGCTTCGTGCCGGACTCAGTGCCGTGAGATAGCACGGGTAGCGGCGGCGCCGTGGCCGGTCTGCGCATCCGTTCCACACGAAAGAGTCCCCGTGGCGGCCACGCTTGTCGGGTGTGTTCCTACTGCTTCCCTGGTAGGGCAACGCCCCATCGGCTGCGCGTGCATTGCCCTCACACATCGCCTCCTGGCTCCCTGCCCCCTCGGTCGCGGCCGGCTACCGTGCAAGATGGACGAGAACGCGCGCATGAGAGGATCACGCCATGGACGTGAAGAAGGCTATCACGGTCAATCGACCCCCCGAGGACCTCTATCAGTACTGGCACGACTTCGAGAATCTGCCCCACTTCATGGACCACCTTGAGTCCGTCCAGGTGACGGGGGCGGGACGATCCCATTGGAAAGCGAAGGGGCCGGCGGGGACGACGGTCGAATGGGACGCCGAGGTCGTCGACGACCGGCCGAACGAGCTGATCGCCTGGCGTTCGCTCGACGGCGCGGCCGTGGACAACGCGGGGTCGGTGCGCTTTACGCCCGCGCCGGGCGGGCGTGGCACGGAGGTCCACGTGGAGTTGCGCTACGACCCGCCTGGCGGCGCGCTCGGCGCGACGGTCGCCAAGCTCTTCGGCGAGGACCCGACGCAGCAGGTGCCGGACGACCTGCGGCACTTCAAGCAGGTGATAGAGACGGGAGAGCGCGCGATCTCGGACGCCACCGCGAAGGGCGGCGGCTCGGCGAAGCCCCCGGCCGATACGCCACAAGGGTGAGAGAGCGGCCGCTGGAACAGGCGTACTGCGCCGTTCCTGCTTGACGCAGCGTCAGGCCGAGACGCCACAACAGTAGGAGGGAGGCAGGGCATCCGATCCCTCGGTGCGCTGCATCATGCTGTGCCTGTAACGGTGAGAGGGGCGCGGCGGGACATCCGATCCCGCCGCTCATGACAGCAGGAGAAAGAGGCTACAATGAAGGCCAATTGTTGG
>JAABUX010008829.1_pt1 | contig 11546 bp, 13 predicted proteins | sample 5561851 | NCBI WGS metagenome assembly JAABUX01 (sample SAMN10711883, study PRJNA513361) | rock metagenome | isolation source: Antarctica rocks | place: Antarctica: Victoria Land, Richard Nunatak red sandstone | collected 2016-01-03 | reverse complement strand
GTGCGAGCTGCTGCGCGCCAACCTGTACGAGTTCCAGAAGTACAACCGCGAGGCCGGCGACCCGCTGTACTTCACGCTCGCGCGCGTGCAGTCCATCGCGCGGCAGGCGCGGCCCCCTCGCCCCAGCCCTGTAAGGTTGAAGCTGCGCCTTATCCCCTTGAGGGTTGCGCTGGCAGGGGAGAGCACACCGCTGCAGTGAGCGGCTTTGGCATCGCACAGAGCGCAGCTTCAGCCGTGGTCTAGCCAGGGCGGGTGCCATGCAGGGCGGCTTTTCTGAGCGGTCAGGTGGTGGGTGCGGCATGTGCGCACGTGCACGCTCTGTGCGAGCTCCGGGCGCACTGATGTCCGGCCCCCCCGCGCCGCGCAGGTGCTCAGCAGCCTGGCCTTCCTGCACTCGCTGGGCCTGATCCACTAAACCCTAGCCCCGCGCCGCGCAGGTGCTCAGCAGCCTGGCCTTCCTGCACTCGCTGGGCCTGATCCACTCGGACGTGAAGCCGGAGAACATCCTGATAAAGTCGTACTCCAGGCGCGGGGCCCCGTGCCCCAACCCTGGAACCACACCCCAAGGCGCAGCCTAGTTGCTTGTGGTGCCGCGCCGCGGACGCAGCTCGAGCGCTCCGCCTGCGCGGCGCGCGGCCTGGGCGCCCGGGCGCGCTTCTTGCCCGGTCGGGAGCCGCGCCGCGGTCAGAGCGACGCGCGAGCGGCGGCGCGCGCGCGCGCAGGTGCGAGGTCAAGGTCATCGACCTCGGCTCCTCCTGCTTCACGACCGACCAGCTGAGCAGCTACGTGCAGTCGCGGAGCTACCGCGCGCCGGAGGTCATCCTGGGCCTGCCCTACGGGCCGGGCATCGATGTGTGGTCGCTGGGCTGCATCCTGGCGGAGCTGCTCTCCGGCTACGTCCTGCTGCAGGCGCGCGCGGCGCCGCCCGCCCGCGCAGCCGCTCCCGGCCCAGTGCTCCGCCGAGGGCCGCCGATCTAGGCCGACACGCATGCAGCCTGCAGAGGCGCGCCGAGCGCGACTGTCTGGCTTTGGTGGCTCAGGTGGCGCGAAGCGGTGCCGTACGACATGCTGGCTCGCCGGCGCGGTCGGAGGGCGCTGGGCGCGCTGCCTGGCTCAAGATATCCTAATGTCAATATGTCATCAAGAGTTATCACTATCTGTAGTCTGGTGGTAGCCCTGTGGCCCCATGCTGCGAGGCTGACGCGCGCAGAACGACTCGCTGGCCACGCTGCTGGCGCGCCTGGAGGGCGTGCTGGGGCCGGTGCCGCGGCGGCTGCTGCGCGCGGGCCGCTTCGCGCACCGCTTCTACACGCGCGCGGGCGCGCTCTTCGAGCGCTCCGCCCGCACGGTGCGCCCCCCGGGCCGGCTGAGATACGGGCTCTTGCGCATGCGCTCGCGGCGCGAGCGGGGCTGTGCGCATGCTGGCATCTGGCGCGTTGACGCCGTTGCCTTCCAGGCGTACTGGCGGCGTGCGCCTGCCTGCGTGCCGTGCGCCCACGTTCGCCAGTCTGCGCCTCGTCGGGCGTGCGCGTGCGGCAGGCAGAGGCCGGCGGCGCCCGCGCCAGCACGCGCGCCTCTGCCAATACCCTGCCCGGCGCTCTCGCCTGCATGCATGGCGAGCGGGGGCGGCCGCGCCCTGCGCCCCGCCCTGCACGGCGCGCGCCCCCGCGCGCCGCGCGGCCCCGAGCCCCGGGGCGCGCGCGCGCGCAGGGGCGCTACGAGATCCTGCGTCCCAAGCGCACCAGCCTGCGGCGGCGCGTGCCGGAGGCGGACGCGGGCGCGCTGGCGTTTCTGAAGGCGCTGCTGACCGTGGACCCCGCGCAGCGCCCGACCGCCGCGCAGGCGCTGCATCACCCCTGGCTCGCGTGCGCCCCCTGGTCTGCCCGGCTGGCGGTAGGCAGCGCCGGCGTGGCGGGCCTCCACGCAGGAGGAGCGGGCGTCCTGGTCGGCTCTCGCCTGGCAGCATGGCGGAGTGGCGCCACGGCCTCAGGCTGTGATGCGTGCTGTCCTTGATGCTTGCATGTGTAGGAAAATGCAGGCTGCTTGCACAGCGCGGGTTAGATGCTCTTTTGTGGCCTGCGTGCCATATTCGGCCGCAGCTCAGGGAGGCAGCTGAAGAGCTCCTGTGCTGCGGCGCTGCAGGCATGTGTACCCGCCGGAGTGAGGCTGCCGGGCGGGCAGGCTCAGGATGTCCGCCGCAGCCCCGCCAGCATAGCGCGTCCGCTCTGCCGTGCTCCAGTTCGGATTGCTTTTTTTTTTTGCAGCGCGCGCTATGAGTAGGCTGCCTACAGCACACCTGGGGGGCCCGCTCGCGTACCGCCCAGCAGCAGGCGGGGCCCGCCATTTTTGTAGACCCGTTCTGTGTCGAGCGCGCAGCCCGTCTCTGTCTGCGCACGCCGCATACAGACAGAGCGTTTAAACACACAGAGAAGACGCCAGATGAAGGCATATATAGACAACTAGAAAGCGGCAGAGCATGTGCATGCATTGGTGCCAATAATCTCTTTTGTCTTTGGTGAGACAAGATTATAATCAGGCATTATCCCTTGGCCATTGAGGTGCCAGCTGGTTGGCGTTCGACCGTTGCGTCGCAGCTGCCCGCTCACATCGCTGGGGTTTCGCGCACAATTCTACACTTGTCGAGGAGTTGGTGAACGGCGGCGGACCAGGGGATCTTCTCAGACACAGACACAGCGGTGTGCAACTCGTCGCGCTCAGTCTATCATCACACCAAGGTGCGCGGTCTATCACCATATACAGGCGGGGTGAAGCAGAGGCTGCTCGGGCCTGTGCTTGTGTGCAACGTGTTGGGTGTTCCTTGTGTGCGCTATGACACGGACACTGGGTGGCACGCCTGCAAAATATCTGAGGTGGCGGGTGTGCTGCGTGCGTGGCGCCTTGCTCCTTAGCGCTAAACTGTAGCGGGCCTGTTTGTTCTGCAGGGCGGCGGCGGGAACCAAAGCGTGTGTGATGGAAGCTGCCAAGCTTGTTTCCTTTTTAATAGCCTCTCCTCTTGTTGACACCTGCCACTGCAGGCTCGCAGTGTCGCGGCTGTGCCTGACAGGTCTGGTATGGCAGGCAGGCGTTCGTGATGGCTCGGTTGTACGCGGCAGCGGCCGCCCTGGTCCTGCTGCTGGCCGCCTGTGGACACACCGCCCGCGCAGACACGCTGGATATCGGGGACCTGGCCGGCACGGGGCTGCCTGACGTGCGCCCCTGGTGACAAACTCGTGTGCTGGCGCAGCCGGTGATTGTCTGACAGGCAGGTTTTGAAGTGGCTGTGCTGTCTGGCCCGCAGTTATCATCAGCGGTGAGCTGTAGGCTGTGACAAGCCTCCGCAAGCCTCATCTGTGCTGTAACGGCGTGCCCGCTGCAGCCGTGTGGCTGGCGGCTTTGCGGCCAGCTGTTCTTTGCCCTGCGGGCTGGTTATGTGTGGCCACCTGTGCGCCCAGCTGCGCCTTACTCGTTGGGTTTGGTCGGGAACACTGCACGGCGTGTTGACGTGTGTGCGTGGCGCGCAGCTGGCGGCGGCGATTATCACGGAGACGCAGAACACTCCGCTGGGGCCGATCGTGCAGGACGTCGTGCGCGTCGTCGCGCCCGCGCTGGGCGGCGGCAGCTCGCTGTCAGCACCTAGCCCGTCCGGCCGCGCCATCTTCAACACCAACGCGGCGCCGGCAGGCGCGCCGGCAGCTGCGCGCTCTGGTGCTCCGGCGGCGGCGCCCGCTGTGGCTGCCACCGTCGTGATTGCCTCAGCGCCTGCTGTGGGCCGCTCTGTGCCCGTGTTTGCCACAGACAGCGATGTGCTGTCGTCGGGCGGACGCAGGATGCTGCGTGCATAGGGTTTATGCCGAGCAGCATTGAGCGGCTAGCTATGTTTAGCTACAAACATCAAATGTGTATCCTGTGATGCCTGCTTTTTTGCGTGGTAGGCAGGCCGCTGCTCAGCCGGCTGCTTAGGCTGTTGGCGCTTGCGTGACTGCTTGGTCAGCTGCTTTGGGGCTATGTTGACCGTTCTGGACCTGAACTTGGTGTCAGACACATGTTCAGCTTACACGCTGTCGCCGGACGCGGCTGCATGTTCTGAAATAAATCGATCTGTTGGAGTGCGTGTGTGTCACGCCGTGTCAATGCATATCCCACCTACATGAAGAGGCTCGAACAATGCATATTACGATACCACGACAATAAATGAGCTGTACAAAATATGCGTTGTCTGTAGAACTTGCCCTCCATACTGTACTATTCATAAGGATAGCAGCATCACTGAAGCAAAAGGATTGCAGGTATATATGGTACCCTTTGCAGCCGATGCTAGCTAAACAACGTGTGATGTTGGCAAGATAAACAGATCAGGCGGCAACATGAGTGTAAAATGCGCAATTGGAATTGAATTTATGCCCTCTAGCACAGGCTTGCAGACACTCACATGAGTGCACAGGAAAGGAAATTCTCAGAATACGCGCCCCATTCAGGACATTCAGGCGTGTTGGATTGAAAGCACAGAGCACAAGGCGCAGCTTGATTGGGCAAGAGGTGCACATGCAAGCTTGCGATCTGCCAGGACACATCTCGGCTGCATTGCTGACACCTTCAGGGGCCATTGGTTGAAAGCTTAGGGCTGGTTTGCGCATCACGCCGTCTGGGTGACAGGATTGTGGTGGTGCGGTGGAGACTCTCGGACGACTCAGCACAGGATCATGTAAATGGAGGATTGTGTTTGGGGTGGCTGGGCTGCTCAGAAGGCGTTCTGTGTGCAACTACGCAGGGTGCACACAGCATGCCACAAGCAACACAGCTCTGCTTGACATGAGGTGCGGATGCTGCTCATGGGCATAATTAGTTGCTGCATGCGCGCAGAACGAAAAAGCTGGATCAGGACGGCTGCTAACCAGGTCCCCTGCCCTCTCAGTAAGACCAGGGCACCAGGACTTGCTGGAGCATCCCTTGGGTGCCGGCCTGAGACAAGCTCGGCCGGCACTCACCGCTGCCTGCCTCACTAACAACTGTCAAAGGCCTGCCATGCATGTGCCCGCCACCCGACCTCACCCTGTCTGGCTGACAGCAGTCTTCCAGGCGCCGCGCATCCACGCATAGGGCGCCAACCCCAAGGCGCCTGCCTAGGAGGTGGTGGATTGCTGCTGGGCAGCAGTCCACCAAGGGGCCTGCTCATGCACCACAGAGCCCCTGCCGGTGCCGCCGCCCCGCAGCGACCCTGCCTCCTGAGGCTCGCCGACGCTGGCGCGGCTTCGCCAGGGCCCTGCCAGCTCAGGCACATGCGCACACGCGTGGATGCCAGCACGCGCGCGTGCCACAGCACCATGCCCCGCTAGTCTTCGCTCCTGGCCTGCTCAAGCAGCTCGGGCGCTCGGGCGCACAGCGCGCGCGCGGCCGGCTCGCACAACATGAGCCCAGATTGGTGCCACGCGGCCAGCGGCCTGGCCAGCCTGAAGAGGAAAGACAGCAGGTGCTGTGCGTCCACTTTGGGGGCCAGCGCGGCCGCCTTGGCAACAGCCGCGGCTGCCGTATCGGTGTCCGGGGCAACCTCGAGCACATCTAACGCATACAGTGCCCAGCCCAGGTCGCGGGCGGCGTGCGGCCGGGCTGGATGGACACGCTCTATCACCAGGCCCGCCCACCTGGCAACATCAGCCTGCAAACCATCAGCCATCGGGCTCTCGCTGTCTGTCGCAGGCACAGCATGGAGGCCTATATCCACGACTGGCGCCAGGGCATGAAGCGCGGATGCGAGCCTGCCAACCCCAATCCTGCCCGCCGCGTCTGGGGCGGCTGCGCCGGCCACAGCAGTACCCGCCAGCGCCCTAACAACAGTCGCTGGCAATGCTGCGCCCTTGCACATACTGGCCCAGGCAACTTATATATCAGCAGCGCAAGCAGGCGAAACAGGCACGAGCCATTCGGCCGCACCCTCGCCTGTTACGGCCTCATCTGAGGCCAGCGCAGCGCTCAGCCGTACGCCAATGGCGGCGAGGAGCGCAGGGCCGGGCCGCAACGGCGGAGCATGCCTGTATAGCGACAGAAAGTCTGACACGCATTGCGGGTCTGAGCTGCTGTCCGCCCGTGCAAGCCTGTGCTCAAAAGCAGACGGCAACGCGCTTCAAGAGATCGTGACCCAGCAGCCCCAAGCGGGCAAGGTGCCGTGCTGTGGCGCCCAGCTCCCCCGCTGAGCACTCTGGCAGCCGGCGTTCAAACGCCTCCCGCAGGACTGGCAGGAGGGCAAAGGCGCGCGCGCGCTCAGCCCGCGCATGCGCGGTCCTCGCGTGCCTGCACGCGACACCGAGGACCTGTATGCACAGTACAGCGCCAGGAAGCCAGACAGCACACCTCCGCATGCCCGGCCTTGCCTTGCTTCAAGGGCGGGAGGGCGGGTGCGCAGCCACGCGCAGCCAAGCAGCAGCGATGGCGGGCATGCATGCACACCAGGCCGCGCACCATGGGAGGCACAGCACGGCCAGCCGCTGAATGGCTGCGCAGACGGGCTCGCGGCCAAAGTCCTCGCCAGCGGCGTTGTGGACCCGGCGACATCCTCAACACTCTGTGCTGAGATGAGCTGGTGCAGGGTGCCTTCCAGGAGCTCGCTGGCAGCGCCAGCGCCACTGAGCCGCTGCACGCTGCCCAGCCTGGGTGCCTCCGGGGAAGCTCCCACGGCTCGCAGCACAACGGGCAGCGTGGCCCGCGCTGGTGACCCAGGCTGCATTGCAAAACCGCGCCACGCATGCGCAACGGCTCTTGCCTGCGGTGCTGTCAGGGCTGGGCCCGTGCTGCTGCTGTGCTTAGCCGCAGCGGTGCCGGCTGCAGCACGCAGCAGCTCGCTCAGCACCCGGTCATGCGCCGAGACGCTCAGCGGCCAGCCGCTCTCGGCCAGACACATTAGGACACTCGCAAGAGCACTTCACTTGTGCAGCCACGGCTCGCGCGGCAGCAGGGACACCAGCGTTGCCACCAGGTCGTCGCGCAGCGCCTTGCTTGGCTCAAAGCCATGCTCACGTTGCAAGAGGGTCACGAACAAAGCGAACTCGGACAGCTCCAAGCTGCTGCAGCCGGGCAGCTGGCCGCGCGCGCTTTCCACGCCGCTCAGCACCTCTGGCGACTTGCCTCAGTGGACGTCCGCAGGCCTGCTTTCATGGCCCCTGCACCACAGCAGGTTCAGGCCAGTGCGCACAGCAGCGCACGACTTGACGAAGACCTTCAGAGCCTTGTAGCCGGTGAGCGACTCAAGCACTGGGAGACAGGAGCGCCCGAGCGCGACACAGTGCACTAGGGCAGCGGAGCCTCACCGCCACTGGCGCAGCACAGAAAACGCGCTTCTCAAGGCAGCACGTAGCCTGTGGTGACCAAGAGCTGCCACATCTCCGCCATACGCCCTGCCTTGCAAAGCGCCCTGCTGTATGCCGCCTGCCTACGCAGTTGCAGGCAACCTGAGAAGCGTGCTCACAATGATGATGGCCTAGCAGCAACGAGCGCAGCCAACGCGCGAGCATATTTAGGCGCACTTCCGACGCCCCACTGAAGGCGCGGCTGCACGCTCCTGGATTCCCACGACCCAAAGGCCTCCAAAAGGGGTCCCAGGCCACCGGGGGGCCGGCAGTGGCGTCTGTGCAGGCGGCGGCGCCTGTGCGCAGCCGCGCGGCCAGCCTGACTGCTGATCGCAGCATCCCTGCCCTGGTGTCCTATTGCGGGCCCCCACGGGTAGGTGGATCACCTCGGAAGAGAGCTCATGACGAGGAGCCTAAACTGGCGAACTGCTTGTTTAGGCTCCTGTCGAGTGATCTGTCTCTTCGACAAGGAGTGTGGGCTAACTTGAAGGCCCAAGGCCGGACAGACTCTGCTTCGATCAGTGAGCCGCCTGATGCCACGCTGCCTTATGCACAGGCCGCTTGCTTCACCGTCAACGCAGGGAGGGGCTCTCTAAGAAAGGCAGGAGGCTTGAGGCAGCGCAGCAGGGGTGGGACGCCATGGAGGCACGCATCGGCCTGACGGCGGGCTGCAGCACCAGCGGGAGGCCTGCGTTCGCCAGCGCGTCCGCACCTGCGCATTCACCCGCGTGCTTGCTCGGCTTCCGTGGCCGCGCCGCGGCGCTCTGCGGCACGCCATACCTGACGGGCCGTGGCGGCGAGCGGCACTGCCTGTCAGGCCGCCAGCGCGGCGCCGGCGCACACCCGGTCGGCCGGCGGCGCCGCGCCGCAAGCGTCTCTGCGCTGTTCGGCGGCCTGGGGAAGCTGTTCAACCAGGACTTTGCGGAGCGCACGCGCAAGCAGCACCAGGCGACGGTGGACGCCATCAACGCGCTCGAGCCCGGCCTGCGCGCGCTGGCTGACGAGGACCTGCGCGGCCGCACGGCGCAGCTGCAGGAGCGCTGCCGCGGCGGCGAGTCGCTGGACGACCTGCTCGTGGACGCGTTCGCGGTGCGGCCCAGTGCGGGGCGCCGGAGCGGGTGGCCGGGGGTGCCGGTCGCCATGGAACAGTCCCAGCGCAGTCACGTGCAGGTCCGACGGCTGCCGCTCCACAACCCGGGGGCCTGTCCTGTGCCCCAGTCGCGGCGCCTGCTTCTGAGCACGGAGCCGGCCGCGCCTGAGGCTGACACCCCGGCTCGCTCGCCGGGCGCGCCGCGCCGAGCCGGCGCCTCGCCCGCGCGCCAGGCAGGCCGCGCCGCTGAGCGCCGGAGCGCGCAGGTGGTGCGGGAGGCGTCGCGGCGTGTGCTGGGCCTGCGCCCTTTCGACGTGCAGCTCATCGGCGGCGTTGTGCTGCACAACGGGCGCATCGCGGAGATGCGCACGGGCGAGGGCAAGACGCTGGTGGCCGTGCTGCCCGCCTACCTCAATGCGCTGTCCGGCAAGGGCGTCCACGTGCGCGCCGGCCCTGCCCGCAGCCTCGCGCCCGCATGGCCGCCCGACGGCGCCCTGGCGCTCCAGCCCGCTGCCTGCTTGCGCCCGTGGACAGCCGGCCAGGTTGGGAGCGCTCCTGCGTGGTGCATGCATGGGTATGACAACGAGCGGCTGCTCGACTGTGAGCGTTCAGGCGTCAGTGCGCCCGACGCTGCAGGCCTGCAGCGTGCTGACAGCACCGCTCGCGCACGGGCGCGCCGGCGCGCCGGGCCGGACGCTGCCCCGGGCACAAGCGCAGGCCCATGCGCCCAGCATGGGAGCTTTACAGGATCTGACAGAACCCTGCGCGTACAGGGCGCCAGCCGCAGGCCGCCCGTGCTGAGGCGCCGTCGGTGGTGACACAGGTGGTGACCGTGAACGACTACCTGGCGCGCCGCGACAGTGAGTGGGTCGGCCAGGTGCACCGCTTCCTGGGCCTGTCGGTGGGCCTGGTGCAGACGGGGCTGACGGAGGACGCGCGCAAGGCCGCGTACGCCGCCGACGTCACCTACGTCACCAACTCGGAGCTCGGCTTTGACTTTCTGCGCGACAACCTGGCGCAGGCGCGCGCGCCGGGCGCGGGCGGCGCCCCGCCAACCAGAGCGCTGCTGGGGTCGCCGCTGAGGCGGGCCTTTGGATCTACTGGACCCTGTCGTGGGGCGCCACGGGCCGCTGTCATGTCATATCATGTCATGTCATATCCTGCGCACGTGTCGGCGGCGCGCGCCGCCCTGCAACCCTCGCCTTGACCCGCTCAAGCGCGCCGCCCTGAAACCCTAAACCCTGACCCGCGCGAGTGCCGCGCAGAAAGGCGACGACCTGGTGCTGCGCGACTTCAACTTTTGCGTCATTGACGAGGTGGACAGCATCCTGATCGACGAGGCGCGCACGCCGCTCATCATCTCCGGCGCCGCCGAGCGCCCCAGCGCACAGTACTACCAGGCGCGCGGCCCGCCCCACCGCGCCCGCGGCGCGCCGCGCGCCGCCTGTCGAGCGGCCCGCGCGCGGCCACCTCGCGGCGTCGCGGCACCAGGGCGTAGCAGTTTCGTGCTGCTCGCATGTTGCCGCGCGGCGCACTGCCGCGAGGGGGCTCTAGCAGCCGGTGCAGCAGGGCGCGGCGAGGCGCCTGCCAAGCGCTGCAGCCTCCTTGTGCACTCCCAGCGCGCGCACTCGCCCTGCTGCTGCAGCGCCAGCAGTGGAAGCCTCCGGCGCGCACTGGCGCCGGAGGCCCCGACGCGCACTGGCCTGGCAATTCCCGCGCACTGGCTCTCGACCTGAACGGGGGCCGCGCCGCGCCGCCAGGCGGCGCAGCTGGCGGCCGCGCTGCAGAAGGGTTTTCACTACACCGTGGATGAGAAGCAGCGCAGCATCCTGCTGACTGAGGACGGCTATGAGGCGGCCGAGGACGTGCTGCAGGCGCGCCGCCCGCCCACGCTCAGACCCTCCGGACGCCCCGCGCGGCGCCGCGGCGGCGCCGGCGGCCGCGCACGAGCCCGCGAGCTCCGGCCGCGCGCGGCGTCCGTCCGGCCGCTGGCGCGCGGCCCTGCGTGCAAGCGCGTGCGCCAGCCGTCGCTGCACGGAGCCGCCAGGAGCCGGTCTGGTCGGCGAGAGGCCGGCGCTGCAGGCAATGCGTAGGGTAGAATACCCAACCCCTCCCCACCCTCGCGCGCGCGCAGGTGACGGACCTGTACGACCCGCGCGAGCAGTGGGCCAGCTACCTGATCAACGCGCTCAAGGCCAAGGAGCTGCAGGCCAAGAACGTCAACTACATCGTGCGCGGCGAGGACATCGTCATTGTGGACGAGTTTACTGGCCGCACCATGCCCGGCCGGCGCTGGAGCGACGGCCTGCACCAGGCGCGCGCGCCGCGCCCAGCGCCCCTGCGCGCGGCTGCGCCGCCAGCCCGCGAGCCGGCGCTCTACAGAACTGTGATGTCAGCATCATTAGGATGGAGTGAGATGCAGTGTATGATGCAGTGCATGAAAACGTTGCGGGTAGTTGAGAAGCGCTGCAGGTGTGCCCATGATATGCGCCGTACATGACCTGGCCAAGCTCTGTACGTGTTTTACGTACGACGTGCGGCGGCGGGCGCGCCGCAGGCGGTGGAGGCGAAGGAGAATGTGCGCATCCAGGACGAGACCGTGACGCTGGCGTCCATCTCATACCAGAACTTCTTCCGCAGCTACCCGGTGCGGCCCCGCCGCGCCCCCGCCGGCGCGCCGGCCCGCCCGTTGCGCCGCGGTGCAGCGCACTACCGTAGGGTGTTCTCACCTAGCTGCCGTTCCACACGGTGTCAGCGCACTGGGCACGAGGTCAGGGATGGCTGGACGTCACAGCCGCTTAGGCAGCCGGCCCGCAGACCTAGCCCCCCGCCGGCAAGCCTCCAGCACGCAGCGTGCTCGCGGGATACCGGAGCGCTCCGGGGCGCACGCCCGGCAGCGGGGGCGCGGCGCTCAGGCGCGGGGCGCGCCCGCGCGCGCAGAAGCTGGCGGGCATGACGGGCACGGCCTCGACTGAGTCGCAGGAATTCAGCACCATCTACAAGCTGGCGGTCTCGCTCGTGCCGACCAACCTGCCGACGCAGCGCGCGGACAACCCCGACGTCGTGTTCGGCAAGGAGGCCGGTGCGGCGCCCGCCCCCGCGCCGGGCGCGGCCCCCCC
>JAABUX010008828.1_pt1 | contig 11548 bp, 17 predicted proteins | sample 5561851 | NCBI WGS metagenome assembly JAABUX01 (sample SAMN10711883, study PRJNA513361) | rock metagenome | isolation source: Antarctica rocks | place: Antarctica: Victoria Land, Richard Nunatak red sandstone | collected 2016-01-03 | reverse complement strand
TTCAAGGGCCTGGCTGACCGTCTCGGCGAGGCTTTCATGCCAGTCGTGAAGGTGTGCTGTTCTTCGGAGGAGAAAGCACCCGCCGCCTAAGGGCTGCTCTCTCTTGATGAAGACGCGGTTAGCAGGCGGTGTTGATCCTGCCGATGTTCAGCGGCCTGCCCGACTGTGAGATCGGTTCGCATGCGTTATCCGCCGTGCCCTTGTAGGAACATGGCACGGATGTCTGAAGCTAATCGCCGAGCCTGTCGTCGCTGCGCAGGCGGTGCGCGAGGAGAAGCGGGTGGCGCGCGTCCGTGCCAAGACGCAGTTGTCGGACGCGGAGGTCCCGACGCTGCCCATCCCCCATTTCTTGCCCATCACCCGCTGGTGGGTTTGCCATGGTTGCCCAACATTTGCCTGCGCAGGCCTCTCCGCAGACTTAATGCTGTACAAGAGTGTCATCCTAGTGGTGATATACAAGCAGTGATAAGTGCCCGGTCGTGAGGTCTGCTGTTACTCGACGCATACACCGGAGGAGGAACATGCACATTGGGGCTGAGTATGAGGCCGATGGTCCCCCGATTGTTCCATGTATGGCGCTCACACATCTGCCACGCTGCGCGCAGCTATTTGTGTGCTTCAGTCCTGCGGACTGCACGACATGCATTCAGCGAACGGGCCTCACAGCAAAGCCTGACTCGTACGAGTGATGATGAGCAGGGCGACGCATCAGAAGGCGTTCCAGTCGACGTTCATCGCGGAGGAGCCGAAGAATCGCAAGAAGGCTCGCCTCAGTTGGTACCACCCCGACGACACGGTGAGGCCCGAGCTTATGGCAGGAGTAGGCAGGCATCCTGGCCCAAGCCTCACACAGACTTGTTTCGTCACGGAGTCTATTTTTCACACTGTGTCAGAGCACCATTGCACGCGGATGGCAGCTCGCCTTGCGCTTTCAGTCCGAACTCGGTCTGCGGGCCTCTTGCTAGTCCAGCGGATTGCTGCGACTTCCAGTGCCCATGCGATGTTTGCCTGAACTTCCACAGCTAAAGTCTGCAAGCCGGCGTCTGACGTTGTGCTGATGCTGGTGCACAGATGGTGCCTCGCGGCTGGTGGAAGTTCGGCCTGCTCGAGGACCTCAAGTACTACCGACCGTTCTCCAGCAACTAAGAATGGGGTGAAGAACACCGCGCGTTGAATCTGCACCAGTCAGCGTGGTGTGGGCCGTCTAGCCCGCCTCCGCAGGCGTCAAGACGGTGTTCCAGCGCGGTGCGACTGCAGCGAGCGGGAAGGGCATCAGCATGTCCTCAGCTCAGCTCAAAGGATCTATCAGCATTAGTACACATCAGCTCCCGTCGGCAGCCGCCGGCATGTATCAGAGACAGTAAACAGCGCCTGAGGCTCCCGCAGCAAATGCAGCGCGCATTTGCACAGCGGCAGGGCTCGGCTGTACAGTTGCCTGTTTGGCAAACAGCGAGAGATGTCCGTACCGACCGGGATTTGCACAGACGAGTCGAAGATGTGAGCGTGAGCTGTTTTCCGCCAGAGCGCGCTATGCCAACATGAGGCATGCTAAGAACTCTGTCTGACTGTCGGCGACAGAGAGGTGCTGGTAACACAGACATCGTGCATGCTCATGAACCGGTCATGAGCTTGCACAGTGCTCTGCGGCATGATGAGCACAGGGCAGTGGGTCCAGGCCACGCACTTGGTCTGTGTGGGCTTTCTTTGGTTGACTTGGGTACGCAGGTATCAGTATAAAGAACATGGGTGCAGCAGTATCTGCTTGCGGGACGCATCTGTATTGATGGTCGCAACCTGGCAAACCGGACTTGCAAGCATTCCCTTGTAAAGCCTTATGCGCTTGCATCAACTGGCGCAACATCTCGCTATCCAAAATGCTCACCGACATGAAGGCCCTGAAAGTCTACAGTACTGAAGGCCCTGGCGATCTACAGTATTGACCCTGAAGGCAGAGACGGACGACTTGCCCGGTGTGCGCAATTGACTACAGTTGTCCTGACACTAACATACCATCATGGCAGACCATGTTGTCTATACTGGCATGCGATGCATTCAGACCGTCAAGAGCATCATTGGCCATCACAACACAGCGATGCTGATCAGCATGTGACAGGCTTGACAAGCGGGAGCCGTCACTTTGCCTCGGAGAGCAGCTGCCAGAACTGAGCCGCCGTCAACACCGGAGCGGCGGGCGCTGGCGCAGGCGTGCCAGCCTGCGCGGAGGTGCCTGCTACCGCTGGAGCGGGGCTCATGGGCGGCGGAGCGTTCTGCCGCTGCAGGCTGTTCCAGAACGAAACCGCATCTGCGAACGACCACACAGTGCGCCGTCGGTGAGCAGCGGGCCGTTGCGTTGTCTCATCACATGAGCCCCCTCAGACTCCGAAGTCATGACAGGAGATGGAGCACAAACGGAACGCCCGTACGGGCTGATAGGTGTCATTGACGCAGCCATGGACCACCAGGGTGTCATATCCAGCACGAGCTGTACCGCGGGAGCAGTGGAGATACAGGCAGCATAAAGCAGTGTCGTGACTGCACAGCACGCACCGGGCACTGCTTCAGCTGGCTGCGGCGACGCGGGACTGCCGCGCTGGCGCTGCTGGGCCTGCGCCGACCCGCTGTCAGCCGCCGTCGCCGATGGCGTTCCCGGGGAGGACCTGTGGATGTTTCGGGCATTGCCTTTTCTCTTTCTCTGATTAGGGTTCCGCTCAAACAGCATGCATGTTAGCCGCAGGTTGCAGTTAGTCATCAGTGGCTGAGCAGCTCCAGCATCGGCACTGGCGAGTAAATCAGAGCGATTTCCGTCTCGCCTGTATTGCTTCCGGTCGATGTGCAGCCTCGCAGGCTCACAAACCCCCTGAGCGCGCTTGACCAATGCATCGGAGACATCACTCGGTGCTTGGCCCTGTCCGTGCAGCATACCTGGCGTGAGGGGGCGCAGCCAGCGCCGCGCTGGGCGTGCTGGGGCCAGGCGAGTCCAGGCGCCGAGCGGCCGCGACAGCGGCGTCGTCGGCCTGCGACAGAGCACAACATGTCTGGCAGGTTCCTATCATCCACCGCTGCACCATTGCACACGCACAGCCATGACAGATACAAAATTGGTGTCCAGCATGCGACCGAGCTGTTCACGGAGGTGATTGTCACGATCGGCAGCAGAAGATGCAGCGTAATGAGGACTGCGTACGAGGCTGTCTTCAAATGCCTACACCTGGGCCTATCTGCACCCTGTCCCAGATCCTGATCGCCTGCCGCTCACCCCGCTATGGCGGTTGAGCTGCCGCAGGAGGAGTGCAAAAACCTGCCGATGGAACCATCGTCACTGTACTGTATCGAAAGGAGGTATGGTTACTCGCTCACAAAATCCCTCCGAGGTGCTCTAGCTCTGACTGTCAACCCTTGCCCGTGTCCGCGTTTTCAGGATCTTAACAAACGCCTCTTTGACTCACCCCACCACGGCGGTTGAGCTGCTGCAGGAGGAGCGCTCCGAAGGCATCGGGGGGGCCGTCGCCGCGGGGCGCGCGGCCTGGGGGAACCGGCGCTGGCAGCGGCGGCGACGCCGGCTCGTGCGGGACGTTGCGCGCTGCGGCAGCAGCGGCTGCTGCAGGGGCCTGCGGCTGTGGCGGGCGGGCGAGCTGATGCGCGGGCGGCGGAATCTCCTGTTGCGCACAATGATGATGGTCAGAGGACATTCCAACTGTGACCTCGCCTAAGTGGACACCGACAAAGCGCCAGTCTTGAGAATGCTGCACAAGGGCAGCACTATGCTCGCCAAGTCAGCATTGCAGGGCGAGACTATGCTTGACTAGCTCACCCCAAAGGTTCCGCAGATGACCTTCTGAAGGAGGCATGCTAACAGAGCGCAGCTTCATGTAAGGAAGAGCGCCGGGAAGGGTCCCAACCCTGGCACGAAGCCCTTCCTGACCCCCTGACCCCAACCCTGGCCATGACCCTGACCGCTCCAGCTACTCACAGGCTCGTCGTCGATGTTGCCGACCAGGTTGTCGTACGCGAGCGGCCCCGCGCCGTCCGCGTGGCCGGCCACGTGGCCCCGCGGGGCCCTGCCCGGGGCGGCCGGCGCCGGCACCGGGGGCGACGGCGGGTCCCGCCCGCCCGCGAAGCGGGGCCCGCCCACCGCCGCGCGCGCCGCCGCCCGCGCCTGCACGGTCGGATGCAGTCACGATGCTTGGCGACTTCCTCGCCTCGGCGTCACGGTATGCACGCCAGGCTCCGCAATTTGGTTTGCATGTGGCCCGCTCTGAGCCACGGAGCCTCAATTGCAAGTGTTGACCGCATGGCAGGAGATAGGTCTGCTGAGCATCCTATACAGACGGAAGCACACTGCAGTCAACGGGTCATAAAGGGTCATCGCCCAGTACTAGAAGCAGTCTTGCCACGGCTGTTTTCCATATATTCTCAAATATTTAATTCAAAATCATTCATCTATAGCTCGCACCTGGTCCACCTGCAGCCCCGGCGCAGGCCTGCCATGCGGCGCAAACGCGGGGGGCCGCGGCTGCGCAGCCGGCGGCGGCGGGGGGCCTGCGATCGGCGCCTGCTGCGGAGCCGGCATCTGCGGCGGGTAGTAGCCCCGCTGCGGCTGCTGGCGTGCCGGCTGTCCTCCTGCCGGCTGTCCTCCTGCCGGCTGGTGCTGCTGCTGCTGCTGGGGTGAGGGTGGGTGTGCTACCTGCGAGCACGCATCCGCCGAACGGTGGCAACCACAGCAAGACAAGCTCTACGTGTGTTTTCTGTGTACGTGCGAGGTTGAGCAGCGGGCGGCGACATCCAGTACAGCATTCATGATCACAGTGTGGAACCGCACAGATACTAGAGGCTTGGATATGGACATGGTATGATTGAGGTCAACGGCAAAGGTCAGGGTGAGGTTGTGCGTCAGGGTCAAGGTAAGGGTGAGGGTGAGGGTTGGCTGCCCACCTGAGCACCGTTGGCCGCCAGGAGCCGTCGCGGCGGCGGCAAATGCTGCGGCGGCGGCGGAGCCACCCCCTCGGCTGCCACAGGGGCCCGCGCTGGGTGCTGGAGCGGCGGCCTCGCTGCCGGGGGTGCCGGCACGGGCCCAGCGTTCGCCGACGATGCTTGCGCAGCCTGAGCAGCCATGGGGCGATGTCAACTCGCTGCGAATATGTGGCAGATGCGGGCGCAGCACGCGTCAGGCAACAGACGTGCGGATGCTGCGACGCAGCGACAGATGTGCTTTCAAGACAACAGCTTTGCAATCTCATGCAAGCCAGCATGCTGCAAAAGGGAGAGCTACGAATGCACAAGGCCCGAGCAGCACACAATTTTGACGCACATCACGCTCAATCCCACGGCTGCCCGGAGTCGAAGTGACTCTCAGTCAGCAACAAGCGCCGCCAACGGGCTGGACTGCTTCAATCAGCTACGCAACTGGACGCCGACAAGGTTAATTCACACCTAGACCCTGGTCAAGAAGCAGCACTTGGTTCGTACTTAGGATGGTCTTTGCCCAGAGTTTGAGTAATGATCTGGTAGCTAGCTGTCAAGCCTGGATTTGCTCGTATGTGTCTTACACTGTTAACAAGCCTTGTCTACTGACCGGACGCACCGCGTCGAAGAAAGCCGCCGGATCGAAGCGCTCCCTCGCGCCCGGACGGACGCCGGCTGCTGCCGCCTGTTGAAAAATCATCTCTTTTTAACAAGAAGCTGCAGCTTAGACCCAAATCCTTGACAACTACAAATTGTTCAGCCATGGGACTTGTTGAGCTACGGGTTGAAACATTGCAGATTCTCAAAACCCAAGCACATCAAACAATGAATCCAGTCACCTGAGGCAGCGTTGCTGCCGCCTGCGGCGCCACTGCTCCGCGCTGCAGAGCGCTGAGCAGCGCCTGGCCCGACGGGCTGCCCGTCGCTGTGTAGGGCTGAGCTCCCTGCTCACCAAATTGCTGTCCAGCCGCACCACCACTGCCGCCCCGCTGGAGTTGCGCAAGAAACGCCTGCCCCGCGTTGCCGCCGCTGTGTGCTCGCTGGGGTCCCTGCTGCGCAGCTTGTGATCTCAACACTTGCGGAGCATTGCAAGCGCAATGCACGGGAAGCATATGCAAACAGAGCGCTGCCGCGAGTGAGACTGCTCATGCTGTCATGAGCAGTCACGGCTTTGGCGTCTGTTTCTGCATCTGATGTATCAGAGCATGTGAGGCGAGCTCGTCGCCGGAGGCCAAGGACCGCAACGTCGTAGATATTTTTCATGAAGAGTTTTGATGATTCCAGGATCAATTTTAAGTAATTCAGAAAAGTTTGCTTGGATTTGCAAATGGGAGAGTTTCTGGGAGAGTTTCTGGTGCTCGTATGCATGCAGCTTCTATCCGACCTGCAGCCCAAGATGCAGACCTGAGGCGGCATCGCTGTGCTGCCGGAGCTCTTGACACCGCCGGGCCCTCGCTGCAGCTGTGCGAGCAGCGCGTGCCCCGCGTCCCGCTGTCCCACAGGCGGAGGTGGCGCCGGCACCACGCCGCGCTGCAGCTGCTGCAGCAGCAGGCTGCCCGGATCGCCGGCAGCGCCTGTCCGTCTGCGCATTCAGCCATGCAGGAGCCTCACCATGCAGCCGTCATCGATGCGTCAGACAGGGGGGACGGCACATGACAGATGTTGACAAATCCTGGTCAAAACTACGGTCAAAGCTGCGTCCCTGCGACCCTGCTGGCGTGAGGAACCGAAGACAATCAGATTATGCTAACACAGGCAGCACGGCACATGCACAAAGTTGGAAAATGCGCACATGGCAGAAGCTGGTGCATTCGTTGCGAGAGGCACTGAGCCGCTGCCCGCATGCTGTGAGGGCGGTGCCGGTGGCTGGGGCGCTGCATGATGCGTGCCCACCGACGCTTCCGAGCTTACGGCCGCCGTGCTGCCGAGCGACGCCCCGTGCAGTGCGGGGCTTGCGACAGCCTGCAAACAACCAAGCGGCAGCATGCAGAACATTCCGTTCAAAAATGACCTGAGAGAATAAGGAACACGATGCGAGCAGCTTAAGGGCGGAGCCTGACGACACAGCACTTTTGTACTGTCGGCAAAGGCGACAGGATACGATGAGTAAGATGTGCTCTATGCTCGATGCACACATCGTGCAAACACTTTGCGTGAAACCACTATGCGAAGCGCCAAGGGAAACGGCGCACGATCGACACAGGGGCAGTCCCAGATGCTGAAAACCCTGTCCCAATGTCACCGTCACCTCACGAGGACTATGGGACAGCACGAGGACTAGGGTTTGCGTAGGGTGAGGGTTCTGACCAGGACGCCCTGACCCTTGACCTAACCCCAGCCCTAACCCTGAACATATCGTTGTATCAGTGTCGTCACCTTGACGGAGGACCCGGATGCCGAGAGGTGCGGCGTCCCGTTGCCCTGGAGGGCCGCCAGCAGGGACTGGCCGCCGCCAGGGAGCTGCTGCCGCGGCGGCGAGCCCCGCGGCGGCGGCGGGATGCCCCCTCTGCCAACGACGCCTGGGGCTCCCGAGGCCGCCAGGACGGGCGACGGGACGGGACCGGACTTCAGGTAGCTGTCCGCCTGCAAGCACAGCAGACGCTGTCATATCCTGCAGCCTTACACACAGCAAATGTGCACGTCTCTCGGTTACAAGCAGCAAGACCCTGCTGGCAAGCTGGGACCATGAGGTGGTCGTGTCAGGTGTCCTGGCAACACGGATCAGCACATGGTGGGTAAGGACATCAGCGACAATGGCATACGTTCGATGCGCGATGCTTCATTGTCGCAGCCCCGTGATCGTTAAATTGCACCAAAGCGGCGTCACATTTATGGTTTGAAGCATAGCATTGCCAGGTAAAGCGCTGACCTTGCGCAGGAGTTCGTCGCCCGGGGCGGCGCCCTGCGCCGGCCCCTTGGCCGCAGCGCCCTGCAGGAGCCGCGTCAGCAGCTGGTCGCCGCCGGAACCAGGTGCGGCCTGAAGGTTTCTGGAGGAGGTAAGTTGGACGCCCTTTTTGTTTAGATTCGCAAAAGGAGTTAACAGCGTCCATTATACTCCGTGGAGATTGATCAACCCTCAGCACATGAATTTCGTTATCGATGCGATGGTCACATGATGCACCGTCTGGCTGCGGTGTCAACTGAAGTCACAGTATCAAGATGCGCTCCCGCGCCGTTGACACAGGTCCGGCTACGCAGTGCAAGCCCCGCAGTTGCCGCACAGGGATCACTCTCTGTAAGTGAACGAGCCGGGTAGGCTGGCGAGCTCCCACCAGAGCGACTTCTAAGCTCGAGCCAAGCACTGGCATTGAAGTGTTCAACGTGCTAGGCGACCGGCGTCGCGCCGTCACGCACCGGCGGAGCCACGGGGGAGGGGTTGACCGCACGGCCGCGCCCGGCCGCGAACCCGCTGGCGGCGCCGTCTGTGGGGCCCCGCGGCTGCGGCGGACGCGGCTTCCCTGGCGAGGCTGTTGGTGCGCCGTGATCTCGGCCCTGCCCCCCACATCGACAGACGAGTCAGCTGATCCGCAACTCAACGCAGTGTGAACTCTTCACGAGCTTTTTGACAGCTGTATCAGCTGTTGACTTTTCATTGCACACTGGCGTCCGCTGCGTTTTGTCAGCTGCAGGGTGCTCAGGTGCTCGGACGTAGGAGTTGGGACACGCGTGTGGCAGCGGTTGCAGCGATTCGACGCACCTGCCCATATGCAGCAAGGTGCTGGGGGGTGGGCAGGTGCTGCGGCGCCGGCGGCAGCGGCGACTGCTGCTGCCGCTGGGGCCCGCCGACCGCGGGAGGAGCAGCTGCCTGACGCGCCGATGCGGGCCGCTGGCCCGCGATCCCGGACAGCGCCGCCTGAGCCGCCTTCAGCGCGTCAGCCGGGCTGGCGGTGGCAATCGCGGGAGGAGCAGACCAGGCGTGCGACCCTCCGTTCGCGGCGGTCCCCTGCGTCAGGCTGAGGCCGGCCAGTGCCGCCGCCGCGGCCTCGTGCGCCGGCTCGCCGTTCTGTGCCGTCACCGCCGGCTGAGCGCCCTTGCGCATCGCGCGGGGGGCTTGCGGACCTGCACCGTGGTCTCAACGTGATACGGCTGATCGCATGCTGGAAAATCATTGCGCCGGGTGGAAGGCTTTCATGGCCCGGCCGCTGCACAGCAACAACCCAGCGTTGCATCAACCGTGAGACACAGCTCAAGACATGCATGCCCTCCTGCTGTGCCGTTGCACACCTTCTCTGTCTTGCGAGCATGCACACTATGAGCATGAGCATATCGAGGTCTGACTGAGGGCTGGACTGGCCGGCGACGGCGTGCCTGACACGCTGACGGCGTGCGGCTTGGACAAGTTGAGCAGCTCGCCGGCCGCCAGGATCCCACCGCACTTGCCCGTGCACCGGCCGCTCAGGTCGCTCCCCTCCGAATATCCGGCGTCGAACAGGACCTCGCATGCGTCGTCGTGGACGCCTGGGCAGTGAAGTCCAGCTCAGTGTCACCGCCACAGCCCGATGCTGACACAGCAGGCAGAGTGGTCTGGGTTGCACGCTAGCTTTCAACGTGCTTGACGGACTGCGCTTCTGTGACGGCTGAGCAAATGATGTGTGCGGCGGGTAGCAGGGCTGGAATTGAGTCAGGTCCAGCTCACATAGACCGTGCGCCCTCACCAGTGGCGGGCCCTTACCACGGCCCACAGCAGGCTCGAGTTGCATCATAGCAACACAGAGAGTCAGAATGGGGTTCTGGGCCAGGGTACAGGGCGCAGGCCCGCACCGACGACGGTACCCCGGAGGCCCAGCGGCGGCGTCCCGGTGCCGCGCAGGCACGCGACGCGGTCGCCCAGCTCGAACTGCCCGCCCGCCAACGCCGCCGTCACCGCCCCGCCGCTCGGCGGCAACTGAAGGTTGCAACACCACTTCTTTCGAATACTGTGAAAGTGAACACTTGCAAGGTGAAATTACAACAACGCTCAAAACTGCTGTGCAATGAAACTTGACGTCCGAAGGTCCAAGCGGTTCCAAACAGCAAATCAGTGTTCAGACCCAATCACATTTTCGACAGAGTTCATCAACGTAGGAGGAAAACTCTGGCATTGAGGCTACTTGCATACTGACAGGCAAACGAGCCCGCAGCTTGGAGAACACCGGCATATGTTAATTGGACGGCCCCCAAAACCCTCAGGAAGCAGCAAACAGCCCCGAGAGATCGACAAGGATTTTACCAGCAGCGCCGGCGACACGTTCTCCAGCTGCACCGGCTCCAGTGGCGCCCGCGGCGGCGGCGGCAGCATCGTCTGCAGCGCCCGGATGGCCTCCTCCGGCGCGATCTCGGCCGTCGCCTGCGCCAGGATGATGTGTCATTGAGGGTCGGAGGCCTCATGACACGGGAAGGGGTCGTGGCACGCACAGAAGGCACATTCAAAACTCTGTCCGGGTCTCTGAGCGCCCAATTGAGATGAACTCTGTGTTTATTACGCAGTGGTCGTCTCAAGCTAAATCGTTGATCGACGGCAAAAGCCGGCTTCTGGACCTAAGTCAGCCTGCCTTTGTGACCTAGCAGTGCACGGGAAAAGCGGCTGGCCTTGATGATGCAAGCCAGCAAGCAGCGCTCTTCACATGCGGCAACCCACTGCAGACATGTAGTCTGCGCAAGGATGGCTCAGCTTATGCACGGACAATTTCGTTGCAACGCGAATGTTCATGTCATTCCAGTTAGGGTTGGTTTTAGGGTTTGGGTCATGGTTCGGGTAAGGGCAAGGGTTAGGGTTCGAATCGCTGACCTGAACGAGCGGCCGACGGCCGAGTGGGAGGCCCTTGAGCCAATCGCGCACGGCGGAGACGTGGCGGGCCAGCTCCTCCGGCCCCGCGTCAGGGAACAGCGGCGCCGGGTCGAAGTCGCGCGCCTCGGGCTGCTGCTCCAGCATGCGGAACACCCACGGGTGCCGCGCCTGGCGACGCGCGTGCGTCAGGCGTCACGGGGTGAGGCTCAGGGTCAGGGGCAGAGGCTTGCGGTGGGCTCCCGAGTCATGGCGTGTCACGCCAAGTATCGCCTTGCGCACGCAAGGGGGCCCGATGATGAGCATACCAGGCTACTGCCCCATGCCAGCTGCGATGCCCTCGAGTCTCAACTCTATGCCAGCTCTACACCATCAGAGCATGTCCCTGCAGGCGGAAGCCAGTTGCCCCAACCTCGACAGATCTGCACTGCAGCGCGCACCTTGTACTGCGTGAGCACGCCGAGCAGGGCCTGGGAGTACTGCCAGCCGGAGCCCTCGGGCACGGGGCGCGCGTAGTCGGGCACGCACACCGGGCCCCGCGCGTTCTTCACCAGCAGCCCGATGTCCACGCTCTCCTTGCCGGCCAGCACCCGGACGCTGCCTGCCGCATCATTATCTGCTGTGAGAGAGTGCAGGGCAAAAACCAGCAGCGATGAGCTCAAGCATCCGGGCCGCCGATGGTCCGTGGGAGGCAGGCATTTACTACAGCGCGCATCTGTGTGCTGAACTTTCATGCCCCATCATACTGTGCTAACTCAAGTCGGCCGGGGCAAGAGTGCATGGGAAACTAACGATCCTCTTCCCAGGCGCCACTTGCTTCTC
>JAABUX010008826.1_pt1 | contig 11549 bp, 9 predicted proteins | sample 5561851 | NCBI WGS metagenome assembly JAABUX01 (sample SAMN10711883, study PRJNA513361) | rock metagenome | isolation source: Antarctica rocks | place: Antarctica: Victoria Land, Richard Nunatak red sandstone | collected 2016-01-03 | reverse complement strand
CGTTTCGTACCGGAAGCCATGCGCGATGGTCACATCGGCACGCTGATTGCGCAACAGCGTTGCGGCACGATTTCAGGCCGGCAAACCGACGCTTGTCAGCATCCTCTGCTATTATGCCGGAATCCCTGGTTTGTGGGATGGTAAGCGTGGCGGACGGCTAACCGTCTTAGGAAGGTCTAGACCCTGGGGCGGCCACGTCTCCGGCCGCCGTGAACCACACCCAATCGAGACGCCGCGAAGCGTCTCGCGTCGCCGTCTCGCTAGTGGTTCCGACATAGATTAGAATATCCCAGCCCGGCCGGAATTCGGCTTGGAGCCGGCTGCCCGACGTTCTTTCTCGTTCAAGAGAGGCAAGGCCAATTGTCACCGACCGGCCCGAATTCGCTCTTCAGGAACACCCGGCCGTCGGGTTCCATCATGTCCGATACCAACACGCCCACGCTCCTCGCAGCCGGTGACAAGCGTCCCTGCTACGCCGGCAAACCGGTAGCCTCAAGCCGCTGAACCTGCTCACCCGGCGCCCCGTGACGCGTCACCCTCAGGCCGCTATCCTTCACGCATGTGCAACCTCTACTCCGTCACGAAGAGCCAGGCGGCCATTCGCGAACTCGCGCAGGCGATGCAGGACCGGACCGGCAACCTGCCGCCGCTACCCGGCGTCTCCCCCGACTACGGCGCGCCGATCGTCTGCGAAGGTGAGGAGGGGAGGGAACTCGTCCTGGGGCGCTGGGGCATGCCATCGCCGCTCTTCGCCCTGAAAGGCAAGAAGTCCGATTCGGGCGTCACTAACATCCGGAACGTCAAATCGCCGCACTGGCGCCGCTGGCTGGACCAGGAGAGCCGCTGCCTGGTCCCGTTCACCAGCTTCTCGGAAAACGAGCTGTCGCCCGGCGGCTCCCGCCAGCCGATCTGGTTCGCCTTCGACGAAGACCGCCCGCTCGCCTGCTTTGCCGGGAACTGGACGCGCTGGACGTCGGTGCGCAAGGTCAAGGAGGGCGATGTGACGGCCGACCTGTTCGGCCTCCTGACTACCGAGCTGAACGCGAAGGTGGGCGTCGTGCATCCGCAAGCGATGCCGGCGATCCTGACCACGCAGGAGGAGTTCGACGCCTGGCTGCGCGCTTCGTGGGACGAGGCCCAGGCGTTGCACAGGCCGCTCCCGGATGGCGCCTTGAAGGTCGTAGCCCGAAGCCAAAAGCAGGACGGGGCAGAAGAGCTGGTCAACCTCGCCGGGAAGGCCACCGTGGCGCACGAGCCCTTGCCGCTGCCGTTGCTCGAAGGGGTGCTCGATCGGCCGGATGATGCGGCGACGGTGGCCGTGGTGGAGAATCGGGGAAGTTGAGTGAAATGCTGAGTTCGATCCGGTCGGACTGCCCCGATTGAGCCGGCACCTCATCAACGAATACCGGGGCGAGCTTGATCGGCTGAAGACCATCTCAGGATCTCGCCGGGAAAGCGTGCTTCGAGAGGCGTTCAAGGATCTGTTGAAGCGATGGGGGCGCAATCTCGACCTCACGTTTATCCCCGAGCACGACCTCATCACTCCTCAGCAGAACCGCATCTATGTGGACGGCGCGCTACTGCACGCGTTGCGTGTGCCGTTCGGATACTGGGAAGCGAAAGACGAGAACGACGACTTGGACCAGGAGATCGCAGCCAAGCGCCGCAAGGGGTATCCGACCGACAACATCATTTTCGAAGACACTCGCACCGCCGTGCTGGTTCAGGATGGGTCGGAAGTGCGTCGGGCCCCGATGGACGACTCCAATGCGCTTGGCCAACTGCTATTCCTGTTTTTCACCCACGAACGTGCCGAAATCGCCGACTTCAACAAGGCCGTGCGGCAGTTTGCTCTCGACTTACCCAAGGTCCTCGAGGCGCTCAGAGACATTATTGGCAAAAAGCGTGCGTCATCCGCTCCTTTTGCAACGGCGGAGAATACTTTTCTCCAGCACGCCCGCAACGCCATCAATCCATCCATAACGATCGACGATATTCAGGAGATGCTGATCCAGCACATCCTGACCGAAGACATCTTCGCTAAGGTGTTCGACAATCCCGACTTCCATCGCCAGAACAATATCGCGTCCGAGCTGTATGAGCTCGAAAATGTCTTGTTCGGCAGGGGCGCCAAAAGCCAGCTGCTGCGTGCCCTGGCACCCTACTATGCCGGCATTGCATCGACGGCGGCGCTGATCCAGAGCCACTCGGAGAAGCAGGGCTTCTTGAAAGCCCTCTACGAGAACTTCTACAAGGTCTACAATCCGAAAGCAGCAGAACGCCTTGGCGTGATTTACACGCCCGGAGAGATCGTGAGATTCATGATCCGCTCGACCGACTGGCTATGCGAAAAGCACTTCGGCAAGAATTTGGTAGATCAAGGCGTGGACATCCTCGACCCAGCGACCGGCACCGGAACTTTCGTCGTCGAGATGTTGGAGCATTTCCGAGGCCATCAGGACAAGCTTCGCGACAAGTATCAGTCCGAGATTCACGCCAATGAAATCGGGGTACTTCCTTACTATGTCGCAAACCTGAATATTGAGGCGACATACCAGGCCATCACTGGGCAGTTTGTCGAGTTTGAGAACCTTTGCCTTGTAGACACACTCGATAACGTTGCCGCTCTTGGCATCTATGCAGGCCATCAGTTCGACTTGCTGGGGTCGTTTAGCGATGAGAACGTCGAAAGAATAATGCGGCAGAACCGGCGCAAGATCAGCGTGATTATCGGAAACCCGCCCTATAACGCATGGCAGGAGAGCTACAACGGCAATAACGCAAATCGCCCGTACAAGCGGGTCGATGATCGCGTGAAGCAGACCTACGTGAAGCTCGGAGCGGCGCAGAATCAGAGTAGCGTCTATGATATGTACACCCGGTTCGTGCGCTGGGCGTCAGACCGACTAGGCGACGACGGGATTATAGCGTTTGTAATCGGCCGCAAGCCCATTTCTAAGGGCGCTTACGATGGTTTCCGCCAGACGATCCTGCAGGAGTTTGACGACATCTGGCTGATGGACCTTGGAGGAGATGTGCGTGAGAACCCTCGTCTCTCCGGCACCGTCCATAACGTCTTCGGCATCCAGACCGGCGTCATGATCGCGTTCCTTGTCCGGCGGAAAGGGAAAAGGCGAACCGCCTCGATCCGCTATGCTCGTCGCCCCGAGATGGAAACTGCTGAGGATAAGCTGGCATTCCTCGGCACGACGGGGAGCCTTTCCGACCTGTCGACGCAGATCATCAAGCCGAACAAAAAGCATGACTGGCTGGACCAGCCGACGAACGAATGGGACGAGCTGCTTCCGCTGGTGGACCCGGCCGCCCGCAACACGGAAGACCGTCGAAAGACGCGGGCCATTTTCGAGATGGCGTCAAGCGGAGTTCAAACGAAGCAGGACGAGTGGGGCTACGCGAACGACGCCGAGGCCTTGACCGCGAAGATGCAATATCTCATCGCCGCCTACCAGCGGGCCGTGGAAGCCGAGGACCGCGCCGCGGCAAGTGACATCAAGTGGCATCGCGAACTTGACCGCCGGCGCGTCGCCAAGCAAGCCATAGAGCTCGACTCCAAAAAGATACGGCCCGCTCTCTATCGCCCCTTCACGAAGCGGTTCCTGTATTTCGACCGGCTGACCAATAGCCAGAGCTTCAGGATGCACGAGATCTTCCAGGACGAACCGAATGAGACCATCTCGTTCCTCGGCATTGCGTCCGCCAACCCTCTCTCGGTTCTCGCCACCGATTGCGTCTTTGATACCTGCCTGCTGAAGAACGGGAACGGCAGCACGCAGGGCGTTCCACGCTATCGATACGTCAAGTCGGGTGAGAGAGTGGATAATGTTACCGAGTGGGCAGTGAACCAGTTCACGAGGAAGTACGGCAAAAGGGCCAAGATCAACAAAGATTCCATTTTTCGCTACGTCTATGCTATCCTCCATGACCCGATCTACCGAGAAAGCTACTCCCGTAACTTAAAGCGGGAGTTTCCTCGTATACCTCTCATGCCCGACTTCTCCCGCTGGGCGGGATGGGGGGACGAACTCCTCCAGATGCACATGCACTACGAGACTGTCGATGCTTGGCCCATCGAGAGGACGGATAGTCCCACGAAGCGCGCGGAAGGCACGGAGCCGAGGGCGGTCCTTCGATCGGACGCGGCGCAGGGATTGATCATCATCGACACCGACACGCGCCTGTCGGGCATCCCTAACGAGGCCTGGGAATACCGCCTTGGCAACCGCCCGGCATCGACTGGGTCTTAGATCAGCACAAGGAAAAAAGGTTACGTGACGCCACACTCTCCACGAAATTTGGAGCCTACCGCTTTGCGGGCTATAAGACGGAGGTGATCGCGACCCTTTCCAAGGTGGTGACGGTAGCCATGCGAACAGTCGCCATCAGGCAGGAGATGATTGAGATGGAGCGCTCGGCCGTCGCGACGGCGACGGTGTAGCGAGATCATCGGGTTCAAGGATTCTCACTTCATTCCCCGCACCACCGCCTTCGTCTCCGCCGACATCCGCCACCCCTGCCCCCACACCGTCTCGATCTCTATGTGTAGGCGCTCGCAATCATCGAGGCCCGTGCTTGCAAACAGAGCCAATTCCTGCTCGGATTCGCTGACAATGGGGCGAGCGCCGTGCTCACATTATCCGCCACTGTGCTCGCCATCATCGTGCTGTGCTCGCCAACGGACGATCGTGCTCACATTCCGCGCCAATGGCCGAGCTGAGGTCAGGACAACACCGGCGCTCGCCGGAAAGTCGCGCGCTTGGCTCCAACACCATGGTGAACGCGGCGGCGCGGCCGACCTGCATCCCGCGTCTTTGTTCTCAAAAGCCGTCGAATGCTCTGGGTTTCGGAACAGGGTAATCGAGAACAGTTCCGAGAAGGGAAAGTGCCTTGACGCGCAGCTCAGGGCAGCACGCGCCGAAGCTCCTCAGAAACCTCGGTTTATGCGAACGCCCCAGTGGCACCACCAAACGTGAGCATGCCGCTCTGATTGCGAGCACAAGCCTCCGATTGCAAGCAGGCAGGCAAAAAGCGTGAGCCTCAGCGCGCCGCTATTGTCAGCGAGCGCGAGCAGAAATCGCCGATGATGGCGAGCACAGCCGCCGATGATGGCAAGCCGCTACATATAGCGCCCGGATCCTGCCGTTGGATCTGCCGACGGCCCGGGTTTTGGGCGGCCTCTCAGACGGGGCACGCGCAGCTGGGCAGGCGCCCGGCTTGGCCGACCTGGCGATCGCGGCAACGGCTCAGAACAGAGGGTATACGGTTCTGACCCGTAACCTACGGCACTTTGGGCTGCTCAAAGTGCCGGCGCTTGATCCGTTCATGAACCTACCGCCGGAGGCCATGTGATCATGTGTGACAGCAAGCGGGCGCCGGCTGGGTAGTCTTGTTATGATCCGAAACGTCCGTTTCGGTTCATCACGCGATTGGCGTATGATAAAGGGTTCTGTTGCAAACCGTGGCTCGGTGCTGAAAATGGAAAAGGCAAGCGAGTGGGCGAATGCAATGAAGCGTGGGCAGGACGCCTCGTTCAAGGGTCGGCATTTCACGTCCGAGGTGATCCTGTGGGCGTTGCGCTGGTACTTGGCTTTCCCAATCAGCTATCGCGACCTCGCCTCCATGCTGTCCGATCGTGGCGTCGTGGTGGACCACACCACCCTGTTTCGGTGGGTGCAGGCCTATGCCGCTGAGCTGGAACAGCGGACCAGGGGGCACTTGCGGCCCTGCACCGGGTCCTGGCGGGTGGACGAGACTTACATTAGGGTCAAGGGTGTCTGGACCTATCTGTATCGGGCGGTCGACAGCCTGGGTCAGACGATCGACTTTCTGCTGTCGGCGCAGCGCGATGCGGCAGCAGCCAAGCGGTTCTTCCGCAAGGCGCTGGCCCAGCCGCATACCGTGAACCCGCGCACGATCACGGTGGACAAGAACCCGGCCTACCCGCGTGGGGTGACCGACATGAAGCGAGCGGGCGAGCTATGGCGCTTCTCGCGGCTGCGGCCGCGCAAGTACCTGAACAACATCGTCGAGCAGGACCACCGCCGGATTAAACGGCTGGTCCGGCCGGGGCTGGGGTTCGGCGGCTTGGAAACCGCGAAGCGGACGCTGGCAGGCTACGAGGCGATGGCGATGATCAGAAAAGGGCAGGTTCACAACGTTGGCGGTCGCGATATGCAGGCGCAGACTGCCTTTGTTGCCGACCTTTTCAATGTCGTCGCTTGAAAACGCAACCTGCGGACGCCCGATACGTCGCCATCCGGAGTTTGCAACAGAACCTAATGGAGGACCTCGTTCGAAGCAGCTTGTCACGCCTGGACGATAGCGCCCGAAATTATCATTATAAATCCGCGTCACCTCAGCTCGAGAACAAACACCTAGTCCATCACTTCCGCCTTCCCGATGATGATGGTGGTCGTCTCTTCAGCATTGTCATTTCCAAGTTCGAGGGCGATCTCCCTCGCTCGGGCGTGCAGTCGCTCGATGTCTCGTATGATCCTCTCGCGCTCCCTCCGTAGCGTCAGCTGACGCTGGGAGCCGACTGGCATGCGCATTTCGGCCCGGAGAGCTTGAATTTCCCGGAGAAAGACGTCAGGCCGAACCAACCCGCGCCCCTCCGCGGTGCGGAACTCGTCCTCGCTCAGCAACGTCAGTTCGTAGGCTGTAGCATAGCTGTTCGGCAGTCTTTCGATTGAGAGCTTGCCTTCTTGCACCGCCGCCGCGACTGCACGCATCTTCCTGGCAGCTGATGGCCCAAAGGGAAGTAACGAGCGAATCATTTCCTCATAATCACCGTGCGCCAGCGACCGTTTGGCAATTAACAGGTATTCACCAATCGCTATGAACTTGTCTCTCGCCTCGCCCCAGAGCCGCGAAATCTCTCTCGCGTAGGCTTCGGGACCGTCCTGGGCGACGACCGCGTTCAGTAATCCTTGGCGCCCGACCTCCACTATCGATCTCAGCGGCTCGACGGCCATACGCGCTTCGCGATCTCTATCGAGCGCCTTCCTGTTCAGCTTCGCCATTATAGGCCTAGCTCTTTGCGCACGTAGTCCCACACGGCCTCGATGTCATCCACGCCCTTCGCTCCGCCGAACTCATTCACACCCAGACCGTGATCATGAGTGGCCTCAATGTCGCGGAGCTGTCGGATATCCACGGGACAGAGAGGGGCTACACGGTTCAGCAGGCGCTTCGCGGCACGATGTGAGCCCCACCGCTGGTTCGTGCGGCTGAGTAAAAAAGCAGCCTTCACTTTCAGGGAGGCAACAACCAACATGAACTCAATCGCACTGTCGGTGTCCGCGGTGCTTTGGGTGGTCGGAACGAGCACGAAGTCGGCCCTAGTTAGCAGCGTCCTAATCTTCGATTGCTGCTCTAAACCCGGCGGAGTATCCACGATGACCAGATCCAAACCTTCAGTTTCGTCTACAGTTCTCAGGCCGCGCCCAATGTCGACCAAGGGCACGCTGAAAATGCGGATCATGGGAAGATCTAGGCCAGCCTGGCCCCGGCGGACATGCCATTTGGTAAGGGTGCGCTGCTCGTCGGTGTCCAGGAGACCTACCGCAAGACCGGACGCCGCGGCGACAGTAGCGAGATTCAGGCTCGTGGTGGTTTTCGTCGTACCGCCCTTGCCGCTGGCAGCAACAAGCCACCTCGGGCGTGAAGAGGAAACTTTGGAAAACGCAGTTGGTCCCGTTCTCGTCCGGGTAACTGTTCCCACCAACCTACTCTCCGCTCATGCCTATCTCGATGGTGTATACGACGCATTGCCGACACGGGAACAGGAAAACCCTGAAAGGCAAAACGTTCCTATGTGAACGTTTTAGCTGGATCTTGGCCACTTAGACGCGCCCCTTTCAAGATCTTTGGCGTCGTCAGGGAATAGCCGAATCGGCTTGCGCTATGTCGGAGGCCGGGATTCCCGGCGGCGGAGCAGTCGCGTAGCCTGTCTGGATGATCGATGTTGCGGTGATTCGGGCTCGCTTTTTGTCTCTGTCGCCGCACCTGGACGAGCGGGCGCGGCGGTTGTTTGCGGCGAGCGAGGCGCGTGCTGGCTATGGGGGCGTTGCCGCGGTTTCGCGGGCCACCGGCATCGCGGCTAGCACGATCGGACGGGGTCTGCGGGAACTGGCGACTGCCGCTGATCTGGAAGCGGAGCGGGTTCGCCGTCCGGGCGGGGGGCGCAAGCCGCTGGTAGCGACCGACGCAACGTTGCTGGACGACCTGCTGGCGCTGGTGGCGCCGAGCGAGCCAGGCGATCCGATGTCGCCGCTGCGCTGGACCGGCAAGAGCCTGCGTCGGCTGTCGGCGGAACTGGCCGAACGCGGCCATCGGATCAGCCACACGGTTGTCGGCGAACTGCTGAAGCAGCAGAAGTTCAGCCTCCAGGCCAACCGCAAGACCCGAGAGGGCGACAGCCATCCGGATCGCGATGCGCAATTCGTCCACATCAGCCAGAGCGTGACCACGGCGCTCGCCGAGCAGCAACCAGTGATCTCGGTGGACACGAAGAAGAAAGAACTAGTCGGAGACTTCAAGAACGGCGGGCGGGAGTGGCATCCGCAGGGTGAGCCGGAGGAAGTCCGCGTGCATGACTTCCTGATCAAGGAACTGGGCCGGGCGGTGCCGTACGGGATTTACGATCTCGCCGCCAATGCCGGTTGGGTCAGCGTCGGGATCGACCACGATACCTCCGCTTTTGCGGTGCCGACGATCCGCCGCTGGTGGCACGAAATCGGTCGCACGCGCTATCCCTGCGCCACGCGCCTGGTGATTACCGCCGACGGTGGCGGCAGCAACGGTTCGCGCGTGCGGCTGTGGAAGCGCGAGTTGCAATGCCTCGCGACCGAATTGGGTATCGCGATCGAGGTTCACCACCTGCCGCCCGGCACCAGCAAATGGAACAAGATTGAGCACCGCCTGTTCTCGTTCATCAGCATGAACTGGCGGGCCAAGCCGCTGGTCAGCTACCGCGTGATCGTCGAGCTGATCAGCGCCACCACCACCGAGACCGGCCTTACCGTGCGTTGTGAACTCGACGCCAACGCCTATCCCAAGGGCATCACCGTCTCCGAGCAGGAAATTGCCGCCATCAACATCACCCGCGCTGATTTCCACGGCGAGTGGAACTATACGATCCACCCCGCAGCCGCAGAGACATAGCGGTTGATTCCTGACAAGCCCTTAGACCCACCCCTTTCAGGGTGTCTGGCTGCTTCCCAACCTGGGTGCATGGGCACGGGATCGGATGGGAGCGGGCCGGTTTGGTCTGCGGTTTTGGAGCGGTTCGAGCGGCACGCGCCGGCGAGTGTTATGGCGCGCTTGGCGCTAGATCACGCGCTGCCGGCGGGCCGGGTGGACGAGGTGTTCGAGGCGCACCGTCAGCAGCAGTATTCGCGCGAACTGCTGTTCTCCACTGTGGTGGAGCTGACCACGCTGGTGTCGCTGGGTTTGCGTCCTTCGTTGCACGCCGCGGCGCGGCAGATGCCGACGCTGCCGGTGTCGCTCGCCTCGTTGTATGACAAGGTCAATCACACCGAGCCTGCGATCCTGCGCGCGCTGGTGCGCGGCAGCGCCGAGCGTCTGGCGCCGGTGATGGCAGCGCTGGAAAGCCGTGCCAGTCTGCCCGGCTGGCGGGTGCGCGTGCTGGACGGCAACCACCTGCCCGCGAGCGAGAAGCGGCTGCTGGCGCTGCGCGGCCATCGCGGCGCGGCCCTGCCGGGGCAGTCCCTGGTGGTTTACGATCCCGACAGCGGCTTGGTTGTGGACATGGTGGCCCACGAGGACGCGCACGCAAGCGAGCGCGCCGCGGTCGTGCCGCTGCTGGACAGCGCGCGGGCGGGCGAACTTTGGATTGCCGACCGCCATTTCTGCACGCGCACGGTGCTGGAAGGCTGGCAGGAGGCGGGAGCCGGTTTTATCGTGCGCGAGCACGCCCGCCACCCGCGGCTGGCGGGCCAAGGCGAGTGGCGTGCGCACGGCCGGGTCGAGACGGGGCTGGTGCGCGAGCAGGCGGTAGAGATCAAGGGCCAGGCCGTGCCCTGGCGGCGCGTCGAGCTTGCGCTGGATGCGCCCACCGAGGATGGCGAGACCACAATCCGGCTGTGGAGCAACCTGCCTGGAGAGGTCAGCGCCGGGCGGATCGCCGAGCTGTATCGCACGCGCTGGCGGATCGAAGGGCTGTTCGGACGATTGGAGGGCGTGCTGCACAGCGAGTTGCGCAGCCTCGGCCACCCGCGGGCCGCGCTGCTCGGCTTTGCCACGGCGTTGCTGGCCCACAACGTCCTGGCCCTGGTCCAGCGCTGCGTGGAGCAAGCGCACCAGCCGCCGTCCGGGCCAGCGTCGCCCGAGCCGGCGCCGAAGGTGTCCTGCTTCCACCTCGCCCAGCAGGTCAGAAGCGGCTACGAGGGCCTGCTCATCGCCGTGCCGCCCGAACACTGGCTGTCCCAGCACGACGCCGACCCGGCCCGCATGGCCGAACGGCTGCTGCACCTGGCACAGCACATCGATCCCCGCAGCATCGCCCTCAGCAAGCGCAAGCCCAAACCGAAAACATCCAAGGGCTACGTCAATGGTGCAACCGCACGAGCCCACGTCGCAACCGCGCGCATCCTCGCCCAGGCCAAAACAGGAAGACCCTGAAAGGGGTGGCCCTTAGACCCTCTGCCTTCAGCCGATCCAAAAAGCTGCTTGGTCAAAGGAGCAGGTGGCAGTGATGGCAGCGGTTAGGGTACTATTCGTCGAGGACGAGAGCCTCATTCGTCTGGTGATCTCGCAAGCTCTCCAGGACGAGGGGTTCGAGGTGGTGGAGGCTTGGAACGGTGACGATGCCGCAAGGCTGCTGGACAGTCCTGACGGCTTCGACGTGCTGTTCACCGACGTGCAAATGCCCGGGACGCTCGACGGTTTAGACGTGGCTATGCACGCCCGGCGACGTTTCCCTGGGATTCCCGTGCTCGTCGTGTCCGGTTACGCGCCACACCTTATACGTCGCCTCGATGCCCTGGAACCATCGGCCGTGTTCATCGGCAAGCCCTACGGCCTGGATGAGCTTTTGGCTGCGATCAGGCGCTTGACCACTACGCTCTGACTCGTTCCGCCGCCGTAGGCAGATCCGGCTGTGTTGCTCATGCTGCGAGGCGGGCCTTGTCCATGCGCAACGTGGCAACCAAGCCCGTTACTGACCACGCATACAAGATCGAGCCACCAAGCTGACCGGATATGCTCCTGGCTACCAGCTTGCTCCCGAAGCCCACAGGCCCCGTCGGAGCGGCAACCGGCGGGCCGCCCCGCTCTGTCCAGATGATGGCCACCTCACTGTCATCGGGAGTGCATGATACGTCGATCGTGCCGCTCGGCGTTGACAAGGCGCCATACTTGATCGAGTTGGTCGCCAACTCGGGGACAATCAGGGCCAACGTAGTGGCCGATGTCTCGCCGACGCGCAGCTCTGGCACGCAGACTTGGACGCAGTTCTGGCTGTCGTAAGGCGCAAGCAGCACGGCGAGCAGGTCGCCGAGCAGCGCGGC
>JAABUX010008825.1_pt1 | contig 11550 bp, 11 predicted proteins | sample 5561851 | NCBI WGS metagenome assembly JAABUX01 (sample SAMN10711883, study PRJNA513361) | rock metagenome | isolation source: Antarctica rocks | place: Antarctica: Victoria Land, Richard Nunatak red sandstone | collected 2016-01-03 | reverse complement strand
CACCGATGGTGGCCCGTTCTTGATGGACTGGCATATCTAGCGAACCTTCCGTCACTCACGCGACACAATGCGCGGGCGGCAGGGGGAGGAGGGATGGGACAGGAGCGGAGTAGAAGGCATGTGGAGCAGTGCCGTCGTGGCGAACTCCGGACATTGCGCATGGCGCGAGGGCCTGATTGTGGTCATGGCGCCTGAGCCGCGTATCGTGGGCTTTGGCCTGAACCGGGCGCAATAGCACAGACTGGACACCCGGAATCGTTGTCCAGGTATCCAGTCCGTGACGCCCTCGGCTCAGCATTGCCGTACCCTTGCTACTTGTTGCTGCGGCTGACGCGGAGGTTAAGGCGCGCGATGATCGCGCGATAGCGGTTGACATCCTCGCGCTGGAGGTAGGTCATCAGGCGCTTGCGGCGTCCCACCATGGCGAGCAGCCCGCGACGCGAGTGGTGGTCGTGTTTGTGCGTGCGAAAGTGCTCGGTCAGCTCGTTGATACGCCGCGTCAGGACCGCGATCTGCACCTCGGGCGAGCCCGTGTCGCCGTCGTGGGTGGCAAACTCCGTAATAATGGCCGTCTTTTGGTCCGGTAACATCCCCCTACCGTTTCCCCTTGTGTCGTCTCGTTCTTTTCTTTTTCTCTATACTTCTACCATTGTCCAGTATAACAGACGCTTCGACAGCCCGCATGAGCAACGCATCAGTATAGGCCGCCACGCCTCTTGACAACCTCATGGGTTTCGGCATATCCTGGCAGCGGTATGGGGTATGATCCACAAACGTCACATACACGGATGAGGGGGGAGAGAACCACGATGGCTGGCGGAGACACCGACAGGATGACGAGGGTGCGCATCATCGCGCCGCGTGTCCTTGCTGCTGTCCCCACCCTGAGTCTGCCCAAAACCGGTCGCCTCTCGACCTAGACAATCGCTCGTCGCGGGCGCGATGACCGTGGGCAGGACGAACGTCCCGCCCACGGTCTTTTTTTGTAGTCGCCAGTCGCCAGTTGCCAGTTGCCAGTTGCCAGTTGCCAGAGATCACTAGCGTCCGACAACTGACAGCACGTCGTTAGGATGCTCCAGAATGGCGTCGGGGCGCAGGGCGCGTAGCTCGGGCTCGGCGCCGGCGCCCCATAGGGCCGCGGCGACGGGCATGCCAGCGGCCTGCGCGGCGCGGATGTCGTAGACGCTGTCGCCAACGTAGAGCAGTTGTCGTGGGGGCAGGTCGAGACCGCGCGCGGCATGGAGCAGAGGATCGGGCAGCGGCTTGTGGCGCGCGGTATCTTCCAGGGCCACGACCACTGTGAAGAGAGAGGTCAAATGATAGAGATCCAGCCCGCGCAGCGCGGCAACGCGGCGCTTGGACGTAACGACGCCGAGGGGCAACCCGCGACGGTGTAGCGCGCGGACGGCGTCCAGCGCCTCGTCGAAGGGGTGCAGCAAGAGGTCGTGATGTTGGTCGTGATGAGCGACGTAGGTGGCGAAGAGCTCGGCCGCGCGGCCGGGCGCCGCCTCGTCGAGCGCCTCGATCAGTGGGCGCCCCATCGTGGCGGCGACCCAGGCGCGCGACGGCTCCGTCCCCAGATGGACGCGGCAGGCATGCAGGAAACTGACCGTGGTTAGTTCGATCGAGTTGACCAACGTGCCGTCGAGGTCGAATAGAACGCCGCGAATGTCGCGAAGAGAAAAGGATAGGGTCATACCCAAGGGTAACGCAAGGAGGATAACATGACTAGTGAACTGCCAAAGGATGTATCGACGCGCGCGTTGACCATGGACGAGGCCTCGGCGGTCGTCGACCTGATCAACCGCTGCGCCATCGCCGAGTGGGGCGAGACGGACATCACGCTCGGCGAAGTGCGCAACGAGTGGCGCAATCGCGACCTGGCGACCGATACCTGGGGCCTGTTCGAGCCGGGAGGACTGCTGGTTGGCTACGGCGAGGTCGACGATCGGCGTCCGCCGCGCATCGACGCCTGGGCCAGCGTCCACCCCGACTACCAGGGGAAGGGCATCGGCCGCTATCTGCTGGAGAGGATCGAGGAGCGCGCGCGCCAGAGCGTGTCTAAAGCGCCGCCCAAGGCGCGGGTGACGCTCGGCAACTGGATCGCGGGGGTCAATCGCCCGGCCCACGACCTGCTGGAGGGGCAGGGCTACCACCTGGCCCGCACCTTCTGGCGCATGCGCATCATGATGGACGCGCCCCCGTCCGCGCCCGAGTTCCTCTCTGGGATCACCCTGCGAGCGATGGTACCCGGCCAGGATGACCGCGCCGTCTTCGAGGCCAGCGACGAGGCTTTCCAGGACCACTGGGGGCACTTGCCGGGCAACTTCGAGCAGTGGCGCAAGCGGCGCATCGAGACCGAGTCTTTCGACCCCAGTATGTGGCTGCTGGCGCTCGACGGCGACCGGATCGCCGGGTTTTCGCTCTGCGGATTCGAGGACGAGGCCGCCTGGATCCATACGCTGGGCGTGCGGCGCCCATGGCGTCGCCGTGGCCTGGGCATGGCCCTGTTGCGCGCCTCGTTCGACCTGTTCTACCGCCGCGGCGCGCGCATGGTCCAGCTGGGCGTCGACGCCTCCAGCCTCACCAGCGCGACGGAACTCTACAAACAGGGCGGCATGAGCGTGTCGCGCCAGTTCGACCGCTATGAGAAGGTGTTGCGCCTCGGCAAGGAACTGAGTACACAGGAGCTGGACGAGTGACGAGTGACGAGTGACGAGTGACGAGTGACGAGTGAGGCAACTGGCAACTGGCAACTGGCAACTGGCAACTCTCTACTCAAGGACCTCGGCGAACGGTGTCACGTCGTCGAAGGGACCCACCACGGTGAGGCGCAGGTCGTCGGGCGCGGTCATGACCGCGGCCAGCCGCTGGATGTCGTCCGCGGCCACCTGCCCGACCAGGGCCAGCGACTCCTCGGGCGTACGGGCGTAGCCGCGCTGCAGGACCGAGCGCCCGTTGCGCACGGCCACGCTATAGCTGTCCTCCAGGGCCAGCAGCAGCGTACCCTCGTAGTGGCCGCGCACGCGCTCCAACTCGTCGTCGCCGACGGGCTCCACGGACAGGCGGTGTAGCTCGCGCAGGATCACCTCCAGCGCGCCCAGCGCCTTGGCCGGCGCTACCCCGGCGTGGATGGCCAGCGTGCCGTGGTCGCTCATCGCCCCGGCCGAGGCGCCGACGGAGTAGGCCAGACCGCGGCGTTCGCGTACTTCCGCGAACAGGCGCGAGCTCATTCCGCCGCCCAGGATCTCCGCCAGGATGGCGAAGGCCATGTAGTCGGGGTGGTCCATGGATAAACCGGGAGCGGCCAGATAGAGGTGCGCCTGGCCGTCGCGGCGCGCCAGCGTGGCGCGCTCACCAGCGGCGGGATAGACGGCCGGCAGGGCGCGGGGCGCCGGGGCGGAAGGCTGGTCGCCGAACAACTCCTCGATACGCAGGGTCAGGCTATCGGGGTCGATGTTCCCGGCGACCGAGAGCACGGTGCGCTCGGGGACGTAGTGCGCGGCCATATAGGTGCGCAACGCCCCGGCGGTGACGGCCGAGACGCTCTCGCGCGAGCCGATGATGGGGCGTCCCAGGGGATGCGCGCCCCAGAGGGTGCGCTGCAGGAGGTGGGCGCCGACCGTTGCCGGCACGTCCTCGCCCTGCGCCAACTCCTCCAGGATCACGCCCGTCTCGCGCTCGACCTCGCTCGGGTCGATCAACGGGTGGCGCAGCATATCGGCGATCAGGTCGAGTCCGGTGTCCACGTGGCGGCTGGGTATCTTGGTGTAGTAGGAGGTGACCTCGCGGGAGGTGCTGGCGTTGAGGCGGCCGCCCAGGCGCTCGATGGCGTCCGAGATCTGCCGCGCGGTTGACCAGCGCCGCGTGCCCTTGAAGAGCACGTGTTCCAGGAAGTGCGAGACGCCGCCCTGGGCGTCGTCTTCGTAGCGCGAGCCGGTCCCGACGACGGCGACGACGGTGGCGGAATAGGTGGCGGGCATGGGGTGCAGCGCCAGACGCAGCCCATTAGGCAAGGTCGTCAGTATCGTGTTGTACATCTACCTACAAGCAAGGGGATACGAGTCCGCGGGCGCCGGTGGGCGGCCACGAGAGGATGGAAAGCGATAAGGCAGGGTCGCGAGCGTCGCGAGGGGTTATCACCGCCGCTGGGACCATGCAAGGTTGATGATCACGAGGCCCATCCAGACCACGATGATACCAGTCAACTGCGCGGCATCGCCAGCGATAGCCGAGAGCGGGATACCGAAGATCAGCGAGCCCAGGGCGATGCCGACATCTTCTCCGCGCCCTTTATGGTCTACCGATTGTGATTGCTGTCTGACAGGCAACGCCGAAGGAGCCGACGGCGTGGCGGACCGCGCGGCCAGTTGTTGCTGCACCCGCAAGTCGACCTGCTCGTCGATGTCGCGCTGCACGCGCGCCAGGAACCCCTGCGCCAGCGCCTCGCCCTGGGCCTGTTGTCCCGCCCAGGCCGAACCCTGGGGTTGAGCCGTGCCGGCGCTGGGCTCCGGCTGGTCGTACGATACCTGATTCACCGCTCTGTCCTTTCGCCAGACGCCCTACACATCGCTATCGCCAGTATACTCGCCCTTCAACGCGGCCCGCGTCCGCTCGATGTCTTCGCGCGCGCCGAGACGCTGAAATATGTCCAGGGCCGCGGCGAGCGGAGTGACGGCTCCGTGGGGATCGCCTATGCCCCGGCGCAGCGCGGCATAGACGCAGAGGAGGCGGCCCTCGCCATAGGGATAGGGCAGGCGCCGCGCCAGGGCCAGGCCCTCCTCCAGAGCGGGCTCCGCCGTGTCCCAGCGCCCGCGCGCCACCGCCGCCAGGGCCTGCACGCGCAAGGCCTCGACCAGGGCAAAGTAGTCGCGCTCGGAGCGGGCGCGCGCGACGGCCCGCACCGTGGTCGCCTTGGCCGCCTCCGCGTTGCCCTGCTCGAGTTGCGCCCAGGCCAGGAAGAGCAGCAGCCAGGCGACGCCCGGGCCGACCGTGCCGCCCCGGTCGAGCAACAGGCTCAACCGATCCTGCGCGCGCGCCGGTTGCCCATCCAGCAGGTCGCACCAGGCCTGACCGGCGTAGGTCCAGCGCAACACCTGCAGGTCGCCCATCGGCTCCGCGATGCCCATGCTGGCGTCAAAATGCCGTCGCGCCTCGTTCCATGCCCCTTCGACCAGGCAGAGGAAGCCGAGGTAGAACTCGGGATAGGCGTTCCCGGACGACAGGCCGATGCGGCGGCTCTCATCCAGCGCCCGTGTGAAGTCCGCGCGCGCCTGGCGCCAGTCCCCCGTAAAAAGGGCGGTGAGCCCGCGGCTGCACATCAACCGCACCATGAGGACGGGATTCCCCGCGCGCTCGTTGGCGGCGATGGCGCGGTCGTTGCACGCCCTGCTCGCGTCGAACGTCCCCTCATTGAGGTAGATGGTCGCCCTGTTGCCCAGAGCCCGTGACAGGCTGTCGGGGTCGTCGAGGGACTCCGCCAGCGCCGCGGCTTCCTCGAACACGCGCAGGGCCTCGGCGTTCCGTTCTATTAAAAAGAGTGACCGGCCCCGGCTCAGCGCCGTCTGCAGCAGCAGGCTCTTATCGCCGAGCGCGCGGGCCAGCGCATCGGCGCGCTCCGTTGCCGCCAGATGTTCGTCGTAGCGGCCGCCGACAAAGAAGAGATTTCCCAGTGCTATATAGAGGGCGATCAATCCGGGCGAGGGCGCCGCATCGTCATCGTCCGCCTGCTGGAACAACGGCCGCAGGCGCTGTATGCCCTGCTCCGGCGTCCCGCGGTCGGTGTGCGCGTCCCCGATGAGCGCGACCACGCGCCTCAGCCCCTCCGTATCACTGGCCCGCCCATAGGCCGCGGCAGCCTCTTCCAGGATCGTGAGGGCTTCATCGTGCCGCGCCGCCCTCACCAGCAACGCGCCCAACTTCTCGCCGGCCCGCGCCGCGTCCAGGGCACGGCCCGACGCGGCCCAGCGGTCGACGGCTTCCCGATAGTATCTCTCGGCCGCGCTATGAGCGAACTGCTCCTGAGCGCGGTCGCCCGCCCGTTGCGCGTACAGTGCCGCCTTGTCCTGGGGCCCGCCTCGCGCGTAGTGATAGGCCAGCGCCTCCGCTGGCGCTCCATCCTGCTCCAGCGCCGCCGCCACGCGCCGGTGTAGGGCGGAGCGTCGTCCCGTCCCCAGGCCGGCCTCAATGACCTCGCGGATCACGTCGTGCGCGAAGGTATAGGCCGTGTCGTCTTCCCGTAGCAGCCGGGCATGGCAGGCGGCCTCTAGCGCGTCCAGCGTCTCTTCCTCGGGTTGCGCGGCCAGGGCCAGCAACAGAGCGCGCGGCGGTTCTCTGCCGACCACCGCCGCGATGTCGAGCAGGTCCCTTGCCATGCCGGGCAGCCATGCGATGCGCTGGCGGACACCCTGGGCCACGTCCCAGGGCACGGCCTCCGCGTCTTGCCCCGTCAGGACGTCGGTCAAGGCGCCGGCGCGCACGGCCTGGGCGCAGCTGAGCAGGAAGAACGGGACACCGCCCGTCCGTTGTAGCAATCGCTCGCGCAGCGGCGCCGGCATCTCCCCGGCCGCCTCGGCGAGCAGTTGAGCAGCCTCCGCGGGCGCGAGCGGCGTCAGCGCCAGGTGGGTTACCTGGCCAGTACGGGCAAGGTCGGCCAGCATGTCGGACAGGGTATCGCGTGGCTGTACGTCGCTGTCGCGGTAGGCCGCGATCATGCGCAGGGCGACCCCCCGCGCCGGCGCCGCCTCGACAAGCATGGTGAGGAGATGCAACGCGTCGGGGTCGGCCCACTGCAGGTCGTCGAGCACCAGCAGGACGCCCGCCGGGCCGGCGATGTGGGCCAGGAAGTGGGTCAGGGCAGCGGCCATCAGGCGGCGTTCCTGCTCCGGCGGCAGCGTGTCCGGCGGCAGAGGGTCCACCCCCAGCCCCATGTCCGCTAGCTCGGGCAGCAAGCGCACCAACCAACGGCATTCATGCAGGTCGTCGCGCAAGCGAGCGGGTCGTTGGTGGCGCAGGTATCCCTCCAGGGCCGCGAGCAGGGGGGCGTAGGGTTCCTGTCCGCCCCTGCGCTGGCAGCCGCCGCGCAGCACACGCCAACCGCCTCGCTCGCCCAGCCTGTCTGCTTCCCGCAGCAGACGGCTCTTGCCAATGCCGGGCTCGCCCGCGAAGATGAGCACCGGCGGACCGTCACCGCCGGCCGCGAGGTGCTGCTCCAGGGCCGTGAGCTCGCGCGTCCGGCCGATAATCGGTGTCTGGCCGGGCTGGCCGGGCTGGCTGTGGTGGGCGGGCGCCGGGAACAGGAGGGGATCCCGTTGCGGCCGCGCCTCCGCGAGCAGCAAGGCGCGGTTCGCCGGGGACAGGGCCAGCGCGTCGGCCAGAAGTTGTGCCGTGGCGGGCAGGGGCAGGCGCTGGCCCCGCTCCAACATGCTCACGTAGGCCACGCTGTAGCCTACCTGGTTGGCCAGAGCCTCCTGGGTCAGGCCAGCCGCGAGACGCAGGCGCTTGAGGAGCGCGCCGAAAGCGGGACGCTGCTCCTGCCGCTCCTGCCGCGCCTGTCCCCGCGATGTAACCATGGGGCGACGAATCCGCTCGTTCCGCCACGGCAACGGCGGCGCGTACCGGCGCCCGCCGTGAGAGTGGCCTGGCCCGGCGTCTGGCCGCCCACGTGGGGCGACGCGATGTCGGTCGATGTGGTTGTGTGAACCAACCTTATCTTAAAACTCCGCGCGTCCCACGTCAATAGGCCAACCAGTATGAGTAACAGTATGAGTTGTTCGTGGCCGCGCGCCTATCCCGTCATACATGCCCATCATCTGCGCGAGTTGACGTTCGTGGAGGAGCACCTCGGGCAGAGTTGGGCGACGGACCTCAAGGGGTTGCTGCGGGAGATCAAGCGGGCGGTGGACGACGCGCGGGGCCAGGGACGCACGGCACTGGCGGCTGACCTGCGGCAGGAGTTCACGCGGCGCTATGACCTGATCCTGGAGGAGGGGATGCGGGCCAACCCACCCCCACCGTTGACGGGCCAGCGGGGGCGACCCAAGCGGGGCAAGGCCGGCAGCCTGGTGGACCGCCTACGCGCGCACAAGGGGGCGACGCTGGCCTTCATGGAGGACCTCACGGTCCCTTTCGACAACAACCAGGCCGAACGCGACATCCGCATGACCAACGTGCGCGCGAAGATTTCCGGCTGCTTCCGCACGCCCCTGGGGGCCGCGCGGTTCTGTCGCATGCGCGGCGACATCTCCACGCTCCGCAAGCAGGGCATGCCCATTCTCTCCGCGCTCGGCCAGGCCATCGCCGGCGCCCCACCCTTGCCGGTCGTCATCTAGCCCGGTGGACTGGGGTAGTTACCGGCTAATTACTAATAGCTATTGCACATAGTGCTCGACGATCTTGGGATCGCGCGCCCTGGACTCGTCGGGGTCGCGGCCGGCGTCGCGGCGCGCGCGGCGCTGGCGCAGCAGGTCCCAGCACTGGTCCAGCCCGACCTCGAGCTCCTTCATGCGGCTATGCTGGGCGTCATCCAGGCCATCCCCGTCCCGCTGCTGGAGAAGTTGATGCTCCTCGTCGACCAGGCGGCTGATACGAGTCATAATCTCTGCATCGTTCATCGTTCGCTCCTTGCCGGTTGCCGTGGGGACCGCGGCGTCGCGGACGCCGCCCACGGGGGCCTGTGGCGGCCACTTGTTGGCGGGCGCCACATCGTTAGTGTACGATGCGCGTAGCGACACGGACAATGATAGCGGGCAGAGCGACGGAAAGGGCACGGATGTGAACACGAACAAGGAGGCAACGCGGTTGGTGGGCGGCCGGATCGACCTGCGCGACTGGCGCGCGGCCGACCTCGACCGCTGGGCGGCCTGGATGGCCCCCGGCCATCGCTGGAAAAGCCTCGACGGGCCGTACTACGCGCTGCCGACGCCCGACGAGATAGAGGCCATGGTCGAGCGCCGCCGCGTCGCCATCGCCGAGGAGACATGGCCGACGCCGCGCGTCAGCCTGGTCATCGCCGACAAGGAGACCGACGACCTGATCGGCCTCGTCACCTGGTACTGGGAGAGCGAGGAGACGGCGTGGCCCGGCGTGGGCATCGTGATCTTCGACCCCGCCCACTGGCGCGGCGGCCGCGGCTACGAGGCCCTGGGGCTCTAGTCGGACTATCTGTTCCGCTCGCTGCCGCGCATTGCGCGCCTTGACCTGCGCACCTGGTCCGGCAACGCGGGCATGATGCGCCTGGCCACGAAGCTGGGCTACCGCGAGGAGGCGCGCTTCCGCCGCGCCCGCATCGTCGCCGGCGCCTACCACGACGGCCTCGGCTACGGCATCTTGCGCGAGGAGTGGGAGCAGGCGCATCCACACGGCTTCTCCCCGCGTTGAGGACAGTGGCACGTTCAACACCATAATCCTGCGTGTTAATTCTGTGACTTTTTCATGGTCAGCGCCATTCTCCGGCGCTACACTGGAACACAGGTTGGACCGACCGGCACGGCGCCCTGAGGCGCGCCGCGCATATCCTGCTCGTTCCATCCAGACCAGGCCGCGGTCCGCGGCGATGACAACAACAGGTCACGCGCAGTAAGAAGGAGCATGACGATGACAACGACAGTACCGACGGTGAAGACTCGACGCCTGATTGCCGGCCTTGCCGCGAGCAGCGCGCTGCTGGCAGGGCTGCTGGCCCCCCTGGCGCCGGCACACGCCCACGTGGCCGCGCCGCACCTCGGCGGCGTGCGGGACGACGGCTCGAGCGACTTCTATTACGATCCGGGCAGCATCTGCTGCGTGGATGCCCGCCCATCTCAAAAATCGCCGGCCAGCGGGCGTCGAAAGACGATTTTGTATAGCAAACAGTATGAGTTTTGGGTCGTCCGGTGTGGCTTCGACGCCTTATAGTGCTGGTAGACACCGTCTCAACACAGAGACTGACACATCCTGGCCCATCGTGGGGCCAACGTAACGGTCGTTTGAATAGCTCAAAAGCCTATATCTGTCGCGACATGAGAAGGAGATCACCGTGGGACATTATGGCCGTCGCCTGAACGCGCTCCTGGTCGGCTTGCTGCTCGTCACCAACACGTTCTTTCCTGCCATCCGTAACGATGTCGCCGCGTCGTCGGCGCCAGCGCCGATAACCGGGGCGACAACCGGGGCGCCGACAACCGGGGCGGCGACGGCTGCTACGCCCGCGGCGCCGCTAGCGGGGACACGGCGCCGGCCGCTCCGCCCGCGCCTCTCCCTCTCCTCTCCCACGGGCAATCACCGTCCCCATGCCGTCTCCTATCGCCACCATAGCGTGTCTCCTGTTGTCGGCGCCCGCCGTGGCGCGCACTCCCCCGTCCCTGGCCATCGTGTCATCCCGCGCTTTGTCCTCTTACATATTCCCGCGTCACCCCGCGCCGCCGCGCTGGCGTCGCGCCAGCGCATTGCCGCCGCGGCTGCGCGGGCGCGGGTGGGACAACGCGCCGCCGCGTTCCGCGCCGCCGTGCATCGCCGCTTCGGCGACACGGGCCGCGCGCATCGCCAGCTTGCGAGCGCCATGCAGGCGCTCTGGCAGTCATACCGTCCGCTCTCTCGCCATGGCCACCAGACGTCATGGCGTGCGCTGGACTCTCCCAGCGAGGCCGGGCCGTACCGGGCGCTGCCCCTGCGTCCGGCTCATCCGTTGGCATCGGCTCCCCGGCGGCAGGGACAGGGAGCGCAAGCGGCTCGCCCGCCTGTACGCGGAGCGCAAGCGGCTCGCCCGCCTGTACGCGGAGCGCAAGCGGCTCGCCCGCCTGTGCCGGCGTTGCGTCCCCACATCGCGCCCGACGCGCCGCCGCCCGGCGCGGGCACGCTGGTCTCGGGGACCATCAGCGCCAACACGACGTGGTCGCTCGCCGGCAGTCCCTACGTCATCACGCCCTGCGTGCAGATCGCCAACAACGCCACGCTGACCATCGCGCCCGGCGTCGTGGTCAAGGTCGTTCCCGGCGCCTCCGGCATGTCGTGCGGACCCGACACGAACGCCAACCTCATCGTCGACGGCGCGTTGGTGGCCGACGGCACGGCGACGCAGCCGATCGTCTTCACTTCCAACAACGACACCAGCGCCGCGGCCGGCGGCGATACCACGGCGGCGGGCGCCACTACCCCCGGTCTGCCCGCTCCCGGCGACTGGGGCGACATCGTCTTCGCGCCCGACGCCGCTCCCCGGGCCAGTTCGCTCACCTACGCGCGGGTCCTCTACGGGCAGTCCGTGGTCGACAACAATACGTCGCCCACCCTCCACGACGACACCCTCGTCTCGACGACGCTGGGCCTGCAGTTCTACGCCGCGCTGGGCATGCCGCTGTCCGGTGAGGCCGTCACCAACACAGTGATCCAGGCCGCGGGCGCCAACAGCGCCAACGGCATCGTCTTCAACGCGCCCGTGCAGGGCGTCACGCTGAGCGGCAATACGCTTATGACGTCGGCCAATGACGGCGGGATCATCCTGACCAAGGGCGGCAGCGGCGCCGCCATCGCCGGCAACGACGTGCAGGCCGGCTTCCAGGGCGGCATCGACGCCTT
>JAABUX010008823.1_pt1 | contig 11551 bp, 11 predicted proteins | sample 5561851 | NCBI WGS metagenome assembly JAABUX01 (sample SAMN10711883, study PRJNA513361) | rock metagenome | isolation source: Antarctica rocks | place: Antarctica: Victoria Land, Richard Nunatak red sandstone | collected 2016-01-03 | reverse complement strand
TTTGCACTGCTCTGGGCCATTGGCACCGTGCTGCTCAACACCACGCTCGGTAATCTGCGCTCCGTCGCCGCCCCCAAGCGTGTCAATCCCGGGCGCACCATGGGCAAGGCACAGTCCGCCATCAGCGGCTACATCGCAATCGGAGTCCTGGGAGGTTGTGCCGCCCTCGGCTACGGCTGTGAGCTGCTGTCGCTTTATCTGAAACAGTCCTGGGTCGGCATCACCCTCATGGCAAGCTTCGCCGCGGCTGGCGTCGTGGTCTACGTCAAGGGCCTGGACGGTATCGAGACCTACGCCCTGGACCGTCGTGACACCCTCTTTGAAGAGCTCGGCCGCAAGACCTGACCTCAACGCAGCGCCGGAGACGGCCTGGGCGTGAGCTTGATCTGGAACACCCACGGCCACTGCTTGCCCGTTACAAATAGCCGGTCTCGCTCCGCGTCATAGGCGATCCCATTCAGCACCGCCTCTCCGTTCAGCCGTTCACGCTCCGGTAGCAGGCCCGTGCAGTCGATCCAGCCCAGCACGTGCCCGTCCATCGGAGAGATCCGCGCGATACGGTCCGAATGCCAGACATTGGCATAGATCTCGCCTTTCACATACTCCAGCTCATTGAGCTGATCGATCGGCCTGCCATCCTCGGTCACGACCATCGCCCGCGTCTCGCGGAAGTCCTTCGGATCGCGGAACCTCAAGGTAGAAGACCCGTCGCTGGTGATCAACTCGGTCTTTGTGCGCGTCATTCCCCACCCTTCACCGGTGTAGTGAAACGTCCCTACCGTGCGCATCGATTGCCGATCGATCACGAAGCCGGTGTGCGTCTGCCAGGTCCACTCCAGCAGGTTCGGTTCGGCGTCCACGATGCCTTCACCGAAGTACTGCGGTGGAATGTCGGCGTGATGCACGGGACTGCCCGTCGCTGGATCGACGATCAGCACCTGCGAGTGGCCCTCAAGCCCTGTCCCTTCAAAGAACAGGCCGTCCTTGTAGAAGAAGCCTTCGGTATAACTCGAGGTCAGGTGTGGGTACTTCGCCACGATCCTGTAACCCGAGACCGGGGTCGGCACCGCGGCCCCTAGAGGCGCGGCTGGCAACAGGAGCACGGGCAGGGCAAAGGGACGCAAACGTCGAGCCAGCATAGCGTCAACAGTAACAAGGCAAGCTCACGGTCGCAGAAGGTGCCAGAGCGCCTCTACTCGGCCGAGATGCCGATCGCGCTCAGCATGCGTCCCGTAAAGCCGCGCTCGGAGCGATGGCTGAAGTACTTGCGCCGGCCATCCGGCAGGCGCGCGCAGGCAGTGCACTCCCCGATCATGGTGATCTGCTCGGAGCGCAGGCCCGCATCCAGTAGCTGCCGCCGGTTCGCCTCGGGCAGGTCGACATGCACCGCCGTTTCCCCAACCTCCATCAGCTCCGACGTGTACGAAAAGGTGTCGAGGAACTTCGACTTCACATCGTCCCCGACTTCGAAGCAGCACCGCCCGATAGCAGGGCCAATCGCCGCAAAGAGAGCCCCTGGCTGTGAGCCGTAACGCTCGCGCATTCTGCCAATCCCTTGCTCGACGATGCTCGCCACGGTGCCGCGCCAGCCCGCATGAAACGCAGCCGCGGCACGGTTTTGTGTATCGACCACCAGGACCGGAACGCAGTCCGCTGTGATGACACCGAGCAGCCGCCCGGCACTGGCCGTCATCATGCCATCGCCTTGCAGAATGGCCTTGCCCTCCGCGCTCATCAGCGGGGCTGGTTCAGCGTCCATGTCCCTGATCACGTCACCATGAGTTTGTTGTTGAGTGACCAACTGCATGGGTTGGTTCCGGCTTACGAGAGATACAAAGCGTAGCCGATTTTCCGCGACAGCACGGGGGTCATCCTCTGCCGTCCAGCCAAGGTTTTGCTCCTTCTGGCCGTAGGTCGCGGAGACGCCGCCTCCCCTGCCACTGAAACCCGCTCGCAGCCAGGTGAAGCGACTCCACTGGGGTACTATCTCGATCGCAGGCAGGACAGTTTGTTCGAGGGACTCGGCAGAAACGCCTGAATCATTCATGGTGTGATGGTAGCGGGAGCGAACTCTGCAGTTCTGACATCACCCCAAAAAGCTTGGGGCCCGCTTTCCAGCGGGCCCATGAGAGGCTTTTAGGGAGGGAATACTGGGGAGTTTAGAAGGGGCCCGAACGGGCAAAAAGAAGGAATAAACTACAAGGAAGTAAGTAAGGAATAGCCTCTCAGTTAAAGGTTTAGACGTCCGGCGACGTGAGAGGTTGCACGTCCCGGAAAGATCACTACCGGAACAACCACAGTGCCTCCCGCTCACGACACGCACTCTGCCCGACCCGCCGTACACCGCCTCTATGGAGTCATACTCACCGATCCGCACGCCGTCGTCGCCTGCCCGGCTTTGTGTTTCAGTCACCGGGACTACCCTGGCGGAGCTGCTGCAGCGATCCGCCTCACTTGCGCAGGAGTTCCCCTTCCAGGAGCTTCGCCTCGACTACCTCGATGCGCCCCGGTCCTTCGGCCCCAGCCTCCGCGATCACCTCACCGAGCACCCCGACCTCACGCTACTGGCCACCTGCCGGCGTCTCGCCGCGGGCGGCCGTTTTCGCGGAGACCCCGAGGCCGAACTCACGATCCTGCTCGAAGCGGCGGCAACCGGCTGTCGGATCGTCGATCTCAGCATTGAGAGCGCCGAGGCGCTCCCTCCCAATGCCATTCCGCGGCTTCGCCAGCAAGGCGCTCGCGTACTGCTGAGCTGGCACAACTTCCAAGCCACAGGTGATCTCCGCGCGGTATACGCGCGCATGCAGCCCTTCGCGCCCGACATCTACAAGATCGTCCCGACGGCAAGAACGCTCGTCGCCACGCTGCCGCTGTTCGAACTCCTGAGAGCTCACGGTCCGAGCGGGCCCGCCGAGATGGTCGGCATCTCCATGGGGGAAGCAGGTTCGATCACGCGTGTCTTAGGCGTTCGTGCAGGCTCAGCCTTCACCTTCGCCGCAGCGGACCCCTCCGGGTCCACCGCTCCGGGACAAATCGACGCCCATACCCTCCGCGACCGGTATCGGCTGGACAGCCTGGATGCCAACATACGCCTCTACGGTGTCGCCGGCTCGCCCGTCTCCTCTTCCATGTCGCCGGCGATGCTGAACGCCGCTTTCGCGCATGCCTCCTACAATGCCGTGTACGTCCCCCTGCTGACCGAGGATGCTACCGAACTCTTCCGCGTCGCGGAGGCGCTGCCGCTGGCCGGCTTCAGCGTTACCATGCCTTTGAAACAGGCGGTGCTGCCCTATTTGAACGTGGTCGACCCGCTGGCCCGCAGAATCGGGGCCGTGAACACGGTAAGACGCGAGCCGGACGGCAGCTTCTCCGGTTTCAACACCGATGTCGCCGGCATCGTACAGCCGCTCGAAGCTCGCCTGGAGTTACGTGGGGCCCGCGTCCTTGTCCTGGGAGCCGGTGGCGCCGCCCGCGCCGCGGTGTTCGGCTGCGCAGATCGTGGCGCGGACGTGTTCCTCCTCAATCGCAACTACGAACGAGCCGCTTCGCTCGCAGTCGAAGCCGGAGCCAAGGCTCTACGCCGCGAGGATCTCCCCGACCTTCCGGCCTTCGACGCCATCGTAAATGCCACCCCCGCCGGCATGCGCGGCAACACCACGTCTATGCCTTTAGAACCAGAGGAACTTCGGGCAAAACTGGTCTTCGACATGGTTTATAACCCACAGGACCCACCGCTCCTGCAAGCCGCCCGTGAGCGCGGCCTGCAGATCATCCCTGGAGTCGAAATGTTTGTTCGCCAGGGTGCGAAACAGTACGAATTCTGGACCGGAACCACCGCCCCGGTCGAGGAAATGCGTCGCATCGTCCTCGACACGTTAGCGCTGCAAACAGGGCGTGCTGCCGGGCGCTAGGCCCCGGCATACTCCTTCGCCAGCCAGCCCTCGAAGGCCTCCATGCCCACCTGCTCTTCACCCAGAAACGCCTTCACCAGCGCCCGCGCCGGCTTCGATCCACCCGGCTCCAGCACCTCGCGGCGGTAGCGCTTGCCCGTCTGGCCGTTCAGCATATCCGCGCTGTCGCTCGCGAATTGCCGGAAGAATTCCAGCGCCATCACCTTGTCGTAAAGGTAGGTGTAGTAGTTCGAGGTGTAACCCACCAGGTGCGTGAACGCCGCATACATGCGATTGCCGTCGACGAACTCGTAGCGCGAAAAGCGATCGTAGCCATCGCGCAACAGCACATCGAGATCCAGCTCGGTTGCCCACCGGTCATGCGTCTCCATTGAGTAGGTTGCGTACATCACCTGAGTGAGCGTCGAAAGCGCGCGGCCATGCGCACTCGCCTTTGTCATGCGCTCCACGGTCTCATAGGGAATCGGCTCGCCGGTCTCAACGTGCCGCGCGAAGGTGCGCAACAGGTCAGGGTCGTCGAAGAACTCCTCCAGCATCTGCGAGGGCACCTCGACGAAATCGCCCTCTGTCGCAATGCCGCTCTGCCCCGCCCAGCGCTGCCGGCCACCCAAAACCTCGTGCATCAGGTGGCCAAACTCGTGGAAATACGTCACAACATCCGAATACTGCATCAGGCCCGCATCGCTCGCCGTAGGCTCCGGAAAATTGCACACCAGTGAAGCCTCCGGGACCTGCTGCCCGAGGACACCGCCGACCAGCGAGCACTCCGAAAACCACTTGCTCTTGCCCTCGCGCGGGTGCATATCGAGATAAATCCGCCCGATCGGAGCGTCGCTGGAACCGTCCTTGCTTTTCTTGCTGTCATTCCCGAAGAGAATCTGCGGTTCGTTTCGGCCGCTCGCGTCGAAGACATCGAACGCCTTCACCGCCGGATCCCACACCGCAACCGACTCGTTGCGCTCGAAGCGCACCCCGAACAGCTTGCCGGCCGTCGCCAGAATCCCAGCCTCAACCGGCGCATACGGGAAGTATGGCCGCACGCTCTGTGAGTCGAAGTCGTAACGTGCCCGCCGGAACTGCTCCTCCCAAAAGCGCGCATCGGAGAGCGTCAAGGGCAGCGCCCCCGGCTCACGTTCGCGCACAAAACTCTCCAACTCCGCCCACTCACGCAGCGCCGTAGCCCGTGCCGCCGTCTCCACCTCACCTAGAAAATGCCGCATGTTCTCCGCCGAACCCATCATCTGGTCCACGGTCGCCAGATCTGCCCAGCTGCGGAAACCGAGCACCTCAGCCATCTCCTCACGCGCTGCCAGCAGGTCCAGCAGCACCTGCTTATTGGCCGGATAGCCGCGGTCGTTGTACGCGAGGTACAGCTTCCTCCGCAGCTCCGCACTCGCCGCATAGTTCATCACTGGCGCCATGTCGGGCGGATCGGTCGTGATCACCACGGACGCATCTGCCACCAACCTGCCAGCCTCCTCACGCACACCCTTCCGCGCCAGATAGTCCCCGGGAAGCCCCCGGAGCTCCTCAGGATCCTCCACCGTGATCCGCCGCATGTCGTCCTGCACGGTCCGGCTGAACGCCATGCTCAACTCCGTCATGCGGTCGGCCAGCGCCCGAATGCGGTCGCGCGTCGCTTCATCCCGATCCACACCGGCCAAGCGATAGCCAAGCAGCGTGCGTTCCATGTAGTACCGCGTCGCTTCATCCTCGCCGCTTCCATCCACGGCCTCGAGCGCGCGATACACCTCCTGGTTCAGGCTCAGCGCCACGGATTCGGCACTGACCTCCTGCGACAAGGCCTGAACCGCATCCCGCACCGCAGCCAGCGGGTGCACCATGAACATCACCTGGCTCTGGCTGCCCGCCATGCGCAGGTGCCACGCCGCCCGGTCGTAGAGCGCCAGCGTGTTTTCCACCGTGCGCTCCCCTGCCGCGGCGAGCAGCCGCGCTATCGCATCCCGCGCTGCCTGCAAATGCGCCCGCACCCAGGCATCCGCCTGTTCCGGACTCTTCAGCCCACTCCAAAGGTGAAGCAAGTCGGTCTGCCCGGAAGCATCTCCCGTCGTGTCCTCTGCTGAAGTCTCCGTACCCGTCAGAACGCCTGTCCCGGTTCCCGCCATCTGATCCCCACTCCTCGACGTTGGTTCGATCGCCCACCGGCGCCGCCGTACTTTTCAATCTCTGTTCGACGCGTTCCGACTGCGAGCGTTGCAGAACTTCTATCCCTCTTCTGTGCGAGGCTCCCGCTTCGACTGCATCGAGTTCGGCCACGAAGGCCGTTCCCAACGGTTCCTCGCAACGCTACACTAGGCCCCGTATGCGTTACTTGATCGCTATCCTCGCACTCGCCGGCCTGATCGACTCCGTCCTTGCCCTGCGCATCCACCTCCAGGACCCCAATGCCGCCCCGCCCTGTGCCGTCACCGAGCGCTGGGACTGCGGCTCCGTGAACCACTCCCGCTTTTCCGTCTTTCCGCCGACCTCCTTCGACGAAGCGCCGGGAAGCAAAGCCGTGCACATTCCGGTCGCGATTCTCGGCATCGTCGGCTACGGCCTCATCGCCGGCTTCGCCCTCGCCGATCACCTCTGGATCTCCCTTCAACTCACCGAAATCGGCTTTGCCTTCGCCGCCTTCCTCACCTATATGGAGGACTACGTCATCCAGAAATGGTGTATTTACTGCGTTTACTCGCAGATCATCGTCGGGGTCATCCTCATTCTGAACGCCGTGGCCCTGATCATGCGCCACCGCAAGCGGCGACTCGTCCGTGAACCCGCAACAGCCGTAACGGTGTAACGGCACCCGGCCCGCATACAATCGCTGCATGTGGCCCAAGGCCTTTGCGCAACTGATCGAACTCGCCCCGCACGTCTCCCGCCTGCTACCCATGGCGGACCGCTTCTTCCAGAACAAGGCCCAGACCGACGACGCCAGCCGCAAGGCCATGGAGGCGCTCGAGTCTGTCGCCGAAGGCCTGCGCGGCGACCTCGGCCAGGTCTCCGCCGCTAACGCCGGTCTCGGCAAGCAAGTCGATGCGCTGAGCGGTAAGCTCGCCGGGATCGATACGGGCATCGGTACCAAGGTGGACGCCCTCACGGAAAACCTGAGCCTCGTGAGCAGTCATGTGGACTCTATCGGCAAAAACGTGGGAAACATGAGCACCGCTCTCAGCTCTTTGAAAACGGACCTGGAGACCGCTACCGCCCGTATCGAGGGAGTGACCTCCGACGTTCGCGGCGCCCGCACCTCCGCCGAGACCCTTGAGGTACGCTTCAACAAGCTCGAAACCACGCAGGGTCGCCTGTTTCTGCTGCTCGGGATCACCATTCTGTTGCTGGTCGTCGCAGTGGGCCTTCTCACGCTGCTCTACATGCGCGCACGGTAAAGGGTTCCACGCGAGAATGGCAGAGCTCCCCCCGCAGAATCCCCATACCCAGCTGGACCGGCGCGGCGGCCTCCGCGAACTCGCACGCAACCTCCGTCGGCAGCGCGAATCCCGCGTATCAGAGCCCGGATCTCCCGGCCCAGTTCCTTCGCCACGGCCCTCTCTCCGGCGCCCTCGGCTAATTTCCGCGGCCGTTGGCATTCTCGCCGCCCTTATTCTCGCTGCGGTTCTGTGGCCGATGGTCCGCGTCACCTTGCAGGCTGCGGCGGTTCTCAAGCTCGTCGCCAACCAGCCCGTCCCCGAGAATCTCCGCTGGACGGTCGCCGACCACGTCGCCGTAGACGACCTTACCTTTCCCGCTACCACGGGCACCGTTCGCGCCCGGCTCTACACGCCCGTAGAAGCCCCGGATGCCCCGGCGCTAATCGTCCTCCACGGCGTCCATCACCTCGGCATCGATGAGCCCCGCCTCATCGCCTTTGCCACGGCCATGAGCGCCTGCGGCCTGCGCGTGCTCACCCCTGAGCTCCCGGACATCAAGGACTACCATGTTGGTCCAAACTCCATCATCACCATCGGCGAGTCGGCCGAGTGGCTCGCCGGGCACACCGGCGGCCATCCCGTCGGGGTCATGGGTCTCAGCTTTTCCGGTGGCCTGTCGCTGCTCGCCGCCGCCGATCCGCAGTTTGCTCCCAGCATCAAGTTCGTCTTCGCGGTCGGCTCCCAGGACGAGATGGGGCGCGTCGCCGCCTTCTACCGCACCGGCCAGGACACCCGCCCCAACGGCACTGAACAACTGCTCCCCCCCAACGAATACGGCCCGCTCGTGCTCGAATACGAAAACCTCGAGGACTTCGTCCCGGCCCAGGATCTTGCCCCCTTGCGCGCCGTGCTGCGCGCCCACCTCTACGAGGATTTACCCAATTCCCCGGCCGAGAAGGCCGCTCTCTCCCGCCTCAACCCACAGCAGGCCGGCGAAGCCCGCGCCCTCATGGCCACCGACTCCCCCACCACCCGCGCCCTGCTCGCCAAAGCAGAGGCCAAGCACATCACCGACATGGCCCGCGTCAGCCCCCACGGCCACCTGGGCCACCTCACCGTGCCCGTCTACCTGCTGCACGGCGCCGGCGACAACATCATCCCTTCGGCCGAAACGCTCTGGATGGAAAGCGAACTACCCACCACCACGCTCAAAGCCGTCCTGATCTCCCCCGTGCTCTCCCACCTGGACCTCGACGGCGCCGCACCGGGCCCAATCGATAACCTTCGCCTGGTCCGCTTTTTTGCCCTCATCCTGCATGCCGCAGAGAGCCAATCGTCAGAGTAGGTCAGCTGGATAAGGCAAGATTCGATTGCTCGTAAACACGCTCAGGGGAATTGGGCCTTAAAGCCCTGTGCTTGAAGCAGCTTGACTGCTTTCCGGTCGAAAGAAATGAAGGTCTCGCCACCCAGCAGCCGTCCTTCCTGCGAAATCAAGCCATCGGGGAAGTCCCCGCCCGCTCTCAACATCCGCAAACCGGCTGCAACCGCGGCACGGTCCACCTGCACGGTGGCAGTTTGCTGGAGCTCTTCGATTCCCCTCGCGATCTCGAAGTTTGAGAGGCCATAGGTTCCGCGAAGAACCCAGACGTACTCACACAGCGTCGTCAAAGTGATCACGACGCGCGAGGCTGAGAGCAGGATGCGGCGCCCGGCCGCCGCCTGCTCTGCGTCGTCCTCCACCATGAGCCGTACCAGGATGTTGGTGTCAGCGGTAACGGTCAAGCTTTCCGCTCCAACCATCCTGAATGGCCGCATCGATTTCTTCGAGAGTGGCCACCTTGGTCGTCTTTCCCTTGAAGAAACCGCTGAGTTTATCCCAGCCCACCTTAGCCGGCGCGGCATGAAGCGTTGCCTTGCCTCCGGGAAGTAGCTCTACCTCAACCCTGTCTCCCGGGGTGATGCCAAGGTGATCCATGACCTCTCTCTTTAGCGTGACCTGCCCTTTTGCCGTGATCGTAAGTGTCGTCACCTCAGATATCCTCCAGTAAGGTAAATTTACCTTACCGTACGTTAGTTCTCCACGCATCTAGACTTTCGCCCGAAGCTCCTCTCCTATGCACATGCCCCACCTGATCCAACTCCCCGAAATCCTCGCCGCCCGCGACCGCATCGCCGGCGTCGCCGTACGCACACCTCTGCTGCGCCTCGATCCCGAACGAATCCGTGCTTCCGGCTTCGATCTACCCGTAAACGGCCCCACGATCTTCCTGAAAAACGAAGCCGCCCAACCCATCGGCAGCTTCAAGCTCCGTGGCGCCTACAGCCACGTCGCAGCGCTCGCCGAGCGCGACCCCGAAGCCCTCCGCCGTGGCGTCATCACCTTCTCCTCCGGCAACCACGCCCAGGGCGTCGCCTACGCAGCCCGCGCACTCGGGACCAAGGCCGTGATCGTCATGCCCGAGAACGCGCCCCGCATCAAGCGCGAGGCCACCGCGGCCCTCGGCGCAGAAATCGTCACCGTAGGCCCGGCGAGCACCGAGCGCAAGCAAAAAGCCGAAGAACTCGTCGCCCTGCACGGCTACGCCATGGTTCCCCCCTATGACGATCCGCTCATCATCGCCGGCCAGGCGACCTGCGGTCTCGAGATTGCCGAACAGCTCGCCGAACTAGACCCCACACAGGCCGACAGCACCCTCGTCCTCTCCCCTGTCTCCGGCGGAGGCCTGCTCTCCGGCATCGCCACAGGTGTGACCCTCGCCAGCGAGGCCGCCAGTCGCACCCCACCGCTCATCTGGGGCTGTGAACCCGAGCTCGCCGCCGACGCCCACGCCTCCTTCTACGAAAAAACCCTGATCGAGTGGCCCGCCGCCGACACCTCGCGCACCCTGGCCGACGGCCTGCGCACCCAATCGCTCGGCGCCCGCAACTTCGATCACATCCTCCGCTACGTTGGCGGGATCGTCACCGTCTCCGAAGCCGAGATCCGCTCCGCCACCCGCCTCATCCTCGCCGCCACCGACATCGTCGCCGAGCCCTCCGGCGCCGTCACCCTTGCCGCCGCGCTCTTCCACGCCCACCAACTCCCCCACGCGGACCGCATCATCGCCGTTGTCTCCGGCGGCAATCTCGATCCCGACCTCCGCGCCGAACTCGAAGCCGAAACCCGCGCTCTGCTCACCCCCTCGAAGCTCCCAGCTGAACAAATCCCCTGCCCGGCAGCTCACGTCTAACCGAAAGACATGCATCGTCCCCTCCCGCTCGCTCTCTCCGCGCTCCTCTGCACCGTCACGCTGCTCCCTGCGCAGACCCGCGAGCCAAAGCACGCCGCCGACAACGCCGCCCGCGCCACGGTCGTGCACACGGCCAACGTCTATGCCACCGCCGAGTCCGCTGACCCACCCATCACCACCGTCACGCCCGGCCACGAGATGGTGCTCAATCAAAAGAACGGTGCCTGGATCAACGTCTTCGCCAACACCGACGAGAAGGAAGAAAACCCCGACACCGCCCCGGAGTTCACCGACCCGAACGCCAAGCCCAACCCCACCGCAGGCTGGATCCGTGACAAGGGCATCGTCGGCCCCAAGACTTCACAGGGCGACGCCATCCTCTTCGGTGCAGCCGCCGAGCTTGAAGCCCAAGCCGCCGAGCCTCACGCCCCCAAGGGCGCCGCCGAATGCGCCGGCCTGCTCTACCGCCGTGTCTGGGAGTACTTCCCCGAATCCACACTCGCGCCTGAGGCCGAGTTCCGCTCCGCCGACATCCGCTGGCAGCTCGAAAAGACCGACAACAGCACCCTGCCCAGCGCCCGCGAGCAGGACGCCATCCTTCGCCCGCAGATCTACGAGGGCGAGCTCAAGCGCGTCATGAAAAACTATCCCAACTCCCCCGACGCCGCCAAGGCCGCCTATGACCTCATCGACAACAAGGTTTGCGGCGACTGGCAGGGCCTGCCCAAATGTCCCGAGATGGAAACCGGCCTCTACGTCAAGTACGCGGACAAATTTCAGGGTGGCCCCAAGTCAGCCGAGGCGCTCTACAACGCCGTCTACCGCCAGGGTGCACTCGTCACCATGTACCTCGTCGACGACAACAAGAAGCGCTCCGAGGCAGCTGCCCGCAACTGCCAGGCTCTCGCCGATCGCATGCGCAAGGACTACCCGCAGTCCGACTTCACCGCCCGCGCCGAAAGCATCGCCTACCGCGTCAGCCAGGGCGTGCCCACCTACGGCAACGACCGCGACTGAGCCGAGGGACCCCTCCGTC